>Ga0310833_100182_pt1 | contig 70114 bp, 62 predicted proteins | sample SM_ome_FD_201312 | JGI IMG/M metagenome (GOLD analysis project Ga0310833, IMG submission 201312) | Sorghum-adapted microbial communities enriched on stacked mutant (SM) sorghum from Joint BioEnergy Institute, Emeryville, California... ...
ATCATTTGCCGGATCAGAAGGAAATAGCCCTCGGTATCTTCCTGGCGGCGGAAGACCGCGGCCAAGATTTTTCCCGTGGCATCGTCAATGGCCGCCAAAAGAGCCATGGGTTCCGCACGGTCTTCCAGCCAACGATGGAAACTGCCGTCAATCTGGACCAACATGCCGGTTTGCGGTTTCCGTTCTCTCGGGCGGTGAACCTTTGCCGGGCGCCGTTTCCGTTTAGGCGGGATGTTGGCTTGGCATCGGATTCGACGAACCGTAGAAGGGCTGACCCGGATTCCCTCCTGTTTGGCCAATCATTCGGAGAAATGGACATCATTGCAGTGCCGATATTTTTCACTTTGGCGGAGATTCAGGATTTTTTGCCGGATGTCTTCGGATAAGGCATGTGCAGGTTTTCGCCCCCGGTTTTTGTGAATAACTCCGTTTTCATCCTCCTCAAGGACTCGTTTTTTGAGGCGATAAACCTGACGAAGACTCAGCGATAACAATTCGGCAGCTTGTTTTCCCGTGATATACCCTTCGATCCATTGACGAATGACTTTGTAACGCTTCAATTCTTTTTTGCTCAATAGAATTCGCTCCTGTCTCATACTGACATTTTCACTGAAGCGTTACAATATGACAATATCACAGACGAACAACAAAAAGAGACGGTAGGGTTGACATTTTAAACTGTAACCATTATTATTACAGTTTGGGGGAGTTCATAATGAATAGCGATTTTTCCGTTGCCGTTCACTGCGTTGCGTTTCTCGCCGAAAAGCGGAACCAGCGGGTGACCAGCGAAGACATTGCCCAAAGCGTTTCGGTCCATCCGGCACGGTTGAGAAAAATTTTGAGCATATTGCGAAAGGAAAATTTGATCGCCTCGAAAGAAGGGGCGAAAGGCGGATTCACCTTAAGCGATCCGCCCGAGCGGATTACGCTGGATAAAATCTTTAAGATCACCAGTGAAGAAACGCTTGTGCCGAAATGTCCGGACTCCAATGAGAATTGTCCGATCGGCAGAAACCTGTCCAATATCCTCATCCGCGTTTGCCATAATGCGGAACAACATTTTTTAAACTATTTAAAAGGCGTGACGATCCAAGATATCATCGATGAAATCAACCGCAGCGAGGGTTCCGTTTGACGGACATCCCCTCCTTCGGGGTTCGTTGTGCCTGTCCATTTTTTTTGCGCATAACTGTAACAAAAAACATTTCAGTTTAAAGGGGGAATCCGTATGATGAAAAAGCGGGTTGTCGTCGGAATGTCCGGCGGCGTCGATTCCTCCGTGGCCGCATACCTGCTGAAGCAGGAAGGATATGAAGTGATCGGCGTCTTTATGAAAAATTGGGACGATGCCAATGACGACGGGGTATGTACGGCCACGGAAGATTTCGAAGACGTGAAGCGGGTCGCCAATCAACTCGGGATCCCTTACTATAGCGTGAACTTTGAAAAAGAATATTGGGACCGGGTATTTACCTACTTTATGGATGAACTGAAGCGGGGTCGGACCCCCAATCCGGACGTATTATGCAATACCGAAATCAAGTTTAAAGCCTTTGTCGATTACGCCCTTTCGCTGGACGCCGATTATATCGCGACGGGCCATTATGCCAGAATCAGCAGGGAGAACGGCCAAATCACCCTGTTGCGCGGAAAAGACCGGAACAAGGATCAGACCTATTTTCTCGCCCAATTGACGGAAAAGCATTTGGCGAGAGTCCTCTTTCCCCTCGGCGGTCTGACGAAGGATGAAGTGCGGAAGATCGCCCGAGAATTGGGCCTCGTGACCGCCAATAAAAAAGACAGTACGGGAATCTGCTTTATCGGGGAAAGGAATTTTAAAAGGTTTTTGAAGAATTTTTTGCCGGCACAGCCCGGCGAAATCCGTTCGCTGGACGGAGAAGTGCTGGGTACCCACGACGGGCTGATGTACTACACGATCGGCCAACGGAAGGGGCTTGGAATCGGCGGGAAAGGTACGGGCGAACCTTGGTATGTCGTCGATAAAGATTTGGAAAACAACGTGTTGCTCGTCGCCCAAGGGAAAAATCACCCCGCCCTGTTTTCCGCGGGCCTTATCGCATCTGATGTCAGCTTCATTAACGGGGATCTTCGCCCGCGTACATTTGCCTGCGCGGCCAAATTCAGATACCGTCAGGAAGATCAAAGGGTAACCGTCCATGTCCGTCCGGATGGGACGGCCCTTGTGGAATTCGAAAAACCGGTAAAGGCCGTCACTCCCGGACAAGTCGCGGTATTTTATGACGGTGAAGTTTGCCTTGGCAGCGCGGTGATTGACGAAGTGATCAAAATGGATGTTTCAACGGTTCCTGCCGCATCATGAAGCGGGACGGGCGGCCGTGCAGCCGCTCTTTAGGCGGGCGGGAAACCGGCCGCGGTTTTGGGGAATGAAATTCAATTTTTCCATGAGAAAACCTTGGGGATTTTTTCGCCGGTCAAACAACCGGCCATTTTGGAAGTCATCTCCCGACAGGAAATGGGAAAAAATAAAATGAGGAAGAGGTCAAATGGAAAAGTTCAAAAATCACAACGGTTATTCACGCATGTATCAGGAAAAAAACTGACTTTAGGATTGTTCTTTCCGATCGAATCCTATACGGGCGATATCCCGGAGATGGATATCGAAAAGCAAATGAAGTTGGCCAAACGGGCGGAAGAACTGAATTTCGCCGCATTGTTTGTGCGGGATGTGTCGCTCCGCGACCCCAATTTCGGCGATGTGGGGCAAATCTATGACCCCTTTGCGTTTTTGGGGTATCTTGCCGCCAACACCAAAAAAATCGCCTTGGGGACGGGGAGCATTATTTTGACGCTGCGCCACCCCCTCCATGTCGCGAAGGCGGCGGCTTCGATTGACCGGTTATCCGGGGAACGGCTGATTCTCGGTGTCGCAACGGGCGACCGCCCGATCGAGTTTCCGGCCTTCGCCGTGAATCCGGATGACCGGGGCGAGCTGTTCCGGGAATCGGTGGCGGTCATCAGAAGAGTGTGGCGGGAGCGTTTTCCGACGATCGACACCGCACGGGTGCACATGACAAGCGGAGATTTGCTGCCGAAACCGAAATTGTCGGAGATCCCGATGATGGTGACCGGCCACAGCGGACAGTCGCCGGAATGGATTGCGGAACACAGCGACGGGTGGATCTACTATCCGCGCGGGCTGAAATTCCAAAAGGCATTGATCGAAAATTGGCGTTCGTTGACCGGGGAATTCAAGCCCTTTACCCAATCGCTGTATATTGATTTGACGGAAGATCCCGATCATGCGCCGGAACCGATTCATCTCGGCTTCCGCACGGGGCGGAATTTCGTAATCGAATTTCTTGCCGCTTTGCAGGATGCGGGCGTGAACCATGTCATTATCAATTTAAAATATGGGCACCGTCCCGTAGAGGAAGTGCTCGAAGAATTGGGCGAGTTTGTGCTTCCGCATTTTCCGGCTTTGACATGATGCGGGACAAAGGATTGGCGGTTCACTTTAAAATTCCAATAGGAGAAAGGAAGGATTCGGATGAAAGTGTTACTCATAGGCGCCAACGGAAAGGTCGGCCGGCAAGTGGTGGACATGCTCCAAGGGCACGAATGGCACACCGTGCGTGCGATGGTCCGGAAACCGGAGCAATGGGAGGCATTGCGGAACAAGGGAATTGAAGCGGTACTCGCCGATCTGGAAGGGACGGTCGATGAAATCGCCGAGGCGGCCAGAGGCTGCGATGCGATCGTATTTTCCGCCGGTTCGGGCGGACACACGGGCCCGGATAAAACGTTGCTTGTCGATCTGGACGGGGCGGTTAAAGCGATGGAAGCCGCGGAAAAAATCGGAATTAAACGTTTTGTCATCGTAAGCACCTTCCAAGCCCACAACCGGGAAAACTGGCCGGAAGACCTGAAGCCCTATTATGTCGCCAAACATTATGCCGATCGGATGCTGATGAACAGCGGTTTGAATTATACCATTATCCGGCCCGGTTATCTCCGCGATGAAACAGGCACCGGATTGGTTACCGCGGCGGAAAACTTGAAGGGCGGGAGCATTCCCCGCGAAGATGTGGCAAGGACGATCGTTCAAACCCTCGACGAACCGAACACGTACAGAAAGGCCTTCGATTTGATGGCTGGGGATACGCCGATCGCGGAAGCATTGAAATCGCTGCGCTGAAGCAGGAATCAAGGAATTCAATCCGAAAAATATTTCAGAGGATCATATAAGCTGCAATGACCTTGAGACGGGCTGGGCGCACTTCGCCGAGCCCTTGTTTTTACGGGTCCTCAACCTTTTCCCCAATGGGGGTCTAAGAGGGCTGAAATTCGGCTAGGCTCCCTTTCGCCGAAAACGGGGAATATAATTTATAGAAAAAATGTAATTTATAGGAAATTATGCATAAAGAATAGGATCGCCGGTTTCTCCGAAGTTCCGGCGCCGATAGCGGGAATCCGGCGATGAACATGCTCCCGGCATCGGCGTAAAATGCCGGTCCCGCCGTTTTTCAGGACGGGCGCACGAGTTTGCGGCGCTGCCCGACCAACTCAGACCGATGTCGAGGGACGCCGCCCGGATCGAACGGACGTCCGTCCGCGCTGTCCGATCAACTTAGGCCGATGTCTCCCCAGAAGATTTGGGCCCCCAAAAATTCCCGCCGGCCGGATCCGTGTTTAAGGAAATCACTCCCAAGTACCCGATTCGTAGATTCCGGACAAGAAACTGTTTGAAAACACCGCGATTCACGGCAATGAATGGAGCGAACGGTCATTTTCCTGTTTTCTTCCTCCGTCCGATCTTTTAATATAAAGATAAACGAAAGTGTCCAAGGAGGAACGGAGGAATTGCTCCATCATATTGAAATCTATGTCTCCGATCTGGCGAAATCAGCCGAATTTTGGAATTGGTTATTGACGGAACTCGGTTATGCACCGTATCAGAAGCGGGAGTCCGGCATCAGATGGAAATATGGCCATACGTACATCGTTTTCGTTCAAGTGAAGGAACGCCACCGCTGCAGGGTCGGGCTCGAATCTGGCTTTTCATGCCAGATCGAAAGAGCGGGTGGATGAATTAACGGAAAAATTCCTGGAAAAAGGGATAAACATCCTCTACCTTGACAGACACCCTTATGCCGGAGGGGAAGGCTATTACGCCGTCTATTTTGAAGATCCCGACCGGATAAAAGTCGAGCTGGTGGCCCCGTCCGATCATGGCGCTCCGGCCGTCCCGCCGGACGACGGCGGTGCATCGTGCCGTCTGTAGGCTTGCCTTGCGGACCGCGGCCAGAACCGAGCCGATCCGCCTGCCCTTGGGCCTATCATCAGGATTCGGAAAGGAGGACGATGGTTTGAAAAAAAATTTTTCCCCATTTCTCCTTTTGTTCATGGCCCTCCTCTTCCTGGGGGCATGTTCAAAGTTGAACGATTTAAAACAAACGGCCGAAAAAAATATGGCGATTGACCGGACGTTGCCGAAATATCAATTAAACAAGGAAAATTTTAAGGAAATAAGCTATCAAGGCAAGACGTATGTGATCCAGGATTCCACGGTGGACCGCGAGCGGTTACAGGAACCCATCGGGAAGGTAGCAGAAAGCGTTACCATCAATGAACATAATGAGATATTAAGCAAGGAAGAATTGAGGAAAATTGAAATCTTGCCGAAAGAAAATGAAGAGAAAAGATTCCACTTCAATTTTGGCTGGGTGTACCGCATAAAAAATACAAGCCCGGACGAAGAAGTGGCGGTCGTCGTGAATCATGAATACCGGCTCGCGAAAATCAAAAAATGACCCGCAAAACGGTCTTCTTTGACAATCGATACCAGGTCGGGAAATCCAAAAGTGACGCTAGATCTTGAATCCGTCTCCGTTCCGGAAGGAATGTACTGCGTTTTGCCGATCCCGCATCCAGGTTGCGGATCCGATTCAGAAGGAATTGCCGGATCGGACGGGGAGAGGCCTTTTTTGCTGCGGCAGGGAGGATCTTTTTGTCAACGGCCTCCTTGCGCCGGTCGGCAAGCTCCGGGCCATCCTCCGCGACCGCGGGATCCGGCCGGGTCCGTTTCCCCGGCTGCCGGTTTCGAAAAAGCCGATGAGAAAGGTTTTCGTAAAACAAAGGAAAAACCTGAGCCCTGCCATGGGGCCCAGGTTTATTTTTTTGAAATGGGGACGGCATTTCTCATTCGATGGGAATTTGTTTCTTTTTCGATTTTTCCGGTTGATATTTCGGAATTTCCAATTTCAAAACCCCGTTTTCCAACTTGGCTTTAATGTCCTGCTCGTTGATGTTGTCCACATAAAACCGGCGGACGTATTCGCCGTATCGCCGTTCTTGGCGGATGAAGCGCCGGTTCTCGTCCTTTGCCTCGTTCTTTTCTTCCCTTTTGGCGCGGATGGTCAAATAATTGTTTTCGATTTCCACTTGAATGTCATCTTTCGTAAATCCGGGCAATTCCGCTTCCACATAATAGGCGTCGTCTTTTTCGATGATGTCGGTCCGGAAACTGTGGGGCTCATTTCCCAAGAGGCTGTCAAAAGGTTCGTCAAAAAATTCGTTCATCGCCTTCAACATTTTTTTAAAGGTGTCTTCATAATGTTTTCGCGGGATCAAGTCGAACATTTTTCAAACCTCCTTTACCCGGTTTTCTATCATTCTAATAATAATAGTAAACAAAATTGGAAAAAATTCCATGAATAAGGTTATAAAAAACATCGAGATTATTGGCATGAATTCTGAACCAACCGTTTTTCCATACGTCACCTTCATGGTTTGCTGCCGGATTGTTCGTCCAGAATTGTTATTGTTTTTCGTTTATTCTTGAATCCTAATGGTTTTAGGCTGATCTGCGGTTTCCGAATGAATATTAGGGGGAGAGGAATTGTTCTGGTTGCGGATCGGAATTTTTGGACTGTTATGCATCGGTCTTTCCCGGTTCACAAAAAAATTCGGTCCGTACAAATGGCATGTTTTTTTCGTCCGTTATCTGGCCGTTCTTCTTTTTGCCGTTTTGACCAATAAAAATGATTTAACGGTTCATCCTTATTCATTATTATTTTTGGCATCATCCCGATCGCTCAGATGGGGGATGATCGCGAAAAATGGTGCCCAGAACAAAGCTTAATTTCTTGAAAATTTCATCGGTCTCCCTTGCAAACCGGAAGGAAGGCCGTCCTCAGCCGTCGCCTCGATTAAAAGCGATGGAAAAAACAAAGGGATCGTTCCTTATCATCGGCACACGGGTGCGGGCAATCTCCTTTTGGACATTGCCCGTCCTTTTCATGATTGCTGGGATGTTCCCCCTTCGAGACAAGGCAGGAAGAAAAAAGGCAGGCCGCCGAATGAAAGACCTGCCCGAAAAGCCGGAAAATGAGTCAAGTATTCGGAAGTTCCGTGTCCCCGGCCGATATTCGTTGAATTCATGATTATCGTGCTTATCGAAAAACGGGATAGGAAGCGAGCAATGAATAGATTTGCAAATCTGCCGTCGCTTGAGAATCCGATGCAATCAGGAAGGAATGATCTTCCGGATCGCAAAAAAGCGAGCCGTGAAAACTTCTTGCCCGTCATTGATAAAGACCTCGACGGAAGAGGAATCAAGAAAAATCTGCAATTTGCTCAGTTTACCGATCATGCATTGTCTGCTTTCGTATTGATTTCCGTTAAATTTTTTCCGCCTTAAGGTGAAAATTCCATGATCTGTGTCATAGCTGAATTGAATATTGTTTCGGATGGTTATTTCCAACGGCCCGCTTGTTAATGAATGCACATGAACAATTATTTCAGAATGGGGGCTTATCGTGGCCGAGTATTCGCTATGATCCCTGTTCATATCGATATGCAACCGAATCGGCTCGCCGCGCCGTAAATTTTGTATCTCATCGATCGGGGTTTGATATAAATGATCGCCGATGATTTTCAGTTCTCTGGGGAGGGTCAGGGCATGAATCCACCCTTTTTCAACGGTCGGATGATACCGTTCGTTTTCGTCACCCATTCCCATCCATGCGATTAAAATTCTTCTCATTTTGGGATCAACGAACGTTTGCGGCGCATAAAAATCAAAGCCCCGGTCCAGTTCCCTGAATTCACCGTGCTCATAATGATTTGTGCCTGGAATCCACCTGCCCGCCAAATATCCGGATTGATAAAGATTATTGTAATTCATGCCTTTAGGTTCCAGTCCTTGCGGGCAAAACAAAAGGATGTCCTTCCCTTGGAGATGGAAAAAATCGGGACATTCCCACATATAGCCGAGATCCCCCGAATGATTCCAATGACTGCCTGCTATAGGGCCTAACATTTGCCAATGACAGAAATCCGTTGAGGAAAATAAAACCGCTCTCCCCTCGAAAGCATCGCTTTGCGCGCCAAGAACCATGTACCAATGTTCATTGTGCCGCCATACTTTTGGGTCGCGAAAATGGGAAGTATATCCTTTTGGCACATGGAGAATGGGCCCCTTTTTTTCAAAATGGATGCCGTCCTCGGAAATGGCCAAACATTGATACGATTCGCGTTCCCCGTTTAATTTTTTCACATTTCCCGTGTAAAAAAGGTACATCTTGCCATCATGTTCGATGGCAGAACCGGAATAACAGCCGTTCCTGTCATACCATTCACCTGGGACCAAAGCGGGGGGATGCCCTTCCCAATGCAATAAATCTGTAGAGGAGAAATGTCCCCAAACTTTCGTACTATGATCCGTCCCGAAAGGGTTCCATTGGAAAAAAACGTGAAATCTCCCCTTAAAGTATAAGAGGCCGTTCGGATCGTTCATCAAACCGAATGGAGGGGATAAATGATACGCCGGTCGGTAGGGATCAGAATGGGTATACGGCCCGTCATTGCTTTTGATTCGATTGATCATCTCGAGCAATTGCCTTTCCTTCGTCATTTGTCGTACTCCTGTTCTTGTTGGTAATGTTTGTCAGAAATGAGAAGTACGGAAGTCATTCCGTTTTATCTTTTAAAAAGCCGGCAAGTATTGCTTGCCGGCCGAACAAATATGGCCTTGGTCATTTTCCGATAACATGTTAAAGATTGCATCCGGAAGAAATTTATACGATGTTTTCCTGAAAGATCAAGCTTTTCATATTTTGAATGTTGAACAAAATCGGCACGATGCCGCAAAGAACGTAAACGAAGAAGGTTTGAAGTGGGACAAATATCTAAGTCGAAATCTTTGCCCTTCTTATTCAATTTCGAAACAATGGATTGCCGCCGGCCAGAAGGCGGGATTCATTCCTCGGTCCGTGGATGCCGGCAAAACGGCTGAGTTATTTGTGCTGATTTCCTTGGGGCTGCGCGTCCGCAGCTTCATATCTTCGGGGGATTACGCCTTCGCCAGCGCTGAGTTCGCCAAGCTCATGGCGGAAATGCTCCGTCCTTCGAACCATCAATCAGGGTAAAACGTGATTGGTCATTTTTGCGGCGGTGCTTCTAACGGCGGCTTTTCAGAAGCTGCCGGGCAACAAACGGGCGTTTCTCTGCGACCCATCATGCAGGACAAAAGAGATTCCGGTTGAATTCTGACATCCTTTAAATCGTCAAAATACTCGGATGGAATGTCAGAATTGAAGGTTCCCGGCGGAAATGTTCTACTGACTGGCCGCAATTATGTGATGAAACATCGCAAGCAGTGGAATAAATCCGAAGGCGATTTGGCTTTTTACCGTGATTTTCACGGAACGGCTGTGGAATTGACCGTATACTCGATCGGAGAATTAAGTTTTCCGAAGAAAACTTGCAACGGCATGCTCGAAGTTTGCCCGACCGGAGAAATAATTTTAAGTTTTGGGGGGAGATCAGCGATGAGTAAAGAGTCGCGACGTGTGGCAGGCCTTTTGCTGATTATTTTGCCGACCGTCCTTTATGGCGGCGTGAGCTTACTGCGGCTGCTAACCGACCCGGGGTCCGGATATGCGGAGAATCCGCTCCGGCAGGATTTATTTCGAGCCGGCCATGCCCATGCGGGGGTTTTATTGGTCTTATCATTGATTACCTTGAGGTATGTCGATGAAACAAGCTTATCGGACGGGTGGAAACAGTTTGTCCGCTCCAGTATACCAACGTCCGCCATCTTCCTTCCGGCCGCCTTTTTCTTCTCGGTTCTTTCACCGGATGCGGCAAAGCCGAATGCTTTCATCTATTTGGCTTATGTCGGAGCGGTGCTGCTTGGGGCTGGATTAGTGACGTTGGGGATCGGACTGTTAAAAGGGAAAAAAGACGCGTAAATGAGGACCTTTTAGAGGGACGTATATCAGGTGCAAGAGATAAAGAGGATGAAGCGGCCGACTGTTACCGTCCTTTTGCTATCGCGCTGAGCCTTGCCGGGGGCTTTGGCGGCGGATGCCAGACCCGCATGGTTTTCCGGACGAAGGAAAGGCATGGATGAGAAATGGGCACATGGGAGCAGGTCCGCCCGGTTGACGGCCGTCTGCTCCCTGCGTCCGATTTTCCCCGTTTCCATCCCTTCGGGGAAAAGGAAAGTCCGGCTGTTCCGATTTCGTCATCACGACGGAAGATGCGGACAATAAGCCGGATGAATATTTGCCAAGGTTTGGGCGCAGGTTGGAAGTGCGATCGCTTAGTATATGCTTGACACCGGGCAGAAGTTCAGCGGGGGTTGGGCGCATAGCCAGCCGGAAAAGGGACGGATTGCTCACGGTGATCCGATCCGGGAAACCCGGCACCAGCCGGCCGCTTGAGGTTTCCGGTCCGTCCGGCTTCCCGTTCATTATTGGTTGCCCGTACGAAAACAGGCAGTTGTTGCCCGTACGAAAACAGGCAGTTTATGAAACCGGTTGGCAACACAAGTTTCCTTCGCCTTTTTCAAGGGCCGACCGGAGGCTGTCCAACACTTGCGACCAGGCGGCCTGGTGCCATTGATAGGCTTCTTCCCATTCTTCTTCGTTTTTGAATCCGGAATGTTCCACGATGACTTTGGACGTATCCGGGCCGAGCGCTTCAAAGCTCACTTTCACCCGGGTCAGCTCGTCTTCGTTGTTCATGAGATGGGCAAAATTGTCCGGCCCTTTCCACGTGAAATGCAATTCCTTTTGTTCCGCGAGTTTGGTAATCTTGCAGCCCCTCGTGTTCATGGAATGCTTGTTCCCCGGGATGAAATACAATTCAAATGGCCCGCCTTCTTTCGCCTCCACCACGGCTTCCGGCGCGAACCATTCGGCCACTCGCTCGGAAATGGTCCACGCATACCAAACCAAATCCAGCGGAGCCCGAATTGTGACTTCTTTGAGAATCACCTTGTCGTTTGCAGCCATTTTCAATTCCTACCTCCTCACAAAATTCCCCGCGTCTATCCTATCAAAAACAAAATGTTGATATCGGCAAAAAAACGAATCGCTGAAACCCGTCCGTGGGGGCAGGTCAAATGAAACGGCAGTCAACCGTCTCTCATAGTCGAAGTCTACGAGGACGAAATCTCCTTCGGTCAAAGGAAGCGGCAGTCAATCCGTCCCGGATCGCGGGATCGGGCCAAGTTTGGGACAATAGACCATCTCCCCGATAACATCGAGGGAAAGTCCGCCAGGGGGTAAAATCCCGCCCTATTACACCACCGGGGTCAGACGGTAACATCGAGGGAAGGTCCGCCAGGGACCGTCTTTTTTAGAGCGGGAAACGAAATGCGGTGCGTCGGGGAGTTCCGTCGTCTTGTCCCTTAGTTCATGATGGCCGGCGATCCGAGCCGCCGCTCATTCCCGGTTTCCGCCGCGCCGCCCGCGCCGAAGATCCGTTCCTGTTCCATTTCCCTCCTTTCCCGTCAGAGTTCCGGGACGTGGGCGGAAGCGAAGAAGCGGGGGCCCCGGGCGCCAAGCCCTATCGCCGCGGGAGCTGCCGGGACTTTCCCGATCCGATCATACCATAAAGCGGGGATCGGAATTTCTTGTCGATTGCTGTCTTTCCGATCCCGACGGATAAAGGGGGCCGGCATCGGAGGAGGATAGCGTGATCGGAGGGGCAACCGGGGTGATGGCGAGGGTTTGCGATGCGGGACTGCCTTCAAAAGTTTTTTCCCCCGGCGAAGACGGCGGGAGGATGCCGATCCGGGGCGGACGGCCCCGGCCGCTCGCGAAAGCAATAACGTTATCGGGCATTCCGGCGTTATCGTCCATGTAAAAATCCGAAAAATAGGGCGGAGCGGGAGCAAAAGGAAAACGTGCAAGATTATTAATATGATGGGATGGCAATCTTCTTCGGCCATTACCGGACCGTTTCCTTGTGCCCATTTTCCAAATCCGCAGGGAGGCCGCGCACCGACAGATTTGTTTTCCAAACCGCCGACGTTTGCCAAGGAAATGAGGCAGCCTGAATCCCTATATGGGTGCAGGTCTTAGGCTGATTGGCTTTTCGGGAACAACATAAAAACAGGCCACGCATTTGCTTCTGGCGGCCTGTTTTTTTTTGCTTGATGTCAATGGGCATTAAATATTCATGGCTTGTTTTACCGTTTCTTTCAAAGGGGTCAGGGTTCCGATCAGTTTTTGCAGGTCATCCGACGTTTTGGACGTTTCGCCGTTGGCAACCGCGTCGTAGATCACCGCCGTAAGTTCGGCAAACGGTTCCGGGACGCCGGCTTTGATGAGGATAGTTTTCTCTTCTTCAAATGAAACGGACTGATGCACGACCTTTTTGCCGGATACCTCGGAGAGGATTCGGGCCAGATCGTCGAAGGTCCAAGGCTGATTGGAAACCAGGTTGTACGTCTTGTTTTCATGTCCTTCCTCTGTCAGGACGGTGGCGGCGGCCAAGGCAAGATCATGGCGGGTTGCTGAGTTGACGATGCCGCTTCCCGCATTCGTAATGAGGGTTCCGGATTCTGCGGAGGCGCGCAGCCCCTCATTCACAAAAAGTTCCGTATACAAGGCGTTGCGCAGGAAAGTATAGGGGATATTGGTCGTGCGAATGGCATGTTCCGTCGCCAAATGGACGTGCGCAAGAGGCAGTTTTGCCTCTTCGGCGAAGGCATACCCGGTGTAGGCGATATGTTTTACCCCCGCATCCCTGGCCGCTTTTACGACATTGGCATGTTGGACGATGCGGAGCGTGTCGTCCGCGTCCGGGCTCGAGATAAAGAGCAGCTTGGAGACGCCGGCAAAAGCCTTTTGAAGGGATTCCGGATGATTGTAGTCGCCATGACGGACTTCCACGCCTTGCCCGGCAAGGGCGGAGGCTTTTTCAACGTCACGGACGACGGTAATGATTTCACTGGCGGGAACTTTTTTGAGCAAATGCCGGATCACAAGTCCCCCGAGTTGGCCGGTAGCGCCAGTAACCGCAATGGACATAGACATTTCCCCTTCTTTCTGAAGTTTTTTAAATGGAATCATATCCGGAGGCGGGTTCCAAAAAATCATCATCCGCGAAATGAACACGTTCGCAACGGCTGAAAAACGCCTGTTAAACGTGCGGATTTTTTGGGATGGACCGTATGGGAGGAATGACTTTTACGGGTTTCGGTCATCTTGCCCACCATTATAATGGCATCAGATGCGCAAATCAAATTTTATGCCTGCGCTGCCCGAAAACGTAATGCCTGCAAACGAAAATGACCGATCCTTCGATTTTGTCCCGACTGTTGCAGCCGAGGCGATGGCTTCATCCGTTCTTCCCGGCCCGTCCGCTTTTTTCAGCCTTTCGCTTGTCTGCCGCCGTTCAGTTCAGTTGATGAAAAAATTTTTGGGCCGGATCAACGAATATATAAGCAAATCATGGCCATTCGTGGCGGCCGGACCTCGCCTTCTTTTCCCCCTCTTTGAAAACCGGAGGACAGGTGCCGGGGTCAAGTTCGCGGAATTGGGAAGCAAGCAGGCAAAAAAAGAGATGCCCTATTCGAAATTTTCTGTTAGAATGTAGACAACCATCCCATGAACCTTTCTGCGGAAGGGGTTCAACATCTCATCTGCCGAATCCTATTAGAGAGGTGGGGGTGTGGAAACGGGGAGGATATCCTGAAACTATGGCAGTAAGCCGCCGATTTGGCGGCAGCCATCCCGAAACGTGAGGCAACGGGTCCATTTCCAATGATCCTGATCCGGTTGATGAGGGGATGAGGATTCCCGTCAGGGCTCCTTTGTCAGAAATCAATGCCGGCATATGCTTTTCATTCAGCGAATGAGGATTCCTATAGAGGGTTTTTTCTAGAAATCAATGGTGGCATATGTTTTTTTCCCAGCGGTAGATTCCCGTCGGGCTCCTTTGTCCCTTGGAGTTGCACCAGTCTTAATCCGCCAGGCAGAACCGCGGGTGGCGGAGATGATGCCTATCCGTTCCCTTTGTCCGCTCGGAGGAAAAGGCTTGCCCCGTTCGGCTGTTCCGGTTAGGAGGGGGGAGAGCCCCGTCATGATCCGGACAGCCGCAGGGACAAACCCTGCGGCGTTCCGTTTTTCGGGCAATTGAACGGCTTCATCCGGCGCGCTTTTGCATGGGTGCGAAGGCACGGTGCCGCGCATCCCCCTCACCTGTCAGGATGCCGCCAAAATGATGCGGTCGTGTTTTCTTTATCCGCTGATCGATGGGGAGGAATGAAGATGCCAGGTTCCGTTTTTCGGCAGGCGGTCCGGGATGCGACGGGAATCACCTGGGAAGAGTGGATCGCGGCCTTGCAGCAGGCGGTGGATCCCTCCTGGTCCCGCGAGGAGATCAAGGCGCATATCGGCGAATATTTTCAGGTGACGGACGAATGGGCGGAATGGCTGGCTGTCATGTACGGTCAGCTTCTGGGCCGGATTCCCGTCGGCGTCACCAAAGACGCGGGCGTTCAAATCGGCGTCCGAAAGACGGTCGCGGTGGAGAAGGAAGAGGTTTGGGGCTTCCTGACTTCGCCGCAGGGCTTGCCCTTATGGCTCGGGGACGTCTCCGGGTTCCGGCTGCAAAAGGGATACGAATTCCAATCTGCGGAAGGCATCACCGGAAAACTTACGGTGGTTTTGCCGAATCAAAAGCTCTGCATGAGATGGAAGCTCCCGGAATGGGAAAAACCCTCCCGGCTGCAATTGTTATTGCTGTCCGTTGCTTCGGGCAAAACGACCGTCGCCATCCATCAGGAAATGCTGGAAGATGTCTATGTCAGGGAATTGATGCGACGTTTCTGGGCGGAGAAGCTGAAGCAAATCAAAAATCATTTGGAGGCGGGGCGATGAATCGATTCAGTCATATCGATTTGCGAGTGAAATCCTGGGAACAAGTCCGCATCTTTTATGAAAACCTGCTCCCCGCGTTGGGTTTTACCCGCACTTTCCATTCGGAAAAATGGAAAGTGTTTGCCGCGGAGGGAGAACTTCCGAGTGTTCCGTACTTTGCCATTACGGAAGATCCCGGCCATGAGCCGAACGAAAATCTGATCGGGTTTTGGGCCCATGACCGGGAGGAAGTGGACCGGATTGCGGAGCTTGTGGTCCGGTATGGGGGCGTCATCAACAGCGGCCCCCGGCTGTTTCCGATCAGCCCGACATACTATGCGGTTTATTTTGAAGATCCGTGCGGAAACAAGTACGAAAGGGTCCACCGCTTAAATTGACCGGGCATCCCGAAGCCCGCTCGGAACCTTTTCCGCTCAATCCGCTCCTTTTTGCGGAAACCGGTTATGGTTTGCGGTTTGCCCGGGCGATTTCCCGCTTGACGGCCGGCGCCACTTTCGTCCCCAGCAGTTCGATGGCGTGCAGCACTTTTTTGTGCGGCAGCGTGCCGACGGTCAACTGCAAAAGGAATCGGTCGTGGCCGAAAATCTCATGCTGGAACAAGATTTTTTCGATCACTTGCTCGGGGCTGCCGACAAAATTGGCGCCCCGCAAGGAAAGGGAAAACTCGAACTGCTCCCGGGTCATGGGCGGCCAGCCCCGTTCCCGCCCCAGCCGGTCCATCATCGTTTTGAACGCGGGATAGGCGGTGTCGGCCGCTTCCCGGGACGAATCGGCGAGAAAACCATGGGAATTGATGCTGAGGCGCGGCGGTTTATGGCCGGCCTTTTGCGCAGCCTCACGATGCAATCGGGCGAAGGGAGCAAAACGCTCGGGCAGGCCGCCGATGATGCCCAGCGCCATCGGCAGGCCGAGCATGCCCGCCCGGATGGCCGATTCCGGGGTTCCGCCTACAGCCACCCACACGGGAAGCGGGTTTTGCAGGGGCCGGGGATAGACGCCGCGATTGTCGAGCGGCGGCCGATGCTTCCCCGACCATGTGACCTTTTCGGATTCCCGCAGCTTGAGCAACAGATCGAGCTTTTCTTCAAACAGTTCGTCATAATCCTTCAGGTCATAGCCGAAAAGGGGAAAGGATTCGATAAAGGAACCGCGGCCGACCATGATTTCGGCGCGGCCTTGGGTGAGCAGGTCCAGGGTGGCAAACTGCTGGAATACCCGGACCGGATCGTCGGAACTCAGGACGTTGACCGCGCTGGTCAACCGGATGCGTTTCGTGCGGGCGCCGGCGGCGGCAAGCACTACCGCCGGGGCCGAAACGGTGTAGTCGGGCCGATGATGTTCGCCGATGCCGAATACATCCAGCCCGACTTGATCGGCCAGTTCAATTTCTTCCATCAGGCGCCGCAGCCGTTCCTCCGGGCTGATCAATCGGCCGGTTTCCGGGTCCGCCGTCCGTTCTCCGAATGTGTAAATGCCGATTTCCATCACTTGGCTCCTCCTTCGACTTGCCGTTCGTTCATTCGGTGTTAGAACTATCTTACTCCATTTATCCGATGCCGGGCAACCAAAGCGACTTCTCCGGGGAAATCCGTGCTGTGGCGTCAATCCGGTTGAATGGCCACTGCACCGGCCCCGTTCTGTTTTCCCGGTTCCCGTTTATGCCTTTGACAATGCCCCATTCGCCAACTGCCGGACGGATGACCGGCCCGGGCGAAAAACCCGCCCCCCGCGGGTATTTCCCGATGGTTCCCGGCCGCAGAATATTCTCTGACCGAAAAGGGAGAGATTTCCTCGACGGACAAAGGGCCGGCTAAACGGGCAAAAGATCAATGAAGGGGAAGACAAAAAAGGAGGGGACGATCTTGCCCTTGCACCGGCAGCAGCGAAAATTCGGACGAAATCTGTTGAAATCGGCAAAAAGCCCGTGCCGACGCGGCACGGGCCTTCTCATCGGGGCGGTTATTCTTTTTTCCTTGCCCTTGTTTACCGCTCAATTCCTTTTGCGAGGGCTCCGGGCGATTATTCGTTTATTTCCTTGCGGATGACGGCCAGCCGGGGGTACTGTTTCAATTTCCGGTACAGGGTGGTGCGGCCCATCTTGAGGAGCCGGGCTGCCTGCGAAACGTTGCCCCCGGCTTCGCGGAGGGCGAGGGCGATCCGCGATTCTTCATCCGCGGATGTCCGGCCCGGTTTTTCCGGAAGGGGGTTCTCCCGGATGGAATCGCTTTCAATCAACTCGTCATCGGGCAGCTGGAGATCGCCCGGGCCGACGGCATCCTTTCCCTTGACAAAATGGGCCCGGAAGACGGCCTGGCGGATGACGTGCCGCAATTGCCGGATGTTTCCCGGCCATTGATACTGTCTCAACAGATGCATGGCCTCCGGGGCGATGGACAGGGGCGGAATATTCAGTTCGGCCGTGATCTCATGCAAAAAGTGGCGGATGAGTTCGTCCAGATCGGTCCGTTCCCGCAAGGGCGGAAGAACGATCTCCATTTCATTCAGCCTGAAGTACAGATCGGCGCGAAAACGCTTTTGCACAACCTCTTGATACAGATCCCGGTTTGTGGCGGCCACAATCCGCACATCCACCGGTTTCGATACGTGGGAACCGATGCGCGTGACCCGCTTTTCTTCCAGCACCCGGAGCAGAACGGCCTGGGAAGCCAAGGGAAGTTCGCCGATCTCGTCGAGAAACAGGGTGCCCTGATTGGCCGCTTCAAATTTGCCCATTTGTCCCTTCTGCTGGGCGCCGGTAAAGGCGCCTTTTTCGTATCCGAAGAGTTCCGATTCGATGAGGGATTCCGGGATGGCGCCGCAATTCACCACCACAAACGGTCCTTTCCGTCCGCTTTGCCGGTGCAGTTCCCTTGCGGCGATCTCTTTTCCCGTGCCCGTTTCTCCCCGGATTAAAACGGTGGCATTCGATTTGGCGATATGGCGGAGCAAGGCGAAAACTTGCTTGACCTTGGGGCAGGAGGCAATGATCCTCTGAGGCGCGGAACGAGCTTCATCCTTTTTGCCGGCGTCGCTCGTCCGGCCGTCACCGGCGGAAGGCCCGGATGGTGCCGGCATGGGGGAGAGGATGGTGCAGAACGGATGTTTGCGCTCGTCCTTCACGGCGCGAACGATCCACGTGTCCGGGACGCCGGAACGGGCGGATTCCTCCAACCGGAGTTCGGTGATGTCGCCGTTTTTCAGGGAAAGGATCCTTGCGGCACCGTGCTTGCCGAAAAGCATCTCGAGGGGCTGGCCGACGCACCGGCTGGCCTGGACGTGAAACAGGGCCTCGGCCGCCTGGTTCATGCGCTTGATCTTTCCTTCGTCGTCCACCGACAGAAGCGGCTGCGCGCAGGTTTGCATGATCGCATCGGCTGCATGGAGGGCAAGGGTCAGTTCCCGCCGCGATTCCTCCAAAAGCAGGCGGGATTGGCAAGCCATCGCCGCCGCCGTCACCATGCCCAGGGTATGGGGATGGTGCGCATGAACCTCACCGCTGATGTCCAGGACGCCGATCAGTTCGCCGGTTGACGTGTAAAGGGGCGCCGCGTAACAGGTGAGAAAATGGTTTTCGTAGCAGAAGTGTTGGCTGCCGACGATACTGACCGGTTTCCGTTCCATCAGCGCCGTCCCGATCGCGTTCGTTCCCTTCACCCGTTCGTGCCAGTTGGCGCCGGTGCTGAGCTGCACCATTTTGGCCCGTTCCGTGAACGGCGACTTTCCCCAGGAGGACAGGATGTAGCCGTCCGCGTCGGAGAGCAGCACCATGAAAGACCGTTTCTCCAGGAATTTCCAGAGCGGTTTCAGCACCGTTTCCGCAGCGGAAAGCAGCGGGCGCAGCCGGGACTGGCGGTCGCGCAGTTCACCGCCGCTCAAGATATCGTTTACCACATGGTCCGGGTCGACGCCGAATTGCCTGCTGCGTTGATGGGAAGCGGACAGCACCTGGGGCGATTCCAGGATCTCCACGGTCATTCCTCCTTTCCGGATCTATTTTTCAAATTAGTCTATATTTACTATCTGTTCTATATTATTTATTTATATCAAATTATACCAAAGGAATTGAATTTACAAAATCATCCGATTGTTCCATCCTTTGTGCCGATGGAACAATCACTGTTCCAAAAGGGTGTTCAATGGAACAAAATCGGGCGGCTTCAACCGGGTTGAAGGCCGCGGCCTGACTGCGCCACGGCCTTTTGAAGAGATTTGGCATGAACTTTGCATTAACAAAAAGGCGGAAGGCGAAAGACGGAAAACCTGAGAAGAACCATGCGGGGTGAGGGGAAATGACGTAGCAGGGAAGCGGGGAAAGGCCGGAGGATATTGAAAGCGATATCATCTTGTTCCGCTTGGTTCCGTCGGGCGCCGGGACCGGGACGGAAAAGGCTTCTTCATCATCGCACGGGAGATGGGAAACGCATTCGGGTTGAATCAGCAAAAAATCCATATCGTAAGAAGGAGGAATGACCTTATGACCCAACAAGTGTCGGCATCTTATCCGGCGCCGAACACGCCGGAAAGCCCCGTTCAGTACAAGGAGAAATATGACAATTTCATCGGCGGCGAGTGGGTGCCCCCGGTAAACGGGGAATATTTCGAGAATCCGTCTCCGGTGAACGGGCGGGTGTTTACCAAGGTAGCCCGTTCCCAAAAGGAAGACATTGAACTCGCCCTGGATAAGGCTCATCAGGCCAAGGAAAAATGGGGAAATACCTCCGTCGCGGAGCGCAGCCGCATCTTGCTGAAAATCGCCGACCGGCTGGAAGAAAACCTGGAAAAACTGGCCCTCTCAGAGACTTGGGACAACGGGAAGCCGATCCGCGAAACGCTGGCTGCCGACCTGCCCCTGGCGATCGATCATTTCCGCTATTTTGCCGGAGTGATTCGCGGCGAAGAAGGATCGGTGTCCGAGATTGACGCCCAAACCTTGTCGATGCACATCAAAGAACCCATCGGCGTGGTGGGGCAGATCATTCCTTGGAATTTCCCCCTCCTGATGGCTGCCTGGAAACTGGCCCCAGCCCTTGCGGCAGGAAACTGCGTCGTCCTGAAACCGGCGGAACAGACACCGGCCACCATCATGCTGTTTGCCGAATTGGTGGGGGACCTGCTTCCTCCGGGAGTATTGAACATCGTCAACGGCTTTGGTCCCGAAGCGGGGCAGCCCCTGGCGACCTCGCCCAGGGTAGGAAAAGTTGCCTTTACGGGTGAAACCACGACGGGCCGGCTGATCATGCAGTTCGCTTCCGAGAACATTACGCCCGTGACCCTCGAACTGGGTGGAAAATCGCCCAACATTTTCACCGAAAGCGTGATGCGGAAAGATGACGCCTTCCTGGAAAAGGCCCTGGAAGGATTTACGCTGTTCGCCTTGAATCAAGGGGAAGTCTGCACCTGTCCTTCCCGCGCCCTGATCCAGGAATCGATCTATGATGAATTCATCGAAAGGGCGTTGGAGCGCGTCCGGAAGATCAAGATGGGCGATCCCCTCCATCCCGAAACGATGATGGGCGCCCAGGCTTCCAAAGATCAGTATGAGAAAATCCTCAGCTACATCGACATCGGCAAAAAGGAAGGGGCCGAAGTGCTGACGGGCGGCGGGCCCTACCACAATCCGCAGTACCCGGACGGATACTACATTCAGCCCACCGTTCTGAAGGGCCACAACAAGATGCGCGTTTTCCAAGAGGAAATTTTCGGTCCCGTGGTCTCCGTCACCACCTTCAAGGACGAAAAGGAACTGATCGAAATCGCCAACGATACGCTGTACGGACTGGGCGCCGGCCTCTGGACGCGGGACGTTCACGAGGCGTACCAGATCGCGCGGAAGATCCAGGCCGGGCGCATCTGGGTCAACTGCTACCACCTCTATCCGGCGCACGCGGCATTCGGCGGATACAAACAATCCGGCATCGGCCGCGAAAACCACAAGATGATGCTGGAACACTATCAGCAAACGAAAAATATGCTGATTTCTTACAGCAAGGAACCGGTCGGACTATTCTGATGATGGAAGGCGGCCTTGTGCCGCCTTCGGCCGCTGTCGGACCGCCGCCACAGTATGTTGCGATGGGGGGATGATCATGGACAGGGTCAAAAGGGTGCTGGTGACGGATGAGGCGAAAAAGGTGATTGACCGGCTGCGGGAAAAGCACGGGGAACTGATGTTTTTCCAAAGCGGCGGCTGCTGTGACGGTTCGGCGCCGATGTGCTACAAGCGGGGAACCTTCCGCATCGGCACAAGCGACGTGAAACTGGGGGAAATTCACGGGTGCCCCTTCTACATTTCCGGGCCGCAGTTCGAGTACTGGAAACATACCCAGCTGACCGTGGATGTGACGGAGGGAAGGGGGGCCTCCTTTTCCCTCGAAATCCCCTTGGGCGTCCGCTTCCTCATCCGTTCCCGGCCCTTCACCCGGGATGAAGCGACGAGGCTTGAACCCATCAAAATAGGGGAGGAGTAATCGTAACCCCATGATGAAACGTCCAAGAGGCCGTACCGCTTGTCCCTTGGAACAACTTATGTTCCCAAGGGTCTTTTTTTGTGGTTCTGTTATCATATAGTTTTTAAACAATCCTTATCGCGTTCATCGGATATCCTTCATATGCCCATGCCAAAGCCGTGACGGATGCATAAAAAATATTGAGGGTTACATCGTTATCACGGGAGGTATGGAAAAATGTATCCGGAACGCCAATTTTTCGGCTTCGGCCGGCGGCCCTTTTTCTTCGGAGGACGGAGCCCCTTTTTCTTCGGCGGCCCGTTTTTTGGAGGTTTGCTCGGCGGCTTCTTGGGCAGCGCCCTGTTCGGACCGAGGCCCTATCCGTTTTATCCGCCCTTTTACGGAGGGGGGTATGGCGGATATCCGTACTTTTGGTAAAGAAAAATTTTTCGGCGAGCTGTCTTAAACGGTCATTCCACAATGACTTTAAGGCGGCTTTTTTTATCCGCCGGTTGAAAGATGAAATTGGCCGGCGGGAAACGGCACGTGCTTCTCTAGTGAAAGGATCCGTCCCTGCAGGCGCTTAAGACCGCCGCTTTTTTAAAAAATTGTCGATTTTTTAAACCCATTTGAATAATTATTAATAATAACATGGCGGTTAAACTTTTTCGGTCGCTGACAGCCGGTGTCCGGCGCTCCTTCCGGAAAGCCGGGAAATATTTGGATTTAGAGGTTTGGGATGCCCGGCACGGAAAATTTCCAAATGGGAGGGAAAAAGTTGAGCGGGAAGGATAAACATCAGTTCATCGTCTCCAAGGAAGATTGGTCCCTCCATCGTAAAGGCCATGACGATCAGCAGCGCCATAAGGAAAAGGTGAAAGAGGCCATTCGCAACAGCCTGCCGGATTTATTGACGGAAGAAAGCATCATTTTAGCGAACGGAAAAGAAGTGATCAAAATTCCGATCCGTTCCCTGGAAGAATATAAAATCCGCTACAATGAGGAAAAGACGAAACAGGTCGGCAAGGGCGACGGGGACAGCCGGGTGGGGGATATCATCGCCCGGGGGGATTACGGGCAGAAAGGCGGCATCGGTCCCGGGGCGGGGGAATTGCCCGGGGAAGATTATTACGAAACGGAAATCTCCTTGGAAGAGATCGAATCGGAATTTTTCAAGGAATTGGAACTGCCCAACATGCAAAAGAAGGAGGATCCGCAGCTGGAAGTTACGGACTTGGAATATAACGACATCCGTAAAACCGGGCTGATGGGGAACATCGACAAGAAAAAGACGATGTTTGCCGCCTTCAAACGGAATGCCCTTTCCGGCAACCCTTCCTTCTATCCGATCGTTCCGGAGGACTTGCGGTTTAAAACTTGGAATGAAAAGGTCAAGCGGGAATCCAAGGCCGTTGTCCTCGCCATGATGGATACGAGCGGCTCGATGGGCACCTGGGAAAAATACATGGCCAGAAGTTTTTTCTTCTGGTTGACCCGCTTCTTAAGAAGCAAGTACGAATCGGTGGAAATCGTTTTTATCGCCCATCATACGGAAGCGAAAGTCGTCAGCGAAGAGGAATTTTTTGCAAAGGGGGAAAGCGGGGGGACGATTTGTTCTTCCGCATACCGGAAGGCATTGGAGCTGATCGATGAAAAATATCCCCCGTCCCGGTACAATATTTACCCTTTCCACATATCCGACGGGGACAATTTATCGAGCGACAACGCCCGCTGCGTCAAATTGGCGGGGCAGATCATGGATGTGGCCAATCTGTTCGGTTACGGGGAAGTGAATCAATATCATCGCTATTCCACCCTGATGACCGCCTATAAGCATATCAAGAACGAGAAATTCCGGTATTATATTATGAAAGAGAAAGGGGATATTTATCACGCCTTGAAAACTTTTTTTCACATCAATGAAACGGCGAAGACGGTCTGAAAAACGGATGGGGCATAAACGTTTCTTAACCGTGCGGGGAGGAGGAAAAGATTTCCCCCCCTTTTTTGTGTTCCGGGCCGTGGGCGGGGGCTGCTCATTGGTTTGCGCGCCGGGTCCGAACGGAGGGGCTTTTTGTTCCCCCATGACCCCGGGAGGAGACCGCCTTGTTGACCGGAATGGGCGCCGGACGGTTTGCCGGGGAAGCCCGTGCCGCGGGATGGCTTAAGTTTTTTCCGGTATGGTTTCCGGCCGGTCTTTTCTTCTCTTCACGATTTGGTTTTTATCGGTATCTCGGGGCATTGCCCCGACGCGGGCGTTCAAGAAGGAGAAGCATCAGGCGGAATGGTCCGATTAAACCGACCGCTTGCGTTTAAAATTCGGGTGTTTGCCAAAATTATTTCTTTTTTATAACTTAATCATGAAAATTTTTAATGTTATAATATTTTTAAAATAAGGAAAAAGGGCATATTCTCTTCGAAGAGGCCGTTGTCGGGCAACGATGAAGGCAAACCATCAACGGGCATTCATATATTCTGAATAGGGTGCTGATAAATGCTCGGAAAGGAGGGATATTGTGAAAATAAAAATGATTATGGCCCTGTTTCTATGCGCGTGTTTTAGTCTGACAGCTTGTTCTTCCTCTTCATCTTCCGACGGACCAACAGAAATTCGGGTGCATGAAATGATAAGTTTTTCCAAAGCAAAAGAGAACGCATTAAAAACGATCACGGATCCGGAAGAAATCGAACAGATTGAAAAAACCTTTCATAATGCCAAAAAACAAAGCGGAATCGTTGACGTAACAGATCCGCAGTATAAGGTGGATTTGGAAAATGAAAGTTACTATCTATGGTTTAATAAAGACGGTACGGCCGTGATCATGAATACGAAAGACACCCATACCATTTTTAAGATCGATTCGGCGGATGAACTGGAAGAGATGATTCAAAATTAACCGGATGAATCCGGCAGCCCCGTTTCCCGGATCTTCCCATCGCCTATTCTCGTACCCATTCCAAAAATTCGAGACGGTTTCCGAACGGATCATCGGCGTAAAATCTTTTCGCCCCGGGAAGTTTATCATCTTCAATGACATGAACCCCGTTTTCGGTCAGACGCCGCTTCAGTTCCTCCAGATTTTCCACTTCAAAGGCGGGATGCGCCTTTTTGGCCGGTGAAAACGGTTCTTCGATCCCGATATGGACGCGGCAATTTCCAAAGGCAAACCATACCCCGCCCCTTTTCTTTAGCGTTTCAGGTTTTTCCGCCTCTTTGAAACCCAGAAGGTCTCGGAAAAATTTCCTTGCGGCGTCTTCGCTTCCCTTTGGAGCGGCAAGCTGGACATGATCGATGGCGCGAAAAGCAAAGGCCATGGTACCCTCCCCCTTCTTCTGGTTTCTGTTTTTCTCAACCACCTCTACTATAACTTTTCATTAACGATAATTAAATAAAATAAATTTAATATTAATTGATAAGATCTCCTTATTATATGAAAAATAGGAATGCGCGCCGCCAAAAGCGCGGGCGACCATGCCGCTTGTGGCCGAAGACTCGGCAGAATCCAAGCTTTCGGGTGTGCGAAGTGAAAATCCGGCCGAATCGGCGGGCGGCCAAGATTGGGCGAAAGATGCGGTTGGAAAGGGGCGGCCGGCATGACGGGCGGCTTCGCCGGCGCAGCACGCGGGAGCGGGCATCAAAGGCAAGCGGCGGACGAAGGATGATCATGAACGTTTATGATTTCGGTATTGCAAAATCAGTTCTTTCAGTTATCCATTTGAAAGGAACTAACGAGATGCTCCCGGATTCAAATCAAAACCCATGATACGAAGGCTGGCATGCAAGCAAGGGCTGCCATATAGGATCAGGAACAAAAAACGTGCCCGGCAGCAGGAGAGGACATTAAAAAAAGCACCGAATCTTGTATGCGCTTTCGCTTTTTCCTGTTAAAGCCGGAGGAATGCGCCATTAAACTTGTTTTCAAGGGAGGAGGTAAATGGATAAACAATTGTCCGGTGGCCTTTTATTGAATCTCGTTGCACCGGGTTTCGGCCATATTTACTGCGGGGAAAAGAAAAAGGGATTAATCATCCTGTCCGGATATATCTTTTCGTTATTGTCCATCTTTATAGTTATCGGATGAATTACGGCGCCGATCATTGCGATATATAGTTATATTGATATTGTGAAAATGCTTGAGCATAAGGCTTATGAAATAATGAAAGATCCTTTCTTCGGCCGGCTGCCTTATTTTCGGAAAGCGTAGATCGATTCCCGGAACGAAGGGATGCTGCCGTTTTTCAAAACATGGATCCGGTTCAATTCAGGCAGCGTCAGAGGCCTTTTCGTGTTCATGCCGATTGCAAATGGATATGGGGACTCTCATGGAATTTGGAAGGAAAAGTCCCGCGGAGATCGAAATTTCTGCCACAATGGAACCTCGGGGCTCGATATCCCTGCTTAAACATTTATCCATCCGATGATTTTTTGGAATGGGGCGCAGGGCCTATGCCATCCTTTTTGTTTGATGAAACCGGACGGAAAACGTTAGACCGTATGAACGGATTCTCCGATCCGGCCGCATCTTCGGTGCCGGTCTGAAGCGCCTTTCCTGAAGCGGCCGGCAAAACGAGAAAAGGAAAAATTAAGAAACGCGGGGTTTTCCTGTTTCCCCGCGTTTTCGTTTTTTCGGATGGAAATGGGAGCCGCTTTAAAAAGCTGCAGGAAGTAATTTGCCGGAAATTTTTTTCCGGTCTGCATGGCGTCTTCCTTTGTAAAGCTGTCCGCGAAGCGTCTTTCCTTTTTAATGTCCGAAAAAGGCGAGATGGATCATAAATAATACGGCAAACAGGATGACGAGGGGATGGACCTCGCGCCATTTTCCCGTCGCCAGTTTTAGGACCGGGTAGGCGATGAAGCCCAGGGCGATGCCGGTGGCAATGCTCGATGTGAGCGGCATGCTCAACAGGATTAAGAAGGCGGGAAAGGCTTCATCCAGTTCATCCCACTTAATTTTTGCCACATGGCCCATCATGAGGCTCCCGACGATAATCAGCGCCGGCGAAGTGATAGCGGGCAGGCTGGACAGGGCGGATACGACCGGTCCGAACAGGGATGCCACGATGAAAAGGCAGGCGACCGTCAGCGAAGTGAGCCCGGTCCGTCCTCCCGCGGCCACGCCGGACATCGATTCAATATAAGCCGTTGTCGGGCTCGTTCCGAACATGGCGCCGACCGTCGTGGCGACGGAATCGGACAGAAGGGCCTGTTTCGCCCGGGGAAGCGTCTTTCCTTTCATCAGGCCCGCCTGCTCGGCAACGCCGATGATCGTCCCCGTCGTGTCAAAGACCGTGACCAGCAGGAAGGCGAAAACGACCCCGTATAAGGAATGCTGAAACACGTCCGTCAGCGCTTCGATGGGATTGACGATGATCATCCCTTCCGGAAGCGACGGCAGGGAAAAAATTTTGCCTTCGAAGGAAATTTCTCCGGTCAAAAAGGCGACGAAGGCCGTTGCGGCCATGCCGATAAAGAGGGCGCCATTTACCTTCAGCGCCATCAAAAAGATGGAAAGGAGCAGGCCGAAGATCGTCAAAAGAACGACGGGGGAGGTCAGGTCCCCCAGTCCGACAAGGGTCGCGTCATTCGCGGTGATGATCCCCGACTGCCGCAGCCCGATAAAGGCGATAAACAGTCCGATCCCCGCGGAAATCCCATGTTTCAGATTGTCGGGAATCGCCTCAATCATCTTCGTGCGGACGGAGGTTACGGACAGGATGATGAAGAGGATCCCCGCAACGAACACGCTGGCGAACACTTCTTCGTAGCCGAATTTTCCCCCGGACCCGAGAACGACGGAGATAAAGAAAGCGTTCAATCCCATCCCCGGAGCCACCGCGATCGGATAATTGGCGAACAATGCCATCCACAGGGTGCCGATCACTGCCGCGATGATCGTCGCGGAAAAGACTTGATCGAAAGGCACGCCCGCCGCTTGCAAAATCGACGGATTGACGATGACGATGTAGGCCATCGTTAAAAAAGTGGTCAAGCCGGCCATAATTTCCGTTTTCCTGTTTGTGCGATTTTTCTCAAGATTGAACATATCGATCACCCAAATACGAACGTTTTTTAAACACATATTTAATATTATTCGTTTTTTATCCGCATTGCAAGAGCCAAACAAAATTTTTTCCGGATCTAGGCGGACGGAGCGGCAGAAAAGGGAAGCCGGACCGTTTCATCGGGAAGGAATTGGCGGGACGGAAGGCGAATGTTTTAGTGGGACATCTCGGGCCGTCAACCAAGCGGCCCGAAAGGGAACAAGGAGCGGAACTTTCGGAAAAGGGGACCGGCTAGTGCGCGGGAACCTTTCCCTCCGTCAGGGGGACGAGGTTGGTTTTGCACCGGAGATCGGAGAACGTTCCGCCGCCCGGGGATTGTGGGATTGGCAAGCCCCGGCGGAGTCATTTTAGCGCCTTTCGGCGCCGGGGAAATGGATTTGCCGGAAACGAAAGCGCAACCGGACTTTTCCGCCGCTGAAAACGGTTTATCGAAGCGTGGGCCAATGTTTTTTTCGCCGGCCGTGCGCGAACCTGTTCCCCGTCAAAATCTCCGGCTGGCGGAGATCGATCTGCCCGCCGCCAAAAAATGCGAAAAAGGAAAGGAGTGGCAAGGGGTGTATCAAACGATCAAATGGGAAGGGGAAGAAAGGGTGGCATGGATCCGGTTAAACCGGCCGGAAAAAATGAATGCGATGAACGGGACGATGCAGGCAGAATTGATGGAAGCCATCAAAAGGACGAAACGGGATGAAAAATTCCGCTGCCTGGTGATCACCGGAGAAGGGAGGGCCTTTTGTTCCGGAGCGGATTTAACGGAGATGGGGAAAGATCTGGATTACGGGGAGATTTTAAGGACGGCTTACAATCCGTTGATCCTGGAACTTCAATCTTTGGAAATCCCGGTGATTGCCGCCGTCAACGGGGCGGCCGCCGGCGCCGGCTTCAGTCTGGCCTTGGCCTGCGACTTCAGGATCGTCCACGAGAGCGCCTCCTTCCATCAAGCCTTTGTCCATATCGGCTTAATTCCCGACGCCGGAAATTTGTATTTTTTGCCGAGAATGATCGGTTATGCCAAGGCCATGGAACTGTCCCTGCTGGGGGAGGCCGTTTCCGCGGAGAAGGCCGTGGAACTGGGCCTGGCTTCCCGGGTGATCCCGGCTGCCAGCTGGGAAAAAGAAATCCGTGATTTTGCCGAAAAAGTGGCTTCCTTGCCGACAAGGGCGATCGCTCTCATGAAACATTGCCTGCAAAAAACCTTTGAAACCCCGCTCCCGCAAATGCTGGAATACGAAGCGGCGGCCCAAAAGGCGGCCGGCAGAACGGCCGACCACAGGGAGGGGATCCGGGCCTTTCTGGAAAAAAGAAAAGCGCGTTTCAGCGGGCGATGAAAACCGCTTTCGCCGTGGGGATCATGCGGTTCTCTGGTTTTTGGGGGAAGGAGCCCGCAGTCGATCCGGTTCCGCCGGCATCCGCTTCGCTTTAGGGAATCGGAAAGGACGGTATTTCCCGGGGAATGGGCTGCTACGCCCGCAAAGGAGGAAGATCGATCGCCCGATTGTACGACGAAATCACCGGGGAATGGGCTGCGTCGCCTGCAAAACCCGATGCGGACGGAAAATCCGCAAGCGGCGATTCCGGCCATCACAGGGAATAATGAAGCGCAGATCCGAAGCCAACGGAGCTGCAGCTTGAGGAAAGGGCGCCTTCGGGAATTCTTATGCCGGATAAAGTCGAAATATTCAAAAAATAAAAGGGAGGAGTCGGGATTGGCTGCCGTACGATTGGACATTCAAAATCAAATCGCCGTCGTCACCCTCAACCGCCCGGAGACGTTAAACGCGTTGAACTTCGGGATGCTCGAGGAACTGGAACGGACGGTGGAACGGCTCCGGTACGACCGGAATGTCCGGATCGTCATCTTTACCGGAGCCGGCGAAAAGGCGTTCAGCGCCGGAGCGGATTTAAAAGAACGGAAGAACTTGACGGACGATGAAGTGCGAAGAAATGTAAACAAGACCCGCACCCTTTTTCAGCGGATTTCGGAATTGCCGAAACCGACCATTGCCGCCGTCAACGGGTACGCCTTCGGCGGCGGGTTTGAGCTGATGCTGGCCTGCGATTTGCGCGTCGCCGCCAAAACGGCCGTCATGGGATTGACGGAAACGAGCCTGGCCATCATACCCGGAGCCGGCGGAACGCAGCGGCTCCCGCGCCTGATCGGGGAGGCGCGGGCAAAGGAATTGATCTTCGCCGCAAGGAAGATCACAGCCGAAGAAGCCTATCTGTACGGCATCCTCAACAAAATCGCCGAACCGGATGAACTGATGGATGTATGCTTCCGATTGGCGGGGGAGATTTTGCAAAACGGCCCGTTGGCCGTCCAGCAGGCGAAAATGGCCATCCGGCTCGGCATGGACGTGGATTTGAAGACGGGGCTGGCCATCGAGGAAGAGGCCTATGAAAAGGTCCTGGCCACGAAAGACCGGATCGAAGCGTTAAGGGCTTTTGCCGAGAAGCGGAAACCAAATTTTTCCGGGGAATAATTTTTTATGTTTAACCCTTGACAATATTTATCCATCATTGTGAAAATAAGAGTAATATTTTTCGATAATTTTCCGTTTTTCCTGGGGAAATCAATCCGAACGGTCCATTTCAACGGCCGATGCGGCGGGTTTTCCCTTTCCGGCGCGAAAAACCTTGCCGGGAGGGACCCGGCGTTTGCTTCAAGAATCAGCGGAGTGGTTTGGACGATCCGATTTCCCCTTTTTCTTTTTCCCGGAATTATCGTCGATTCATTTCATTTTCGCATTGGAGTGAAGCGGATGTTGTCACAGATGGTTTTGCAGTGGGTGGAACTCGGCCTCATTTTTTCCATTATGGCGTTGGGGGTCTATTTGACCTTCCGGATTCTCGATTTCCCCGATTTAACGGTGGACGGCAGTTTCGTCACCGGTGCCGCGGTCAGCGCGACGATGATCTATAACGGCTATCCTCCCGCAGCAGCGACCTTGGCGTCCTTGTTCGCCGGGCTCCTGGCGGGGTGTTTGACGGGGATCCTCCATACGAAGGGGAAAATCAACAATCTGCTGTCGGGAATATTGATGATGACCGCCCTCTATTCCATCAATTTGCGCATTATGGGCTTCACCGATCCGAACGTGACGTCGAAGCCGAACGTTCCGCTGTTGAATCGGGAGACGGTCGTGTCCCAAGTGGAATCCCTCGGGAACGCCGCCGGCTTCCCGTGGGCGTTGCTGGTCTTTTTCCTCGTCGTGACGTTCATCTTCAAATGGATGTTGGACTGGTTTTTAAAAACGGAAATCGGCCTGGCGATGCGGGCGACCGGCGACAATAAGCGGATGATCCGGAGTTTTTCCGCGAATACCGACGGACTGATCATTTTGGGATTGGGGATTTCCAATGCCTATGTCGCCCTTTCCGGATCCCTTTTCGCCCAATACAATGAATTCGCCGATGCGGGCATGGGAATCGGCATGATCGTCGTCGGCCTGGCGTCGGTCATCATCGGGGAAGCGGTGGTCGGCGCCAAAACGATCGCCCGGGCCACGCTGGCCGTCGTGATCGGCGCCATCCTGTACCGGATCATTGTCGGTTTCGCATTGAAGCAAAATATGATGGATGCCAGCGACATGAAGCTCATTACCGCCGCGATCGTCGTGCTGGCGTTAATCATCCCCGGTTTGATCGAAAAGCGGCGGGAAAAGCGGAAAAAAGCCAAGAGAAACGGAAAGCGTTCCGTCCGGCAGGAGGAAAAGGCAAATGCTTGAAGTCAAAGAGGTTGTCAAGATTTTCAACGAAGGCACCTTGGATGAAAAGGTCGCCTTGGATCACGTCAATTTGAAGCTGAACAAGGGGGATTTTGTGACGGTCATCGGCAGCAACGGCGCCGGAAAATCCACATTGATGAACGTGATCGCGGGCGTGCTGACCCCCGATTCCGGCAAGGTGCTGATTGACGGGAAAGACGTGACGATGCTGCCGGAATTCAAGCGTTCCCGTTTCATCGGCCGGGTGTATCAGGATCCGATGGCCGGCACCTCGCCTTCCCTAACGATCGAAGAAAACTTGGCGATCGCCTTGTCGCGAAACAGAAGGCGGACGCTGAAAGCGGGAGTGACGGAAAAAAGGCGGAAGCAATTCCGGGAGCTGCTGGGGAGCCTCCATCTCGGGCTGGAAAACCGGCTGAACGCCAAGGTCGGTCTGCTCTCGGGGGGAGAAAGGCAGGCCATTTCCTTGTTGATGGCCACCTTTACGGAACCGGCGATCCTGCTGTTGGATGAACATACCGCCGCACTCGATCCGTCCCGGGCGGAATTGATCACGAACTTGACGAAACAGATCGTGGAAGAATTCCGGCTGACGGCCCTTATGGTCACCCACAATATGCAGCAGGCGCTGGATTTGGGCAATCGCCTCATCATGATGGACCAGGGAAAGATCATCTTGGAACTGAATGAAGAGGAGAAGAAAAATTGGACGATCGACAGGCTCCTCGGCGAATTCCGGCGGATCCGGGGCAAACAGTTGGCCGAAGACCGGACGCTGCTGGGATGACCGGGAGGATCCCGTTCGCTCCGTTTGGAATGGATGGAGAGGGCGGTCCTTTTCCCCCGGCTTAAAAAATGCCGTTTTCAGCAACGCCATGCCATAAACCGTCTCAGGCAGACAGGAAAAAACGCAGATGCAAGCAGAAGGGCGCCCCAAAAACGAACGCTTTTGGGGCACCCTTTTTAAATGGATCTTCAGCAACGTTCCCGGTTTGTTCTTCAACGATTGAAAAAGGTTATTCGGAAAAAATCGAGAAAGATGTATCTTTAACCGTTTGCTTGAACCATGGGTGGAACGGTGAAGATACGCATCGGCCAAACCGAAGCATGAAGAGGGTTTTGAAAATGCCGCTAAAAAGAACCCGGTGGCGGATATGTTATTTTTTCGGGAAGGGTATTTTTCCCATGAAAAAATAAAGCGGGTTTGTGAATGGGCAAGGATCACGATCAATCCATCATCTCAGGTTATCAAGATAAAAATGGCAAAAATCGGGCCTTTATCGTCAACCGCCCGGGAGAAATTATAGGAAGAAAACGCCCGTCCATGAGCAATTGTATGTTCCGTCAAACGTTGAAGACGGACCGTTAAAATGGGCTATTGATTGTGAGGAAAAATTTTCCAGGGAACCGAAGGATTGGATCAAGTGAATCCCGTCCGTCTCATCTTTCATCCGATTGGAGCCGGGATGTACAGTGAAGAACAGTTCGCCGGATGGATCAACGAAGCGAAACGAATGGCCGTCTTACAAAAATCAATCGTAATCGGAACAAGCCATTCAGACGGCTTCTACAAAAATCATCGATGCTCCATCCCGATCGCCTGCTGCTTTGATGAAATCGGAAATCCTATCTTTATCGCAAAAAATGATACCGGTTTGCGAATATTCGATACGGAAACAAAATCGGTTCACGTCATGAGCGGATGTCTTAAAAAACGAAGTGATCGATTGCCAATGAGAAGGCTGTTGCATACATGGCACGATGGATTTCAGATCCTGTTCCCGGACGGTGAATCGGAGCCGGAAAATCCGCTAATGGGCGGCAAGTCGGAATTTGAAAACTTAGCGGGAATTGAAATCGAGAAGTAAGAAGGCCTGAGCGGGGCCGTTATTCGTGACAGGCAATCTTGATGAAGATGTGAAAAAGCTGTTCTTCAAAGGGGTCAAACCTTCATTCGAAGGCTCGATGTCGGAACTATGAGCTTCCGTTTATACAAAGACAACGAGCTTTAGCTAAACAGTTGAAGATTTCACAGCAGCCGTTTTGGAAAAGCAACCGGAAGCGCTTGCCTTATCGGAAAAAGAAAGATTGGTATTTGAAGAAGATCCCTGATCCTTTATGATTGTATTAGCGGCCGGTTTTCGAATTTTACACATGTCCAGGAAGAGATGGGTGCAGGACAAAGGGCCCCTTCTATTCGATTTTTTTGTTTAAAGGCGGAACCGGTTCCCCGGGAAACATTGGCCCGCACGGTCTGCCGCACATCACGCTAATAATCCGAAAAGCATGGACAGGATGTGAGGGATATGCTGAAAGCGGTCATTTTTGACTTCGACGGGACGATTGTCGATACGGAGAGCCTGTGGTACGAGATCTATTTTGAGTATTTCAAGCAGCATTATCAATATGAATTGCCATTGGAATTGTTCGCGAAGGGGATCGGCACGGCGAACGACGCCATTTTTCAAGGAATCGAGCATGACTTGGGCATCCGGCTGGACAGAAGGGAAGTACGGAAAGATTTAATCCGGCGGTTCGAAAACCGCGAGGGTTTTTTGGAGATCCGCCAGGGGGTCCTCCCCTTTATCCGGGAAGCCCATGAAAAGGGTTTGCCCCTGGCGATCGCCACCAGTTCCGGCCGGGATTGGGTGGAAAAACATTTAAAACGATTCCGGCTGGACGCATATTTTTCCGTCATCAAGACAAAAGATGACGTCCGCGAAGTAAAGCCGGATCCGGAACTGTATTTGCGGGTTTTGGAGGCGCTGCGGCTGAAGCCGGAAGAGGCGGTTGCCATTGAGGATTCGGTCAACGGTTCGACGGCGGCCTTGCGGGCGGGGATCCCCTGCTACATCATCCCGAACCGGGTGACGAAAGGCAGCCGTTTCCCGGAACAGGCCGTCGTATTGGACGATTTTTGCCGGATCCCGCTGGCGGATTTGCTGGATGCGTAAATTTTCGGTCTGCCTTTCCGGACGGCGGGAATGCTCCGCCGGCGGTCCGCATCGGCCGGAAAAATGGCCGATCAACGGGAAAACACTCGAATAGATGTTGAAAATCCAGGGGAGAATCTTTATAATTACATATTAACCGAAAATGTTGAAATAAGCCGAAAATTCGATGAAGAAGAGAGTAGGAAAAAGACAGCGGCACGAGCGAGTCGGGGACGGTGGAAGCCCGATGCCGCCCTTTTTCCGAAGCGCACTTCCGAGAAGCGGCTCTGAAACGGTTGACCGGCGGCTGCAGCAGGGCTGAAGTTTTCTGCCGCAAGGGAAGCACTCCCGTGAAAACGCCGCCGAAACCGCGCGTAGGAGCCCGCCGCCCGGCCGCGTTACGGCAGCGAGGGAACAACCGGGGGTTTTGCCCTTTCCCTTCGGTTGTTAAAAAGAGTGGCACCGCGGGTGCAGCCCGTCTCTTTGAAGAGACGGGTTTTTTATTTTTTCCCGGAACGGGCGGGATGAAACGTCCCCTGAAACGCCCGTGCAAGTTCAAGTCAGAAAACGGAAGCAGGAGGGTGCGGCAAATGGATGTACAAACGGATTTCAAATCCCTTTTCGCGGATACGTTGAAAAAATCCGTCGGAGAAGATCTGTGGACGGAGGAGATGGAACGGCTCATCGAACAGCCGAAAAATTCCGCTTACGGGGATCTTTCTTTCCCTTGTTTCCAATTGGCGAAACATTTCCGCAAACCGCCGCAGGAAATTGCGGCAAAACTGGCCAACGCCATCCATGATCCGGCCTTTGAAAAAGTGGAAGCGTTAGGGCCGTATGTGAACGCCTTTTTTGACCGGAAATCCTTCGGAAGCCGGGTGGTCAACCGGATTTTGCGGGAGAAAGGGAATTATGGCAGCTGGTCCTTCGGTGAAGGGAAAACGATCGTCCTGGACTTTTCCTCGCCGAATATTGCCAAGCCTTTTTCCATGGGGCATTTGCGTTCGACGGTCATCGGCAGCGCATTGGCAAATATCTGTGAAAAGGCCGGATACCGAACGGTGAAGATCAATCACCTGGGGGACTGGGGCACCCAGTTCGGCAAGCTGATCAGCGCCTACAAGCGGTGGGGATCGGAAGAAATAATCAAAGCGAATCCGATTCCGGAGCTTTTCCGGCTATATGTGCGATTCCATGAGGAAGAAAAAGCGAATCCGGCTTTAACGGAAGAAGGGAGAAGCTGGTTTAAAAGGCTGGAAGACGGCGATGAAGAAGCCGTCCGCCTGTGGAAATGGTTCCGGGATGTTTCCCTGGAGGAATTCCAAAGGATTTACCGATTGTTGGAGATCGGGTTCGATGAATACACCGGCGAATCCTTTTACAACGACAAAATGGATGCGATCGCCCGACAATTGGAGGAAAAGGGGTTGCTCGTCACTTCCGATCAGGCCGAGGTGGTGATGCTGGAAGAGGAGGGACTCCCGCCCTGCCTCATCCGAAAATCTGACGGCGCCACCACCTATGCGACCCGCGATCTGGCGGCGGGGGTCTACCGTTATCAAACGTACCGCTTCGCCAAAGCGCTGTACGTGGTCGGCCACGAGCAGAGCGTCCATTTCAAGCAAGTGTTCAAAGTTTTGGAAAAAATGGGAAATCCATGGGCCAAAGACATGGTTCACGTCCCCATCGGCCTGTATTTGAAAGACGGCAAAAAAATGTCGACGCGGAAAGGGCGGGTGATTCTCCTGGAAGAGGTGCTGGAGGAGGCGATCCGCCAGGCGCTAAAAAACATCGAGGCCAAAAATCCGCGCCTTGAAAACAAGGAAGAAGCGGCAAAAATGGTCGGCGTCGGCGCGGTCGTCTTCCATGACCTGAAATCCCACCGCATGAACAATATTGAATTTTCCTTGGAGGACATGCTGAATTTCGAAGGGGAAACGGGCCCCTATGTCCAATATGCCTTTGCCCGCGCCTGTTCGGTATTGCGGAAAAGCGGCGAAGAAACCTTCGCCTTTTCCGGCTTAAAAGACGGGGAGAGCTGGGAAATCGTCAAGCGGCTCCATGCCTTTCCGGAAAAGGTCTTGCAGGCGTTCAACGGCTATGATCCGTCGGTGATCGCCAAATATGTCCTGGATCTGGCCAAGGCCTTTAATAAATATTACGGAGCGGTAAGGATTTTGGAAACGGATGAAGAACGGCCGTCCCGCCTGGCCCTGGTCAAGGCGATCACCATCGTGCTGGAGGAAGGTTTGCGGCTTTTGGGGATCAAGGCGCCGGAACAAATGTAAGATGCGGGCGCGAAAGAGGGTGCCTGCGGTCCGGGAGCGGGGAAATATCCAAAAGGAAGGCTGCCTTTTAAAATTTTGACGGCAGCCTTTCCTTTGCCCATTGCTGCTTTCGCGGCCTGTAAAAGAAATGAGGAACCCTTTTTTTGCCCGTTCGTACGTCCACCCCCTGGCAAAAGCCGCCGGATCCGGCCATCTGTCCGGTATGGCGTTTCGGACCTTTTTCCTTCCTTGCGGCGGTCAGGCGAGTTTCTTGCCGGACCAAAGCCTTTCCGCTTTTTGAAAGGCCCGCCGGAAGTCCTCGATAATGTCTTCCGCCGCCTCCAATCCGACGGATAAACGGAGCATGTTATCGGTAATCCCCATCGCTTCCCTTGACTCGGCGGGCACGGCGGAATGGGTCATCGTCGCCGGGTGCTGGATCAAGGTTTCCGCGTCGCCGAGGCTTACGGCAATTTTCACCATTTTCAATGCGTCGATCAAGGCCTGCGCCATTTCCCTTCCCCCCTTAACCGTAAAGGAAAGCATGGCACCCGGTGCCCGCATTTGCTTTTTCACCACCGGATAATATTTGTTTTCCGGATCCCCGGGATAAAAAATCTTTTCCACGAGGGGAACGGTTTTTAAATATTCAAAAAGTTTTTTTGCGTTTTCCACATGGCGGTCCATGCGGACGTGCAAAGTTTTTAATCCCCGCAATAAAAGCCAGGCGTCGAAGGGAGAAATAATGCCGCCGATGTCTTTTTGAATCCGGTTTCTCAACTGTTGCATCGCCTCCCGGTCCTTGCCGACGACGATGCCGGCAATCACGTCCCCGTGGCCGCCGATGTATTTGGTGGCGCTGTGCACGACATAATCGCAGCCGAACTCGAGGGGATTTTGCAAATAGGGAGAAGAAAAGGTGTTGTCCACCACGACGGGAATGCCGCGGCGTCTGGCTACTTTGACGACCAGTTCCAGATCGTTCACTTCCATCGTAGGATTGACCGGGGTTTCCAAAAAAATGCAGGCCGTATTTTCCCGGAGTCCCGCTTCGATCTCTTTTTCGTCGGTCATCGAACAGAAACTGTAGGTGATCCCGTTCTTTTCCTGGAACAGCCGCAAAAGTCCGAAGGTGCAGCCGTAGATGCCCCGGGAGCAGAGAATATGATCCCCGGCTTTCGTTAAATGGAGCAATACGGCGGAAACGGCAGCCATGCCGGAGGCGAAGGCGATGGCATCCTCGCCCTTTTCCAAAGCGGCCATCCGCTCTTCAAGGATCCGCACCGTCGGGTTGGCCAGACGCGAATAGATGAATCCGTCGTCCTTTCCGGAAAAGCGCTGTTCACCTTGTTCGGCGGTCGGGAAAACAAAGGTGGAACTGAGGTATAGCGGCGGGGAGAGGCTGTCTTTGTAATCGCGGGCATCATATCCGGAATGAATCAGCATCGTTTCCATCCGGTTTCCATAATCCATGGAAAAACCCCTTTCTCAATTGAAAACGTTTTCATTAACAGTATACGAAATTCCCGAAAAAAATGCCAGGGCGATTTTTAAAGGAAAAATCGGGGGAAGGGGAAGAGGACTTGTTCCGGACGCTGAATTCCGGCTGCGTCACTTCTTGATCTGCCATGCCCCAGGGCATCGTCGGCGGATGCCGCGGGCGGCGTGGCCGGAAGGGTATCGGTATTTTCAGAAAAAAATGAAACCGCCGCGGGGCTTGATTCGTAAAAAAGGCAGAATGTCAGGAACGTCCTCGGCAAAAAATCGGAGGGGGTAGGAAAGATGACGGTTTTTTACATCGTCCTTGCGATCATATTGGTCCTTTATACGGGCATCATGGTTCCCCTTCAATACTCCTATATTTCTTCGATGAACGAGCGGAAAAAGCAAACCGGAAAAAATCACAACGAGTTGTTCGATGATATGAGTTTTGAAGAACAGCAGCTCCATTATAATCTCCAGTCCAGCTGGTGGAATTGGCTCCCCGCCATCATCGCCACTTGGATTTACAAATGGCGCCACAAAACAGGCTGAAGAAGGGGTTGGAAGATCATTTTCAACGGGTCTGCCGATCTGCGGCGTACACAAAGGGATCGAGACGTTCCAGTTGAAGGTCAGTTTCAACGGGTCTGTCCCCGTCCGTCGCTCCGCTTGCCGCCCTTGCCTAAGGAAGCGGAAACAGGATCCTTTTCGACCGGTCTGCCTAAACCGCCCTTTGTCATAAATACGCAATATCCCCGGATTGGATAACAGGGGAATCCGCGGATCTTCCGGCTTTCAGGATCCGTCGGCCTTTGCGCGGGGAGCGGAAAGGAAAGGCGGGATCATTCTTTAACTGGCCGGCATTTGGACGGGGAAACGGGAGGTTTGCCGGGGATGTCCCGTCTTCTCTTGGATTTTCGCCGATGCGGGCGGATGCATAATAGAAGCGGATGCCAATCGTTGAAAAGCGCGGATGCCCCTTTCACAGGAATGGCATGACCGCCGCCGGCCGCAGAAGTAGCCGAAAGGGAAAGGGCCTTTTTTACGGGAACGGGTGGAGCGGACGCCTCCCCCGATCGGAAAAAAATCTGTCCCGGTTCCGTTTGGATCCGGGACAGATTATTTTACCCCCTACTCCTTTTCCCCGCGGGAGGGCCGCGGTTTTTCCTTCCATCTTCCCGCTTTTTTCGCGGCCTCCCGCAGCAGGTATTCGATATGGCCGTTCACGCTTCGGAATTCATCCTGTGCCCAACGCTCGAGAATGGCATAAAGTTCCGGGTCAAGGCGCAGCGGAAAATTTTTTTTCTTCGGCATGTTTATTCACGACCGTTGCCAATTAATACAGGCTTCCCGCATTGATGACTGGTTGGGCACCCCGGTCGGAAATGATCGCGACAAGCAAGTTGTTCACCATGTTCACTTTTCTTTCTTCATCCAATTCCACCGTTCCGCTTTCCTGCAGTTGCTGCACCGCCATTTGCGCCATGGATACGGCGCCGCTGACGATTTTTTGCCTGGCGGACAGGATGGCCGCCGCCTGCTGCCGCTGCAGCATGGCGCTGGCGATTTCCGTCGAGTAGGCCAGATGGGTCAGACGGGCCTCGATGACTTCGACGCCTGCCACATTTAACCGTTCCTGCAAATTCTTGGTCAGTTCTGAAGAAATTTCTTCCGGATTTCCCCTCAGGGTGATCTCTTCATCTTCGAAGGCATCATAGGGATATTTGGTGGACACGTGGCGGATGGCCGTTTCGCTTTGGATCTCCACGAACTGTTCATAATCCTCCACATCGAACCGGGCCTTGGCCGAATCGACGACTTTGAAGACGACCACGGCGGCGATTTCGATCGGATTCCCCAACACGTCGTTCACTTTCAGCTTGTTGCTGTTGAAGTTTCGCACCCGAAGGGAGATCGTGTCGCGGACCGTCAATGGCACCGTTAAAAACAGGCCGCTTTCCCGGATCGATCCCAAATATTTTCCGAAGAAGATGACGACCTTCGCCTGATTCGGCTGGACGATGGTGATGCCCGTCGCCAGGACCGCAGCGACAAGGAAGATGATGACGGCAAGGATCCACTGTTGTTTCCAGGCCAGAAAGGCGGCGGATCCGATCAGGAGGACAAGGATGAGGATGCCGAGATAACCGTTCATCGACCAGGCTCTGGTTTCTTTCATAAAATCACCCCAATATTAATTTTATATTATTATGATATCATATTTCAGAACATTTTTCAATTTCGGTTGCCTTCCGAACGGCCATTTTTTGTCGAAGGGGTGCCATGGGAGAACCCGGATGCGAGCCTATTGAATTTATTTTCGGATTGGGAAGCATTCGAGGACAGGGTCAAGCCGTTTCGGAATGCGAGCCCATTGAATTTATTTTCGGATCCTTTGATCGGTCTTTGCGGTCTCGGGCCGCGACGTTTTTCCACTCTTTTTGATCGGGTGGCAGCCATGGAAGGAGGCCTGCCTTTCCGATAAGCGTTCGGATCAGACGCTTTCTTTTTTTGCCCGTTGGAATGGTCCCGCGCCGCCGATCGGATCATCGTCCATCCTTTGCCGGGGCGGGAGGGTCCGAATATTTTTATCCGGGGAAATTATCCGCACAAAAGTGAATTCGCTTGAAAGGCAAGAGGGTTCAAATGTTTTTATCCGGTTCCATTGCCATATGGCATGATATTGAAATGTCCAATCTTGACCGCCGACTGTTCAACACGGGGAAAATTTGTCCCGCATTCTTGTTTTTCCGATCGGAATGTCCGGCATTTCGGCTTGTTTTCGTACCGGACGGTTCCAGATTCAAAGAAAAATGCCCAAGATTTTGGCGAATCGTCCGATAGAAAGTCCCGTTTGTTCAATATTTGGGGCAAAACGTTCAACATTTGTTCCGGTTTGCCGGGCCGATCGTCCATCATCTCAACCGGATCGTTCAACATCCGGATAAAAATGTCCAACATCCCAGGGAATGTCCAACATTTTCAAATGTATGTTCAACATTTTCAAATGTATGTTCAACATGAAAAAAAATTTGTCCAACATAAAGGAAAAAATAACCAACATTTTGGAAAAAACGTTTATCATCGCGAAAAAAAACGTCCATCATCGCGGAAAAAATGTCCATCATCGCAACCGGTGTCCAACATCCGAACCGTTTTGTCCAAAATCATGGCCCTGATGGACGGATGCCGGATCGGTTTTTTCCTCCCTTGCGAGGCCGAATTGGGCTCCGATGGCCCAATCGACCCTTTCGGAACGGCCCGAAAAAATAAAAACCTAACAACGCGGGGATGCGCTGTTAGGAAGTTTAGAATTCGTTTTCCCATCGTCATGCACGGCCCGGCGGACGTACGCAACGTGAACCCCGGCCGTTTTGAACGGATGGAGTTGGCCTGGGCTCGCAAGGATGACGGGACCGGCCGGATGGCGGATCCGGTTTTCCTTTCTTGGGCCGGTCCATCGCTTCGTCATTTGCCGTCCGATTCCGCCTCCAAAAGGCCGTATTTCTTTTTCATCCGGAGAAGGATTTTCATCCAGCTGTTGGAAAAGACCGCAAGAAAAAATACGTTGGATAAAGCGTGGGCCAAATCGAAGAAAAAGCTTGCCCCGTAAATGGCGGCAATCCCTTTCCAGTTCCAATGGTCCAGGACGGTGAGGATGACCCACAGGTTCATCAGCCAGTTAAAGGCGAAGCCGGAAAGGAAACCGAACAGGCCCCTGCCGAAGGAGTTTTTTATAAAAAATGAGGACCGGAGAAGTCCGCTGATCCATCCGATCATCCCCCAGCCGTACATCTGCCACGGGGTCCACGGTCCCTGTCCGAGGAAGATGTTGGAAACCAGGGCGGCCAGAGCCCCCACCGCAAATCCGCTTTCCGCTCCGAAAACGGCCCCGGTCAGGATCACGACGAAGGTGGTCGGTTGAACGCTGGGAAGCGAAGCGAACGGAACCCGGGAAAGGGCGGCCACCGCTCCCAATACCGCGAGGATGACGATTTCCCTTCCGCTCATCTTTTTCCATTCAAAGCGGATCATGAGGGGCAGGAAACTGGCCGCCATCAGGCACAGGCTGACGGACAAATAATGTTTCTGGATGAAGAGGGGAAAGGCGAGCAGAAGGGCGATGAACAGGATGAGGAAGGCCGCCGGCCAGGCGTAGGCCCGCCCTTTTCTTTTTGGGGTCTTTACGGAATCGTCCATTTTTTTCTCGCCTCCCCGATCGAGATCACTTCCGGTACATGGCTGTTCCTTGTCAGGCGGCTGATTGCGGTCGTATAAAAGGAATTTCCCTTAAAAAACTGTTCCGTCGGGGAAGCGGCGGCGATCCGGCCGGCGAACATCATAGCGCATCGCGTGGCGCAGCCTGCGGCGAATTCGATGTCATGGGTGACGAGGACGACCGTCGTCCCCTCCTTCCGCAGCGCCTTTAATAGATCGGCGAATTCCCTTTTCATCTCCGGGTCCATCCCCTTTGTCGGTTCATCCAGCAGAAGCAGCCGCGGGGAAGGAAGGAGCAAGGCGGCAAGGGCCGCTTTCTGCAGCTCGCCGCCGCTCACATCATAAGGATGGCGGTCCATGACGTGCCGGATGCGGAAAAATTCCGCCAGTTCCTCCGCCCTTTCCTTTCCGGCCTCGATCCGGAACCGCCCGGCGACGGCGGCCAATTCTCCGCCGATCGTGTCGCGGATAAAGAGAAGTTTCGGATTTTGCGGCAGATAGGCGATTTCCTCCGGCTGCGGCCGCGCCAATTTTTTTCCCCGATAGAAGATGCGCCCCCTTTGCACCGGAAGAAGGCCGGCCATGGCCTTGAGCAATGTGGATTTGCCCGTCCCGTTGGCCCCGACGATCGCCAGGAGCTCCCCTTCAAAGACGGTCAGGGAAAGGCGGTCAAGCACTTTCCTTTCGTCCTTCCCGTAGCGGAATTCCGCCGCCTTCACTTCCAACAGGGGCCGCTCCTTGTCCTTTTTTCCGGAATCCTCCTTTTCGGGAGCGGCGGCCCCGACGGTGTATTGCCCGAGCCGCCTTTTTCCTTCCTTTACCGACAGGGGGAGATCCTCCGGATCCGGATCGGGGAAAAATTCCAAAAAGAGCCGGGGAACTGCCGGCAAGAAGGCGCGGACTGCCTTTTCCTCCCTTTTTTCCATCCGGCAGAGGGCCCTTTTCGGTGGTTCGTCCAATAGGAGCTTTCCCCTTTCCAAAAACAGGACCCGGTCGGCCAAGGGGAACACCTCGTCCAGGCGGTGTTCCGCCAGCAAAACCGTCAAGCCGAACTCCTCGTTCATCCGTTTGATGATATGCAAAAAATCCTTCGTGGCCACCGGATCCAATTGGGCCGTCGGTTCGTCCAGGAGCAGGACATCCGGCCCCATCAGCAGGACGGAGGCCAGATTGATCAGCTGTTTTTGGCCGCCGGAGAGGTGATGGATTTCCTTGTCCAGGAGCGGGTGGATCCCGAAAAAATGGGCCATTTCCGCCACGCGCTTTCGCATCTCATCCGTTTCCATCCCCATGTTTTCCAAACCGAAGACGAGTTCGTCCAGCACATGGTCCATGACGATCTGGTTTTCCGGATCCTGGAAGACGAACCCGATTTTTTTGGCCGCCAACATTTTATCCGTCCGTTCCAAAGGTTTGCCCCGGAACAAAATCTCCCCTTCCCGCCTTCCGTGCGGGGCGATCTCCCTTTTAAACAGCCTCAGCAGCGTCGATTTTCCGCTCCCCGAAGGCCCCAGAAGGAGGACGAACTCCCCGGGGTTCACGGCGAAGGAGATGTCTTCCAAGGCGCACCGGTCCCCGTCGGGATAGGAAAATGTCAAATTTTTCGCCTCCAGTATCGCCATGCCGCCGCCTCCTTTCCTTCCGCAATGAGCGGGAAGCCGATCAACAGCGCAAAAAAGGAAAAAAACACCCATTCCCTTCCGTACAACAGGACCGGTTCTAGACCCGGGAAAAGGGTGAGCAAGCCGTCCCCCAGATACCATCCGGCAACGGTTGCGGCGGACAAAGCCAACAAAAAAACGATGGCGGCAAAATCGCCGGGCCGGAAGGAATAGGGGGTGTATTTGCTCCGTTTCCCCAGTCCGTATCCCCTGGCGAGCATGGAATCGGCCGTTTGGATCCCGTCTTCCAGCGACCAGGTCAGCAGGATTTGGGTCAGGAACATTCCGTGTTTCATCCGCTGCCGGAGCGGGCCGGCGGCGATGCCCATCCCCCTTCCCCGCTGGACCATCCCGATTTCGTCCAGCCTCCGTTTAAACAGGGGGACGAACCGCACCGCCAGCATGGCAAGCAGGGCCCATTTCGGCAGCCATTTGGAAAACAAAAACAAAAATTTTCTCCCGTCGATCACCAGATGGAAAGTGGAAAAAAGGGCCAAAAGGGAGAAGAGGGTGAGGCCGTTCATGGCGCCCTGAAGGACCGCTTCCAAGGTGACGGGATTTTGAAAGACATAAAACAGGATGACGCTGCCCCGGTGGTTGAAAAGGGGGGTCAGAAGCAGGAGGGAGAGGGTGAACAGGGCAAAAAGGGCGCCCCAGCCTTTCAGCGTCCTCCCCCTGTCCAAAACCAGGTTGACCGCCGTCAAAATCAGGCCGGAAAAGAACAAAAAAAAGGGATGCTGGCAGATCATGATGGCGGTAAAAGCGAAGACGTAGTACAAAAATGCGACAAAAGGGTGAAGGGCGCGGAAGCCGTCAGCCATCCGTCCTCACCCTTTTTTGAAAAGAGAAAATCTTATTCCGCATTTTCCGGAAGGGGGAAAGCCTCCAGGAAACCATGGTGTCACCCGATTTCTTTCTCATTTGCCGGTTTGGGGAACATCTTTTCCGGCTCAATTTTTTGTGAAATCCTTCGTGTAGAACCATACAATTTCGTCTCCGTTTTTCACGGGTTCGCTGCCCGCCCCCCGGTTCACGATGACCCCATTCTTCTTATACAGCCAGCCGCTCAGCGGCCCGTAGTCAAATTCATATAATCCATGGATGCCTTTCATGTATGCGCTCGCTCCCGAACCGCTTGCCTCGTACTGGAGCCCTCTGTCCTTCAAAATTCTGATCGTGGCGGTAAAGACCGTATCCTTTGAACCGATCCCGATTTTCGAAGGCGGAAGAAAGACCTTCGTTTTGCCGTGTTCGTCAAGCCCGATCACGGATACGGTTACCGCCGGTTCGGGCCGGGATGCGGGCGCTGCGCCGGTTCCCGATTTTTTGCCCGGGGATGTGCCGGAAGCCGTCTGCCCGGAACGGCCGGCCTCTTGTCCGGTTTTCTTTTCCTTTTCCCCGTTTTTCTCCGGATTATCGGGGTTTTTCTCCGGATGATCGGAGGCGGCCGTTTCCCCGGCCTTTTCCGCCGGATTGCCGCTTGCTCCGGTTCCCGTTTGGTCTCCGGCGGCGGCCGAATCCGCTGCCGGGGCCTTTTCTTTTATGTCCCCGCCGGTCTTCCTCCCGGTGGCTGCGGTTTCGGCTTTATCGCCGGCATCCCCGGCTTTTCCGGAACCGGCCGCCTGTTCGGCTTGCCAATCATCGGCCTTGTTTTGCGGCAGCGGGCTGTCCTTTTCGCAGCCGGAAGAGAAGATAAATAGAATCAGGGCAACGGCCAGCAGCAAAATCTTTTTGCAAGATGCCAATCTGTCTCCCTCCCCGTGCCCGAATACGCGGATCGGAAATGGATATCCCAAAAACAGGCCCCGCCCCGATAATCAGCCCTTGAACACCTTTTTTCTTCGCAGGAGCAGGGCGGCGGCCAAAACCATCAGCAGGATGCCGGAAAGCAAAACTTCCACATGTCCGGCCGCCGTATCGGGCAAGCGTTTCCCTTCTCCGTCCGCAACGGTTTTTTGATCCGCCGGGTTCGGCTTCGCGACGCCGGCGACCGGGACTTTTTCGCCTCCCGCAAACTGAAACACCGAGCCTTCGCCGCTCAGATATTTTTGATAGGCCGCCAGCGCCAGGAAGGCTTGCGCGGTCGACATCGGATTGGACGTTTCATCGGAAGGCAAATGGGCGAATCCCCCGTCCGCCTTTTGGAAATCGAGCAGGCGCCGGACCAGGCTGCCCCCCGGCTTTGTGAACGGTTCTCCCGCCGGGTCCACCCGGTTTGCCGTCAAGCCGATGATGACTTGGGCGATCGATTCGCTTGCTTCCCCGCCGTTTACGGCCTCGTTGAACCCGCCGGTGTCCGCCTGGGCCTTCGACAGCCAGTTCACCGCGGCATCGACGGCGTCTTTGACTTTCTTTTCACCGGTGTAGGGGGAAAGGGCCGCCAGGGCCATGCCCGTCATATCGCTGCTGGGGCTGTCGCCGAAGAGGGACCATGCCCCGTTGTCCAGCTGGGCGTCCAAGATCGCGGCGATCAGTTTTTCCCGCGTCCATTTCGCCCTTTCAGGGACCTGATAATCCCCGCTGTCGAGGGCCAGCAGGGCAAAAATCGGTCCGTTGTTCCCTTGTTTCGTCATTCTTTCGTGGTTGGCCAATTTCTCGATCAAGTTGTAGCCGGCCACATCGGCCGCATCTTTCCCGGAAGCCGTCAAGACGAGGATCGCTTTGGCCAGGTCGGTGACGTTCCGGTAGTTCCCACCGTTGGCTGCGGCCTCTTCCGCCGTCTGTTCCGCATAGGTTTCGGGGACGGGCTGATGAAGGGCCTTCAAAGCCAGGATGCCGTACCAATCCAAATTCCGGTTTTTGGCGAAATAGCCGTTTATCCGCTCGATGGCCGTTTGGACTTCCTTCTTCAGGCTTTGGCCCGGCTTGTTTTGATTTCCGCCGCCCGGGTTCGGATCGGCGGGGTTGTCCGCGGGTTTATCGGAACCGCCGTCACCCGGGTTCGTTCCGCTGTCAAAGGGCACCGCCTTTATTTGGAGATGATCCCCTTCTTGCATTTGATAGCTGACAAGACCCTTATCCATGAACTTTCCGTTCATGTACATTTCCCAGTATCCGTTTCCGTCCAGCAAGCCGCCGATATCGTTAATGAAGGTGAGCCATCGGGAATCGACGGAAACATCAAGGGCCACCTTGCGTGCCTTTGCCGCCTGGACGAGGGCGTCATAGGCGGTTCCGCCTTTTACGATTTCCACTTCCGTTTCGGGAATGACTTCCTTCTGATCCGCCGCGACGGCGGACACTTTAACGGTGATCGTTTCCGGAGGATAAGAGGTGATTTTCAGCAAAAGATTGTCCCCGTTTTTCACTTTGTATGAGGAAACGCCAACGTTCGGATCTATGCCGTTGACAAAAAATCCCCAATAATCGCTGCCTTGCGGCTCGACATTTCCCACTTTGGTAATAAAGGCGCCCATTCCATCATAAAGCTGGTATTCCATGGGAATATTTTTCGCTTCGGTGACGGTTCGCAAAACACCGAAGGCCGTCTCTCCTTCAGTAGCTGGAACGGCAACCGTTTCCAATACCGGTGCCTTTTCGTCGTACCCGAGAATGGTGACCGTGACCGCGTTTTGCAAGGTTTCCGCCCGTGCCTGCAGGGCGGACAGGCCGCTTTGGGCGATGAGCAAGAACGTGACGGCGATCATGGCCAAAAACTTTTTCAACGAACGCGCATCCATCAATATCCTCCTCCCGAAGATTTTTCCAATAAAAAAACATCCCTCGGAGGAGATGTCATTTGCATGCCAAAGGGAGCCGTCTGAAATGACGGATCCGCGAAGACGCAAACGCACCCCCTATCCGCGTAGGGTTTACGTCATGAAAAATAGGCAGGTCTCCTGGCTCATGATCATCATTTCCCGGCACCTTCCCGTTTGCGAGGCAAACAGTGGCATCACGCCGGGAAACTCCCATTCACAGTGGCGGGACCGCGTCGGATTTTCACCGAACTTCCCTTTTAATGATTTCCCTCCGGTGCCCCGGCAAGGAAATCAACCTATTTTTCTGACAATTCAATTGACTTTATCTCCATCTTAATCCAGCGAAAAAAGAACGTCAAGACAAAAATGGAAAAGGAAAACCGCGGCCGGCTGATTTCGCCCGGAAGAGCTTCAGCCGCATCCGGGTCCGCCGGCGCAGAAAAAAATCCGACTCAAGTCCAATCCAAAAGGGAACCCGGGTACATGATCAAAAATTCGAAAAGGGACTATGATGAAGACAAGAAAGGAGGAATGGAAATGGGAGAAGCGATTTTCCTGATCCTTGCCCTGATTTTGGGGATTACGGTTTTGTTTAACCTCGGGCCGATCATCGTTCTGGCGATCACCTTGTCGTTGGCCTATGTGGCTTTCCGGCAATACAAAAAAGCGAGGACGACGGGCAAAAAGATGTTGTGGCTGATCCTGTGCGGCGTCTTCCTCATCGCTTCCGTGACCAACGCGCCCGCCGTGGTCGGGCTGGCCGCCGCAGCCATCCTGTACCTTTTGTACAAAAACCGCAAAGAAAAGAAGGATTCCGCAGGAATCAACGGGAACGGGGACGATCCCTTCGTCCATTTTGAAAAGGAATGGCGGGAGTTAAGCCGTTCCTACAGGCCGAATGAATTTTGAGTATAAAAAAGGAAGGAGAGCAGATTCCTATGGCAAGCATATTTGAACGGATGAAAAACGTGATTTTGGCCGACATTCACGAAATCCTTGACGAAAAGGAGAAAAAAAACCCGATTGCGATGCTTAACCAGTATTTGCGGGAATGCGAAAAGGAAACGGAAAAGGTCCGGAAACTGGTGGAAAGGCAATATTTGCTGAAGGATGAATTCACCCGCGAATACCACCACGCCCTGGAGATGGCGGAAAAAAGGAAAAAACAATCGGAAATCGCCGAAAGGGCCGGCGAAGCGGAGCTTTTTGAATTCGCCCAAAGCGAACATATGCAGTACGCGGAACGGGCGGCCCGGCTGAAGGAAGCGAAGGAGAAGGCGGAAGAGCAGCTGGTCCAGCTGGAAAGAAAGTACGAGGAATTGAAACATAAGCTGAAGGACATGCAATTGAAGCGCATGGAACTGATGGGCAGGGAAAACATCGCCCGGGCCCAATACCGGATGAACAAATGGCTGGAGAATCCCGCCTATTCCGAAACGCCCTTCCGGCGGTTCGCCGAAATCGAAAGATATTTGGAAAGGCTGGAATACCAGGTGAATTCCGATTACTTCCGGCATACGATCGACGCGAAGATCGCCCAATTGGAAAAAAGGCTGAAAAACGAAGAAAGCCATTAAAAAGGTAAGGAAAAAATGGTATTCTAGAAGGCGTAGTAACCCTTTACTGCGCCTTTCGCCCGTTGGGGAGGGCGCAAGGAATATCTTGCTGAGAAAGGAGGCCCCCCATGCGGAAATACTGGAATGTCGATCAAATCAGCGGGCTGATTCTGCTTGCGGTCGCAGCCCTGGTCATCGAGCTCCTGTTTTTCGACGGGGGGCTTCTCATCAGTCTGGCGGCCGGTTTGGCATGCCTTTATTTCAGCAAAAAACAGCGGGAAGCGGCGGCGAAGAAGGCCTTGTTCCTCATCGGCTGCTTCATTCTCGCCCTTACCGTCGTCAACATGATGACCTTCCGCCTGTTCGTCCTCGGGGTCGTGGGATGGGTCGTTTACCGATATTACCAGTCGAAAAAACATCCGCAAGTGATTGCCCCTCCTTTCCCCGAACATCCGGTGCCGGAACGGAAGGTTTTGAAACGAAAGCCCCTGTTTCAAAACCTTTTGTTCGGCAGCCAACGGACGCCGCGGGAAGTCTACGAGTGGAACGATATTCATCTTTTGCTCGGCGTCGGGGACGTGGTGATCGATTTAAGCAATACTTTTTTGCCGAAAGACGCCGTCATTTCCATCCGGGGCTTCGTCGGCAATGTGCAAATCCTCGTCCCCTACGAAGTGGAATTTTCCATCCATCATACGGCCGTTTTCAGCCAGGTGCAAATCCTGGATGAAATCGGGGAACGGGTCATCAATGAAGCGATCGAGTATGAAACGGAAGCTTACGGGAGCGCGACGGAAAAAGTGAAGATCTTCACCTCGATGATCGTCGGGAAAGTCGAGGTGAGAAGGGTATGAACCTGTTTTTCCGGCAATTGGCCGCCGGCTTCGCGGTGATCCTGACGCTCGTTGCGGCCATCAGCACCATTCTGTTCGCCGCCTATCCGTTGGACGACTGGTCCCTATTGTGGAAGAGGGAAGTGTTCGACATCCCGTTCCTCATGTTCCTTCCCCTGTTCAGCATCGGGGCGGCCTTCCTGGCCGCCGTCGGATCGACCCTGTACTGGCGGAAACAGTTCAAGACGATCGAAGATTATTTGCTGGCGGTCGAACACGGGCATGTCCCTTCCAAAAAGGATAAGAAGTTCCTTCAGGAAGTGGCCGATATCTTGTCCGGGATCGAGCAGGTGCAAAAGCAGCTCCAGGAACAGACGAAAATCTCCCAAAAATTGGCGAAGGAAAAGGCGGAAGAATTGGATAAACGGATGCAGGAGCTGGTTTTTGAAGAACGGCAGCGCCTGGCGAGGGAACTCCATGATTCCGTCAGCCAGCAATTGTTCGCCGCTTCCATGCTCCTTTCCGCGATCATCGAAGGCGGGAGGGATCCGGAGGAAAATCGGAGGCAACTGAAACTCGTGGAGAAGACGATCCAGCAGGCCCAATTGGAAATGCGGGCGTTGCTGCTCCATTTGCGTCCGGCGGCATTAAAAGGGAAATCGTTGAAAAAAGGAATCGAGGAACTGCTCGTCGAACTCAGCCAGAAAGTGCCGATCCAGATCCGCTGGAAGGTCGAAGATCTGCAAATCAATCATAAAGGTGTGGAAGATCATCTGTTCCGGATTTTGCAGGAGGCGGTGTCGAACACGCTGAGGCATTCCAAAGCGAGTGCGATGGAAGTGCTCCTCGTGGAACGGGACGGCTTCATTATCCTGCGGGTCACCGATGACGGCGAAGGGTTTGATGTGGACAAAGTGAAGACCGCTTCCTACGGTTTGCAAAATATGAGGGAAAGGGCCCGGGAAATCGGAGGAACATGGAAGATGGTCAGCAGCCCGGGGATGGGGACGAAGCTGGAAGTCCGGGTTCCGATCGTCCATTTGGGGGGTGAAAAGGATGATTAGCGTGTTGCTTGTCGACGATCATGAGATGGTTCGGATCGGCGTATCCGCCTATTTATCGTCACAGCCCGATATTCGGGTCGTCGGCGAGGCGGAAAACGGCAAAAAAGGGGTGGAGATGGCGTTAAAGCTTCGCCCGGATATCATTCTGATGGACCTGGTCATGAAAGAAATGGACGGGATTGAAGCGACGAAGGAAATCATCCGGCACTGGCCGGAAGCGAAGATCATCATCGTGACCAGTTTTATCGACGATGAAAAAATGTTTCCCGCCCTGGAAGCGGGCGCCACCAGCTATCTTTTAAAGACATCGAAGGCGGGCGAAATCGCCGACGCCATCCGTTCCACCTATTACGGTCAAACGGTGCTCGTTCCGGAAGTGGCTGCGAAGATGACGGAAAAGCTCCGCAGCCGCAAAAATGCCCTCCCCCACGAAGAACTGACGAACCGGGAAATGGAAGTGCTGCTTTTGATGGCCGAAGGAAAATCCAACCAGGAAATTGCGGAGGAATTGTTCATCTCCTTAAAAACGGTCAAGGCCCATGTCAGCAATATTTTGGGCAAATTGGGGGTCCAGGACCGGACCCAGGCGGTAATTTACGCTTTTAAGCATTCCCTGGTGAAAAAATAGAGCCTTCCGGGGAAACGGATAGCTGTATTCCGTGAAAAGGAGGCAAGCCGGGGGATTCGGCTGTTCACTTGCTGTATTTCGTAAAAAGGCCACAGGGAAGTCTTCTGGGGGACGGATTCGGCCGTTTGCATGCTTCCGTTCAAAGGCGCAGGAAAGCCGGCCGGGGGAACGGATGCCTGTTCACCCGGGCAGCCGGCGCCACAGGCGGAATTGGGGGATCCGATCAGCTGAATGAATGGCGCATCGAACTTGAACGATCCTCAGGCGAAGAAATCGGAGGAATCCCCTCCCCGACCGGCGGGGCGGCTTTTCCGATGTTTTTTCCGGGGGTGTGAAGGGAAAAATGATAGCCGTCCCCGTTTCCTGCCGGATTGAAGGCGGGATTCCCATATGGCGGAAGAAAACCGCCGTTTTCCGATTTTCACGGCTTTTTTGGGGAGCCCGGAAAAATTTATCCGGATCGGGCCTGCCCATCCGGCTTGGAGGTTCCTGCCTGAAATTTTCGGTCAAATTTGTTCAAATATGAACAATTTGGTTTTCGCGGCGGACCCCTGCCGGAAAATCCGGTTTTCGGATCCGGGCATGCATAAAAGACAAAAAGGAGACCGGTGAGGCAGATGGGAAAATCCGATGAAGAAATCGCTCGGGAAGCCGGGATGCTTCCCATTGAAGAGGTGGCGGCGAAGATCGGCATCGGCCGCCAGGCCCTTGAATTGTACGGGGATTATAAGGCGAAGATTCGCGAGGATCGTATCGAAGGATTGGCCGGGCGGCCGGACGGAAAATTAATTCTCGTCACCGCCATTTCCCCCACCCCCGCCGGGGAGGGAAAGACGACCGTGGCCATCGGCCTGGGGGATGCCCTGCAAAGGCTCGGTTTGAAGTCCGCCATCGTCCTGAGGGAACCTTCGTTGGGGCCCGTGTTTGGCAGAAAAGGGGGAGCCTGCGGCGGCGGGTATGCCCAGGTCGTCCCGATGGAAGAGATCAATTTGCATTTCACCGGCGACATTCATGCCGTCGGCGCGGCCAACAATCTTCTGGCCGCCATGATCGACAATCATATTTACTTCGGCAATCCCCTCGGCATCGATCCCCGCCGGATCACATGGAAACGGGCCGTGGATATCAACGACCGGCAGCTGCGCAGCATCGTGGCCGGGCTGGGCGGAAATGCGAACGGCGTGCCCAGGGAAGACGGCTTTCAAATCACCGCCGCTTCGGAAGTGATGGCCATTCTGTGCCTGTCGGAAAATTTGGCAGAGATGAAAGAGCGGCTAAAAAACATCATCGTCGGATACACCCGGGACGGCCGGCCGGTCACCTGCGGCGATTTGAAGGCCCACGGAGCCATGGCGGCCCTGTTGAAGGACGCGTTGAAACCGAATCTGGTCCAAACCCTCGAGCATACTCCCGCCTTTGTCCACGGCGGTCCCTTCGCCAACATCGCCCATGGCTGCAGCAGCATCAAGGCGGCCAGACTGGCGTTGAAGTGCGCCGATTACGTGGTGACGGAGGCCGGTTTTGGCTCCGATTTGGGCGCGGAAAAATTTTTCGACATCAACTGCCGTTTATTCGGCCTGAAACCGGCGGCGGCCGTCGTCGTGGCCACCGTCAGGGCCTTGAAGATGCACGGCGGGGCCGCCCTGGAAGATGTCGGCAAGGAAAATCTCGACGCCTTGGCAAAAGGCTTCCCCAATTTGAGCAAGCATGTGGAAAATATGCAAAAGGTATTCGGTCTGCCCGCCGTCGTGGCCATCAACCGATTTCCGTCGGACAGCGAAGCGGAATTGGATTGGCTGGCGAAAAAATGCGAAGAATCGGGCGTAAAAGCCGTCCGGTGCGAGGTTTGGGCAAAAGGGGGAGCCGGCGGGGAAGCGTTGGCGAGGGAAGCGGTGAAACTGGCCGAAAGGGATAGCCGTCTTTCCTATGCCTATGACCTGGACGACCCGATTCCGGTGAAAATCGAAAAACTCGTCCGCCGCGTTTACGGCGGAAAAGGGATTGAAATCACGGCGCAGGCGGAAAAAGCGATCGGAAAACTGGAAAGGATGGGTTGCGGAAATCTTCCCATCTGCGTCGCCAAGACCCCCTATTCCCTGTCCGACGATCCGAAAAAATTGGGGCGACCCGCGGATTTTACGGTGACGGTCCGGGACGTGAAATGTTCGGCCGGTGCGGGTTTTCTCGTCGTCTTTACCGGAGATGTGCAGACGATGCCGGGACTGCCGAAAAAGCCCGCCGCGGAAAGCATCGATGTGGACGGAGAAGGGCGGATTTCCGGCCTGTTTTGACGCGGGAGGAGGCGGGGAGTTTGCGGCGTCCGGGGGTTTTTCTTCCCGTTCATGGTCCTGCGGCCGGAAGGAATCCCGATCCGGGGGATCGATCCCGCAAAATTCCTCCCTCGGGGACGATGGGAAAATTCGCAAGGGGCTTGCCGGGAACGGCATTTTCCTTTCTGCCTCCTTTTCCGGCGCCGCAGGCGGAGTTGCGGGAAAAGGGACGGAAAACAGTTGAAGATTCCGGGATTCCCTGTCCGCTCCTTCTGCCGGAGCGGGAAAAGGGCTTGATCGGAGATCCGCTTTATGGAAAAATGAGGGTTGCGAAATGAAGGAAGCGGACCATTTTTTCCTGCGCAATAAGGTGGGAGGAAGATGCATTCGTTGATAAAACCTGAGGACACGTGGCTGTTATTGGGATTTTTGACCGGCTGGGCCGCAGCCAGCATCTATTTGGAACAAAAATACCGATGGGCCGCCAAGATTTCCGGCGCCGTCATCGCATTATTCGGGGCGTTAATCCTGGCAAATCTGAACATTATCCCGGCGGAGTCGGATGTTTACGATGCGGTTTGGACCTATGCGATCCCCCTCGCCATCCCGATGCTTCTTTTCCAGGCGGATTTGAAAAGGATATGGCGGGAGAGCGGAAGGATGATCGTCATTTTTTTAATGAGCTCCTTCGGCACGGTGATCGGGGTCTATTTGGCCTTTTTGGCGTTGAAAGACCGGATCCCCCACCTGGATAAGATCGGCGCGATGATGACCGGGTCCTATATCGGGGGATCGGTCAATTTTGCCGCTTTGTCGGCGAAGTTTGAAACTCCGGGAGAGCTCGTTTCCGCGGCGGTGGTCGCCGACAATGTGATGATGGCCGTTTATTTCTTCGTTTTGATGGCGATTCCGGCTTTTTCTTTTTTCCGGAAACATTATCCGACCCCCCATATCGACGCCTTCGAAAGGGAGGCGGGGAAAAATCCCGATGCGGCGCCGTCTTCCTTTTGGCGGCGGAAAGAAATATCGCTAAAAGATATCGCGTTCACTTTCGCATCGGCATCCGTCATCGCCGCCGTCTCCTTCAAGCTCGCCGAGATCTTTGACGGGCTGATTCCCTCCGGGGATCAGGCATCCTTTCTGATGAACACGTTAAACGGGATGTTCGGGGACAAATATTTGATGTTAACGACGGTGACCGTCATCGCCGTGACCGTTTTCCGGAAGTTTTTCGGAAACTTGCGCGGGGCCCAGGAAATCGGCACCTTTTTGATTTATCTCTTCTTTGTCGTCATCGGCGTGCCGGCTTCCGTCCCCCTCCTGTTGAAAAACGCGCCGCTCCTGATGGTTTTTGTTTTCATCATCGTTTTTGTCAATATGGCGGTGACCCTTATCACGGGAAAATGGTTGAAATTCACCTTGGAAGAAGCCCTCTTGGCGACCAACGCCACCATCGGGGGGCCGACGACCGCCGCGGCGATGGCGGCCGCCAAAGGCTGGGACCGGCTGATCGTCCCCGCTTTGCTGGCCGGGATATTCGGGTATATGATCGGAAACTATGCGGGAAGCATGATGGGATATTTTTTGCACGCTTTGCTGTAGAGGACGGGAACCCCGTCCTTTTTTGTGTGTCCGGGATGGGTGCAATCTATAGGTGAAATTCCCGGGCCGCGAAGGCAAGAGCGGCCGTTCGCCGGAGGCAAGGGTTTCCGCGGCGCCGCGGAAGGGGGAGGAAACGGGCAGCAAAACGGGCCGCCGCGTACGGAAAAATTTTCGGGCGAGGGCCCGTCCTTTTTTTATGAAAAAATTTTTAACGGAAAAATATTTCCCTTTGTCGATCCGGCGGCATATCGGCCGGCAGGGAAGTTTTCCTTTTTACGGAAAATTTTCTGCAAAAGCAATATTAGGTCTTTTGCAAGTATTCAATTTTCCTATTGTTCTATAAAATAATCGTAAGAGGTGTTCTGCATAAAAATTCCGGAAAAAGAAGGGCCGTCAACATATTCTTTTTTTAAAAGCGGGGATTTCCGAGATTTTTATACGCCGGATTGTCCTTTTTTTCTTTCCTGTTGCATAAAAATAAAGTAGTTAAACGAATCACATATTGCCGACTGTTGCTGCCGGCTGTCCGCCATTCGGCGGTTCGGGGCCTGGGTTCGGAATCTATTTTTGTGGAAGGGGAGGGAGAACGTTGGAAAAGTTTTTGAAACTGATCCCTGTTATTCCCGAGGAACAAAAATATTGGTTTATCCAAACAAGAGGTTTAAAAAAGGGAGATTTGACCATCGAAAAAAACTATATCGGCATCCGTTTGCCGGTCCTCTTGAATACCGGCCAGATGGCCGCGGGCATGGCCGATTCCCAGGGGGGTTCCGAGAGGATCTCCGGGGAAAGGGAAGAGTACCGGCAACTGTTAAAAATTTTTTGCTGCAAGATCAATCAAGGGGATTTGATCATCGTGCCCGCCGATGAATGGACGAAGGTCCATTTCGGCATCGTCCGGGACGGGAAGGAAGAGGCTTTTCCGACCGATAAGGGAGGATGGAAGACCGGGGAAAATCCGGGGCCCCAATGGCCGGTGATGAAGAAAAGGGAAGTCCAATGGGTGAAATCGGTGGGAATGGAGGAGCTGGATCCCCACCTGTTCCGGCTGTTTTATACGAAATTTCCCATTTCCGACGCGGGCCAATACGCGGATTTTATCGATAAATCCTTGCATGATTTTTATATCAAAGGGGGACGATGCCACTTCATTTTGCATGTCCAAAGGCGGGAACCGATCAAGGCCCGCCATTTCATCCCTTTTATGAACGATCTTTTGTCCATCGCCGATGCGGCCGCGGACGGGGACGATGCGGATCTGGACATGAAGGTGAGCGTCCAGTCCTTCGGGACGATCGAGCTGATCGGCCAGATCCCCAACATCATTATTACTTCGTTGGTCGTCGTCGCCCTGATCGGCGGAAAAACGAAAGTGTTCGGATTTGAACTTGATACGCCGGGCATCGTCGGGAGGATACTCGAATGGCTGAACGTCCGCAAAGGGGAAAAGGAAAAGGAAGCGGAACAGCCCGATTTGATCGAAAAGCAGGCGGAAAGGTTGAAAACCAACGCGGAAAATCTGGAGATCAAAATCCCGGATGAATTGCAAAAGGCGCTGCAAACCTATTTGGCGGAATCGGGGGAGGAAAAATCCGAGAAGCAAAAGGTGCGCGAAACGGAATAGCCGCTCATTCCTGCTTATACCGGTTTTCCACTTTACAAAAAAATTTGATCGTCAAAACGGCCAGCAGCAAGGATAGGATCTCCCTCGTATAAAAAAAGCCGATGGTGCTGTCCTTCAATATGTGCAGCTGGAAAAGGGCGAGATCATACAAAAGAAAGAAAGCGGCGGCCAAAAGAACGAACATATTCACTTGTGAGACGAGACCGATGATTTTTCTCATGTTTGACACCTCTACAAAACATCTTATTCATAACTCCATTAAAGTTTCCTGGAAAATATGATAACATTTTCTCAATGAAAAACAAGGGACAAAAGAGAAGGCGGAGGGCTGGAAGAGGCGGAGCCGCGGATATTCCATCCGCCTCTTTTTCTGCCTTCCGGATTCCTTATATTCAATTTTCTATGCTTATGCTATGCTTAAAAGGCATGAAAAATTTTGTCAAAGTCGGGGATTTGCGGACCCGCAGGGAGCGGGGAAACCGCATGGGCCGCGGCGCCTGATCCCGCCTTAAACGCAACAATGCCTTGCGGACTTCGCTGCCGAACGGAAGCCGTGAGGCCTGATCCCGCCTGAACGGGGCCCCTCCGGAAAGCGGAAATCGAAAAAATTTTTGCGGTTTTCGGAGCCGGGATGGCGGCCGGGGAGAGGGAAAAATCCTTTTTCTGTGCTCAACCCTTGCAATTTCGCATACACGCGCGGATGGCGATCGGCGAGGCGGCAAACCTGCCGGGCATCCGGATTTGAATCCGGCCGGAATTGGATCGGGCTTGCATGAATCGACGGCCGGCCCCTTGGCACCGCCCGGTTTCCTGGGACGGATGAACGAAAATTGAACCGTAAAAATAAACCGTGCGAGGGAGTGAACGAAGTGATTTGCCCAAATTGCGGAAGCGAAAACGAACAGGGAAAATTTTGCGCAAAATGCGGGGCGAATTTGGCCCGGGAGGAAAGATCTTCCGAACAAGACGGGCCGGAAGGCCAATCCGCCCCGGATTTTCCGGCATCTTCCCGCACCCCGCATCCTTCACGGGCGGACAACGGGTATGGGGAAGGGACAAAGACCGTCTTTCGGCAGTATTTCAAACATGCCTTGGCGGCACTGAAACGGCCGTTTCGTTACGGAAGCACCCGAAACGAGGAGTCCATGGTCCACGGCATCATCACCGTCGTATTGTTTTCCTTTTTCATGAGCCTGTTTTTGTACGTGACCGTCGATAAAGCGGCCCGATTTTACAACAGAAGCGTGGATGCCTTGTTCGGCGAATTCTCCGGCCTGGGTTTTGCGGGCGCTTCCTTCGGCAATCATTTTCTGAAGCCGTTCATCATTTTCTTGCTTTATTTCGCCGTCATCATCGCCTCGGTTTACGGTGTCTTAAGAATGATGGACGTCAAGACGTCCATGAAGGAGGTGGCCGCCAGATACGGCGCCTTTTTGGTTCTGCCGACGGTCATCGTCCTGCTCGTCGTGCTTTTGACGCTGTGGAATGTGGGCGGCGTTTTGTTGGCGGTTTTAAGCCTGTTTCTTTTCTTGACCTTGGCCCTCAGCTTCGCCAGCGTTTTCTACAGTTACAAGGACGAAGGCGGCCGCCGGTTCGATCCGGTATACGGCACGCTGGCGGTTTACGTCGTCAATCTTTTCCTGCAATTTTTGTTCGCCGACATCTTGGTTTCCTCTTTCTTCCACGTGTTCGGCTGGTAAGCCGGAAAGCCGATCCTTTCGGAGCAAGTGGCATCTTTGCGGGGACGGAAGGGAAGTCCTGCGGCCGCCCTTTTCGCCGGCAGGGGGCCGTCCGGAGCGGACGGGCGGAAGGATGAAGGGGGATGTTTCTTAAAAATTCATCGGCAAGCGGGGCATTGCGCAGAAACGAGGATGAGGGGGCTGTTCGACCCCCTTTTTTCATTGACTGGGGAAAGGGTTGGGAGCGTCGGTTCTTTCTTGGGCTGAGCCAAAGCGTGAAAGGATTTTTTTATTCACGGCTTTACAATTTCTTACACATGTAATATATTTATTACATATGGAACAAATTCAAAACGGAGATCGGTTGCTGAGAGTTTTGGACGCCTTATCAAACCCTTACCGGATGAAGATCATTGAAGCGCTTGCCGAAGAAAGACAATTCGTCAGCCAGCTGGCAAGGAACTTGGGAATCAGCCGGCCGCTGTTGTATTTGCACTTGCAAAAACTGGAATCGGCCGGACTTGTCAAAGGGCATCATGAAGTCTCCGAAGACGGAAAGGCGATGAAATATTATGAACTCGTTCCTTTCCGGCTTCTGATCGACGAAAAAGCGATCGCAGGCGCGGCCAAAACGGTGACTTTAAAAAAGAAGGAGGGGAATGATTCATCGCGCCTTTAGTCAAAACAAGGAGAACGCATCCCCCGCGGCCCGCGGCGGTTCTCCTTCGCTCTTCGGTTTCCAAAAGCATCCGCCGACTCCGGAGCGGCGTTATTTTTCGTACATGTATTTCTTGCTTAACGGCGCTGCAAAGCAGCAAGTTCGTAGCGTGTGAACGGCGCAGGCGGGGCCGGCCATAAACCCCTGTTTCTTTGCCGGGCGGGCGGGGGAGGATTCCGCATGCGGCCGGTCTCGGGGTGACCGCTTTCCTTTCCCCGGCAGCTGAAAGCTTCGCCGCACCGGGGCCAATTCAAAGATCACCCCAACGGAGAGCAATTGAAGAAACAGGAGGTGGATAGGATGGTTTTTTCCCTGATGGATTCCCTCTATCAGCTTATTGCCTTCGTATTCTTTGTGGTTCCGATTCCCTTGTTGATCGTCGCGGCTATTTTTATATACCGGACCGTCAAACGTTCGGAGAGGCGGGCCGAAGAAAGATTGAAATTCGAAAAGGAAAGGGACGCCTTCCAGCGGCGGCAGGCGGAACTTTTGCATGAGATGAATGAGCGGCTGATCCGCATTGAAAATATGCTGAGGGAAGTGGAATGAAAAACCTTGGGCGGGCGGCGTTTTCCCCAGGGCGGGAAGGGGCCGCCCCATTCCATTGCCGTTTCGGACGCGGATTTGGTTTGCTTGCTGCATCATGTACATGTCTAGCCCTGGCAAAGATAAGTATTGCTCACTTCATGAACGCTGGAATTCAGCTTTTCTTCGATGATGGAAATCGCCTTATTTTTACCGATTGATCAATAAAGTTTCGGATTTGTTCGTCTTTGCTTCCATATAAGTCCTCATCTTTTTTATTTGGGCCGTATCTGCAGAATGGACGATAAATTGATAAAAAATATGACAATTGGATCGCATCAAATGTTCAACGCGCGCGTCTGCAGACTGTTAAAATCGTCAAGGTCGATGCCGCTTGTTTTCAAATCCCGATCGGATACGACATTTATCGATATATTATTTTCCCTTTCCTTCAAGCTCGCTATTGGAAGCTAACGGATTATCTTTGCTTTTCTCTTCATATCGACAATGGCAATATGACAGGGAAAAGGATCCTTTTGAAATCTGGATTCCCATCGTTTTAGCATCCTTTAAGCGAATCAATCGGATGAGATGGCAGAATGCTTGCGATACCTCTCCTTTCGGATTGGATAACTCAATTGTCGGAATGGAATGGCTGTCCCGTTGCATAACTTTAATTGCGTTTGTTCCAACGGTTATCAAACGGTGGAAAAATTTTGAAAATGACATGCCTGGACCATTAATCAAATAAAGAATAGGCTCGGAATATTTCTTATTTACAATGGATATGGTCAAAGCAGGAAAATCTCAATTATCATTCGGAGGAACGGCATGAAGGATAAGCTGTTGTTTTCCCTCGTGATGCTCATCTTTGGCAGCATCGGCCTGTTTGTCAAGCATATCGCCCTGCCGTCGGACGCCGTCGCTTTATTCAGAGGGGCTTCCGGGAGTTTGTTTTTGTTTCTTGCGGCCCTCGTCATGAAAAATAGGCTGCGTTTCAAAACGACGAAGAGGAATTGGATTTTGCTCCTTTTGTCCGGAAGCGCCCTCGGGCTCAATTGGATTTTTCTTTTTGAAGCCTATCGGTATACGACCGTCTCCGCCGCCACCCTCGCCTATTATTTCGCCCCGGTGTTGGTGATGGCGTTGTCCCCGTTCGTTCTGAAGGAAAAATGGACGGCGAAAAGCGCTGCTTGCATTGCGGTTGCGATGGCCGGCTTGTTTTTCATCCTCGGGCAGGGGGAAGAATCCGGGGCCGGCGGTTACAGCCACCTTGCCGGCATCGGGTTCGGCCTGCTTGCCGCCTTATTTTTCGCGGGAGTCGTTTTGCTGAACAAATGCATAAAGGATTTTCCCGGATACGAAACGGCCCTGATCCAGCTGTTTTTCGCCGCCCTCGTGCTCTTTCCCTATGTCGCCGCGGCCGAAGAAATTCATCTGTCCCGACTGGACGGCCGGTCGGTGTTTTTCTTGCTGGTCGTCGGGATCGTCCACACCGGGCTCGCTTATTTCCTTTATTTTTCTGCGATCAAAAAATTGCCGACCCAGACGGTTGCGGTTTTGAGCTATTTCGATCCGGTCTCGGCGGTAGCGATGTCCGCCCTCGTTTTAAAGGAAATGTTGACATGGGGCCAGGTCGTCGGGGGAATTTTTATTTTGGGCGCCGCTTTTTTCGGCGAATTTTTTGCGGCAAAAAATGCGGCAAAAAGTATGGAAAAAAAGACCGGCCCGGAAGCGGGACAAGGTTGACGGGAATCGCCGTTTTGCGGCGTACGCGGCGGAAGCCGGAAGGCACAGCCCCAGGGAGACGGAAAAAGCCCTCGGGGGCTTTTTTTTGTTTCTGAAAGGGGCATCCCCGGGACGCAGCTGCCGCCTGTCCCCTTCAATTTTCCTCTCCGTTGGCGATAAGGGGCTCTCTCTTTGCCGTCCTTTTTCCGTTGTTCTCTTCCCCGTCCTTCCATTCCTTCTTTTTCCAAAATCCGCAGCCGAGTCTTCCGCATTTTTTCGGCGGACAAGTGCCCAATGGGAGGAAAGTGAATAGAAATATATAGGCAAATGCGGAATTTTCCCGCGGCCGCGGAAAAACGCATGGGCCGGGGTAAGGAACACTCATCTTCGTTTAGGAAATCGGCCAAAATGAGCTGACGATCGTTGCGAAGCAAGTAAGGAACACTCATCTTCGTTTAGGAAAGGCGGGAGTCGATGAGAAAGATCGCTGGGATTCCCCGCAAAACGGGGGCGTTTATCTCCCTGTTTCTCGGCATCGTGTCTGTCGTTGAAGCCGCAAGGCTTTATCCGTACCGCACCGATTTTTGGGCCGGTGACCATATCTTTCCGGGGCTGATCGGGGCAATCTTGGTGGCGGCGGGGTTATTTCTGCTCCTGAAAAGAGAGGAATCTTCCCGACGATTTGTGCTGCCCGGGGGGAAAATCGGGAGAAAGATGACCGCCACCGCCGGCGTCCTGATTTCGTATTGCCTGCTGATCGGGTATGCGGGATATGTTTTCAGCACCTTCCTCGCGTTTCTTTTTTTGCTAAGGATCATCGGAAATTACCGGTGGGCGGATTCCGCCCTGTTTTCCGGTCTGTTTACCTGCGCCTTGTATCTTCTGTTTTCGGAATTTTTGAAAACCCCGCTGCCGAACGGATTTCTATTTTAAGGATGGAGGAGCGACATGGAGACGTTACTGTTTCTGCTGAACGGTTTTCAAGAGGTGCTGACCCCTTTCAACCTGCTGATTGTCGCCGCGGGTTCGGTCGTCGGGACGATCGTCGGGGTCCTTCCGGGGCTCGGACCGACTTCGGCCATCGCGATTTTGCTGCCGGTCACGATGGTGCTGGATCCCGTCCAGGGAATCATCATGATGGCGGGGATCTATTACGGCGCCATGTACGGGGGATCGACGACGGCTATTTTGATGAATATTCCCGGCGAATCCTCCTCCGTTCCGACCGCCTTGGACGGCTACCCGTTGGCGCGGAAGGGAAGGGGGGGAGCCGCTCTAGGCATCGCCGCGATCGGCTCTTTTGCCGCGGGGATTTTCGGCTTGATCGGGCTCGTCTTATTAGCTCCGGTTCTGGCCGACCAGGCATTGAAATTCGGCCCCCCGGAATATTTTGTCCTGCTGTTGATGGCGCTTCTTATTCTTTTCAATATTTCCGGACGGTCCTTTTTGAAATCGGTCATCATGGGCGCCGCCGGGTTTCTCGCCTCTTTTGCCGGCATCGGTTTGTCATCGGGGGTCCCGCGATTTTCCTGGGGGATTCCGGTTTTGGCCGGCGGCATTGAGCTGATCAGCATCATCATCGGTTTTTTCGCCATAACGGAAGTGCTGAAGGGGCTTGAGGAAAGAAGGGTCCGGATCCAACAAGAGCACATCAAAAGGACTTTTCCGGGCAAAGAAGACTTGAAGCGGAGCGGAATGCCGATTGTCAGAGGGAGCCTCCTCGGCTTTTTCCTCGGCATATTGCCCGGATTTTCGGCGACGGTCACCTCCTTTCTTTCCTACGACTTGGAAAAAAGGCTTTCCAAACATCCGGATCAGTTCGGGAAAGGCGCCATCGAAGGGGTGGCGGGACCGGAATCGGCAAATAACGCGACCAGTTCCGGAGGCTTTATCCCCCTTTTCTCCCTGGGCATTCCCTCGTCTCCCCCGCTGGCGGTTTTATTGGCGGCGTTCATGATCTACGGGCTGACGCCGGGCCCGGTTTTGTTCGAGCAAAACAGCGCCTTTGTATGGACCGTGATCGCCAGCATGTTCATCGGCAATATCATCCTGCTGGTTCTCAATCTTCCGATGGTCGGATTGTGGGCAAAACTGACCGAGGTGCCCTTCGGCCTTTTGGCTCCGGCCATTTTAATGATCAGCCTCCTGGGCGCCTATTCGGTGCGGAACAGCCTTTTCGACTGTTTGGCGGCCGTCGCCTTCGGGCTCCTCGGTTATTTGTTCCATAAGTTTCAATGGCCGGTTATTCCATTTATTCTTTGCTTCGTTTTGGGACCGAAAATGGAGATGGCCTTTATCCAATCGTTGGAAATCTCTTCGGGAAGTTGGTTGATTTTCGTGCAAAGGCCGGTTTCCTTTGTCCTGCTCGTCTTGGCGACGATTTTGTTTATCCTTTCCTCGGTGTTGATGAAAAGAACCCGGAAAGGGAAGGACACCGGGAAGGGAGCGGGATTAAAGGAACGGCAGCCAATTCGGACGATCGAAACATGGGAGGGAAAGGGTTCATGAAAAAATTTATCACATGCCTATTGGCTTTATTCCTCATGGCGGGTTTAGCCGCCTGTGCGTCAAGCGCCGCGATCACTTCCGAACCGGAAAAAAAGGGCGGACGATATCCCGAACGGCAAATTGAACTCGTCGTGCCATTCGCCGCAGGCGGAGGAGTGGATCTGGCGGCCAGGGCGGTCGCCGAATATTTAAGCAAGGAGTGGGGAAAGCCGGTGATCGTCGTCAATAAGACCGGGGGCGGCGGGATCGTCGGTGCCCGGTACGCGCTTTCGGAAGCCAAACCGGACGGATATACGGCGCTGATGAACAACAATTCGTCGACGACGATGTATGAGGCGGGAACGAACCGCCCCGTTCTCCGGCTGAAGGACCATATGCTCGCCGCCCGCGTCGCCGAGTCCCCCCTCGTTTACGCCGTCCGCGCCGATGCGCCGTGGAAGGATTTGCGGGAACTGACCGAATGGGTAAAGGAAAATCCGGAAAACTTGTCCTGGGCAAGCGTCGGCCCGGCCGGATTTTCCAGCTTCGGGGTGGCGGAATGGCTGAGCACGGCGGGGATCGACTATAAAAAAACGAGGATGGTATCGAGCGAAGGGGCCAGCGATTCCGCCGCGAAAGTGGCCGGGGGTCATGTGCTTTTGGCCGTGCATAATGCCGGGGAAGTCTATTCCCTCGTGCAAGCGGGAAAGCTGAAGGTGCTGGCCGTCCAGGACGGCAAACGGAGCCCCTTATACCCCGACGTGCCGACGACGGAGGAACTCGGCTTTCACGGCTTGACGGTCAAATGGTGGACCGGGATATCCTTGCCGGCGGGAACGCCCGAGGCGATCGTCAAAAAGTGGGAAGCGGCCGTCGCCAAAATGGAGAAGGACAAAGGCTTTATCAGGCAGCTGGAAAAGATCTATCTCCAGCCGTCCTATTTGCCCTCAGCCGAGTTTAAACGGTCGGCGGAAAGGGAGCTGGACTGGTACGCCGAGCTGGCGGAAGAAACGGGCATTCGCAAGTGATTTTCCGGTTTCTGTTGGATGCGAAAGAGCAATTGAGGCGGCCATGCCGCCTGATTCGCCGGAAATCCGGCCGCCGTTGCCCGAAAGGGAAGGGGATCGCCCGCCCTTTGCCCGCCGCCGGTTTCCAAGGAACCCTGACAAACCGGTTCGAATCATCGAAAAATGGAAAAACACCTCCCGCTGGAGGTGTTTTTCCAAAGTTTGTTGACTGCCGGCGGTGCGGTATTGCGGCAAGCCAAGGTTTGCTGCCGCCCGCCCGGGCGGGCGCGCCTTCCCCGGATGCGGGGAAGGACATGTTTGGATGCCCCTTTGCGGATTCCGCCAGGGAACCGGAAAAAGCAGAAGGATGGCGGAAAGCCGCCGGGTAAAGGGACTTCATCCCCTTGGGGAAACGGCCGGAAAGGGCCGTCCGGTGGAGACGATCGGTACCGATTTGGAGAGCCGGCGCCCGCCTGCCGCTTTTTCGATCCGGGCGTTTTCCCGAAACGGGGGCATCTTAAGGCCGGTGCCGGCCGTTATTTCTCGAGATAGACTTCGGTGAACGAATCGTTCATCGGATGGGCGACAAACCCTTTCACATATTTGGCCTTCGCCAGGGGCGGGGCCGTATGGGCGAGCAAGACCCAAGGCGCATCCCGGAAGACGATTTCCTGGGCCTTTTGATAAAGCTCGATCCGTTCCTTTTGATCGATGGTGACCCTCGCTTTTTCGAGCAGACCGGTTAACTCGTCGCTTTTGTAGAAGGCAATGTTGTTGGCCGGTTTCTTTGTGTTCGTTTTGCTCAAATTCGGATAGAGGAAGTTGTCGGGATCGGCCAAAACGCCCGTCCATCCGAAGAGGGCCATCGGGTGCTCGCCGTTCTTCACTTTGTCCAGGTAGGTGGCCCATTCGAAGGTTTTGATTTCGGCCTCAATGCCGACCTTCTTCAAATCGGCCTGGATCGCTTCCGCCACTTTTAACGGCTGCGGCAAATAAGGCCGCGGATTGCTCATCGCCCACAGTTCGGTCTTGAAGCCGTCCGGGTATCCCGCTTCCGCCAGCAATTGTTTCGCCTTTTCCGGATCGTATGAATAACCCGGGATCCCGTCATTGTATCCCCAAAGGACGGGAGGAAGGGGATTTTTCGCCGGTTCGGCCAATCCGTTAAAGAAGGCGTCGATGATTCCCTGCTTATTGATGGCCATGTTGATGGCCTGGCGGACCTTCACATCATTAAAGGGCGCTTTTTCCGTGTTGAAGGCCAAATAGGAAATGTTAAAGCTCGGCCGTTTGACAAAATCCAGGTTTTGGTCGGACTCGACGGCGTTCTTATCGTCGGGATTGAGCCCGTCCATGATGTCGATATCCCCGGATTTGAGGGCGCTCAAACGGGCGGAATTGTCGGGGATCACCCGGAAGATCAGCTGGTCGAGATAGGGCTTCCCTTCTTCATAATAGTTTTCGTTTTTGGTTAAAACGATCTTGTCGTTGCGGTCCCAGCTCTCGAATTTGAACGGGCCGGTTCCCACCGGATGTTCGCCGTATTTGTCGTCATATTTTTTGATCGCCTCGGGACTCGATATCCCGAACATGGGAATGGCCAGGTAACTGAGGAACGGGGCGATCTTTTCTTTCAATCGGATCTCGACGGTGTAATCGTCAAGGGCCTTCACATGGACGATTTTATGGTTTTCGTCCCCTTTGAATCCCCCGTAAAGGAAGGTGTAGTAGGTAAAGTCCCCGTCATGGTAAGGGTTGTTCGGATCCATCCAGCGCTCGAAGTTGAAGACGACCGCATCGGCGTTGAAATCCGTGCCGTCATGGAATTTGACCCCTTTGCGCAGATGGATGGTCCATGTCAACCCGTCTTCCGACGTTTCGTAAGAAGTGGCCAGTCTCGGCTTGATGTTTAAATCGGCGTCGTATTCAAAGAGGGTTTCGAAGATGTTGTATGTAACACGGATGGATTCTCCGTCCGTGACGTTGATCGGATCGAGGGAGACGGCGTCCGCTCCCCGGCCGAAGATCAATGTTCCCCCTTTTTCCGGTTTTCCGGCGCCGCCGTTTGCGGTTTTTTCCCCGTCCGTCTTATTGCCGCCGCAGGCGGACAGGACGGATGCGAATAAAAGTAGGATCGTCAATAAGAACGCTGTTTTCTTCATCCTGCATCCTCCTTTTGATTGTCATTTGTTTTTGCACGCCTTTTCCCCGGAGGACTTCCTGCGGACAGACATGCAGCCTGGTCTTGCGGTTCGTACGGTTCCGGCGAGGTTCCCAAACCGCTTTTCCCGGCCGGAACATGCCGGTTATTTTCCCGGCGGATCCCCCCTTGATGCGAAAGAAATGAAAAAAACTTCTTCCGATAAGAAGAAGTTTAGCAAAGAAAACATTGCCTCCCTTCATCTTATCTTCCAGAACAGAAGTTCTGCTGGAATTAGCACCTGGCCGGAATCCGGCTGGTTGCTGAGGCTTCACCGGGCCAGTCCCTCCGCCTCTCTGGATAAGATGAACTTTTGCAAATATTCAATTATGAGAATATCTTAGAAAAATTCCCATGCTTTTGTCAAGGAAAATTCGGGACCCGATAAAATCTGTATTCAGTCCACCTCCATGCCGCCGAACCAATTGCCGGAAAGGGCGGGAAGAAAGCGAAGGCGGATTTTTTTCCCGTCGGCGGTATCAATATCCGATGGGGGAACTTGTGCATCGGTTGCAGACGGTTCTGCCTCCGTTTCAGGCAGGGCCGATCGGCCCTTCGGTTCAGGCGCGGCGGCGCGCCGGCCTTTACATGCATTCCCGGCGAAAGCTATAATTGTGGAGACGGCAAAAAAGAGCGCCGTTGAAAAGCCGTAAACGGAGGTTTTCCGGCGGAAGGGGGATGCCGGACCGGATGCCCGATGGGCATCGGCATTTTGCCGGCAAAACGGGGAAAGTGTCCGGAGACCGCCGGTTCCCGGCTTTTCGGGCGGATCGCGCAAGGGGGTTCGGGAGATGAATAACATCCAATCCATTTGCATATTTTGCGGTTCGAATTTCGGGAACGACCCGGAATACAGGAGGGCGGCCAGGGATCTCGGGAAATTCCTTGCCGACCGGGGGATATCCTTGGTTTACGGCGGCGGCAAGGCGGGCCTGATGGGGGAGATCGCCGATGCGGTTTTGCGCAATCAGGGCCGGGTGATCGGGATCATACCCGAATTTTTGCGGAAGAAAGAGTTGGCCCACGAGGGCGTCAGTGAACTCTTCATTACGGATACCATGCATGCCCGCAAAGCCAAAATGCACGAATTGGCCGACGGCTATATCGCCTTGCCGGGAGGCTACGGGACCTATGAAGAAATTTTTGAAGCCCTCTCCTGGCTGCAGATCGGCATGCACAAAAAGCCGATCGGCCTGTTCAACGTCAACGGTTTCTTCGATCCTTTGATTCGGATGCTGGAACACACGGTGGAAAAGGGATTCGCCAAGCCTGAAAATTTGGAGTTATTGATTACCGCCGGCGATGCGGAAACCCTTTTTCGCCGGATGGAGCGGTTCGAACCCCGTCTCGTCCATAAATGGGCATGATCCCGGGAAAGGCGAGCTCCGGCAAATCGGCCCGTGGACATGGAAGAGATGTCGCGGCCTTCTCGCCCGGATGAAAAAGCCCCGGATTCCCTTGTTTCCAAGGGATCCGGGGCTTTTAAGCAGCCTTTCCCGCACGGAAGCCGATCAGCGGGAGTAGAACTCGACGATCAGGGATTCGTTGATTTCCGCCGGAAGTTCCGAACGTTCCGGGTAACGGGTATAGGTGCCTTCCATTTTTTCCGGATCGAAGGTTAAATATTCCGGAATGAAATTGGTTAATTCAATGGCCTCTTTAATGATTTGCAGGTTTCTCGATTTTTCGCGGACGCCGATCGTTTGACCGGGTTTGACGAGATAAGAGGGGATGTTGACGCGTCTTCCGTCAACCAGGATATGGCCGTGGGTCACCAATTGCCGGGCTTGCCGGCGGGTGCGGGCGAGGCCCAGCCGGTACACCAGGTTGTCCAGGCGGGATTCCAGCAAGATCAGGAAGTTTTCGCCGTGGACCCCTTTCATTTTCCCGGCTTTTTCAAAAGTGTTGCGGAATTGGCGTTCGTTTATCCCGTACATGTGGCGGAGTTTTTGTTTTTCCTGCAATTGGAGGCCGTATTCGGAAAGCTTTTTCCGTTGATTGGGTCCGTGTTGTCCCGGAGGATACGGACGTCTTTCCAGTTCTTTACCCGTTCCGCTTAACGAAATCCCGAGCCGGCGGGAAATCTTCCAAGTCGGTCCTGTATAACGGGACATTGAAGTTCCTCCTTATAAAAGTTAGTCGGTAAAATAAAACAGTTGCGTACATCGTTTATCGCCATTTTGTTTTCATGTACCTTCGCCCCAGCAGCTGAGGGTTACGCGGTACAACTCCGGCAAGGAGCAACAAAATGGGCGGATAAACATGTACACATAGGCTGCCATATTTTACACAAAGTCTATTATATGGAATTGCAACAATGAAGTCAACAAAAGAATGGGAAGAGCTTTTTGCGATGTAGCGATTTTGGGGTCTACGTCGCCAAATTTTTTTGCTTGATATACGGATTTTCCGCAAAGAGGCCCTTTTGATCGGATCCTAAATCCAACATGTTTCTCCAGCTTCCCAAAAAAGGGCATACGCCACCCGTTATCCACAATTCGCATTTGTGGATTTTTTCTCCTTCCCAACT
>Ga0310833_100189_pt1 | contig 67907 bp, 59 predicted proteins | sample SM_ome_FD_201312 | JGI IMG/M metagenome (GOLD analysis project Ga0310833, IMG submission 201312) | Sorghum-adapted microbial communities enriched on stacked mutant (SM) sorghum from Joint BioEnergy Institute, Emeryville, California... ...
GCCGTGTTCGCTTTTTCTTGGTGTTGCGGGACACTTTTAAAGGCAGATCAATGTTCTTGATTGGAAGCAGACCAAGGTCGATATAGCGGTACAGGGTCTTGGTGCAAACCCATTCCCCATTGAACAAGTGCTGGGTCTTGGCATAGCCGCAAACGGCGTCAGGAGAAAAGTGTCATCACGGATCTTCTGCACGGCGAAAGGAATGAAGTCCGTGGTCTGGATCAGCTTATACTTCGCACCACAACGGGAACGGTTCGATTCATAGACACGTTGGCCCACATCGGCAAAGTATGCTTGATACTCGGTCAGATCAGACCGTCGCTGCGTCACGGTTCCTCGCTTCAACTCACGGGAGATCGTAGACTTATGACAGCCGATGATGTCCGCGATTTCCTGCAGTGGCTTTCCCTGATTGCGAAGCGCTTGGATCTGACCACGATCAAAAACGGTGAGATGCGAAAAGGTACGAGTTGTGTTATGATGAGAGCGGGCCATGGTATTCCTCCTGTTATGTATGGGTTTGTGTCGACTTCATCATAACGGAATTACCGTGGCTTTTGTATATTTATTTTGTTGCATTTAATTTTACAATGAACCGATAAAGAAAGGGTCCTTTTTCCTTGCAAAAAGAACTTGCGGGGCCGGCGCGTCCCCGCGGGATTACCGTTTAATCGGGTTTTTTCGGCGCCGCGCCGGTGGATTCCCGCTTGATCAGTTTGGAAGAGAGCAGGATTTCCTGATGGGGTTCATCCGGGTTTTCCATCCGCCAAAACAGGGTTTCCACGGCTTTTCTTCCGTACAGCTTGAGATCGATGTCGACGGCGGAGGTTTTGGGGGTGGCGATTTTCGCCAGCTGGCCGTTGTCGAAACTGCAGACGGAAACTTGTTTCGGGATTTGGAACCCTTGTTGTTTTAACGCCGAGGTGATGAAGAAACCCAAACCGTCGTTGACGCAAAACCAGGCGGTCGGCTGTTTTTTGAGCCCGCGGATATATTCGGAAAGCGCCTCTTCTTCCTCGACGGCGCTCGTGAAAATAAAATCTTCGGTCGGTTTTATCCCGTGCTCCCGAAGCGCGAGCAGATACCCTTCGTAGCGCTCTTCGTAGCTGGGCGAGTAGTCGATATTGCCAAGGAAGGCAATATCCCGGTGCCCGAGCTCGATCAGATGCTGCACGGCCAGATAGGCGCCGAAGCGGTTGTTGGTCAAGACGGCGTCGGCCTTGATCGTCGGATGGTGATGGTCGACCAAAACCGTCGGGATTCCGGTCTCGATCACCTTTTGGATGTATTCGTTGCTGATATGGGAAAGGATCAGGATGCCGTCCACCGTTTTCTGTTCGATAAAGGAAGGCAGAACCAACCGGTCCTTTTGCTCGTCATTGACCGATTGGATATGGAGGCGCATGCCCCGGGCGATGACTTCCTTTTCGATGCTCAAATAAATTTCCCAAAAGAATTTGAAGGAAAACGTCATATCGGAGGCGATCAATCCGATATTCCCGGTTTTTCCCCGCTTGTTTTGCCTGCGTTTCCCGGGATATTCGTACCCCATTTCTTTGGCGGCATTGATCACCATGTTCCTCGTTTCTTCGCTGACGCCGTCTTTTCCTCGCAGGGCCTGGGATACGGAGTTTTTGGAAATGTTCAGCCGGTCCGCGATATCTTGCATCGTCACTTTTTTTCTCATAGGCCACCTCGCTTGACAGATATTTTCTTGGATGTCCATCTGAAAGAGATGATAGCGGAATGGTTCGGAAAAGGAAGAGGCGATTGATTTCCTAAGCCAATTATAACATTATTCTTCCGGGGAAATATCCGAAAGAATGCCGGGTCCGCAAAAAAGCCCCCATTACAAATCAAATTACAAACAACATTACAAAAATAAAATAATGTTTATAAGTAATATACTAATAATACTGGGATTTATCAAGGTAAAGTTCTGTAAAATTCTTTTATAAAAAAATAAATATTGACGGATAAAGCGGCCGGTGAAATAATATAGTTAGGATTACAATTTAATTTTGTAATTATATATTTAGCAGATTGTAACGTTACAATCGCTGTCCCGCACAAGGGATGATATCATCCCATGGGGTTGGAAAGGGAATGAAGTTCGGAAAACGGTGATTTTTGAAAGGCCTTTCATGAACCCGTTGATGTGACCCATTGCCAATTCTTCAGAGAATCGAGGGATGTTTTTGATGGTTAAGCGCTTTCAGGAAAACCCGCTGATAACGCCGGAACAAGTCAAACCTTTTCACCCGGATCATGAGGTGATCGGCGTTTTTAACGCGGGAGTGGCCAAATTTCAGGATGAGATCCTGTTGCTCATGCGGGTTGCCGAACGCCCGAAAAGCGGCGATCCGGATACGGTGAAAACCAGTTTTATCGATTTTTCCGGGGGAAAGGGGAAGCTGAAGACGGTCGCGCTGAACAAGAAGGACGAGCGCTACGATTTTTCCGATGCGCGGACCGTTCTTTGGAAAGGTACGGACACTGCGGCCTATTTGACATCCCTTTCCTACATCCGCATCGCCCGGAGCCGAAACGGAAGAAATTTTACCATAGACGATCGGCCGTGCATCTATCCGGAAACGGAAAGGGAGGCGTGGGGGATTGAAGACCCCCGGGTCACCCAAATCGGCGATACTTACTACATCCAGTACACGTCCGTGTCGCCGGAAGGAATCGGCGTCGGATTGATCTCGACCAAAGATTTTCGACAGTATCGGAGGCACGGGTTGATCTTTCACCCGGAAAACAAGGATGTCGCCATTTTTCCGGAAAAAATCAACGGGAAATATTATGCCTTGCACCGCCCGGTTCCGAAAGGAATCGGTTCGCCGGATATATGGCTGGCGGAATCGGAGGATTTGATCCATTGGGGAAATCATCGGCATTTGCTGGGAGTCAGCGGCGACGGCTGGGAAGGCGGCCGCATCGGGGCGGGAGCGGTCCCGATCCGGACGGATGAAGGCTGGCTGGAAATTTACCATGCGGCCGACAAAAACCAACGGTATTGTTTGGGCGCCTTGTTATTGAATTTGAACGATCCGGCGAAAATTTTGGCAAAAACGGAGGAGCCGATCTTCCAGCCGGAAGCCGATTACGAGAAAAATGGGTTTTTCGGCAATGTCGTCTTCACCTGCGGCGTGCTCCATGAAGCCGGGCGGATCATCGTCTATTACGGCGCCGCGGACGAATGCGTGGCCGGTGCGGAAATGCCTTTGTCCGAGATCATGGCCAAGCTGAAACCTTACCGGTAACCGGCCCGCATCCCTTTCCGGAAAATCGCTTCCCGTCCGGCGGGAAGTCCCTTTACGGGAATTTGAATGCGTTTGCGGCAGCCGCCAAAGTTTTGGCCGGGAGCGGCTGAAAGCTTTGACGGCTGTAAAAAATAAAAAATTTAAAAGAAGATAGGGGGAGAAAAGGAAATGAAAGCCTGTCGAAAATGGTTCGCCTTGATGCTTGCGCTCTTGCTTTTGCTTGCGGGATGCAGCGGAAAGGGGAGCAAGGAAACCGGTACTTCCAAAAAGAAAGGTGTCGTCGAGTTTGAGTTTTGGGCGGCTCCGAACCCGACCCAGGAAGCGTTTTGGAAAAAGATGGCCGATGCCTATATGAAAGAAAATAAAAACGTGAAGATCAAGGTCTCGCCGATGCCCGAAAGTCCGTCTTCCGAGGCGGGAATCCAAACGGCCATCGCTTCGGGTAGCGCCCCTGCCATCTCCGAAAACATCTCCCGGGGGTTCTCGGCCCAGCTGGCGGCCAGCAAAGCGATTGTGCCATTGGAAGAATTCGAGGGCTATGACGAATTAATCAGCGAAAGAAAGATGGAAAAAACGATTTCCACCTGGAAATTTGCCGATGGCCATCAATATGTTTTGCCGATCTATTCCAATGCCATGCTGTTCGGCTGGCGGCTCGACATTTTGAAGGAATTGGGCTACAATGAACCGCCGAAAACGTACAGCCAAGTCCTGGAAGTGGGCAAAAAATTGAAAGAAAAATATCCGAAGAAATTCTTATGGGCCCGTCCCGATTTGGTCCAGCCGACCTGGTGGGCCAGATGGTTTGACTTCTTCATGCTCTACAATGCGGCTTCCGGCGGCGGAAACTTCATGGAAGGCAACAACTTTGTCGCCGATAAGGATGCCGGCGTGAAAACCTTGCAATTTTTCAAGGATTTGCAGGAAAATGATCTCTTGCTGACAAAGGCCGCGAAGGATCCCTTTGAAACCGGAACGGCCATCATGGTGGATCTCGGTCCCTGGACCTTCCCCTATTGGGCGGAAAAATTCCCGAAGATGAAATACAATGAAACCTACGCCCTGTCATTGCCGCCGGTTCCGGACGATGCCGACCCGGCCAATGCGAAAACCTTTGCCGATACGAAAGGGCTTGTCATCTATGCCCAGGCTTCCAAAGAACAGCAGCAGGCCGCCTTCGATTTCGTGAAGTGGGTCTTTTCGAATCCCGAGAACGATTTGGCCTGGTTCAAAGACACCAACCTGCCGCCTGCCCGGGATGACCTGTCGACCAACGATGCCTTTGTTTCCTATCTGAATGAGAATCCGCAGCTGAAAATGTACGCGGAAAACATTCCGAACGCCATTCCTCCGATCGACAACGAAAAGATGGTGGAAATTCAGGAACAAATCGGAAAGGCCGCTTTGAATCCGGTCATCAAGAGCGGCAAGGACCCCGAAAAAGCATGGGACGACATGGTGAACGCCATCAACGGGGTGTTGAAATAAATGAATAAAAAAGCAGCGAGGCTGGGTTGGCTTTTCGCCAGCCCATACCTCATCTATACGCTGATCTTTTTTGTCATCCCGATGGTGTGGGCGGCCTTTTTGGCCTTTACCAACTGGAACATCATCTCCCCGGAATACGAATTCGTCGGCTTCCGCAATTTTATGGAGGCCCTGACGAGCGATACCGTGAAGGCCGCATTCTTCGTGACGTACAAGTTCATGCTGATGTTTGTGCCAATCGTCATCGCCGGCTCCCTCTTTTTGGCCTATCTCATCCATTCGCTGCCGCGGCTGAAAGGCCTGTTTTCCGTCGGCTATTTCTTGCCCTACCTGGCTTCGGGGGTCGCCGCCTCCGTCGTCATCAACGGGATTTTGTCCTACAACAGCCCTTTTAACGAAAAGCTGCGGGAATTCGGGCTGGATGTCGACTGGCTCGGTTCCCCGGTATTGGCTCCCCTCGTGATCGCCCTTATGATGGCGTGGAAATTTGTCGGGTATTATGCCCTTTTGTTTTTATCCGGCCTGGAAAGCATCCCGAAGGAAATTTACGAATCCGCCGCCATCGACGGGGCCGTCGGCTGGAAAAGGTTTTGGTACATCACGATTCCGATGCTGTACCCTTCCTTTTACACGGTCACGATCCTGGCGGTGGGGCTGATGTTCGGCATCTTCACCGAACCCTATGTCTTGACGGGCGGCGGGCCGGACAACGCCACCCACACGTGGCAGCTGGAAATTTACAACCAGGCCTTTGAAAAATTGAACGCCGGATACGGTACCGCAATTGCCGTCATCAACTCCGTCGTGACCTTCCTGTCCATCTTCGTGTTCAAAAAGGTGCTGGAAAAGTGGGGTGAACGGCATGGCTGGGAGTAAAAAATTGAAAACCTTCCTGCTGTATGTTTTGGCTTTTGCGATCCTGATCATCATGGTTTTTCCGTATGTTTACATGGTGCTGGGATCCCTTGCGCCTTGGGATGAGGTGGACAAAAAGATCATCCCTTCCAGGCTGACTTTGCGGTCCTATGAATGGCTGTTCGGCGGAGGGGATACCGTTTTGCCCCGGCCGTGGCTGCGCGCCTTTTTCAACAGCATCATCGTCACCCTGTCGTCGACCTTTTTGATGATGGCTACGGCGGTGCTGGTCGGTTACTCCTTGACGAAGATAAAGTTTAAAGGAAGCGGTTTTATCAACAACGTCATCCTGTTCCAAATGTTTTATCCGGCGGTCATCCTGTTGATCCCGCTGTTTTTGATCATCCGCCATTTCGGGCTGTACGACACCTATTGGGCGATGATCCTGCCGAAGGCGGTCAGTTTATGGGCCATCTTCATGTACACGAACTATTTCCGGAGCATCCCCAATGAAGTGATCGAGGCGGCGAAGATCGACGGCGCCGGCACGTTCAGGATCATCATCAGCATCATTCTGCCCATGTCCAAGTCGATTACGACGATCATTTTCCTGTTTTTGTTCATGGAAAGATGGGTGGAATTGTTGTGGGACATGCTGGTCGTCAACGATGAAAATCTGAAGACGTTAAACGTGCTTCTGGCGCAGATGTTCGGGCCGTACGGCGCTTATCCGGGTCCGATGTACGCGGCATCGGTGCTCCTCACGCTGCCGATCTTGATCCTGTTTGTCATCTTCAGCAGAAACTTCAAGAAGGGCATGGATTTTGTCTTGAAGTGAAACCTTTTTGCCCACGGGTTCGGGTCCTGCCGAGGGCGCCGGCTTCCGTCGGAGGGAACAGTCCGCTTTTTTGGAAAGGGAGGAATGCGATTTGCTCATCCATGACAACTGGAAGATCCGCTGGTTTGACGAAGGGGAGGTGCCGGACCTTGCGGTCGCCGACCCCGATTACACCGACCATTTTTGGCTGCCGGCAAAAGTCCCCGGCGATGTCCATTCCACCTTGTTGGAAAACGGCCTCATCGATCACCCCTATTTCGGCCATAACGACCAGAAATGCCGGTGGGTGGAAAGGAAGGTATGGTGGTACCGGACGGAATTTGCCTTTGACGGGAAAAAACCGGCAAAGGATGAAAGGCTCGAACTGATTTTTGAAGGTTTGGACACCTTCGCCACCGTCTATTTGAACGGGAAGGAACTGGGGACCGCCGAAAATATGTTCATCCCCCACATCTTCGATGTGACGAGGGAAATCCGGAAGGGAAGAAACGTCTTGGCGGTCAAATTTTCTCCCGTGGCGGACCGGGTGAAGGGGAAGGAAAAAAACTATTGGTCCGGTTTTTCGAAGGACCGGATCTGGGTTCGCAAGGCCCAGTACCAATTCGGCTGGGACTGGTGCCCGCCGCTCGTTTCCGCCGGAATATGGCAAGCGGTGCGGCTGGAGAGAAGAAAACGGGCGAAGATTGAAAGCGTCTATGCCCGGACGTTAAAGGCCGACGCCCATTCGGCGGAAGTAAACGTCGAAATCCGGGTAAAAACATTCGTGAACGGGCTGCCGTTGGCCGCGGAAATCAGCCTGGAAAAAGGCGGGGAAGAAGTGACCGCAAGAACGTCCGCCATGGACGAAGACCGGATGGAGGCCACCCTTCAAATCCGAAATCCGAAACTCTGGTGGACCCACGATCTGGGCGAACCCCATCTTTACCGTTTGACCGTCCGTTTGCTGGCGGACGGGGAAACCGTCGACCGGCGGGAAAGGGAGATCGGGATCCGGACGATCGGGCTGAAAAGGGAGGACGAAAAGGGAAAACCGCGGTTTACCTTCGTTCTGAACGGGAAGGAACTGTTCGCCAAAGGCGCCAACTGGATACCGGTGGATCTCCTTTTGGGATCCGCGCCCGAATCCCGATACAAGCATTTGATCCGGCTGGCGAAGGAAGCGAACATGAACATGCTCCGCGTCTGGGGCGGAGGCATTTACGAAAAGGACGTCTTTTACCGGGAGTGCGACCGCCAGGGGATACTCGTTTGGCAGGATTTCATGTTCGCCTGCGCCCTGTATCCCGATTACAACCGGAATTTTATGGAAAACGTCCGGAAAGAAGTAGCCGCCGTGATCCGCCGGCTCCGAAACCACCCGTGCCTCGCCCTGTGGTGCGGGAACAACGAAAACGATTGGCTGTATGAGGTCGGCGTCTCCGCCGGGGAGATCCGGACCCCCTTTTACGGGGAAAAAATTTATCATGAGCTGATTCCGGAATTGTTGGCGCGGCTGGATCCTTCCCGCCCATACTGGCCCAGCTCCCCCTACGGAGGGAACGACCACAATTCCCAGGAGGAGGGCGACCGGCACAATTGGCAAGTTTGGCACGGAAACGTCGAGCCGCGGAAGTTCGGCGAGAATTTGGGGCAAAACTTGACCCCTGAAGGGGTTTCCTTCCGCAATTTCCGGAAGGACCGGACCCGTTTCTCCAGCGAATTCGGCATCCACGCCTCGGCCAACCGGCACACCTTGGAAAAATACCTCCCGCCCGGGAGCCTGCATTTGGGAAGCGGGGAGCTTTCCTACCGGAACAAGGACTTCCACCAGGAAAAGGGATTCCTGCTGATGGAAGGCTTCACGGGAATCCCGAAGGATTTCCGGGAATATTTCTATTTTTCCATGATGACCCAGGCGGAAGGGCTGAAATACGGGGTGGAGCATTACCGGCGCAACATGCCGGAAACGAGCGGGGCGCTGATCTGGCAGCTCAACGATTGCTGGCCGGGAACGAGCTGGTCGATGATCGATTATTGCCTGCTGCCGAAGGCTTCCTACTACTACAGCAAAAAATTTTTCGCCCCCTTCCACTACTCCGTGGAGCATGACCCGGGGGAAAATTTGAAAATCTGGGTGACGAATGACAGCCGGGAGAAAATCGAAGACACCCTCCTTTTGGAAGTCCATGATTTTTACGGCGGGCGGATCTTCGCGAAGACCTTTCCCGTGTCCGCGGAAGCCGGGCGGTCCGCCTTCATTGCCGAATTGGCGGAGGCGGAGATTTTGCGAGGATGCCCGGCGGAACGGGCCGTCATCCGTTTGAAGTCCCTCGGACAAAGGGCGGAAGACAATTTCCACTATCTCCGGAACCATAAGGAGTTGGACTTGCCGAAGGCAAAATTGGACGTCCGGAAGGATCCGGAAAAAGGCGAAATCACGGTCCGCACCGACCGCTTCGCCCGCTTTGTCCATCTGGATGTCCCCGGGGAAGGCATCCTCTTTTCCGACAATTTCTTCGATCTGCTTCCGGGGGAAGAAAAACGGGTAAAAATCGCGTCTTTGGACGGGGGAGCGGTCGCTTTGGAATATTTGACCGTTTCCGCGGTAAACGGAACGGCCGGGGAGGAAGGATGAAAAGCGCCGGACGCCTCCGGGAACGGCCGGCGGGGTGAACGCAAAAAGGACAATCCTTGTGGAAAAGGAGCTGGACCATGAGCTTGCCCTGGTGGAAAAAGGCGGTATTTTACGAAATTTATGTGCCGAGTTTTTGCGACGGCAATAACGACGGGATCGGGGATATCCAAGGGATCATTTCCAAACTCGATTATTTGCGGGAGCTGGGGATCGACGGCATATGGCTTACCCCTTTTTATCGGTCGCCGAAGGTTGACAACGGCTACGACATTTCCGATTATTTCGCCGTCGATCGGGATTACGGCACGATGGCGGATTTCGAACGGCTGATCGCGGAAGCCCATCGCCGGGGCATCCGAGTGATCGCCGACCTCGTGCTTAACCACACTTCCACGAGCCACCCTTGGTTCCAGGAAGCGAGATCCGCCAAAGACCATCCGAAAAGGGACTGGTATATATGGAAAGATCCGGCCGGCGGCGCGCCGCCGAACAATTGGGAATCCTTTTTCGGCGGATCCGCCTGGGAATATGATGAAAAGACGGGACAGTATTATTACCACGCCTTTTCAAAAAATCAGGCGGATCTCAATTGGACGAATCCGGAAGTAAAAAAAGCGATGTTTGCCGTCATCGATTTTTGGCAGGCGAAAGGGGTCGACGGTTTCCGGTTCGATGTGATCAATTTTTTGAAGACGAGCGGAAAATTTCCCGACAATCCTTATGATGAAAATGGGGAGCAGATCCACCGCTTCGACAAGGATCAGGAAGGGATATTGGAGACGGTCCGGGAAATTTGCGCCGAATGCCGGCGCCGTCCGGAACCGTTTTTGGTCGGGGAAGTCGGCTCGGAGGATTTGCAAATTTTAAAAAGGTATTCCGGGAAGGGGCTTTTGGATGCGGTTTTCAATTTTAACTTGGGCAGCATGGAAAAGTTTTCGGTGAAGCGGATCTTTGCCGAATTGAAGAGGATGGAGGAAGAATATACGGACGAACAGACTCCCACGTTGTTTTTCAGCAGCCACGATATGTCCAGGCATATCTCCCGTTTCGGGCGGCCTCCCCATGAGGTGGAGACGGCCAAATTGATCGCCACGCTGATGCTGACGGCAAGGGGGATTCCCTTCATCTATTACGGCGATGAGATCGGCATGCGGGATTTGTATTTGGATGATGTAAAGAAAATGAAAGATGTTCAGGGGATTGCCGCCTATGAAATGGCGATAGCGAGCGGGAAAACGGAAGGGGAAGCTTTAAAGATCGCCAACGAAAGGGGGAGGGACAAATCCCGTTCGCCGATGCAGTGGGACGGCTCCGAATTTGCGGGATTTTCCGACGCGTCCCCGTGGCTTCCCCTTTCGGACCAATCGGTCCATGTGGAAGGACAACGGAAGGATCCCGATTCCCTGTTCAACCATTACCGGCGGCTCATCCGGCTGAGAAAGGCGTTTCCCGCTTTGCATGCCGGCCGTTACCGGGTTTTGCGGGAAAGGGACGGCGTCATTTTTTACATCCGCTCCCATCAGGAAGAAAAGATTTTGGTCGTGTTGAATTTTAACGGAAGGAGCGTCTCCTTTCCCGCCGGCGATTTCCTCTCGGAAGGATCCGAATGGCTGTTTCCCGGCGAAAGGCGCCGCATCCGACCGGATGAACCCCTGAAGCTCGCCCCCTTCGAAGGGGTGATCGTGAAAATCTGATTGATGATCTTGAAAGCCGCGGAAAAACTGAATCTTCCCCGGATCTTGTGCACATACGATTTTTAAATATAATCTTTAATATATGCTTTTCGGAAAAAGGAGGCTTCGGATGTTTACGAAAAACACCGGGGTGAACACATGCGCCCGCCTGCTGGAAAAATACCGCCTTTCCCCGAAACCTTTTCAGCCGGAAAAGATGGTCTTCAGCGGGGTCGGAAACCGGGATGTCTACAACATTACCGCCCCTTTTGAGGACGAAGGGGAATTGGTGATCGCCGGCCGGGTGGAAGCCCGGGATCAGGAACATTCGGAAGTGTATTTTTTCGTGAACCGGGGCGGGGAATGGGTGCCTCGGGAAGGCGCCCCCGTCTTCCGGCTGCAGGACCCCTTTTACACGAGGATCGGGAAGGAATTGGTTTTCGGCGGGGTGCAAATCTTTCCCCATCCGGAAAAGAAAGATTCCCTCAGCTGGCGGACGGTTTTTTATCGGGGAGAAAGAATCGCCGATTTGAAGGAATTTGCCAAGGGCCCCGACGGGATGAAGGATATCCGCCTCATCGGTCTGGAGGACGGCTCGGTAGGGGTCTTCACCCGTCCCCAGGGAGAACGGGGCGGAAGGGGGAAAATCGGTTTTACCCGCATCCCTTCCCTTCAGGATTTGACCGTTGAAGCCATCGAACAGGCGCCGATATTGGAGGGCCAGTTTTCCGATGAAGAGTGGGGCGGTGTCAACGAATTGCACCGGCTGGCCAACGGCTGGATCGGCGTCCTCGGCCATATCGCCTGTTTCGACGGGGAGGGCAACCGCCATTATTATCCGATGGTTTTCGTCTTCAATCCGGACACGCTGGAATTTTCCGAGATGGAGATCATCGCGACGAGATCCGATTTTCTTGCCGGACCGGCGAAGCGGAGCGATCTCGCCGATGTGGTGTTCAGCGGCGGGCTCATCCGCAAACCCGACGGCACCGCCGAACTGTATGCGGGCACCAGCGATGCGGAAGCGCAAAAGATTACGATGGCCGACCCCTTCGGCAAATTTGAAAGGGAAAAGCGATAAAAAACATTTTTCGGGCGAAGCAATAAAGGGTTTCCGGAACTTTTCCCCCGCGGCGGGAAACGACGGGGCTTCCGGGACTCTGCCGCTTCGCCCTTTTTTATGAAAGGGGAAAAGGCCCGCCGGCCCTTTCCCTTTTTCCGGTATCGGGAAGCAGGTCCCGAACGGCTTGCCTCTATCTGAAACATTCGGCCCGTTATTTGCAGCGAAAATGGATTTTTTTCGGTTCATGGGTTTCCCGGAAAAATTCCTCCATGAGAAATTCGAGAAGCAAAGCTTCCCCGATCAGGCGCATCCTGTCCAATTCGGAAAAATCCTTCACGGGCGCTTGGAACGCGGCCGCATCCGTGATTTTTTTCTTCCGCTTGCCGCCGTCCATCCTATGCTCCCCCTCCTTTTCGATTTCATTGGAAAATTTTGCTTTCATCATATAAGGGATACGAAAAATATGCAATAAATATCCGATGAAATAAAAAATTCCTTTCCTGCCGGCCGGTTTTTTCCGCATTCCCCCCTGAAAAAGAAGATTTTTCCCCGGATTTTTAACAAGTTTTATAGATTTTTTTTTGACAGAAAGCGAACATTTGCGCGCCGATTAGAGAATATTCGGCAGCGTTCTGACGAGCTTGGACATGTTCCGGGAAAAATAGACAGAATATTTACACTTGAACAATTATTACGAAATCATTATACTTCTTAAAAAATAAGTTTTTAACTTGTAAAAAAGACAAACATTTTTTGCGCCGAGGTGACGTTCATGGCTGAGTCGGTCTTATTAAAAGTGGAACAGTTAAAAACGTATTTTTTCCTGGACGGCCAAAAAGTGGCAAAGGCCGTGGACGGGATTTCCTTCTCGATCCGGCCGGGGGAGACGGTTGCCCTCGTCGGCGAATCCGGGTGCGGGAAGAGCATAACTTCCCTTTCCATCTTGAAGCTGGTGGATAAGCCCGGAAGAATTGTGGAAGGGAAAATTGAATTTCACGGGCGCGACCTCCTGCCCTTAACCAATAAACAGATGGCGGATATCCGGGGAAAAGAGATCGCGATGATCTTTCAGGAGCCGATGACGGCCTTGAATCCGGTGTACACCATCGGCGAGCAGATTGTGGAAACGATCGTCAAGCATAAAAAGCTTCCGAGAAAGGCGGCTTACCGGAAGGCCGTGCAAATTTTAAAAATGTGCGGGTTTCCCCGGGCGGAGGATACGATGAAAGAGTATCCCCACCAGCTTTCGGGCGGGATGCGGCAAAGGGCGATGATCGCCATCGCCATATCCTGCGAACCGAAACTATTGATCGCCGATGAGCCGACGACCGCCCTGGATGTCACCATCCAGGCCCAAATTTTGAATTTGCTCGACGAAATGAAAGAAAAATTTCACATGTCCATTTTATTGATCACCCACGATTTGGGAATCGTGGCGGAGCACGCCGACCGGGTTTTGGTCATGTACGGCGGGCAAATTGTGGAGGATGCCGATGTGGACGAGCTCTTTGACGATCCGAAACATCCTTATACGAAAGGGCTGATTGAAAGCCTGCCGAGCCTGGATAAGGATGTGGAACGGCTGGGATCGATCAAAGGGACCGTCCCTCCCGCATACAACTACCCTTCGGGCTGCCGTTTTGCCGACCGCTGCCCCTTCGTGATGGAAAAATGCAGACAGTCGGCCCCCGGGTTCCAGGAAACCGGAAACGGCCATCTGGTCCGTTGCTATCTCTACGGATAAGGAGGACATGATGTGGCGCAGGCGGTGGAAGAAAAGAAGATACATACCGGACAGGAGACATGGATACTTCAGGCGGAACATATCAAGAAATATTTTCCGATCAAAGGCGGAATTTTCAAGCGGGCGGTCGGCCATGTGAAGGCGGTGGATGACGTTTCGTTCACCGTGAAGGAAGGGGAGACCCTCGGCATCGTCGGCGAATCGGGATCGGGAAAATCCACATTGGGGCGGGTGCTGCTGCGCCTCCTCGAACCGACGGAAGGAACGATCAAATTCCAAGGATTGGACATTTCCCATTGGAGCGACCGCAAGCTCAGGCCGATCCGCAAGGATATGCAGATGGTGTTCCAAGATCCTTACGGTTCGCTGAATTCCCGCATGAGCGTGAAGGAACTGATTGAAGAGCCGCTGATCGTGCAAACCGGTTTATCGAAAAGGGAAAGGGAAGATCGGGTCGTCGAAATGCTGGAAAAAGTCGGGTTGAATCCGGAGGACCGTTTGAAATACCCCCATGAATTTTCCGGCGGCCAAAGGCAAAGGATCGGCATCGCCCGGGCCCTTGTCTTGAACCCGAAGCTTGTCATTTGCGATGAGCCCGTTTCCGCCCTGGATGTGTCGATCCAGGCCCAGGTGCTGAATTTGATGGCGGATCTCCAAGAGGAATTCCATTTAACCTACCTGTTTATCGCCCACGACTTAAGCGTCGTCAAGCATATCAGCGACCGGATCGCGGTCATGTATTTGGGAAGGCTTGTGGAAATCGCGCCGAAAAAGGAACTGTATGAAAACCCGCTGCATCCGTATACCCGGGCCTTGCTTTCCTCCGTCCCATCCATCCATTCCCGGAAGCGGCGGGAGAAGATCATCTTGCAGGGCGATTTGCCCAGTCCCGCCAATCCGCCGAGCGGCTGCGCCTTCCGGACCCGCTGCCCCTTTGCCCATGACCGATGCGCTTCCGAGCGGCCGGAACTGCTTCCGAAGGCCGATGATCATTATGTGGCTTGTCATCTTTATGATGAGAAATAAATACATGAGGAGGGAAAGGGGGGATATCCGTTCTCCGGGACAGTTTGACGAAGGGCTTTGGCGGTACGGACAAATTCAAAAAGGGGTGGATCAAAACTCGAATGAAAAAACGATGGTTGTTGTTGGTTGTGGTTTTCGCGCTAAGCATCCTGGCGGCATGCGGGGGAGATGAAGAATCTTCCTCCGAAAACAAAAACACCGAGCCGCAAATGGGCGGCACGCTGACCGGCGCCATGGATACCGCGCCGACCGGGCAATTTAATCCGATCTTTTACCAGGAGGCCTATGAAGCGAACATTCTCGATTTTACCCATGAGGGGCTTGTTTCGCAAAATAACAAGCTGGAATTCATCCCCAACCTGGCGAAAGATTGGGAGTTCAATGCGGATCATACGGAGCTGACTTTCCATCTGCAGGAAAATGTAAAGTGGCATGACGGCGAACCGTTTACCGCCGACGATGTCGTGTTTACCTATAAGATGATTTCCAGCCCCGGGTATGTGGAAGCCGGCGGCGTGAGGACGGATTACGTGGAAAGACTGCTCGGCTACGAGGAGTTCAGCGCCGGCAAAACGAAAGAATTCAAAGGCGTGGAAAAAATCGACGACCACACCGTGAAATTCCGCTTCTCCGAACCGAACGTCATCGCGTTGTCGGACGCCAGCTTCCCGATCATCCCGGAACATGTGTTTAAAGATATCCCGATCGATAAGATGCCTTCGGCCCCCGAATCCAAGGAACCCGGAAAGGTCATCGGCACCGGGCCGTTCAAATTCACCGAAATGGTGGAAGGCGAACAATATGTATTGGAGAAGAATCCGGATTACTGGCAAGGGGAGCCGTACCTGGACAAAATTGTCTGGAAGGTCATGGATCAGTCGGTCATCCTCGGCGCTTTGAAGAACAAGGAAATTGATTTTGTCGCCGATCCGAACGGGGTGCCCGCAGCCGATTTCCAATTGGTCTCCGAAATGAAGCATGTGAAAGTCATCGAGCAGCAGGATTTCGGTTACCAAATCATGGGATTCATTCACAACTACCGGAAACCGGGGGATAAATCCATCAATCCGGATAATTGGATTCCGAACGAAAAATTGAAGGATCAAAAGGTCCGCCAAGCCATCGCCTATGCGGTGAACCGTCAGGGATTGATCGACGGCCTGCTCCACGGCAAAGGCTCGGTGATCAACTCGCCGATCGCTCCCCAATTCTTTGCCTATGACGGGGAAAAACCGAACCAATATCCCTATGATCCGGAAAAGGCAAAACAACTGTTGGACGAAGCCGGATATAAGGATGTGGACGGCGACGGATTCAGGGAAGATCCGAACGGAAACAAATGGGTGCTTTCCCTCCATTATCCGTCGGGAAACCAAATTCGTGAAAGATCCGCGCCGATTATCGAAAAGGATCTGGAGAAAGTCGGCATCAACATCGATTTGAAACAGCCGCTGGAAATGTCCGCCTATGTCGATGCGTTAACGAACGCGGACGAAGATTGGGACCTTTATCTTTTGGGCTGGAGCCTGTCAAGCGCGGATCCCGATCCGACCGGTCTCTGGTCGGCGAGGGCGGCGTATAACTTCGGCCGCTGGAACAATCCGGAAGCCGATCAGCTGTTGAAGGATGCCTTGAAACCGCCGGAAGCTTTTGAACAGGACTACCGGAAGCAAATCTACAGCGATTGGCAAGTGAAGTTCCAGGAAGATCTGCCGGCATTGCTGCTCTACGCCCAAAACAAAATTTACGCTTTCAATAAGCGGCTCCATAATGTCGATCCGCTGCCCTACGCATTCATCAACGATCCCCATAAATGGTGGGTGGATCAATAGGAATAGGGGGCGAAAAGAAGAGCGTGCGGTTTTTGCGCCGCATGCTCTTTCCCTTAAAGATCGCTTATTGCGGGAGGGTGCCGCCGATGAAAGCATTGAACCGCAGTGCTTCGGGAAGGCGCGGATGAAAAAGCATTTCCCTGATCGGGGGCAAATTTTTTCATCCGCAGCCCGCCGGTTCGGCTGTCCTTTTACATACGTTTATTTGCCATTTGCGGAACATTGCAGGCAGACGGGGGTGGAATGATGTACAAATATATTATCCGCAGGCTCCTTGTTTTTATCCCGATGCTTTTCATATTGACGGTGATCGTGTTCGCATTGGTCCGGGCGGCTCCGGGGGATCCCTTTACGGCCCGTCTGATGGATCCGAAAATCGATCCGGAAGTTTACGAAAAACAGCGGGAAGCCCTCGGTTTGAACGATCCGGTCCCGGTCCAATATTGGCGCTGGCTGTCCCAAGTTTTGCAGGGGGATTTCGGCGAATCGATCGTCTACAAAGGAAGGGAAGTCACCGATTTAATCGCCAGCCGCATCACCAACACCATCCAGTTGGGCGTGTTTTCCTTGTTTATTACCATTATCATCTCCATACCGATCGGGATGTACTCGGCGAGAAAGCCTTATTCGCTTCTCGATTACGGGGCGACGGCCTTCAGCTTTTTCGGTCTGGCCATTCCCAACTTCTTTTTCGGTCTGATCGCCATTTACATTTTTTCCATCGCCCTCGGCTGGTTTCCTTCCCAAGGCTCCGTCAGCGAGCCGGGCCTGTCCGGTTTCGAACTGTTCTTTGACCGGTTGCACCATCTCGTTCTGCCGGGAATCACCTTGGGGCTGTCGGGGACCGCAGCCTATATGAGATATATGCGGTCGGAGGTTCTGGACGTGTTGACCAGCGATTATATACGGACGGCCAGGGCGAAGGGGATGTCGGAACGCACGGTTTTGTACAAACATACGTTAAGGAACGCGTTGATTCCGATTATCACCCTGCTCGGTTTTGAACTGGGCACGATCCTCAGCGGAGCGGTAATAACGGAGGGCGTTTTCCAATATCCCGGTCTGGGGATGCTGTTTTTGCAGGCGATCGGAAACCGTGACTATCCGACGATCATGGCCATCAATTTGTTGTTGGGTTTTTTTATCCTGCTGGGGAATTTGCTGGCCGACATCTTCTATGCCATTGTCGACCCGCGAATCCGATATGAGTGAGGTGTGCGGCAAATGACGATGAGTCCCGAACCGGTACGGCCGGAGATGACATTAAAGGAAAAAGGAAAGATCAAAAAAGGGACGAGCCCTTGGCAAATGGCCATGCGCCGGTTCATGAAAAACAAGCTGGCCGTCCTATCGGTTTTTATTTTGCTGTTCATCGTATTGGCCGTCCTTTGCGCGCCCCTTTTGACCGATCAGGATCCTACGGAGCCGAATATGGCGATGGTCGAACATCCGCCTTCCAAAGACCATCCCCTCGGAACGGACAGTTCCGGCAGGGATAACCTGTCCCGGCTGTTGTACGGGGGAAGGGTGTCTTTGACCGTCGGTTTCAGCGCCATGTTTTTCACCCTCCTGATCGGTGTGACCCTGGGGGCCGTCGCGGGCTATTACGGGGGGATTGTGGAAAATATCATCCTGCGCCTCGCGGACTTGGTTTTGATGCTGCCCTTTTTGGTCTTGGTGCTGACCGTCGTCGCCCTCCTGGAGAAAGTGACGATCGGCATCTTCGTTTCCATTATCGCCCTCACGTCCTGGCCGAGTCTGGCCCGGATCGTCCGCGGCACGTTTTTGTCCCTGAGGGAGCAGGAATTCGTATTGGGCGCAAAGGCGATCGGTGCGGGGAGTTTCCGCATCATTTTTAAACATTTGATTCCGAACGCGATCGGCCCGATCATCGTGAATGCGACGCTGATGGTGGCGACTTACATCATTGTCGAATCCGGCTTGAGTTTCATCGGATTCGGGATCCCGCAGCCGACGCCGACCTGGGGAAATATGATCCAGGAGGCGAGAAGTTACCGGATCCTGGCGTTTCATCCCGAGGCCTGGATTCCGCCCGGGCTGGCGATCTTCCTCACCGTGCTGAGCATCAATTTCATCGGCGACGGCCTGCGCGACGCCTTCGATCCGAAAAGCAGCAAAAGGATGTGAGTCCTGCCTCGTGCGGGGGCGGAAAGGGGAACCTTCGTTCCGCGCCATGCGAAGCCGGATGCAAATACTTACCCGGTGCGGCAAAAAGGGAAGGGTTGCTCTTTCAAGCGCCATGCGAGGCAGGATGTGATGCTTGGAAGGAGCGGGGGAGACAACCGCCGGAACGGCGGTTTGGGGACCGCCTTTCTTGTCATGGGAAGGAGAAAATGGCAGACGGATTACCTGCCGGACGAGGAAGTCGATTTTGACCAACTGATCCGGAAGGTGCGAATATGGCAGTCGGATTACCTGCCGGGACACCCGGCGGGTTTTTTATCGGCGAAAAAAGATGTCCGGGACTTCAACCCGCCGCTTTCCGCCAAGGCATCTGCGGGTCCATGCCGGACATAGAGGCGTTGCGCCAACGTCGCCAAGATTTCTTGGGCTTGGGCAACTTCGTCCATGCCGGGCATGGAAGTGTTGCGCCCCGGCGTTTTTTCGGCGCGGCCCTAGTCGGCCTATTCCGGTATCGGATATGACTAAATCGCGCATCCCTTCCCGGCATCGGTGGTTGCAAGTAAGCGGATCTATTCCGGAACCGGTGATTGCGGTCAGCCCCGGTGTGCGGACAAGCCCGGGGCTTTTTCCCGGACCGGTCATTGCCGGAAAGCGCAAGGTTTTCCCTTAAACGGCGCCGGGCGGAAAAAACAGCGGGGCCGCCTCCTGAAACGGCTTACAAAACTTTTTTGGGTTCATTTTGCGAATTTTATGATAAGATGTAGTTGATGTGAAGATCGGAAGGAAGGTTCATCATGGCAAATCCTTTGCGGGAAACATCCGTGCCGTTGAATACGGTTTACGGTATATTGTTTGCGATAAGTGCCGGACACTTGATCAATGATACCGCCCAGTCGGTCGTCCCGGCACTTTTTCCGATTTTGCAAGATACGTTGCATCTTTCCTATTTTCAAATCGGTCTGATGACTTTTATGCTGAACATGACTTCGTCGGTCATGCAGCCGGTATTCGGATACATCGCCGACAAACGGCCGGCCCCGTTTTTCCTGCCGGCCGGTATGCTCATGAGCACGGCCGGATTGGCGGGGCTTGCCCTGGCGCGAAATTATGCCCTTCTTTTATTGGCGGTCTTATTGATCGGCCTGGGTTCGGCCCTGTTCCATCCGGAAGGTTCCCGGGTCGCCTATATGGCCGCGGGAAGCAGGCGCGGCCTGTCCCAATCCATTTACCAGGTCGGGGGAAACTTGGGACAGGCCCTGTTCCCGTTGTTTACCTATTATCTGTTCGTTCCCTTCGGACAAAGGGCCGCCCTTTTGTTTACCCTGTTTACCTGCCTCGGGATGGCCGTTCTTTTCCAAGTCTCCAAATGGTATCAATTGCGGCTGCGGCAGATGCCGCCGGCCAAAAAGACCGGGGAAAAGGGGAAAACGAAAAACTTCCGATTGGAGAAAAAAGTGAAGGCCGCCCTCATCCTGCTCGTCTTGTTTGTCTTCGCCCGTTCCTGGTATCATGCGGGGATATCGAACTTTTACCAATTTTATTTGATCCACGATTACGGGTTGACGGTGAAGGAAGCCCAGGTCTATCTGCTCGTGTTCATGATTTCCGGGGTGCTCGGGACATTCTTCGGCGGCCCGTTGGCGGACCGGTTCGGGCGCAAAAATATCCTTGCCTTTTCCATGCTGGGGGCCGCGCCTTTCGCCGTGCTGCTGCCCTATCTGCCCCTTGCCCTCGTCATTCCGTTTTTCGCCGCGACCGGTTTTATTATCATGTCCAGCTTCAGCGTCGCCGTCGTTTACGCCCAGGAATTGATCCCGAATCAAGTCGGCGTGGCTTCGGGGCTGATCGTCGGCTTGGCCTTCGGCATGGGGGCGATCGGTTCGGTGCTTTTGGGAAGTTTGGCGGATTTTACGAGCATCCGCACCGTCATGATCCTCTGCAGTTTTTTGCCGGCCGTCGGCACGCTGGCGCTTGCCTTGCCCGACGACGAGGCGGTCAAACAGTTTTACGCGCAGGAAAAATAAGGGAGGCATGTTTCGGGAATTCCGTTCGGCCGGAAGATCCCCCGCCGTTTTTCGGATAGGGTGCGCCGCTTGCGGCCGATTCCCCTTTAGCAAGGCAGGGGCTGCCGTCTTCGGCGGCAAGACCCGCCTTCTCCGCGGGGGAGGAGGGAAGGGAAGGATCTTTCCATGATGTTCGAAGCTGCGGAAAAAAGGTGGAAGGACATCCGGCTGGGCTCGGGATGGAAACGGGGGGACCTTCGGACAAAATTCCCTCGCCGGTTTGTAAAAAAATGAGCATAGCAACTGCTGAATTTTTCCCCGTTCCGCCCGCGCCGGTGAAGGCATTTAAACGTGTGGATAGAGTAACCGCCGGATTTTTCCGCCGGTCTCAAAACAACGTCAACAATTGGCGGAAATCGGTAATCACCGCATCGGCATGGTCCAGCTCCCCGTCCGATTTGAAATCGGCATAGTCGCAGCCGATGACGACCAGGCCGTTGGCTTTTCCGGCTTCCACGTCCGAGGAGCGGTCCCCGATCATCCACGCATTGTTCAAACGGTTTTCTTCCATGATCATTTCCACCAGGCGGACCTTGGACGGGGTTTTGTATTCTCCGGCGCTGTACACTTTTTGAAAATACGGGGCGATGCCGCAGGAACGCACGACTTCCTTCACGTATTCTTCCAGCCCGTTGCTTGCGACGAACAGCCGGATGCCTTGCTGATGCAAAGCCTTCAATGTTTCGGCAACGCCGGCGTAAAGTTCGCCCTTTCCTTGAAGAAGCCCTTCCAATTCGTATTCATGCAATTTTTCCGAGGCGATTTGTCGCACGGCCTCCGTTTCGCCGGGCAAGACTTCCGCCCAAATTTCATCCAGCAATTTTCCGAGGGTGCCGTAAAATTTTTCAATCGGCGGGACTTGCTTGCGATACAGGCCGTTTTCTTGTAAATAGGCGAAGGTTTTGTAATAGGCCCGTTCGAGAACCGATTCCGTTTTAAAAAGCGTCCCGTCGATGTCGAAGATCATGGCATCGGGTTTTGAAAAGCGAATCTCCATTGGCTGATCCCTTTCTAATGTTTTGTTTTGCTCTTGTATTCTATTATCCGGGGAAGCGGGGGAATAAATCAAGCCGTTCCGTTACTTGGCCGGGGAGCGGGGACGGGATTGGGCCGCAGAGCCCGGCGGGAAAACCGGCAACCGGTGCGGGGGATCCGCCGGGCCAAGGAACGCCTCCGGTCCGCGGCAACGGAACCGGCGATCCGGCAGTGCAAGATGCCAGAATGTCAAAAACTGAAACTTGCAGGATGATGATTGGAATTGGTGAAGAAGAAGATCTTTCCTTTTGCTTTGTCGCTTGTCATCGCCCTATCCGGAGGAATTCTTTTTTCACAGCTGCATATCATTCTCCCTTGGCTGCTGGGGCCGATGTTTGCCGTCCTTCTGGCCAAAGCTTTCCTCCCGTCCGTCTTTTGGCCTGCCGCGTTAAGGAACGCCGGTCTGATTTGCCTGGGCCTTCAGCTGGGAAGCACGTTTACGAAAGAGGTCCTCGGCGGCATGATCCGGCATTTGCCCCTCATGGGGTTTACGTCGGCGGCGGTCATCGGCTTCACGGTGCTGGCCGCCCATTTTCTCTGCAAATATGCAAACATCACCCTTTCTTCTGCCGCGATCGGCAGCTTCCCGGGCGGCCTTTCCCAGATGGTCGTCTTAAGCGAGGAGATCGAAGATGCGGATGAAGCGGTCGTCACCTTCATGCAAACCTTTCGGATCATTTTTGTCATATCCGCCGTCCCCTATTTGACGACCCATTTCTTGATCTCGGAACATGCCGGCGCAGCGGGAGGCCGTGGGCAGGTTGCCGACGGGGCATTTACCGTTTTTCACGGGTTCCTGCTGTTCGCCCTTGCCGTTCTCTTTATATATGCCGGGAAAAAAATAAAGATGCCGATCCCTTATTTGTTGGGGCCGATGCTGGCGGGCATTTGCCTGAACGCGGCAGAACTGCCGAACCTTGCCCTTCCCGACCCCGTCCTGGCCGCCTCCCAAGTGGCGATCGGCGCCCATTTGGGCCGGCAAATGAAAATCAGCCGAAACCAATTCAGCGCGAGCCTCGTTTTCATTACCGTTTTATCAAACGCCGCGTTGATCCTGTTCTGTTTTTTGCTCGCTTTCCTGTTCCACGCCCTTTTCGGCTATCCGGTGGGGGAAATTTTCCTCGGCGTCGCCCCGGGAGGAATCGCGGAAATGGCGATTACGGCGATGGCCCTCAAACTGGATGTGTCATTCGTAACGAGCTTTCACCTGTTCCGCATTTTCGTCATCCTATTCATCGCCACTCCCCTTACCGTGAAACTTTTAAAACGGAAAAACGAAGGGGCCAAAAACGCTTAAGGAAAGGCGGCGCGGCAGCTTATACGGATGCTTATCCGCAATTTTTTCGGCTGCAGAAAGGGCGGGAAGGGGCGAACATGGATCATGGCGGGTCCGCTTGCACCGGGGATTGCGCGGCACCCCTTGCCCGCCTGTCCGGACGGATTGTTCCAGGTTTGAACAACTTCGAACAGGAACGTCCGCGTTCATTTTTGCCGGGCCGGAATGTCCGACATCTCAGCTTTCTTCGCGGCCGGATGGCCCGACATCCGGGATAAAATGTTCAACATTACTTGGAAAATGTCCAATAAACGGCCCGTTTGTCCAATATCTTGAGTTGAACGTTCAACATTGGGTTCGGCTTTAACGACGGAATGTCCAACATTTTCATTTTTTTCCGATCGCGGATGGTTTTACATCGACGGAAAAATGTTCAACATTTTTGGAAAAACGGCCAAGAAAAGATCCGTTTGTCCAATATTTCGGACTGTACGTTCAACATCGGTTTCGGCCGGATCGGCGGAATGTCCAACATTTCCTCCGGATGGTCCGACATCGGCAAAAAATCGTCCAACATCGCAAGAGACTGTCCAACATTTTCAAAGATTGGTTCAACATTTTAAAATTTATGTTCAACATGGGAAGAAATTTGTCCGACATCGAAGAAAAAATAACCATCATCGCGAAAAAAACGTCCATCATCGCGTGAAAAATGTCCATCATTGCTCCCGGTGTCCGAAAATCATTGCCCGTTGGCGGACATCCGCCGGGAGAACCCGGTGCCGGCCCCGGCTTTTCGCTGCGCTGACCGCCCGGGTTTTGTTTTTTGGCACATGGGAATGGCAAAGGATGCGTAAAATTTTTGCAGGCCAAAATCCCTTTCGGGATGCGTCCCCGGAGCAGGGGCTGCCGAAGGAATGGAGGGAAAGATTGCATAGATTGGTTTCAGGCAACTATGGTACAATGAATAAGAACGAGAGACCGTTTTTGCCATCGTCGGATAGGAACCTGCTTTTTGTCTCCAAAATGAAACCCGACAGATTTTCCGGTTTTTCACATCATTCGGATCGGAATTTCCGTTGCGGAAGGTTTCGGTGCGGACGATTCAAGACCGTTTTTGCAAACCCGGTCGGATATCCAAAAGACGGAGGGCGTCATATGAAGCGGAAGAGAGGTTTTCCCTTTATTTTCTTCGTGATCATCGCGGGAGCCGTCATTCTCCTTTCCGGCTGCAAAGACAAACCGACTCCCGAAGAAAGATTGGAAAGATTCACAAAGCTTTGGTCCGAACAAAAATTTGGGGACATGTATGAGATGCTTTCCGAATCCAGCAGGAAAAGCATCTTTAAGGAAGATTTTGTGGAAAGGTATAAAAAGATTTATAAAGATCTCGAAGTGAAAGATTTGCAAGTGAAGCCCGTGAAAGTGGAAGAAAAGGATGGGAAAAAGGAAGAAAAATCGGTCAGACTTCCCTTTTCCGTAAAAATGGACACGTTGGCCGGAGAGATTTCCTTCGAACATGAGGCCTCCCTCGTGAAAGAGAAACGGGATGACAAGGAAGACTGGTATATCCAATGGAATACCACGTATATTTTCCCGAATTTGCAGGAAGGGGACAAGGTGCGCATCACCACATCCAAAGGGGAGCGGGGGGAAATCTTCGACCGGAACGGTTTGCCCCTTGCCGTCAACGGCAGCGCCTTTGAAATCGGGCTCGTGCCCGAACAAATGCAAGGGAATGAGGCAAAGATCAAAGGAGAGCTTGCGGAACTGCTGGATGTCTCCGTGGAGAAAATCGACCAGGCGTTAAACGCTTCCTGGGTTCAACCCCATTTTTTCGTCCCGATCAAAAAAGTGGCGCGAACCGAAACGGCGCTCATCGATAAGGCAAAGGAAATCCAGGGGGTTTCCGTCCGGGAGGTCAGCGAAAGGGAATATCCTTACGGGGAAGCGGCCGCTCACTTGATCGGCTACATCGGCGAAATCACCGCGGAAGAATTGGAAAAAAATAAGGAAAAGGGCTATTCCGCGGGGGACCGGATCGGAAAACGGGGGTTGGAGGAACTCTTCGAAGACCGGTTGAGGGGGAAGAACGGAGCAAAAATTTACATTGAAAAAACCGACGGCTCGGATGTGGTTCTGGCGGAAAAAGCGCCGGAAAAAGGCGAGTCGATTACGTTGACGATCGATGCGGAACTCCAGAAAAAGATTTATGAAAAAATGAAGGGAAGGAAGGGGTCGGCCGCCGCGATCCATCCGAAAACCGGGGAAATTTTGGCGCTGGTGAGCACCCCCGCCTTCGATCCCAATGCGTTTGTGTTGGGCATTTCTTCGGAAAAATTGAAACAATTGCAGGAAGATAAAAATACGCCGCTGATCAACCGGTTCGCTTCGGCCTATGCGCCCGGCTCCACGATCAAGCCCGTAGTGGCGGCCATCGGCTTGGAGACGGGAACCATCGATCCAAAGAAGAAAAAGAAGATCTCCGGGAAGACTTGGCGCCCCGATGATCCTTCCTGGGGAAATTATTCCGTTACCCGGGTCAGCACCCGTTTGAGCGAAGTGGATTTGAAGGATGCCCTGATTACTTCGGATAATATTTATTTCGCCATGTCCGCCCTTGAGATGGGCCCGGATCAGCTGGCGGACGGCCTGAAAAAATTCGGGTTCGGGGAAGAGTTGAAATTCGGCTATCCGGTACAAGATTCGCAAATTTCGAACAGCGGAACATTGAAAAAGGGTCCGCAGCTGGCCGATACGGGTTACGGCCAGGGGGAAATGCTGATGAGCATCCTGCATCTGGCCGCGGTCTATACGCCGTTCATCAACGACGGGAACATGATCCTGCCCGTCATTGAACAGGCGAAAGCGAATACCGTTTGGAAAGAAAAGGTGATTTCAAAGGAAACGGCCGACGCCGTTGCCGATATGATGAAGGAAGTGGTGGCGAGCCCGTATGGGACCGCCCGCGGGGCGTATATGAAAGATTTGGTCCTGGCCGGGAAAACGGGAACGGCCGAGCTGAAGGCGAAAAAAGATGAAAAAGGGCAGGAGAACGGCTTCTTCGTCGCCTATCCTGCGGAAAATCCCGATCTGTTGATCGCCATGATGATTGAAAACGTGGAAAAGGACGGCGGCAGCAGTTACGTGGTCAACAAAGTGGCGGAGATTTTCAAGGAAAGGCAATGAGCGGCCGCAAGGACGAACCCCTGTTTTTGCGGGATGGAAATCCCTTCGGCCTTCCATTTTTTCGTCCGGAGGGTGCGGGGGTGCGGCATGGGGCTGATCAGGAATGTTCTGCGGGGAGAAGGTTCCGCTTCTCCCCTTTTTGTTTTTTGCCAAAGCCGAAGAAGGAAAAATGTTCGGGACGGTCCGGTCAGGCCGTCCTTTTTATTTGCTTGGCCGGCGGATGGAACGGGAGGATTTGAGGATGAAAATAAAAAATTACTGTAGTTTCCTCTTAAAACGAATTATTCCTTCTTTCAGACAAAATTGCAAAAAATATACCGAGGCGGTTTTTCCCAAACCCGAAAAGTTGAAGTATGAAATCCCGATTGAATTAGTTCGTAAAGTATTTATTAAGTTTGGCGGAATTCGCTTTTGAAACAAAAACGCCGATTCATATCGAAGAAACATCGAAACTGAAGTTCAAGATGGTTTTGCAAGGCCTTGCGGGAACGTTGGGGATGCTGCAGGATGAAGATTCATAGGGGCTTTTTCTTTTTCAGGAAAAAGCTTTCAACAGTTCCATGTTCCGTCTTCGAGACGGACTCGCCGGAGGATTCGGATGTGCCGATGGAAAGGCCGGTTGAGGGCAGGACGACGTCTGCAATCTCATTCATTTCGCCTTTCTGAACGAAGGGGATGGAAAGAACTTTACAAGCAGGAAATCATCATGTAATATTCGAAATATAAGATTATACTGATAATTCTGTTATTAACTGGGTGGCAGAGGATGGAAAAGCAGGTATTGGCAATCATTCGGAAAAAAAATCGCAGGGCAGGGATTTTTTTAACGATTGCTTTATCGTTATATTTTCTGATTCCTCTATCCCTTATGTTCATAACGGATGTCGTGAATCGACCGAGTTTCTTTTACGGGATTCCTTGGGCATGGCTATTGGCATTCCTGCAAATTCCGTTAACATGGTTTTTTTGCGGCGTTTACCATGCGCAGGCGAAAAGCTTGGATGAGAAACTGGAAGGGATGGAGAAGGAGGGAGGTCCTTGAATCCGACGTATTTTTTGTTCCTCATTTATATAGTCGTTAGCACGTTAATCATTACTTATTGGGCGGCGAAACGCAGTAAAACGACGCTACGGTTTTATGTCGCCTCGAGGAAATTAACCGGGTTTCAAAATGGCATGGCCATTGCCGGCGATTTCATCAGCGCCGCATCCTTTCTGGGGATCATCGGAATGGTGGCGTTCCGCGGCTATGACGGATTTTTATATTCCATCGGCTTTTTAGTGTCCTATGTGGTCGTTCTATTTTTAATCGCCGAACCGGTTCATCGGTTGGGAAACTATTCCCTCGGTGATGTCATCTGTTCCCGTTTTCCGAGTAGGCAAATGCGTTTTTTGATGGCGTTTAGTACGTTCATCATCTCTATATTATATATGATTCCCCAGCTTGTGGCCTCCGGTTTTCTTCTTCGTCTCCTCCTAAATCTCGATTATTCCGTTTCCGTGATGGTCATCGGGGCATTAATGACGCTGTATGTCATAACGGGCGGGATGATCTCCACTTCCTGGGTACAAATTGTCAAAACGGTTCTTCTGATGTCGGGCACCTTTCTTTTGACATTGATCGTTTTTTCCCATTTCAATTGGAACATTGCAACGCTCATCGAGGATGTAAAGGGAGGGACACCGCTGGGAAAGGATTTCTTCCTTCCGGGACATTTATACGACCATCCCTTGGAATTTCTTTCACTCCAGCTGGCCCTTGTCCTCGGGACGGCAGGCTTGCCCCATATTTTAATTCGCCTATTTACTGTCCGGAATACCTTTGAGGTTCGTCGTTCGTTGATCAGTTCGACTTGGATCATCGGAATTTTTTACATCATGACCTTGATTCTCGGCCTGGGGACCGTTGCGCTCCTCGGAACGGACGCCCTTCTCGAACGGGATTCGACCGGGAATTTGGCGGCGCCGCTTCTTGCACAGGCCGTCGGCGGCGATTTTCTGTTGGCTTTTGTTTCGGCGATCGCTTTTACAACGATCATCGCCGTTGTCGCGGGTCTTGTAATTTCCGCGACGACCGCTTTTTCCCATGATATTTACCATCATATTATGAAAAAGGGGAAATCCACGGAAAAGGATCAGTTGCGTGCGGCACGATTGTCAGCCGTGGCCATCGGGCTCATTTCCACGTTACTCGCTTTGCGTTTGGAAAGGCTGAATGTCACCTTTCTCGTTTCGATGACCTTTATTGTGGCAGCTTCCAGTATTTTTCCCGTTCTTTTTTTAACGATCTATTGGAAACGCTTTACTCCCGGAGGTGCCTTTACAGGAATGATGATGGGGCTTTTTGCTTCGCTATTTGCTGTCGCCCTCGGGCCGCATATTATGAATCCGGTCGACGGATGGATCCGGAGGGAAGCGGTCGTTTCCCTTTACAATCCGGGAATTCTTACGATTCCCATCGGATTTATGGGCGCGATCGGAGGATCTTTTATTTTCCGCAGGCAGTCCCAATCCTTGAAAGAATTCCAAAGGTTTTCGATTCAAGCGCAGACCGGAATCCATTCGGGGAGAGATGGGAATGAAAAATTTGATGGGAATTGAAAACTTGACGATTACGTTGTTTGAACGGTTGGGTCTCATTCTCATCATTGCCTTTGTCACGACCCGAACCCGTGCGTTTAAGGCGCTGTTGTATCGGAAGTACAATTTGCCGATGTCGTTCGTTCATGCCTGCGTATTTGGCTTGTTTGGAATTGCCAGCACGGTAATGGGAATTGTTATTGAAGCGGATGGCGAAATTCGTCACGGATTGATCCTGTTACCGGTGGGAGAGGGGGATATTATTGTCAGCCTTAGTCTTGTGGCCATAGTGATCGTCGGGTTATTAGGCGGCCCCGCGCTGGGATTGGGTGCCGGGCTGATTACCTGCGTCCATTTTCTTTTCCTTGGTGGAATCGGTGCGCTGGCCAATGCGATTGTCAATCCGATTACAGGCTTCTTGGCAGGGCTGACGGCCAGATTTTTTTCCAACGAACGGGTGATTTCCCCGTTAAAGGCTTTGTTTATCGGGGTTTTTCCGCCCATTTTGTACATGCAGTTTCTGCTGATTTTCTACCCAGGCCGTTCGGATATCATCGAAGCGGTAAACATCATCGGCATTCCCCTGGTGTTATCCAATAGCATGGCCGTCGCCATTTTTACCGCAATGATCGGCATTGTTTTACGCGAACAGGAAAATGAAGCGGCCTTGGCGTCAAAGCAGGCATTAACCATTGCGAAGGAAGCCCTTCCCTTTTTGAAAAACGATTCTCCCCTTGAAGTTGCCGAAGGTTTGGCGGATTTATTATACAGCCGTTTGAGATTGGCCGCCGTATCTGTGACGAACCAAAAGGGAGTATTGGTCCATAAAGGGATGGGGGACGACCACCACCGCTTTGGCGACAAGATCGGATCCCCGGCAGCCTTGCGATCGATTATGCAAAAAAAGGTGGAAATTGCCAGGGGAAAGTCCGATTTGCAATGTTTCAACAAAAATTGCCCGCTCGAAGCGGCGATTTATATTCCGATTATCGAAGATAATGAAGTCGCCTTCCTGATTACGTTTTACTTCCGGAAACCGGAACATATTTCACCTGTAGATGTTATGATGGCGCAAGGCTTGGGTCCGCTGATTTCCGATCATTTGAACAGGTTGGCGGCGGAAAAGATGAAGGCCCATATTCGCGATACCGAGTTGAGGAACCTGCAAGCCCAAATCAATCCCCACTTTCTGTTTAACACTTTGCAATTGATCGCCGGGCTGTTTCGGGAAGATCCGGCCAAGGCCCGTCAGCTTACCCTACAGCTCGCCAATTATATGCGGTTTAATTTGCGCTTGGTATCCAAATCCCTGGTGGAACTGGAGAAAGAGTGCGAACATGTGGAGGCTTATACGGCGATCATTCAAGAGCGGTTTAAAGAAAGACTGGAAATTTCATTAGTCCGACCGGATGATCTTTCCAATATTTATATTCCGCCGTCGACCATTCAGCCGTTGGTTGAAAATTCGGTTCAACATGGATTAAAAAATATCACCGGTCATGCCAAAATTGAAATCCTGGTCGAAAAAAAGAACGGGAGGGTGGAGATATCCGTCCACGATAATGGCTGCGGTTTTCCGGCAGAGATTTTGCCGATTGTGGGGAATCAGCCATTGCGGCACCAGCAAAACGGGGGAACCGGCATCTATAATGTCAATCAGCGTTTGGTCCAATTATTGGGTGAGTCTTCCAGACTCCGAATTCGGAACTTTTCGGACGGGGGAAGCGAAGTGAAATTTTCGATACCGGATTCCATTCCGGAGAAGAAAAAGAGGGTGATGGCATGAAAATTCGGGCCATGATCGCCGAAGATGAATTGATGGCGAGAAAAGAATTGATGTATCTATTAAAGGCAGAAAGGGATATTATTCTGACGCCCCACGCGGAGACTGGTGAACAGCTGATCGAACTGTATCATAAACATCATCCGGACGTCATATTCCTTGATGTGGAAATGCCCGGTCTGTCCGGTGTTGATGCGGCCCGATCAATATTAAAACGGGAAGGTCCGAAGCCGTTGTTTGTTTTTACGACGGCCTATGATGAGTATGCCCTCGACGCCTTTGATGTGGAGGCGGTCGATTATTTGCTGAAGCCGTACGATGAAGCGAGATTTCAGCGGACATTGGGACGGATTCGTAAAAGTTTGGATCATCGGAAAAAGAAAAATTCTCCTGAAGAGATTCGGGAAACCCAGGCGGTATCGAAGTTGTTAATTGATGACGGGGAGCGGATGGTTGTCGTTTCGCCCGAATCGATTTACTATGCCGTACCGAACCGGAAGATTTTGGAGATCCATACCGAGGAAAAGGTTCTGCAAAGCCGAATGACGTTGCGGGAATTGGAAGAACAATTAAAAGGTCATCCATTTTTCCGTCCGCACAGGAGTTATTTGGTGAATCTCAACCATGTTATAGAGATCACCCCGTGGTTTAACGGAACGAGCAATTTGACGCTGGGCGATAAAAATCGGACGAAAATTCCGGTCAGCCGTCAGGCAAACAAAATGATCCGGGCGTTTTTCCAAGGGCGTTAATCGAAGGAAAAAAAGAAAGCATCAAAATGGAAGAGGATGGCGGAATGCCCCCATTTGAATGTTGTCCCGCTTGATTGGCCGGGGAAGATGGGCAAGGCAAGCCAGGATTCTTTTTTCATACCGTTCATCCTCCCAATTAAACCATTAATCCCCAAAAATCCGCCGTTTAGATCGATTATCTGTTCCTTAATATTCTGAATTTATATAATAGAAGGTAAATAAAAAAGAAAGGGGTTAAGATCGTTGGCGCAAAAAGAATGGATCCCCTCCGGAGCGTCCCGGATTGATTTTGAACAAGTGGCAGAAAGTGATCAATTTCGACAGTTTTTAAAAAGAAAAAGGAAATTTTTGGTGCCGATGACCATTTTCTTCATGGTTTTTTACTTTCTATTGCCGATTTGCACTTCCTACACCAAGTTTCTAAACACCCCCGCAATTGGCGATATTTCCTGGACATGGATATTTGCCTTCTCCCAGTTTGTCATGGTATGGGTGTTAAGCGCCATCTATGTGCGAAAGGCAAATTCCTTTGATGAAGAGGCGGAGCAAATCATCCGGGACCAGCTAAAGGGGGAATGATTCATGAATCCGATTGTCGTCGTTCTTTTTTTGGCGATCGTAATTCTGACGCTGATTGTCACATACATTGCCGCAAAACGGACAAAATCCGCCGGCGATTTTTATACGGCGGGTGGGGGACTGACCGGATGGCAAAACGGGCTCGCCATCGCCGGTGATTATCTATCGGCGGCCTCCTTCTTGGGAATCGCCGGGATGATCGCATTACAAGGGTTTGACGGCTTTTTCTACAGTATCGGCTTTCTTATCGCCTATTTAGTGGTCCTGTTTTTAGTTGCCGAGCCGCTAAGAAACTTGGGGAAGTACACATTGGCGGATATGATCAATTCCCGTTTTGACGCGAGAAAGGTCCGTGGAGTCGCCGCGATAAGCACGATAACGATTGTCCTTTTTTACATGATTGCCCAAATGGTCGGCGCCGGCGCGCTCATCCAGCTGTTGTTTGATATCCCGTATTGGGTTGCCGTATTGATTGTCGGCGTCATGATGACGATTTATGTCCTTTTTGGCGGCATGTTTGCCACCAGCTGGGTCCAAATTATCAAGGCCGTCCTCCTGATGGCGGGAATGATCATCGTCTCCTTTATCGTTCTCTTGAAATTTCACTTTAATATCGGGGCCATGTTTACGGAAGTGAAAACGGCGACAAGCCATGGCGCGGATTACTTGAATCCGGGCATTAAATACAAAGATCCATTGGGAACGCTTTCATTGATGTTGGCCCTGGTGCTGGGAACGTCCGGTCTGCCGCATATTTTGATGCGCTTTTTTACGGTAAAGGATGCAAGAACCGCCCGTCGCTCGGTTATCACCGCAACGTGGACGATCGGGATTTTCTATATTTTGACATTGTTTCTCGGCTTTGGAGCGGCTATTTTCGTCGGCGAAAGCAAGATTCTCGAAGCGAATCCGGGCGGAAACATGGCTGCGCCGCTGCTTGCCGAAGCCATTGGCGGAAATCTCCTGTTTGCCTTTATTTCCGCCGTCGCCTTTGCCACAATTTTGGCGGTCGTGGCCGGGCTTGTATTATCCGGCGCTTCGGCCTTTGCCCATGACATTTATGGCCAGATCATCAAAAAAGGAAACATCTCCGATCGCCAGCAAATGCTGGCCGCCCGCTATGCGGCATTGGGCGTATCGGTCCTTTCGATCCTCATCTCGCTCGGTGCGCAGTATTTAAATGTGGCTTTCCTTGTTTCCTTGGCCTTTTGCATCGCAGCCAGCGCCAACTTGCCGGTTATTATATATACGGTCTATTGGAAGCGCTTTAATACGTCCGGGGCTGTTTGGGCCTCCCTTTCCGGCTTAATCTCCGCGCTGGTACTTGTTTCGATCAGTCCGAGCGTGTTCTCCCCGGTTGAAGGAGCGGCGCTGTTTGTCGGCGAGCCGATTTTCCCGCTGGACAATCCGGCGTTGGTTAGTGTTCCGTTAGGATTTCTTGGCGGTTTTCTTGGAACCATTTTCTCGAAGGAACAAGATCTGAGGCGCTATGCTGAGGTTTCGGTTCGCGCCCATACGGGCTATCGGGGAACCAAATCAGCAGGGCCGTAAATGACAGTTTTTTGCGGAGAAAAAAACGGAGATCATATCAACCGAATGTCAAGCCTTTTTTCGTCTCCGGGTTCGGATTCGGATAAGAAACGATCGCAGTCTGTGGAAGGATGTTTCGAAAAGTAGAGGGGGTTACAATAAATCGGGGGAGAAGGGGAAGCCGTTTTAAAGAAGATGAAGAACGGAAACGAGTCGAGGAGAATACGTGGGGATTTTGTATCAGGATCAAACGGGAACTGGATGTGGCGGGAAAATCCTGGATGATATTCTGAAGGGATTGTGTAAAGAGGATTTAATGCCCGAGGCGGAACCTGCTGCATTTTAACCGGTATCGGGGCGTGGGCGGGGAGGTATAGTTCCTTTCCTTAGGCGTACTCGCCCAAATGAGGGAGCGGTCCCTTGTCAAGACATGACAAGCGGGTCGCTCAATTTTTTTGAGATGTCTTTTTTGAGCAGGAAAGCGCTCATTCGAAGGGTTCATCAAGCGTAAACGGGAAACATCTCCCCTGAGACGGGCAGGTTACGAAGTTACTTTTCAATAGGGATTCCGTTTGTCCTGAACGACAGAACCGACGGGAGACTGACAATATAGTAACGGCATTCGGCAAGTCTGGAAATGTTTCAAAAAAATCCGTCCATGACCGTTTCCCGGATGGCACAGGCGATTATGGAAAAGGAGAAGTTCATGATGCTCAATGAGCCGACGCATTCGCCGGATGAAGATGGTGTGAGACGGTTTCGTCAGGTGATCAAGGAAGAAAAAGCGCGGGGCGAATCGTTATGATCAGAAAGAGGGGAAACCTTGCGGTTCCCCCTTTTCCGGTTTTTATTTGTTTTCGAGTGCATCGATCACCGCTTCGGCGATGCTCTTGCTCGATTGGGGATTTTGCCCGGTGATCAGGTTTCCGTCAATCACCACGTGATCCGACCAAAGGGGTTTTTTCTCGAAGATGGCTCCCTGTTCGCGGAGCCGGCTTTCCAGAAGAAACGGCATATACCGTTCGAGCTTCCCGGCCCGTTCCTCCTCGTTGGTAAAGGAGGTCAATTTTTTCCCTTTCACGAGATATTGGCCGTCCGACAACCGCATGTCCACGAACCCCGCCGGCCCGTGACAGACGGCGGCGACCACCTTCCCCGATTCATACAGCGCCCGGATTACCTTTTCCAAATCCGGATTCCCCGGCAGATCGAACATGGTTCCGTGGCCGCCGGGCAAAAACAGGGTGTCGAAGGCTTCGGCCGAAAGGGCATGGAGCGGCACGGTATCCTCCAGCCGTTTGATTGCCTCTTCCCACCGGCCGTCCTTCGGCAAGCTCCGTTCATCAATGGGGGCTTTGCCGCCCTTTATGCTTGCCACTTGGACTTGATATCCCCGTTCCGTGAATTTTTCATAGGGAACGGCGAATTCTTCCAGCCATAACCCGGTTTTTGGCCCCCCTTCAATTTGACCGGTATTGGTTACCAGCATCAACACCCTTTTTTCCGCCAATTTTCCCACCCCCAATTTAATTTTGACAAGAATATTATATGTCCAGAAAATTTGCAATACAACTCATTGAACCGGAACCCGGCGAAGGAGTGCCGGCGGGGAAAACGAGAACATCAAAATCGGGGATGATTTCGCATAAAATGTCTTTTTTAAGGGCCAGTTTTTCCGTCCGACTTGGCGGTCATAGAGGACAGAAGAAAGTTTTGTGATGGCCGTTTACAGCCAAACAGCCCAAAGAGAAGAAGGATACGGGAATCGGAATTGACGGACTGCCTGTTCCTCCAAACTGTCTAAATGGACGCCTTGCAGCCTATTTCTGCAGACGACGGGGAAGGGAAAAACATTCCCGGAGGGGGAAGAAAGGCAATTTGTAGAAGGCGAAGGAGAAACAACCGTATTCGAAATGGATCAAAAACTGTCAGCCTATTAAAAACGGGGCGCTCCCTCCGTTCCCAATTGAAATGGGCCGGCGGGAGCGCCCCTTGCCTTTTATTCAAGGCGGATCGGTTTTCCCTTCTTCGAGGAAATGTCCCTTGGGGCCATCCTTTTTCATGAAAAATCGTAATGGGTGGAATACAGGTCGACGAGGGGTTTGTCCGGATGGAGGAATTGGGCGGCGCTGTTTACGGCGACCGGGCCTTCCATGAAACCGCCGGCGATCAGTTTCAATTTGTTCGGGTAGATCACCGCATCGCCCACGGCAAAGATGCCGGGGATATTCGTTTCCATCCGGTTGTTTACGACAAATCGATTTTCGGCCATCTTCAATCCCCAATTCACCAAATTCCCGAAATCCGATTCGATGCCGTGGCAGATGAGGAGGTGGTCGGCTTTTAACCGGTCCGTTTGTTTCGTCCGCAAGTTTTCCACGGAGATATCCAGTTGATTTTCCTTTCCATGGATCGCTTTAATTTGGCAAAGGGCGCAAATCCGCGCCTGCAGCTTGATCCTTTCCACCTGCTGCTCGTGGGCGGAGAATTCGTCTTTCCGGTGGACGATCGTCACGCTTTTGGCGATGGACGATAATTCATTGGCCCAGTCGACGGCGGTGTTTCCTCCGCCGGAAATGACCACGTCCTTCCCTTCAAAAATGGACAGCCGGTCCACCGTGTAATGCAAACAGGTCCCGAGATATTGCTCGGCGCCGTCAATCTTCAATTTTTTCGGTTTGAACAGGCCGTGGCCCACGGCCAAGATGATCGTTTTTGTGTAATGCTTGTTCCCGTTGGTGCACGTGATCACGAAGGTGCCGTCGGCCGACCTTTCCAGAAGGTCCGCACGTTCCCCGCACACGACCGTCGGATCAAAGGTTTTGGCCTGCTCGATCAGCTGTTTCACCAGTAGCTCCCCTTTAATTTGGGGAATCCCTCCGATATCCCGGATGATTTTTTCCGGATAAAAGAGGGAGATTTTCCCCCCCAATTGGAGGCTCGCTTCGATGATTTTCGTCTTCAGCTTTCGCATTCCGCAATAGAAGGCCGTGAACAGGCCGATCGGACCGCCTCCGATTATCGTCACGTCATAAATTTCTTTCACCGGAACTCCTCCTTCATTTCTGCCTGGACAATAAATACAAAAAGTAGGGGGCGCCGATCACGGCAACGATGACGCCGGCGGGGATCCCTTTCGGATCGAGGATGACCCTCCCGATTGTGTCCGCGGACAAGAGCAGGATCGCGCCGATCAACGCGCTGAGCGGCAAAAAAACCTGGTGGCGCGGCCCGACGAGCCTCCTTGCCATATGGGGGGCAATCAGGCCGATGAAGGAGATCCCCCCGGTCACCGAAACGGCTGCGGATGCCAAGGCGACCGCGCTGAAAAGAAGGATCCATCTTTCCTTTTCCACCCGGACCCCCAAACCGATCGCCGCCTGCTCATCCACATTCAAAAGATTCAAGGCCTGCAGGCGGGCAAAGATGATCAGGAAGAAAAGAACGAGCCAGGGGAGAAAGGCGAAAACGAAAGGCCAATCGTCCCCCCAAATATTTCCCGCCAGCCAATTGGCCATAAATTGGTAGTCGCTCCGTTCCAGGCGGATGGAAATCATCAGTACGGCCCCCGACCAGGCGGTCGCCAATCCGACGCCGTTCAGCACAAGGCGGAAAGGATGGATGCCTTCTCCCCTTTTGTAGGACAACACATAGATGATCGCGGCCGTGATCATGCCGCCCAAAAAGGCGAAAAGGGGAAGGATATATACGAAGCTGCCCGGTTCGACGGAAAAAAAGGAAATATAGAGAACCACCATTACCCCGGCGCCGGAATGGATGCCCAAAATGCCCGGATCCGCCAGGGGATTTTTTGTGATGCTTTGCAAGACGCCGCCCGCTACGGCAAAGGCCATTCCGGCCAGGACGGTGATCAGGATCCGGGGCAGGCGGAAATCGAACAGGATCAAATTTTCCCGCTCCGTTCCCGACCCGGCGATCGTGCGAAGCAGCTGGGCCGGGGTAAGGGAAATATATCCCGCCGCCATGCTGATGAGAAAAACGAGGAACAATAAAACCAGGGCCGCACCGAAAATGGCCCAATTTTTCACAGATCCCGGAAAGCCTTTCATGCGAATTCCCTTCCTCCCTTCCTGGCCAAGTACAGGAAGAAGGGAACCCCGATAAAGGACACGACCGCACCGATCGGCGTTTCATAGGGGGCGTTGATCAGCCGGGCCGCCGTGTCCGCCAGAACCATGAATGTTCCCCCGAGGATGGCGGAACCGGGAAGCACCCAGCGGTAATCCTGTCCGACGAAAAAGCGGGCGATGTGGGGGATCATCAGCCCGACGAAGGCGACGGGACCGACGACGGATACGGCAATGCCGGCGAGAACAAAAACGATAAGGATAAGAACGGTTTTTATAAAAAAGGTGTTCAGTCCCAGCCCCTTCGCCGCTTCATCCCCCAAATGGAGGATCGTCAGCGGCCGGGCGAGGGAAAAGGCGAGAAGCAAAGCGCCCGTCATCACGGGGAAAAGGATTTTTAGCTGGGTCCAAGTCGTGCCCGAGACCCCGCCGGCAATCCAAAAGGCAAGGTCTTGGGAAAGCTGATAATACAGGGCGATTCCTTCCCCGAGGGCGGTCAGCAGGGCGGATACGGCCGCCCCGGCCAAGGTCATGCGGATCGGGGAAAGCCCGTTCTTTGATAAGGCGCCGATCCCGAAGACCAAAAAGGCGCCAAGCCCTGCGCCGGCGAAGGAAACAAGCATGACCGCCCAATAGGAAAAATCGGAAAAGGCCGCATAAAAAGCGGCGATGGCGAAACTTGCCCCCGCATTCAATCCCAAAAGTCCGGAATCGGCGAGGGGGTTTTTTGTCATCCCTTGCATAATGGCCCCGCTGACGGCAAAGGAGGCGCCGACGATCGCGGCGCCCAATTCCCGGGGGAGTCGCAGTTCGCGGATGATGCGTTCTCCCTCGCTGATGCCTTCATATCGGAATACGGCCTTCCAGGCGGTGGCCCAGCCAATATCCGCCGCCCCGAGGGAAATTCCCGCGGCGAGGCTGAGGACGAGGGCCAAGAGGCTGATGAGCAAAAACCATCCTTTTTTCGCCTTGGAAGGCGTCGCTGAATGTCCCTGTTTCATCTTGGTTACCTTAAATCCTCCGGTTATTTCTTATATTTGGTCAGCTGTTCGACGATATAGTCCAGTTCCTTTTCAAGGGAGATCGGATCGTTGAAGTAAAAGGACTTGGAATCGAAGGGGATCACCCGGTTTTCTTTGACGGCGGGGATGTTTTTCCATACGTCGGATTCCATGAAGGAGGTATCCGGATTATTTCCGCCGTCCCCCAGGAAGATGAAATCGCCCGCGTATTCCGGGATGACCTCCGCGGAAATGGCTTTATATCCCGTTCCAAAAGCGTCTTTTTCCACTTTCTCCGGGGCTTTCAAGCCGAGGGCCTGATAAAGGATTTCCGTGCCCCGGCCCCAATTGTTTCCATAAATATATAAGTCTTTTCCGTACGGTTCCAAAACGGTGACGGTCGCATCTTCGCCGATGGCTTCCTTCACTTTTTCGGCGGCTTCTTTCGTCTTTTTGTTCCATTCGTCAATCCATTTTTCGGCTTCTTTTTCCTTGCCGACCAGTTTTCCGATTTCCCGGAAAATGTCCAAATAACCGTATTTGTCATAGGTGTAAACAACAGTTGGCGCGATTTTGGACAATTTGTCGATGTTTTTTTCGTGAGAGAAAGCGACGATCAAATCGGGTTTCAGTTCCAATATTTTGTCCAAGGAATCGGAGGTGACGACTTCCGCGCCGTCCAATTTGCCCTCAAAAAATTTGTTTTGGGTCTCCCATTGGGTGATGCCGACGGGCTTGATTCCCAGCTTTAAAAAGTGGCCGGTGTAGGAGGAAGCGAGGACGACCACCCGTTTCGGGTTGGCGGGCACTTTCACGTCGCCGGTTTCGGAGTGATAAATCCTCGTTTCGTTATTTTCCGGCGTTTTATCGCCGGCCGACTCCTTATGATTATCGGATTTTCCGCAAGCGGCCAAAGCAGCGGTCAAGATCAGAACGATCAGAACGGATAAGAGCTTTTTCATCGATGACCAATCTCCTTTCAGATCTGCTATGAAGTTAATAATCATTCTCAGTAAATTTCAAAAAAAAAATCATACGGCCGAAGACTGTTGAAAAAACGGAGAGGGTTGAAGGGCGTGATAGGTTAAACAAATCGGTTTTTTCGTTCTCGGATCCTTCCCGATGACCGCATCGATTTGAAAGACTTCCCTTAGGACCTCCGGCGTCAGCACTTCTTCCGGCGTCCCGTCCTTGACGATGATCCCGTTTTTCATGGCGACCATATAATGGGAAAACCTGGCCGCGTGGTTCAGATCGTGCAGCACCATGACGATGGTCCGGTTTTCCGTTTGATTTAAATATTGGAGAAGCTCCAATACTTCCAGTTGGTGGGACATATCCAAATAGGTGGTCGGTTCGTCCAGTAAAATCAGATCGGTTTCCTGGGCGAGGGCCATCGCGATCCACACCTTCTGTCTTTGCCCGCCGGATAAGGAATCGATTTCCCGGTCTTGAAGGGCCGTTAATCCGGTCACATGAATCGCCCAGTCGATCTTTTCCCAATCGGAAGGCTTCAGTCTTCCCGTTCCTTTTTGATGGGGGTAACGCCCGTAGGAAACGAGTTCCCGGACCGTCAAACCTTCCGGGGCGTAAGCGGCCTGGGGCAGGATCGCCAGCTTTTTGGCGACGGTTTTTGTCGGTTGCTTTTCAATCTCTTTTCCGTCCAGGTAAACCGTGCCGGATTTCGGCTTCAGAATCCTGGATAAGGTCTTTAACAAGGTGGATTTTCCGCAGCCGTTCGGGCCGATAATCGTCGTAATTTTTCCGTCGGGAATATTTAAATGCAATTGGGATACAATTGCCGTATTGCCGTAACCAACCGTGAGATTTATCGCAGACAGCCGATCCAAGTCGCCATCTCCCCTCGAAACCGTTAATAATGATAACCATTCTCATTTAATGATATTATCCCGCTATCACGTTGTCAATACTGTTTTTTTCTAATTATAAGCAAAAAACGAAAGATTTTTTTCACGTAAGAATGTGGAGAATGATGATTAAGAAAAAAGAACAGGCCCTTCCTCCGAAAACGGCCGTGGACGTCGGAAAGAAGGGCCGGGGAAATGGGGAAGAAGGGACGGCGGATGTTGAGCGCCTCATCGCCGGCTGAAGCGCAAAAATTTATTTTATATTGGGATCACTTCCGTCTTGCCGATAAACTCATTTAATAATTCTTTTCGAATAAATCCCGTTTTTTCTTCGATGGCATTTAAAGTCCCGAAAGCACATCCGTAAACCAGGACCAGTTGATCGGGGAGCCCTTCTGAAAGGGCGATGGCCATCCCGGCGACCATGGAGTCACCGGAACCCACCGGATTGACGGCCTGTACTTTGGGAGGAATAATTTGATAGAACTTGCCCCCAAAGTATCCCAGCGCCCCATCTTTTCCTAAAGAGACGACGACGCAGGGGATATTCCAACGGGCGAGGGAAAGAACGGCCTTTTTTACTTCATCCATGGTCTGCAATTTCTTGCCGGCCAGTCCGGACAGCTCCTGCAAGTTGGGTTTGATCAGGAACGGAGAAGCTTTTATTCCTTCTTTCAACGGATTGCCGCTCGTATCGAGGATAAATATTTTTCCCTTCTCTTTGGCGATCGTTATTAATTTCGTGTAAAAAGTGGCATCCAATCCTTTCGGGAGACTGCCGGACGCGGTAACGACAGAGGCGGAGTCAAGAAGTTTGCAGTATTGGCTTAAAAAATTCTTCTCGTCCCGCTTTGTCAATCGCGGCCCTTCTTCTAAAATTTCTGTCTGCATTCCCTCGTCGTGCAATATGGCAATGCAGTTCCTTGTAGTTCCGTCAACTTCGACGAATTGGTGCCGGATTTGGAGCTGGTCCAGTTCCTCTTTAATAAATTGGCCGTTTGCGCCGCCAATGAAACCCGTCGCACATACTTTCCGGCCGGCAAGATGGATGACTCGGGCGACGTTTAAACCTTTCCCGCCCGCAGATTTATGGACATGGGAGCACCGGTTGACCGTGTTCAGCCGGAAAGAAGCGAGCCGATAGGAAATATCAACCGACGGGTTTGGCGTAATGGTTAAGATCATCGCCGTCTCTCCTTAAAATCGGTTTTCGCTCATGCACATGCGGATCTTTTCCCGAACGACCCGTTTCATCGCCTGTTTGGCAGGAGACATGTATTTTCTCGGATCGTTCGCATCCGGATGTTCCAATAAATATTTCCTCAGGGCGTCGGAAAAAGGAATCTTCAGCTCTGTTGCGATGTTCACTTTCGCAATTCCCCGTTCGATGCATTTGCGGACATCTTCTTCGGGAATGCCCGACGCTCCGTGTAATACGAGGGGAATCTTCACCTTTTCCTGTATTTTTTCCAAACGTTCAAAGTCCAGTTTCGGTTCGGATTTATAGAGTCCGTGGGCGGTTCCGATGGCGACGGCCAGGGAGTCGATTCCGGTCCTTTCCACGAATTCCGCCGCCGCATCCGGATCCGTATAAAAGGAATCTTCTTCAGCAACGGTTAAATCGTCTTCCTGTCCCCCGAGCCTGCCCAGTTCCGCTTCCACCGTTGCCTCTTTGGCATGGGCATAGTCAACGACTCTTTTAACGAGCCGCACGTTTTCCTCAAAGGGAAGGCGGGAAGCGTCGATCATGACCGACTTCGTACCCAATTCCACCGATTCAACGATATCCTCAAATTTTTCGTGGTGATCCAAGTGAAGGGCGATGGGGATATCGTACTTTTTCGCCGCCACCTAACGGTGTATTTCATTTTTTTGCCGTCTCTCGAAAAGGCTGCAAATAGTCCTTTAAAATCGACTTTCCTTCCGAGTAGCCCTGTTGTCGAATTTCGAAAAACAATTTTTCGCTATTGAACACCCCATCCTCTAACAGCCGTTTTTGAAGATATGGTTTGCTTTTCTTGGTTTTCGCTTGGATTTGGAAGGGGAGATTGGGGGAGTGAATATATTTTCGAACGGTTTTCCGATCGATCCCCAACTCCCTCGCAATATCGGAAATACTCATTCCCCTTTCATACATCTCTTTGATCATAAAAAATTCCCCTCTCGTAATCATGAACCATAGCTACTCTCATTGACACTATGGTTCTATTGTAAGTGGGGAATTTTATTCCGGCTATATTGGGGATTTTATCATCGGCTTTAGTTAAGTCCATATAATTGTGTAAAAAGGGAAATAGAAAAAGAGCCATGTTGCTTCCCCTTTGGTAGAATAAACAGTGGACAAACAAACACCAAACATAAGGAGGAATGCAACCATGGCTCAATATCATATTACCCTAAATGATGAACTTTTGCACGGGTTATTCACCAGAGATGAGGGATTAGCTAAGCTATTGGAACAAGTCCTGAATCAAATCCTCGAGGCCCAAGTAGAAGAACAGCTGGGGGCTCGCCGTTATGAACGGACGGAAGAACGAAAAGGCTATCGAAACGGTTCGTATCCACGCCAGCTGACGACCCGGGTGGGACGGTTAACCTTGCGCGTTCCACGGACAAGAGATGGAGAGTTCTCTACGGAACTGTTCCAACGGTATCAACGGAGCGAACAAGCTCTGGTACTGGCACTCATGGAAATGGTGGTAAACGGGGTGTCTACCCGAAAAATCACCCAAATCACAGAGGAGTTGTGCGGCACCTCGTTTTCCAAATCCACGGTTTCCTCGCTGTGCAAGGGGCTGGATCCGATTATCCAAGACTGGAATCACCGTTCCCTTCATGAACACGTGTATCCGTTTGTGCTAGTAGATGCTATTTATACGAAAGTCCGGGAGGATGGACGAGTACGCTCCAGAGCCGTGTTGATCGCTACAGGAGTGAATGAGGAAGGATATCGGGAAATTCTTGGCCTGCAAATCGGAAACAGTGAATCGGAGTCCAGCTGGAGCGAGTTCTTCGGATGGCTGAAAGACCGGGGACTCCGGGGAGTGGACTTGATCATCTCGGATCAGCACGGTGGGCTGGTGCAAGCCATTGAAAAGCATTTCCAAGGCGCTACATGGCAGCGAGATGAGGTCCAAGAATATGTGTAAAAAGAAGCGGGCGCAAAGCTGTTCCATCTCCGGAAGATTGTGCTCCCTGGACTCGGTGCAGGATTTTGCACAAACATCTTGGTCCGAACTTTTTGGGCCGGGCAGGGAAAGGGGCCGGCGGCGGTGATCGGGGGGTGAACGAATCTGCCGGCAAGGGATCGGATTGCCTCACTTTTTTTCTTTCCTTTCGACGGCAAGGCGGAGCCGGCCGCATCGGTGGCGATCGAGATGTTTACAGCCGGTTCCTTCGCAAAGGATCGGGTTGTTTGCCGCCAGCTGCCTCGTAGGCTGCGTTTTTCAGGGGGCCTCTTCCCGGGAAGTGGGGGTTTTCCAACGGATGGAAAGCCATCCGAAGCGGACCGCCCGGCCCGTGCGGTTGCCGGCCGAAAAATGCGGAGCGAACGCCTGCCGTGCGTCCCGGGCTGCCATTTTCCTTCGCCCGCCCGGATCGGGAAAGGAATCGCCGTGCGGATACGTAGCCGGATCGGAATGCGCCGCGGGCCCATCCGTAAGTGGCAACCAAAATCGCCGTGCGGATACGTAGCCGGATCGGGCCGGATCCCCTCATCCGGGTGCGGCTGCATTTTCCGCAATGAACAAGATCCGATGCATACAAAAGGCATTCCCCGCAGATAATAGGAGGGAAGAACGAACGGAAAGGATGGTCGATGTTGCGCTTTTCAAAAATCATCATGCTTATGGTTTTCCTCGCCTGTTTCGGTTTAGGGGCCGGGCATGCGTTTGCCGAAGAACCCTCCTCCCTTGAACGGGGAAAAAACACCCAATTGACGGAAGAACAACAAAAGGAATTGGAAAACTTACATACGGAAATTTTGGACCTGCGGAAACAATTGATGGAAAAATACGTGGAGTACGGCATTTTTTCCAAAGAACAAGCGGAAGACTACCTGTCCCATATGGAAAGCCGTTTTGAACGGCTGAAACAAAACGGATTTATCCCCCATTGGCATTGGAAGGTGAAAGAAAGGGGAAAGGAACAGTAAACGGCGAGGGAACGCCAAAACGGCGAAGAGAAGATGGGGAAGGCTTTGCGGAACGGCGGGTGAAACCAAGGGAAAATCCCTTGCGGATCTGTTGAACGGGCTGCCTGAATCGTCCCTTTGAAGAAAAGTCGGTCGGCAATCCGCTTTCCGAACGGATGCCGTTCCCTTATTTGAATCGTCCATTTGAGGAAAGGGCCGGATTTCAGCGGAACATGCGGATTCGGCTCTTTTATTTATGAGCGGAAGCGGGCCGGGATGGCGGGAGCGGAAAAGGGGAAATTCAGACAGGGGCGCCAAAGGAAAACGGGGCTGTCCCGCAAGTCTTTGTTCCCCTTGCGGTCGCCCCGTTCTTCCATTTCAGGGGATCCCTGTCATTTGGCATGCTTGTCAAAAAACGCGAGGATCTGCTTGTAAACGTTTATTTCGTTTTCCTTTTTCGAGAATCCGTGGCCCTCATCCTCCAGCACGATGTATTCCACTGCCCGTCCCTTTTTCCTCAAAGCTTCCACGATTTGATCCGACTCGTTCTTGACGACGCGGGGGTCATTGGCGCCCTGAACGACGAGCATCGGTTTCACCATGCCGTCGATGTAGGTAATCGGCGAGTCTTCGGTGAGTTTTTCCTTGTCTTTCTCGGGATCGCCGACCCATTCCCGGGCGATCGGTTTCCAGAATTCGGGCATCGATTCGATAAAGGAGAAGAGGTTGCTGACGCCGAAAATATCCACGACGGCTTTGAAATATTCCGCGTGGCGGCCGTGGAGCAAAAGCGCCATGTATCCGCCGTAGCTTCCCCCCATCAGGAAGATTTTCTCCCGGTCGGCGTAGCCGTTTTTGATCAGCCATTCCAAACCGGCGATATTGTCCAGGCGCGGGCCGCCGCCCCAATCCCGCTCCACCATTTTCAAAAATTTCAGGCCGTAATTGGTCGAGCCCCTGAAGTTTGGCGCGAAGATGGAATATCCCCGGGAAAGGAGCAATTGGAAAAGGGCGCGGAACATCTTCCGTTCCGCAGCCTGCGGTCCGCCGTGGGGCCAGAGGATGACGTGGCCGTTGGCCTTTTCCCCCTTCGCCCGGAAAAACAATGCTTCGATTTCCAATCCGTCAAAGGAGGGATATTTTACGATCTCCGGTTCCACCAAGTCCGCTTCGGAAATCCCCGGGACGCGGCAGCGGGTCAGCTCTTCCCAGGTCATGCCCCCGTCCGCGGAACGGTAAATATTGTTCGGCCGCGTGGCGGAGCGGGCGAGTATGTACAGGTTCCCGGAATCGGCCACCGTCAGTTTTTCCACCACACTGGCCGGCAAGTTCAATTGCTTCGCTTCGCCGGTTTTCAGATCATAACGGTACAGCCTGTCTTCCATCCCGTAAGAGCCGACGATGTAAAGAACCTGATCCTTTTTGCCGTAACGGAGGAGGGAGAATTCCTCTTTATCCATTTGCAGGACTTTTGAAAACCGCTTCGCCGATACATCAAATTTGGCCAAATAGACAAAATCGCTTTGATAATTGGTTAAAAAATAAATTTCGTTTTCGGAGACATATACGAATTCCCCTTCGAGATGGGGTTCCTCCGCGTCCGGGATCAGGGGGAAGTCGTTGCCGCCAGCGCGGACATAGCCGCGCGAATGGCTGTTGCTGAAAAATTTTCCGTATACTACGCTATTTTCCCCGGGGCTGACGGCGCAAAGGGTCGTCCCGGCGTCTTTTCCTTCCAGGATCAGGGTTTCTTTCCCCGTCTCGATATCGTAAACATACGTGTTCAAAAACGTGGGATTGTTTTTCGTCGTCGTGTAATATAACCGTCTTCCGTCCTCCGAGAGATCGATGAAAAAATGACGCTCCCCTTCCTGGACGCGAAGCGGCACCCATTCGCCGCCGTGCGGGGGAAGGGCGTAGATTTGCAGATTTTCATCGCCGTCTTTGTCGAAGCTGGCAATCAGAAAGCGGCCTTCCTTGTCAAAGCGCAGCGCATCCGTGTTTTGGCCGTAGAAGGCGAAGGGATAGGGGAAGGCATTGGGCAAATCCATCGCCCAAAGATTGTACCGGCCGTTTATGTTGGCGCTGAAAACCAATTGTTTTTCGTCTGGACTGACGGCGAAATTTTCCACGTGAACGACACGGAAAAAGTTTTCCGCATCAGGTTTGGAAAAACGGAGCATGTTTCCACTTCCTTTCCGAATTTTACTATTATTCTATCAGAATCCCGGGATAAAGACACGGGGCGAAATGAAGCCATTTTTGCTAGAATGGAAGGTAGTAAGATGAAGAGAAGGGGATGAGGCGGAAGTGAAAAAGCAGATTTTAAAAAACGATTGGGCTCCCCTTTTGGAAGAGGAATTTGAAAAACCGTACTATTTGAAACTGAGGGCTTTTTTGAAAAAGGAATATATGACCCGGACCATCTATCCGAACATGTACGATATTTTTAACGCCCTCCATTACACGCCTTTCAGCAAAGTGAAGGCGGTGATTTTGGGACAGGATCCTTATCACGGGCCCAACCAGGCCCACGGCCTCAGCTTTTCCGTAAAGCCGGGGGTTGAACCGCCCCCTTCCTTAAAAAATATCTTTGCCGAACTTCACAACGATTTGGGCTGCCCCATACCCGATCACGGCTGTTTGATTCCTTGGGCCGAACAGGGGGTCCTCCTGTTAAATACGGTTTTGACGGTCCGCGAAGGCCAGCCCAATTCCCACCGGGGCGTGGGATGGGAGATCTTTACCGACCGGGTCATCGAAGTTCTCAACCAAAGGGAAGAGCCGGTCGTGTACATTTTGTGGGGGAGCGCCGCCCAAAGCAAAGTTTCGTTGATCGACACATCCAAGCATTACATCATCCGTTCCCCCCATCCGAGTCCTCTGTCGGCGCACCGCGGCTTTTTCGGCAGCCGTCCCTTTTCCAAAACGAACGCCATATTGCGGCAGCTGGGATTGGAAGAAATCGATTGGGAAATTCCCAAATTGGCCGAATTCCGGCAATCGCCGGCCCGCTGATCAAGGATGGGCAAGGTTTTTCCGTCCGGGAGGAAACCTTCCGGCCTCCCGCATCCCGTTTCCTGACATCCGCAGAGTCCGAACGGACGGAAAGCAACAACTCCCCGAACATTTTTGCAAGCTTTACAGAATCCGCAGGACCCATAACCGTCGGAAAGGCATCCTTGTCCGGGGGGCGGTTGCCGCCCCTCCGAAAGATTCGCCGGAAGCGGATTAAAAAAATTGCAAATTTTTATGACCCTGCTCATTAATATGAGATAGATGAAAAAGATTTGAAAAGATCGGGCGAGGTTCGACGCAAACATGAGGTGTTTTCCATGTTGAATTCCCGCATGCGCATCATTTTGCAGGAGCTGTTGGGGGCGAGTTCCCCCTTGACGAGCGAATATTTGGCGAAGGTTGCCAGCGTCACGTCACGGACGATCCGTCATGACATGCGGATGTTGGAGGAAGCCGTTGCCGGCCACGGCGCGCGGATCGAATCGATGCGCGGGACCGGCTATCTGTTGAAAATCATCGACAAGGAAAAATTTAAAAATTTTTTGACCGATGTTGCGGAGATTGATTCCCGCCACGGCCGGATCATCCCCCTTTACCCGGAAGACCGCGTCCGCTACATGATCCGCCGCCTGCTCTTGACCAACCATTATTTGAAGTTGGAAGATTTGGCGGATGAACTTTTTGTCAGCCGCTCCACCGTGCAGATGGATTTCAAGGCCGTCAAAAAAATTTTCCGGTCCAACGGGATCGAAATCGTTTCGAAACCGAATTACGGCATCAAAATTAAGGGGGATGAAAAAAAGCTCCGGTTCATGCTGTCGGAATATCTTTTCAACCGCAGGGACGATATCCACCGGTTGATTACGGAATTCCCTTTTTTGCCTTCCCGGGAAATCGCCGGGATTCAGAGGATCATTTTGGAAAAAATGGGCCGATACGGGCTTGTCATGACCGACATTGCCCTGACGAACCTCATCGTCCACATCGCCATCAGCTGCGCGAGGATCCGGAACAAAAATTATGTTTCCATGCCTTCCGTTGAAGAAAAGGAGATCATGAACAAGAGGGAATATAAAATCGCCGAAGAAATTGTCCGCCAATTGGAAAAGGAAATCCAGGTCAAATTCCCTCCGCAGGAGATCGCCTATATCACCCTCCATTTGCTGGGGAACCGCCTGTTCCACGAGGACCGTACGGACCAGGAAGAAGTGAAATCGCTGCTGGACGGCCCGCCGGGCGAATTGGCGAAAGAGATCATACGGAGAGTGGAAGAAAAAATGCACCTGGGGATCGCGGGGGACCGGAAACTCGCCATCAGTCTCGTCCTGCATCTGGAGCCCGCGATCAACCGCCACCGGTTCGGCATGAATTTGCGCAACCCCCTGCTGGAGGATATTAAAACGAATTACCCGTTGGCCTTCGAAGCGGGGGTCATCGCCAGCACGGTGATCCAGGAAAGGCTGGGGATCAAAATCGAGGAGAGCGAGATCGGCTATTTGGCCATCCATTTCGGCGCGGCGATCGAAAGAAGGAAAAGGCCTTCCCCCCGGAAAAGATGCCTCATCATTTGCGCCTCCGGAACGGGAAGCGCCTATCTGTTGATGTATAAAATCAAGGAGGCGTTCGGATCGAAGATCGAGATCGTGGATACGACCGGTTATTACAACCGGAAAACTTTCCCCTTCGGTGAAATCGATTTCATCATCAGCACCATCCCGATCCGCGAGCCGATGAACGTCCCCGTCATTCAGGTGAACACCATCCTGGGAGAGGGCGATGTGCGGAAAATCGCCCGGTTCCTTTCCGAAAGGGACGGGAATCCGCTGGAAAAATATTCGGGGAAGGATCTTATCTTTCTGCAAAAATCCTTTGCGGCGAAGGAAGAGGTGATCTCCTTTCTCTGCGAAAAATTAAAAGAAAGGGGAATGATCCCGGACGGCTTTTTCGATTCGGTGATGGAAAGGGAGGAAATCGCTCCCACCTGCTTCGGCAATCTTGTGGCCATCCCCCATCCGATGGTCCCGCAAACGGATACCACCTTTTGGTCCGTCTGCACGCTGAAAAAACCGATCCAATGGTCCGATAAAAGGGTGCAGCTGGTTTTCCTGTTAAGCGTGCAAAAAAAGAACGCGAAGGATTTGCAGGAGATGTACAAAATCTTGATCCGCGTCCTGGACGATCCTGCCATCGTGCAGCAGCTTGTAAAAGCGGACACCTATGAAGCGTTCGCCAGCGTGTTTTACGACGCCTTCGTCAAGGAGACCCCGGGGGCGTAAATTCCCCTCCCGAAAATTCCGGACCGGATGGGGGAAGGGAACGGGGAAGCGGAAGGAGCCGGATTCGCCCGGAAAGTTTCGGGAAGGGAGGCCGGCGCAGGCTCCGGAGCCCGGAAACAAGGAATGGACGGTCGACGCAAGTTCCGGCTGCGGCCCGCAAACCTTTCCCGATCCTGTTTCGCCATCCGGTTTCTCCCCCTTGAAATGGGCCGGGACCCCGCGATTGGTCCGGTCCGAAATCCGTCCTTCGAAATCCTCCCTGTATTGAATTCTTATCCGACGGAAATCATCCAAAATTGCTTCCCGCTTTGAAACATTCCGGTTACGGGTCCTGAAGCCGGCAAATAAGGCGACGGAGCCGGAAGAACTTTCCCGGATCTCCGGCCGCTTCCCGATCCGGAACATCCGATGGCGGGATAAAAGACGGAAAGAGCCGCCGAAGCATTCCTTCCCTGTCTCTTCAGACACGGAACGGGAATGCCTCACGGCTTTTTGATTTGCAAAACCGGGCGGGCCATTGGGGAACGAAAAATCTTCCCTTTCCCGCCGCCGCCCTTCCGTTGAAAGGACGCAGGCCGCCCGGCTCCCCTTCGGGCGGCTTTCCGCGGTTTCCGATTTTAAAAGCATCCTTTTCCTCATCCTTAAGGAAAAAAATTGGATGCAAATCGGAGGATTTTTTCCTTAACCTGAAAGTGAGAGTAACAGATCTGACCGATTCAATTCAGGAAAGGATGTGAATGATGGATCGGCAGGAGGAAACGATCTTTCAGATGATTCTTCACAGCGGGAACGGAAAAAGCCTGGCGATGGAAGCGATTTCGTTCGCCCGGATGGACAATTTTTCCGAAGCGGAAAACGCCCTGAAAGAGGCGGAGAAGGAAATCAACGAAGCCCACCGCATTCAGACCGCCTTGATTCAAGAAGAAGTCAGCGGAAAAGGGATTCCCGTTTCCCTGCTGATGGTCCACGCCCAGGATCACTTGATGACGGCAATAACGGTCAAAGAGCTTGCCAATGAATTGATCCGGCTTTACCGGAGAGTGAATGGAGGGGAAAAGGAATGAAGACGGGTCTGAAGATTGCGACGATCGGCGGCGGCTCAAGTTACACGCCCGAACTGATCGAAGGTTTTATCAAGCGTTACGATGAGCTGCCCGTTTCGGAAATCTGGCTCGTGGATATCGAAGAAGGGAAAGAAAAATTGGAAATCGTCGGGAACCTGGCGAAAAGGATGGTGAAAAAAAGCGGGCTTCCCATTGACGTGCATTTGACCCTCGACCGGAAAGCGGCGCTGGAAGGGGCGGATTTTGTCACGACCCAATTCCGGGTCGGCCGGATGGAAGCGCGCATCAAGGATGAGAAGATTCCGTTGAAATACGGCGTTATCGGCCAGGAAACGAACGGTCCCGGCGGCCTGTTTAAAGCGTTGCGGACCATCCCCGTCATTTTGGACATTTGCCGGGAAATGGAGGAATATTGCCCCGACGCCTGGCTCATCAATTTTACCAACCCGGCCGGGATGGTTACGGAAGCGGTGCTGCGGCATTCCAACATCGAAAAGGTCGTCGGGCTTTGCAATGTTCCGATCGGCATGGAAATGGCCGTGGCCAGGATGCTGAATGTGGATCATTCGCGGATCCGCATCGACTTTGCGGGTTTAAACCATATGGTGTTCGGGCTCGACGTCTATTTGGACGGGGAAAGCATCATGGACAAGGTCATCGGGATGGTCACGGATCCGAAGAACACGGAAGTCGTCAAAAATGTCCCCGGGGCCGGCTGGGAACCTTCCTTCATCAAAGCCCTCCGCCTCCTTCCCTGTCCGTACCATCAATATTATTTTAAAACCCGGGAAATGACGGAGAAGGTGCTGGAAGAGGCAAAGACCTACGGGACGCGGGGGGAAGTCGTGCAAAAATTGGAAGAGGAATTGTTCGAACTATACAAAGATCCGAATCTCGACGTCAAACCCCCCCAATTGGAAAAAAGAGGGGGCGCCTACTATTCGGAAGCGGCGGTCCGTTTAATATCCAGCCTATACAATGACAAGAAGGACATCCAGCCGGTGAATACGCGGAACAACGGGGCCATCGCCGGCATTCCGGCGGAGAGCGCGGTGGAGATCAGCTGCATCATCACGAAAAACGGGCCGAAACCGATCGCTGTCGGGGATTTGCCTTTCCCGGTCCGGGGGCTCGTCCAACAGATCAAATCCTTTGAACGGGCGGCCATCGAGGCGGCGGTGACCGGCGATTACGACATGGCCGTGTTGGCGCTCACGATCAATCCTTTGGTCGCATCGGACACCCTTGCCAAAAAGATTGTCGACGAAATGTTGGAAGCCCACAAAAAATACTTGCCCCAATTTTTCAAATAAGCGGCAATCGGTGCAATGAGATTCGAACTGCATAAAAGAAGGCGGACAAAAGTTTCGCAGGCTGGCCCTGAACCGGGACCGACAAATGGAAAAAGCTTCGCCCCGGCCGTTTTCCCCGCTGATGGAGGAAAAGCGGCCGGGGCTTTTTCCGCCGGACCGGGGACCGGGTTGCCGAAACACCGGAATCCTTTCGTCCGGTTCCCGGCAAAAAAATTCGGGCACTATCCATATAAAATTTCCTAAACCGCAAAGGAAAAAAAAGATATGCAGTTGTAACCGTTTCCAAAATATAATAACAGGCAAAGAACGGACATCAGCGCATTCAATGCAAAAGGTTTTCAAAAAACAGAAAAGGCGGTGGTACAGCATTGAAAAAAATTCTTCTTGTTTGCGCAGCGGGGATGTCTACAAGTCTTCTTGTCAACCGGATGAAGGAAGCGGCGGAAAAAAAGGGGGTGGAGATCGAAATTTTTGCATTGCCGGTATCTGAAAGCAGTTCCGTGATCGATCAAGTGGATATCGTGCTGCTCGGTCCGCAGGTGCGTTACCAAAAACCGCAGGTCGATGCCATGGTAAACGGCCGGATTCCCGTGGAAACGATCGACATGCGGGCATACGGAACGATGGACGGGGAGGCCGTATTAAACCGGGCGCTGGAATTGATGAATAAATAAGGATTCTTCAAAAAGGAGGTTTTGGGGTATGTCGTTCATGGATCGCTTTCAAAGCGTCATGGAAAAAATCCTGGTGCCGGTGGCCGTTAAACTAAATTCCCAACGGCATATCGTCGCCATTCGGGATGCCTTCATTTTGGCATTTCCGATCACCCTTGGCGGCTCCCTGATTATCTTGCTGAACTTTGCCGTTTTGGATCCGCAGGGGTTTATCGCCAAAATGCTCTTCCTGCACAAATTGTTTCCGAATTTGGCCGATTACCAATCGATTTTTTCACCGGTCATTAACGCATCCGTCAATATCCTGTCGATGTTCATCGTCTTTCTGATCGCCAGGAACATCGCCATCGCCTTAAAAGCGGATGAATTGCTTTGCGGGATTACGGCTTTATCGACGTTTTTCATCGTCTATCCCCCATTTCAGACGATTGACGGCGTGAGCTATTTAACAACCCAATGGATCGGCCCCCAAGGCCTGTTTGTGGCCATCATCATCGGGATCCTTGTCGGGGAGCTTTTCAGCCAGCTGTCCAAATCGAAAAGATTGCAGATCAACATGCCGGCATCCGTGCCGCCCGCCATTTCCCGTACGTTTAAAGTGTTGTTTCCCATCGTCATCATTATGGTCATCTTTGCCATTGGCAACGCAATCATTAATGCGTTGTATCCGAAAGGACTTCATGCGTTGATTTATAACGTGCTGCAAACGCCTTTAAAACAGCTGGGCACCAACATTTTATCCCTCGTCGTGCTGATCATCGTATCCGATCTCCTGTGGGTGTTCGGGATCCATGGACCGAATACGACCGCGGCCATCCGGGAGGCCATGTTTGCTGAAGCCAACCTGGAAAACCTCAAATATGTGGCGGAACACGGCTCCGCTTGGGGGGCCCCTTACCCGGGCACCTGGTCCCTTGTCGACGCCTTCAGCTTTTACGGGGGATCCGGGATGACCTTGGGATTCATCATCGCGGTGTTCATCGCCTCCCGCAGGAAGGATTATCGGGACATCGCCAAATTATCCATCGCCCCGGGGCTGTTCAACATCAATGAACCGATCATCTTCGGGATTCCCATTGTTTTGAATCCGATTTTAATCGTACCTTTTGTCATCGTTCCGCCTATCAACGCCTTAATCGGTTATTCCGCCATTAAACTGGGGCTGATTCCTCCTGTGGCCTATTCCGTCCCGTGGACGACGCCCGGTCCGTTGATCGCCTTTTTCGGAACGGGAGGGAATTGGCTGGCGCTCTTCATCGGTTTCCTTTGCCTGGCCGTCGCCACATTGATCTATCTGCCTTTTGTCATCGCGGCCAATAAGGCTGCAGACGTAAATCAAAACAAGGAAAGGATCGCGGATGAACCGTCACAAAGTACAAGTGTATAGCGGACAGATCAAATTTTTGCACGAGTATTTCAAAGATTACCGGGACGACCGGGTAAAGGTCGAAGTGGAGCGGCTGGATAAAATCGGCATGGTCCTCAACGTCGAAACGGAGATGGACGGGGAGGAAACGGTCCAATATTTGAAATCGTTGTTCAAGAAAACGAAATACGGCACCGCCCTCCATTATTCTTTCAAATTGTTAGAGTAATAGGGAGGGCGGCCGCCGGGATCGTCCGGCGGAAAGGGAAGCCGGTCCGCCGCCTTGTCGGCGGCCAAACGAAAGGGCCGCCCCGTAGCCGCCCGGGTTTGTAGGCGGCAAAAGGAGGGCGGCCGCCTCAAGGATCGCGTAAAAGGGAAAGCGGCCTTCCCGCCATCGGTGCAGCTTGCGGTGCCATGGGGGACGCTGCGGCCGCCATGAAGAAAGGAAAGGGGCTGTCTCATCGTGACGGAGACGCCCCCTTTCTTTTTTCAGCGCTTTTTATTTTTTTAAAAACCTTTCATGGCCGCCGGCAGCCAGGCGAACCCCCGCTACTCCTCCTCGTCCTCTGTCGCGAACATATAATTCCGATGATAATAGCGGATGCTGAAAATGATGCCCATCGCAAACATATTACCCATGAGGGAGCTGCCTCCGTAACTGATGAACGGCAAAGGGATGCCCGTGATCGGCAGCAACTGGATGGACATGCCGATATTTTCGAAGACATGGAAGGCAGTCATGCTGATAATCCCCGCGCAGACATAGGCGTTGAAATGGGAATTCGTTTCCAGAGCGGTTCGGATGATATGAAAAATCAACAGGAAATACAAGATAATGACAATGCTGGCGCCGATAAACCCGTATTCTTCGCCGATCACGGTAAAGATGAAATCGGTATGGTTTTCCGGCACATTGACTTCCCGGTCCAGATATCCTTTTCCCGTAATTTCCCCCGAACCGATGGCCTGCATTGCGGAGATGAGGTTAAAGCCTTCCTTGGTCGGATAACTGTAGGGATCCAGCCAGGAATAAATGCGTTTGAACTGGTAATCCGGAATATGGGCCTTCAAATATTCCGGGAATTGAATCATGACATAAATGATGCCCGCGCCGATCAGACCGACGGATAAAAACATGGGGATGATGATTTTCCAGCTGATCCCGGAAACCAAGAGAATCCCGGCCGTAATGGCCATTAGGACGAGGCCGGTTCCCAAGTCCGGCTGATCGAGGACCAAGGCCAACGGGACCAATGCGGTCAAGACGATCTTGGCGAACAGAAGAAAATCGGTCTTTAACGTTTTCATCAGATACTTTTGATGGTGGTCGACGATCAGCCGCCCCATGGCCAGGATCATGAAAATTTTCATGAATTCGGAAGGCTGGAAGCTTACCACCCCGAACCTGAACCAGCTTTTGACGCCATTCGTGTACGGGGCGATCGTTTCCGGAGCGATTTTTAAAAATAGGAGCAATAAGATGCCGAATCCGTATAAATACCAGGAAAGCTTTTTAAATTGTTCCGGCTCGAAAAGCATGCAGCCGGCGATAATGATGCTTCCGATCACATACCAAAAAATCTGCTGTTTCACAAAATTGACTTCATAGGGACTCGTCGTCTGCGCGCTGGAAATGGCCAGACAGCTGACGACAAAAAAAAGGAACAGGAGGAATGCCAGCGTCCAGTCGAAACGGTCCATTTTCCTTTGTTCATTTTCCATCTTTCTTCACCTTTTGTTTAAAGAAACTGCCTTTCCTGTCCGAAGAAAAGAGAAACCTTCATGTGCCCTTATGGTAGCAAAGATCCACCTTCATGACAATAAAAAAACGAAGGAAAAATCGGTGAAAGGATTCCGGATTTGCCGTCCTCCGTTTTTCCTTAACAGATTGCTCCGGACCGTTCGCCGGTTTCCGATTTTTTTCTCCGGCATTATTTATCACCGGATGGTCCCGATCGGCGGATGGTAGCCGAAGGATCGATCGAAAAAAGGGGAGCGGCCGTTGCCGTTTCCGCGTCCGCATCTTTTTCTGCAGGGAAGGATGGGTCCCTCGGAGCGGTTCTTGCTTGTTTCCGCATCCAATCCGTTTGCGGGAGGGGCGGGGTTTCCGCTGCCATCCGCGGCCTTCGTTTTCGTTTCCGGGAAAAACCCGTGTTCGGCGGCTGCCGCCGGAGGGCACGATAAGGGCCGGCGTTTTCCATGAAAAACCCTCCCAAATGCGGGAGGGATTTATGTCCGTCATCAGATGGCTTCCTTGTCTGCGGCGAAGTCGATCGATTGGACGGTTTCATCATCCGGCGCTTTCGTGACTTCGATATAACGGATGTGATGGTCTTCCATCTCGATAATTTTAAAGTTGTACTTTTCGAAGGAAACGACATCCCCCTGTTTCGCCTCGAAGTTTTCCGTCAAAATCCATCCGCCGATCGTGTCCACATCTTCGTCATCGATATGGATCCCCAGGAGGTCGTTGATGTCGGTGACGCGCATCTTCGCATCGATAATATAATGGTTTTCGCTGAGTTTTTGCACCAGGGGAAGTTCGTCTAAGTCGAATTCGTCCCGGATTTCCCCGACGATTTCCTCGATGATGTCTTCGACGGTCACCAGGCCGGAAGTTCCTCCGTATTCATCCAACAGGATCGCCATGTGGATTTGCTCCGTCTGCATTTTAACAAGGAGGTCATGAATCGGTATCGTATCGATGACGCGAATGATCGGGCGGATAAACGACCGCAGCGTCTCCTTCGTCCATTCGTTGCCGGAAACCAAGGCGGTCAAGACTTCTTTGATATTGATGAGCCCGATGACGTGGTCCTTGTCGCCGTCGATGACCGGGTATCGGGTAAATTTTTCACTCCGGACGATGTTCAAGAAGTTTTCCAGCGTGTCGTCGATCGAGATGGTGATGATCTCGGTCCGCGGAACCATGATTTCCTTCGCGATCCGGTCATCAAATTCGAAAATTTTATTCACATATTTGAATTCCGAATGGTTGATTTCGCCATTTTTATAGCTTTCCGACAAGATGAACCGCAGTTCTTCCTCCGTATGGGCGCCGTCGTTTTGCGGAGCAGACTTCAAGCCGAACATCCGGATCACCAGACGGGCGGATCCGTTCAAAAGCCAAATGGCCGGATACATGATCCGATAAAACCAAATCAAAGGTCTGGCCACCATCAGCGTAACGGTTTCCGCCTTCTGGATGGCCAATGTTTTCGGAGCCAGTTCCCCGACAACCACGCTGAGGAAAGTGATGATGGAGAAGGCGATGGCGACGGAAAGGGCGCTGGAAACGGACGAAGGGATCGGAACGTGCCCGAACAGCCTTTCCACCATCTGTTTAACGGTCGGTTCCCCCATCCAGCCGAGGGCCAGGGCGGTAACCGTGATCCCCAGCTGGCAGGCGGACAGATATTCGTCCAATTTGCTGATGACAAGCTTTGCCGAGCGGGCTCCTCTTCTTCCTTCTTCGATCAGTTTATCAATCCTTGAACTGCGGACGCGTACGATGGAAAACTCGGAAACTACGAAAAACGCCGTCAACGCGATTAAAATGGCAATAAATATAAGGTTAACTATATCGTCCAAGAAATTCCCCTCTCCTCGTCAGCGGAAAGAGTAGGGAGTCCACCTCCTAAAGTTTTGAGAAATGAAAGGATGCGAACGTTTGGCTCCGCGGGGCAAGACGAAAAAGACCGGGAAAGCGCATCACTCCTTAATGATGAAAAATTCTTAAAGAAACGAATATATGAGAATCATTGAATTGGTTCAGTCCGATTTCGATGCAGTCTGCAATCTGACACATTATTAATAATTATTATATGAAAGGATTGCCCGGCAGTCAATGAAGGCAGGGAAAGGGCCGCCCCTTCTCCGGGCCGGCAGGAGGGATGATGGACATTTTTCACGCGATGATGGACGTTTTTTTCGCGATGATGGTTATTTTTTCTTCGATGTCGGACAAAGTTCTTCCCTTGTTGAACCTAAATTTTAAAATGTTGAACCAATCTTTGAAAATGTTGGACAGTCTTATGCAGTATTGGACGGTTTTTTACCGATGTCGAACCATCCGGCGGAGATGTTGGACATTCCGTCGATCATGCCGATACCGATGTTGAACGTTCAGTCCGAAATATTGGACAAACGGATCTTTGATTGGACGATTTTCCAAAAATGTTGAACATTTTTCTTGCGATGTGGAACCATCCGATCCCGAAGAAAAAGAAAATGTTGGACATTCCCGCCGGGACAAAAATGAATGGCGGGCATTTCTGCGGCAGCTTGACCGTAGGCCATCCGGGTTGGCCGACGGCCGATCCCGAAAACCGGGTCCTTTCCTTATCTGTTCGCCGCTGCCCGTTTCCGCGGCCCGCAGATTCCGGGAACGGCCTTTCCGATCAGATCGCCCCTTTTGCCGGGTCCGTCTCCTTCTTCGCTCCTTTTTTCCGGGTGAAAAACGGGGAGATCGCTCCGGCCGTTTTTACCATTATATGCGGCCTTCTCCCATATTATCGATGGCCGGATTCATTTCGGACCAGGAAAAATCATCCCTTCTCCGCCCGCGGGAACGCTTCGATGTATTGCAGATGCCTCCCTTCCATTTGCAAAACCCGGAAAATGTAGCCGTCCTGCTCGATTTCGTCGCCTTTTTTTATGTTGTATTTCCTGGTCAAAAGCCAGCCGCCGAGGGTGTCCGCCTCATCATCGTCCAGATCCGTTCCCAGCAATTGATTCACTTCCTCGATCAGCATTTTGGCGTCGAGGACATAATGGCGGTCTTTGATTTGGCGGACGAAGGGAATTTCATCGGCGTCGAATTCGTCGTGGATTTCGCCGACGATTTCTTCCAAAATATCCTCCACGGTAACCATGCCCGCCGTCCCGCCGTATTCATCCAGCACGATGGCAATCGGGATCCTTTGCTTCTGCATTTTGACGAGCAGCGTTTGGACCGGCGTCGTTTCCATCACCCGGAGAATCGGTTTAATGTAAGGAAGAAGCGGGTTTTCTTCGGGACAATGGTTGTGTATGCAATCGGTCAGCACCTCTTTAATGTTGACAAAACCGATGATCCGGTCCTTGTTTCCCTCGGCCACCGGGTACCGGGTGTATCCTTCCTCATGCACCGTTTTAAGGATTTCCCTAAGCGGCGCATTCTTTTGGAAGCAGACGATTTCCGTGCGGGGGATCATGATTTCCTTGGCGATCCGGTTATCAAAATCAAAAATCCTTGTCACGTATTTATATTCCGACGGATTGATTTCGCCGCTTCTTAAACTTTCGGAGAGCAAAAGACGGAGATCTTCCTCGGAGTGGGCCCTTTTCCTTTTCGATGATATCCCGATGCCGAAGGATTTTCCCATCATCCGGACCGAACGGCCAAAAATCCGGGAAAAGGGGAACGGCACCCGAAGAAGGAGGTTTAACGGCTTCCGAAAAAGCGGCGCCATCTGCCCGAACCGGTTGCCGATCACGATGCCCGGCCACCATCTGGCGAAAAAAACGAATGAAGCCAAGAGAAAAAAAGCGGCAAGGAATGAAAAGGCTTGCCGCCAAATGAAAGGGATTTCCGTTGCAGCGAAGAGGGGCTTGATCCACCGTTCCGCCGCCGAATTTCCGAGCCATCCGAGCCCGAGGAGGGCCATGACCGTTCCCTTTTGGATGGCGGCCGAGTATTCTTCGGCGGGATGGACATCATCCGCGGCTTTTTTCTTCTGTCCGTCGTGATACCATTTGCGGATTTGCGAAGGCCTTAAGTTCCCGAGCACATATTCGGCGGAGGCACAAAATGAGAGAAGGCCGATGAGGAAAAGAAAAAGAAAAAGATAAAGGAAAGTCATGGGAAATCCGCCTTCCGGCAGATCTTCACCTCCCCGATCGCAGTCGGTACCTATAACTTTCCCCATCTTTTTCTTTCTCATGCAAAGGCGTTCTTCCCGGCAGCCGGCGGCTGTCGGCGCCGCCGCTTCCCCGGCTTACCCGGCCCGCCGCTTTTTTCCCGTCTTCTCCGGGCTTTGTTGGCTTCCGGCGGGCGCGCGAGACGGATTCCTGCCGCTGAGGGAAGAAGGAAGCGGGAAGAACCGCCCCTTCTTTTTTGAGGAAAAGCCGGTTGCGCAGAGAATAGGGGGCTTCATACTAAATATTTGAGGAAAAGGGTCGCAATCGAAAAATAGGTGCTTATGGAAAAAATGTCGTTCAAGGTCGTGATCAGCGGGCCGGAAGCCACGGCCGGATCGATGCGGAAACGGTACAGCAGAAGCGGGATCAAGGTTCCCGACAAAGTTCCGATGATGATCGTCAAAAGCAGGGACAGGCCGACCACCAGCCCCAAGTAGGCATTTCCCTGCCACAAGAAGGCGATTACGGCAATGATGGCGCCGCAGGTCAGGCCGATGATCACACCGACGCAAAATTCCCGGAAAATTAATCGCCATACGACTCCCTTGTTCAAATCTTCCTTGGCCAGCCCCCTGATCACCACGGCCAGGGACTGGGTTCCCGTATTTCCGGTCATCCCGGAGATCATCGGCATAAAGAAGGCAAGGGAAACGACGACATTCAGCGTGTCTTGGAAATGGCTGATGATGCTCCCTGACAGGATGCCGATAAACAGTAAAAGGATCAGCCACGGAAGGCGCCGGAAAGCGGCGGTGACGGAATTCGTCTGGAAGTCGATGGCCTTCCCGGTGGCCGACAATTTTTCGATATCTTCATAGGCCTCGTTGATGATGACGTCCAACATGTCGTCGATGGTGACGATCCCTTGAAGGACGTTGTTTTCATCCACGACCGGGAGGGCGAGGAAATCGTATTTTTCCATGAGCCGGGCGGCTTCTTCCTGGTCGGTGTAAACGGAGACCGAGATGACCCGTTCATACATGATGTTTTCGATTTTTTCCTCCGCATCCGCCAGGATCAAATCCCTGTAGGAGACGACGCCGACGAGCTTCCGGTTTTCGTCGACGACATACAAATAATGGATCGTTTCGGCATATTCCGCGAAGGATTTCAGTTTTTCCACGGCCTCTTGAACGGTATAATAATTGCGGATCCAGACGAAACGGTTGGTCATCAAGCGGCCGGCCGTTTCTTCCGGATATTGCAATATATTTTTAACGAAATCCGATTCCTCCTGCTCCATTTCGGCAAGCAGGGAGGAGGATTTTTCCGGCGACAAGTCATCAAGGAGGGAAGCTAAATCATCGTTATCCATTAAATTGAGGACTTCCCCCTTTTTGTCGATCCCCAGGTTGTTCAGTATCTCGATCTGCCAATTGCGATCCAGTTCCTGGATGACATCGGCCAAAAACGAATTGTTTAAATGGACCAAAAATCGGGATCGCAGCCGATCCGGCAGGCGGGTATAAATTTTTGCCACGTCATAGGGCTGGAGTTCGTCTAATAAAAGATCCAGCTCCTTCTTTTTGTTTTCCCGCAGCAGCTTTACGGCAAGGTGGGTCAGTTGTTCCTCGGTTAACAGATGATTCATTTCGCTTCCCCCTTTCTTTTTTTCGTATGATCCGTTGACTCGTTTATTATATTCAATCGGTGGAAGGGAGGCAATAAAAAGATGGGCGATCTTTGATCACTCGCCTTGAGAAGGAGCTAAATTTTGCCCACAAATATTTTATTCATAAATGGGCGAAAAACCCTTTTTTTCCTGAAACCTTTCCGGGAAGATCCTTGGCGCGGCGGGGCCGGTTTTTCCGGGGGATCCCCGTGGAAAATGCCCTTTTCCCGGGGCGGCGGTGAAGGAACCATTTTCCTTCCTTTGCCATAATATTTCACATGTTAAGATTTCAAGAAATGGCGGCGGAGCCCTTTAAAAAAAGTTATTTTTATGAAAAAATGAAATAGTAACGATTGTTTTAGTTATATTATGGGGAATTGGGGATGAAAAAAATGCCTCAGTCGAATGAAAGGAACGATTTGATTTACATCCTGGTCAACGCCAAGGACCAATACATCATTTCCAGCGGGATCGACTTCAAGGGGTTCATGGAATCGTTGGATAAGAAGCCATCGTATTTGCTCCTTTTAAAACATAAATTCGGGGAAAGCGAATACCATCTCCACACCCAGCTGGACTACGTGACCCAGGATCAAATCCGCCGACTTGAGGAGGAAGATATTAAAAATTACGGGGATTTTTGCTGGATCGACTTCGACGACCTTTTCACCATGGATTCGATCGAAGAGGAGGAGCTGGCGGAATTATTGTATTTGGGACACCGGAAAAGGCATTTGTCCCCCCCGTTTTATCAAAAATTGAACAATCGTTTTGTTTATTTGACGGAAATGGACGGCTGGATGAACAAGATTTATTTCCGCAGCTGGCAGGATTTTTACCAGATGTTCGGCAACGTGATCAGCAGGAAATTGAGCGCGTTGAAAATTGAACGGTCCTTCCTGCCTTTCCGGAAGAAGAATATGTTTCCTCCCGTCGACCGGGAAGTCATCCATCAGCTGACGAACGTTTTTTCCGAAGGAGGCGTATTTTCCCTGGGTCTGTTTCATTCGACAAGGCAAAGGATCGAGATCCCGTTTTGGACGTTGGGGGATTTTTACAACATGGACGAAATGATGGAACAGTATGATGTGAGACGGGAAGAAGAGCCTTCGGGAGTCCTGGTCTTTGACAAAAAAACGAGGCAATGGACGGTCAAATTTCCATCCGGCGGGAAGTCCCTTTTGCAAAAATAGCGTTTCGCCGGCGGGAGGCCGGTCGGCGGAATGGGACTATACAAGGTATGAAGTTTGAATTATTATAATAGGATAATAAAAATCAAGGAATGCACATGCATCAAAACTGGGGGATCCTGATGAAAAGAAAGTTATTTTTGTTATACGGCGGAAAGTCTGCTGAACATGAAGTTTCCATGCGAACGGCCATGTCGGTCATTCAAGCGGTCGATTTCAACAAATATGAAGTTTTGCCCGTTTACATTACCGAAGAGGGGAAATGGATCAAAAACGGCCCCCTCTTAGGGCCGGTGGAATCCGTCAAACAGCTGGAGTTGAAAGGGAGAGAAGGGGAGCATTCGCTGATCAAAGTGGGATCGGATTTGTTCGATGTCGCCGGGCCTGCGGAAGGGGACGGGGAAGAGGAGGCCAACCACATCATTTTTCCCCTGCTGCACGGACCGAACGGGGAAGACGGCACCGTCCAAGGACTTTTGGAAGTTTTGAACCTGCCCTATGTCGGCAACGGGGTGTTGGCATCGGCGGTAGGCATGGATAAAGTGCTCATGAAAAACCTGTTTCAACAGGCCGGCTTGAAACAGGTCCGCTACGTCCATTTTCTCAGAAAAGAATGGGAAAAGGACGAGGAAGGCTGCTACGGGAAAACGGAAAAGGAAATCGGCTATCCATGCTTTGTCAAACCAGCCAATCTCGGTTCCAGCGTCGGGATCAACAAATGCAAAAACAGGGAGGATCTCGTCAAGGCGTTTCACGAAGCCTTCCAATATGACCGGAAAATCATCGTGGAACAGGGGCTGAAGGCCAGAGAGATCGAAATCGGCCTCCTCGGCAATGATGAACCCGAATGTTCGGTCGCCGGAGAAATTGTGCCGAAAAAGGAATTTTACGATTATCAGGCGAAATATGAAGATGAAGACACGGCATTGATCATCCCGGCCGACTTGCCGGAGGAAACGTATGAAACGATCAAGGCCATGGCCATCAAGGCATTTAAGGCCTTGGATTGCTCCGGTCTTGCCCGCGCGGATTTCTTCGTGACCGACGATTTGGAAGTCTACATCAACGAAATCAATACGATGCCCGGTTTTACGCCCGTCAGCATGTACCCGCTGCTCTGGAAGCATTCCGGACTCTCCTATGAACAATTGGTGGAGCGGCTGATCCAGCTCGGCCTGGAAAGATACCGGGAAAAACAAAAGATAAAATATACGTATAAGGACTGACCGTGAAGTCATCGGGGTTGGCATCTTCTCCGGCCCTTTTTTTCTACCCGTGCGGGTGCCTTATGAAAACCACATCGATCCTTTCGGTATATTGGGGTGGTACGCTTGATAGAAAAGACAGTCGAACAGTTGTCGCGCATGATTCCCATCTCCAACGACATCTCCCGCATCGGCGATCGGCTGATCAAAGGGGTGTCCATCAACACGGCCACATTGCAAAAGGGGAACCTGTTCATTCCGCTTCAAGGGGAAAAACGGGACGGCCACGAATTTGTGGAAGCCGCCTTTGAAAAGGGGGCTTCCGCTTCGCTTTGGCAAAAGGACCGTCCCAATCCCCCGAAGCATTTGCCCCTTCTTTTTGTCGACGATACGTTGAAAGCGTTGCAAGAGCTGGCGAGAAAATATCGCGAGGAATTGTCCCTGAAGGTGGTGGCCGTCACCGGCAGCAACGGGAAAACGACCACGAAGGATATGATCGCCGAAATTTTGGCGGTCCAATACAAGGTGCAAAAAACGATCGGGAATTTGAACAACCACATCGGGCTGCCGCTGACCGTGCTGGAATTGAAGCCGGATACGGAAATCGCCGTTTTGGAAATGGGCATGAACCATTTCGGCGAGATCGACTTTTTAACGCGCCTGGCGAAGCCGGACGTGGCGGTGATCACCAATATCGGCGACGCCCATTTGCAGGAGCTGGGCTCGAGGGAAGGGATCGCCAAGGCGAAATTCGAGATCGTCAACGGCTTGAAGGAAGGCGGCCTGTTGATCATTCCCGGGGAAGAGCCGCTGCTCGCCGAACGGGCCTTTGCCGAAAACCGCCATTACAGGGTGAAGACCTTCGGGAAAAGCCCGACGAATGATATTTATCCGACGTCCGTCGACCTGCATGGCAAGGGGACGATTTTTACCTTCTCCGGATGGGAAGAACCGGTCTATTTGCCCGTTCTCGGGGAATACAACGTTTATAACGCCCTTGCCGCAATCCTCGTCGGTTCCGAGTTCGGCGTGCCCTACTCCCGGCTGAATGTCGCCTTTTCCCAATTGAAGCTGTCCGATATGCGGCTGGAATTGCTTCCCGGAATCAACGGATCGATGATTTTAAACGACGCGTACAACGCGAATCCGACATCGATGAAGGCCGTGCTGGACCTCTTCGCCAAGCTGAAGGGCTATGAACGCAAAATCGTCGTCCTTGGCGATATGCTGGAACTGGGGCCGATGGAGGAGAAATTCCATTATGAAATCGGGGAATCGATCGACGCCAAGGAGATCGACCTTGTCTATACCTATGGAAGGCTGGGAAAATTCATCGCCGAGGGGGCGAAAAACCGTTTCGGGGAGGAACGTGTCTTCAGCTTTACCGATAAACAGGCGCTGATCGATCATTTAAAAGCCAACCTGTTCGCCAACACCTTCGTTTTGATCAAGGCGTCGAGGGGAATGAAGCTCGAGGAAGTGGCCAACGCCATCAGTGAAAAAACGGAATAGCCGAATTCCTTCCCGTTGCGGGGGGATGGCCGGGAAGTCCGGAAAGGGATTTCGCTTTCGCAGGCGTCCCCCTTTTTGCTCCTTTGGCCGGCTGCGAACAATCTCCGGATGATGCCCGGTCCTCCACTTTTTCCGAAAAAAAGAGTTTTTCGAAGCCTGAAAATTGCGTAACCGGTCCGCCGGATGGTACAATGGAAAGACTTGCGGACGGAAATGTTTGCCAACTTCCCATGGCCGGGCCGGGGGGATTCGGACAAAAGCATGCCGATGCCGCCTTCTTTTCTCAAAGTCCCCGATTCCGGGAGCCGATTCGGGGGAAACGACGGGCGGCAGCGGGCGGGGCATTTGTTTATTGCCTTTTCTAAGGACATCTCCGGGCAAAAACCTGCCGCAGGCGGGAGGACCGAACCTCCCCGACCGGAGGCGGGCGGTTTCGCCGGCGGCCGAAAGCGCCCGGAAAGGAAGGCACGACGGTTCCCGCGGGCCGTGGAAATATTTTCCGCACATCTCCGGGGTAAGACGTATAAACACGGGAAAAACTGTTTATAAGGATAAAAGCAATGAATAAAAAAGGAGAAGAAACGATTGGTAAAATTTCAAGATTTTCAGTTAAGTCCAAGCATTTTAAAATCCTTAAAAAGGATAGGATTTGAAGAAACGACGCCGATTCAAGAACAATCCCTCCCCTTCAGCCTGGCGGGGCGGGATATTATCGGCCAGGCGCAAACGGGAACGGGAAAAACGGCCGCCTTCGGAATCCCGATGGTGGAAAGAACGGATGCGCGGGTGAAAGCCCCCCAAGGCCTGGTCATCGCCCCGACCCGGGAGTTGGCCATTCAAGTATCGGAAGAACTGCATAAAATCGGCTACGACAAAAAGGTTCAAGTGTTGGCCGTATATGGCGGCCAGGACATCCAGCGGCAGATCCGGGCGCTGAAAAAACAGCCGGCGATCATCGTCGGAACGCCGGGGCGGCTGCTGGATCACATGAACCGGAAGACCGTCGACCTGTCCCGGATCCGCATCGTCGTCCTCGACGAGGCGGATGAAATGCTGAATATGGGATTCATCGAGGATATTGAAGCCATTTTGGAAAAACTGCCTGCCGAAAGGCAGACCTTGCTGTTTTCCGCCACGATGCCGGAGCGGATCCGGCAGACGGCCCTCCGCTTCATGAAAAATCCCGAGTTCATCAAAATCCGTTCGAAGGAAATGACCGTCCCGCAAATCGACCAATATTTTGTCAAAGTGGAAGAAAAGGATAAATTCGATGCCCTCACCCGCTTTTTGGATTATCATTCCCCGGATCTGGCCATCGTTTTCGGCAGGACGAAACGGCGCGTCGACGAACTCTCGGAGGCCTTGTCCATCCGGGGGTATACGGCGGAAGGCATCCACGGCGATTTGAGCCAGGCGAAACGGCTTTCCGTCCTGCGGAAATTCAAGGAGGGGACCATCGACGTCCTTGTGGCGACGGATGTCGCCGCCCGGGGACTCGACATATCCGGCGTCACCCATGTGTACAATTTTGACATTCCCCAGGATCCGGAATCCTACGTGCACCGCATCGGCAGAACCGGGCGGGCGGGAAATTCCGGAATGGCCGTCACCTTTGTCGCGCCAAGGGAGATGGGCTATTTGCGGGAAGTGGAAAAAACGACGGGGAGAAGGATGAGAAGGATTGATGTTCCTTCCCTGAAGGAAGCGATCGAGGGCCAGCAGCGCCTGGCGATGGAAAAAATTCATGCGGCGATCTCGGAAAATGATCTGTCCCTGTACCGGGAAGCGGCGGAAGAGTTGCTTTCGGAAAACGATCCGGTGGCGGTGGTGAGCGCCGCGTTAAAACTGTTGACGAAGGAGCCGGACAGGACGCCCGTCAAGCTTTCCTCCGAGCGGCCCCTTCCGGCGAAGCGGACGGCGAAAAATCGGAAAACTTCCGTCAAACAAAAAGAGGCGGTCAACGGGCAAAAATATTTCCGGAGGAAGACCGCCGGAAAAAGGTAGGCAAAGGCAAGAACGGAAAGAGAGGATCCTATGCCCAAGGCATATCATCCTCTCTTTTTTCTTCATGAAACCGGCCGGGAAGATCCGCCTCCCGCCGCCAAAAAGGGTCCCGCCGGACCGGCGTCCCGGAGGAAATCAGGAATGCGCTGAACCATATATTCCAAAAATGACCCGGCGGTTTATGCTCCGGCTGAACCGCCGCCGGGACGAAGGGGCGGGCGGTCATTTTCGTACGCCCGGCATGGGTGTGACGCTATAGGGTGAAAGTCCCGAACGGGGGCTGGCGAGCGCCTACCGTTAGCTGAAGGCAAGGGTGTCCGCCGTGAGGCGGAATCTGAAGGAAGCTGGAGGC
>Ga0310833_100192_pt1 | contig 67483 bp, 60 predicted proteins | sample SM_ome_FD_201312 | JGI IMG/M metagenome (GOLD analysis project Ga0310833, IMG submission 201312) | Sorghum-adapted microbial communities enriched on stacked mutant (SM) sorghum from Joint BioEnergy Institute, Emeryville, California... ...
CCGGCTTCATCGGCCCGAAGCGCAGCGTGTCGACGCCGCGTTCGGCCATGACCTCGATGGGAAGGCATCCCTCGAAATAGGGCGTGTCCTTCTCCCAGTCCTTGAACTCGGTCTTCGGTGCGGTCAGAAGCTCGTGGACGAACGCCTCGTACTGCTCACGGTCGAGCGCGCAATTGATGTAATCGGCGCCTGATCCTCCCGGCCCGGGCTTGTCGTAGCGCGACTGCAGCCAGGCCCGGGACATGTCGATCGAATCCCGATGAACGATCGGCGCGATCGCATCGAAGAACGCCAGTTCCGCCTCGCCGGTGAGGTCGCGGACGGCGTCGGCAAGGGCAGGGGAGGTCAGAGGGCCGGTCGCCACGATCACATTGTCCCAGTCCGCGGGCGGCAGGCCGGCGATCTCGCCCCGCTCGACCGTCACCAGCGGATGGTTCCGCAGCGTTTCGGTCACCTGTGCGGAAAACCCGTCGCGATCGACCGCGAGCGCGCCGCCGGCCGGGACCTTGTGGGCGTCGGCCGCCTGAAGGATCAGCGACCCGCAACGGCGCATCTCCTCGTGCAGGAGGCCGACCGCATTCTGTTCGGCGTCGTCGGACCGGAAGGAATTCGAGCAGACCAGCTCGGCGAAACCGTCGGTCTTGTGCGCCTCGGTCATCCGGACGGGCCGCATCTCGTGCAGCACGACGGGCACGCCCGATTGCGCAATCTGCCAGGCAGCCTCGCTGCCGGCGAGGCCGGCGCCGATGACATGGATGGGGGTCAGGGACATGGGGCTACGATTCCTTGCGCTCCGTTCCCCAGAGAGATAGCGAAGGGGGAAGGCCCCTGCAACGCAGGCGCCCCCCGATTCCGACGGACCGGTCCCGTGCCTCGCCAGCGGGGACGGGCCGTCACGCCCGCATGCGCTCCCCGTTCGCGCTCAGATAGGGGGCGAGATAGCGCCCGGTATAGCTGCGCTCGACGGTCGCGATCTGTTCCGGCGTGCCGACGGCGACGACCTCGCCGCCGCCGTCTCCCCCTTCGGGGCCAAGATCGATGACCCAGTCGGCGGTCTTGATCACTTCCAGATTGTGCTCGATCACGACGACGGTATTGCCCTGGTCGACCAGTTCATGGAGGACTTCCAGCAGTTTTCGTACGTCCTCGAAGTGGAGGCCGGTCGTCGGTTCGTCGAGGATGTAGAGCGTCTTGCCCGTTGCGCGGCGCGACAGCTCCTTGGCCAGCTTCACGCGCTGCGCCTCGCCGCCGGACAGGGTCGTGGCGGCCTGCCCGATATGGATATAGCCAAGCCCGACGCGGCTCAGGGTCAAAAGCTTGTCGCGGATCGACGGCACCGCCTTGAAGAACTCGGCTCCGTCCTCGACCGTCATGTCCAGGACATCGGCGATCGACTTGTCCCGATAGAGCACCTCCAGCGTCTCGCGATTGTAGCGCTTGCCCTTGCAGACGTCGCATTGGACATAGACGTCGGGCAGGAAGTGCATCTCGATCTTGATGACGCCGTCTCCCTGGCACGCCTCGCAGCGTCCGCCCTTTACGTTGAACGAGAATCGGCCCGGCCCGTAGCCGCGCGCCTTCGCCTCCGGCAGGCCGGCGAACCAGTCGCGGATCGGGGTGAAGGCGCCGGTATAGGTCGCCGGGTTGGAACGCGGCGTTCGGCCGATCGGCGACTGGTCGATATCGATGATCTTGTCGAGGAACTCGACGCCCTCGATGCGGTCATGTGCGCCCGGATGCTCGCGGGCTCCGTTCAGCTGGCGGGCCAGGGCCTTGTAGAGCGTCTCGATGACCAGGGTCGACTTGCCGCCGCCGGACACGCCCGTGACGCAGGTGAAGGTGCCGAGCGGAACGTCCACGGTGACGTTCTTGAGGTTGTTGGACCGGGCCCCGACGATCCGGATCGACCGCTTCTTCTTGCCCGGCCGCCGCTCCGCGGGAACCGGGATCTGGCGCGTGCCGGTCAGGTATTGTCCGGTAATGCTGGCCGGATTGCTCATCACCTCGGCTGGGGTGCCATGAGCGATGACCTGGCCGCCATGGCTGCCTGCGCCGGGCCCCATGTCGATCAGGTAATCGGCGCTGCGGATCGCGTCCTCGTCGTGTTCGACCACGATCACCGTGTTGCCTAGATCGCGGAGCCTGCGCAGGGTCGCAAGCAGCCGATCATTGTCCCGCTGGTGGAGGCCGATCGACGGCTCGTCCAGGACGTACAGCACCCCGGTCAGGCCGGACCCAATCTGGGACGCGAGACGGATGCGCTGGCTCTCCCCGCCGGAAAGCGTGCCGGATGTCCGGTTGAGGGTCAGATAGTCCAGGCCGACCGAACTCAGGAAGCCCAGCCGCTCATTGATCTCCTTCAGGATCCGGTGGGCGATCTCGCGGTCTTTCGCGCTCAGCGTCCCGTTCAGCTCAGCGAACCATTCCCGCGCCTGGCCGATCGACATCTCCGAGACTTGGGAGATGTTGAGTCCCGCAATCTTGACCGCCAGGGCTTCGGGCTTGAGGCGCTGCCCGCCACAGGCTTCGCAGGGCATGGCGCTCTGGTACTTGCCCAGCTCCTCGCGGACCCAGGAGCTGTCCGTCTCGCGGAAGCGCCGGGCCATGTTCGGGATCACGCCTTCGAAGGTCTTGCTGGTCTGATAGGACCGCAGGCCGTCGTCGTAGGTGAAGGTGATCTTCTCGTTGCCGCTGCCGTGCAGCACCGCGTGGCGGAACGCCTCCGGCAGGTCCCGCCAGGGCCGGTCGAGAGGCACGCCGTAATGCTGCGCAAGGCTTTCCAGAGTCTGGAGGTAGTATTGGGACGAGGAATTCGCCCAGGGAGCGATCGCGCCCTGCTTCAGGCTCCGCCCGTCGTCCGGAACCACCAATGCCGGATCGAACACGAGCTTGCTGCCGAGACCGTCGCAGGTCGGGCAGGCACCGAACGGATTGTTGAACGAGAACAGCCTGGGCTCGATTTCCTCGATCGTGAACCCGGACACGGGACAGGCGAACTTGGCTGAGAAGGTCGATCGCTCGCCCGTGTCCGCGTTCTCGACGATCATCAGCCCGTCGGCCAGCTCGAGCGCGGTCTCCACGCTGTCGGCGAGACGGTTGCCCAGTCCCTCACGCACGACCAGCCGGTCGACCACGACCTCGATGTCGTGCTTCAGCTTCTTGTTGAGGGCCGGGACCTCGTCGATCTCGTAGAGCGAGCCGTCCACCTTCACGCGCTGGAAACCGCGCTTGCGCAGATCGGCCAGCTCCTTCCGGTATTCTCCCTTGCGGCCACGGACGATCGGCGCCAGCAGGTACAGTCTCGTGCCCTCGGGCATGTCCAGAATCCGGTCGACCATCTGGCTGACCGTCTGGCTTTCGATCGGCAGCCCGGTCGCGGGCGAGTAGGGCACGCCCACCCGCGCGAACAGCAGGCGCATGTAGTCGTAGATCTCGGTGACCGTACCGACAGTGGAGCGCGGATTGCGGCTTGTCGTCTTCTGCTCGATCGAGATGGCCGGCGACAGCCCGTCGATGGAATCGACGTCGGGCTTCTGCATCAGCTCGAGGAACTGGCGCGCATAGGCCGATAGGCTTTCGACGTAGCGCCTCTGCCCTTCCGCATAGATCGTGTCGAAGGCCAGGCTGGACTTGCCCGATCCGGACAGACCGGTGATCACCACCAGGCTGTCACGCGGCAGCTCGACGTCGACATTCTTCAGATTGTGCTCGCGCGCGCCGCGAACGGTGATATATTTGTTCATGTAGTGTTCTTATCAGGGAACGGGAACACGGAAAAGACCAATCCCTCACGCCGGTCTCAGAACGGGCGTCCTCTGACGGGCGTCGCCGGTCGGCATGCGATCGACCGTGGCGCCGGGCAGTCGGAAGAAGTAAGCTCCCACCAAATCCCCCAAGGCACGTGAAGGCTCATGGCAGGCAGCGTCAACAAAGTCATTCTCATCGGCAATCTGGGCAAGGATCCGGAGATCCGGACCTTCCAGAACGGCGGCCGGGTCGCCCGGTTTCCGCTCGCGACGTCCGAGACGTGGAAGGACCGGAACACCGGCGAACGCCGCGAAAAGACCGAGTGGCACAACATCTCGATCACCAACGATGCCCTTGTGGGAGTCTGCGAGCGGTTCCTGCGGAAAGGATCGAAGGTCTATCTGGAGGGTCAGCTCGAAACCCGCAAGTGGCAGGACCAGAATGGTCAGGATCGCTACTCGACCGAAGTGGTGCTGAAACCCTTCCGCGGGGAACTGACCATGCTCGACGGACGCGAAGGCGGCGGCGGATTCGAAGGCCCCCGCGATTCCGGCCCCGAATTCGGCGGATCCTCCGGTGGTTATGGCGGCGGGCGGAGCGGCGGCGACTACGACCGCGGCCCGGGGCCGGGCCCGATGACCGATCTGGACGACGAAATCCCGTTTTAGGCAGAGCCCACCCACGACGCCGGTCTGCCGACCGGCTCTCACCACCGCAGGCGCAAGCACGAATGCGACCGGTCCCGGGATCGGTCGCATTCGTGCATCCGGGTGGCCGCAAGCCCATGGGGCCCGCGGGCGCCCCAATGTACCCTCGGAATCGCCGTTTCCTTTGGTCTCGCCGGTCGGAACATAGTTTCACGATCGCCTGTTGACCTCCATGGCTGATCGGTTGCACGGGACGCCCTCCGGCAATCCGTCATCCGATGCATGGAACCTCCACGGGAGACGATGATGTCCAAACCCGGCGAACCCTATGGTGAGGATAGAAGCGGATCGGCGGGTGCCGGAACCGGCGATGTCGGCGAAGTTGCCCATCAGGCCCGGGAACGAGTGCGGCACGAAGCCGGTCGGATAGGCGAAGAAGCGAAACAGCGCGTCCGCAGTTTTGCGGAGGAAAGGAAGTCCGCCGCTGCCGATCAGGTGCGCGGCATCGCGGATGTGCTTCATCAGACCTCCGAAGGGCTGCGCGAACAGCGCTACGGCATGGTCGGCGACATCGCGGACCGTGCGGCGCAACGCCTGGACGACTTCGCGGAAACGATGCGCGATCGGGACCTCGATAGCATGATTGCGGATGTCGGAGATTTCGCGCGGCGTCAGCCCGCCCTGTTCATAGGCGGCGCCGTCGCGCTGGGCTTCGCCCTTTCCCGCTTCCTCAAGGCTTCGAGCGACCGCACCGCCGACCGGTACGGTGAAGAGTACCGACAGCGTTACGGCCAGCACTACGACGACGATTACGAAGACCGGGCCGGCTATCGCTACGGGCGCGAGTTCGGCAATGAGCACGGCTATGGCACCGGCAGCCAGAGGTCCGACTTTCGGCCCGGCACCTATGCCGAACCCGGCCGGACCGGGGCAGGGATGGAGCGACCGATTCCGAGCACGACGACCTCCGGTTCAGGCGCGACGACCGCGGCCACGACCGGCACCGGTGCCGAAAGCAGCCCTGGCGCATCCGGAACTTCGACAACCCCCGGCGGATCCTCGTCCAGCAGCGGAGGAAGCCATGGCGGTCAATAGGGACGAGCGAACCGTCGGGACCCTGCTTTCGGATCTGACGCACGACCTGACCCAGCTCTTCCGCAACGAGCTTCATCTCGCCAAGGCGGAGATGCGAGGCAAGATCGAGCAGGCCGGCACCGGGATGAAATCCATGGCCGTCGGCGGGATCCTTGCCTTTGCCGGCGCCCTCGTGCTGCTCCAGGCCGTCGTCATCGGGGTCGATGCGATCATCGATCGTTGGTGGCCGCAGGACTGGGTGGCACCGCTCCTGGTCGGGCTCGTCGTGCTCCTGATCGGCGTCAGCCTCTTGCGGCGCGGTCAGAGGAATCTGGAACCGCGCCAACTGGCGCCTCAACGAACGACGGAATCTCTGCGTAGAGACGGTCAACTTGTCCGGGAGCACGTGAAATGACCCGATATGGCGAAGACGACATTCATCGCGCGAACCCGGATCCTATCGAGGAGCGCGACCGGGAACTGGGCCGTGCGGAATTCAGGGACTGGGACGAAACCCGCGAGGCGACGCGGGCCGGCTACGATCGCCGGCCCGAAGACATAGAGCGCGACATCGAGCGGACCCGGGCGCATATGGACGAGACGCTGGACAGCCTGCAGCGCAAGCTGTCGCCCGGCCAGCTCATGGACCAGGCCCTGGAATATCTGCGGTCCGGGCCGGGCGGGTTCGCCAGCAATTTCGGGGCGCGGGTTCGTGATAACCCGCTTCCGGTTGCCGTGACGGCCATCGGGCTTGGCTGGCTGATGCTCGCTGGCAGCCGCGAGGACCGCGAGCGGACACGTTCCAGAGGCCGATACGGTTCCCTGCACGATTACGGTGACGAATATGCCACCGAGTATCCCGAGGGACGATACCGTGCCGGAGAGGACGGCCGGTACGCCACGAGTTACGGCGAAGGCATGCCGGAACCGGGACACACCAGCCAGGGAGCCGAGGCCGAGGAGGAGTCCGGCTGGAGCCGCGCCAAGCAGCGGGCGATGGAGGCGGGCCAGCGGGCGACGGAGATGACCCAGGGCGTCAAGGATAGGCTCGGTGCCGTCGGGCATGCCGCGCGGAGCCGGATGAGCGGCATGCGCAGCCGGTCCGGCGGCATGATGGAGGGTGCGCGGTACCGCGCGGGAGACCTGCGCTACCGGGCGCGATCCACCGCCGGACGGACCCGCGAAGGGTTCGAGCATATGCTGGACGAGCATCCGCTGGTCCTGGGGGCAGTCGGCCTAGCGGTCGGCGCGGTTCTGGGTGCCGCGATCCCGTCGACCCGGCGGGAACGCCAGGTGATGGGCGAAACCCGGGACGAGTTCATGGAACGCGCCAAGGAGATGGGCCGCGAGGAAGTCCAGAAGGTCCGGCGCGTCGCAGAATCCGCCGCCGATGCCGCCCAGGATGCGGCGCGCACCGAAGCCGATCGCCAAGGCCTCGGCGCCACGGGCCAGGAAGGCGGGAGCACCGGCCAGGACACGACCGTCGGAATGACGGAAAGCGGGTCGGAGGGCAAGCCGTCCGGCCGCGGCAGCAAGTCGACGGGCTCCAAGTCCGCGACCTCAACCACTGCGAAAGTCGCCGCGGACGATCGGAATACCGGCGGCGAGGGCATCTGAATCCATGCGCTCCCCTCAAGAGAGGGGAGCGCGGGTTCTTTCACGGGAATCTGTCAACCGAGATCGATCTTCGCGTTCTCACCCGGACGGGAAGCCTCTCCCGTCAGGCGGGCTTTTGCGTAGCCGTAGAGATAGGTCATCGTTGCCGAGGGGCTGTCCCAGTATTCGGCCCGGTCGACGGCGACCCGCAAAAGCGCGAGATCGGGATCATCGGGCCCCTTCGGAGACCAGACGCGTACCGGCTCCGTCCATTTCTCGGCGATAAGCGTCCGATCGGTGACCAGGTCTGCCTTGCCGGAGACGGAGACATAGGACTGGTCGCGGGGATCGGCATAGGAGAGATTAATCTGGTCGTGCCCCGCGATCTCCAGCGTCTTGTGGGAGGTGGCGCTGGTGAAAAACCACAACTCGCCGGCAAATTCGTCCTGGATCCCGGCCATCGGACGCGACCTTAAGGATCCGTCCTCCTCGATCGTGGTCATCATGCAGACCCGGATGTGACGGATCATGTCCCAGAGTTTCCGTGTCTCGTCGGTCGCCGCGCTCGCCATCCTATGTCTCCGCTTCGTTGGCCGTTCTGACGGGGATGCAACACCGCCCCGGAGACCCGGGTTCCGGGCCTCACCAGGTCATGTCCACCGACAGGGGCAGGTGATCGGAGGCCCTGCTGGCGGGTTCGCCCGTATGGACCTGCAGCCTCGCGACCCGCGGTGCGGGGTGTACGTAGATGCGATCGAGCGAGAGCAGCGGCATGTGAGCCGGCCAGGTCGGCCTCGTGAACCCCGCAGAGAAGCGCTCGGTCAGGTCGCGCAGCCGGAAGTCCCGAGGCAGCCATTCGTTGAAATCACCGATCAGCAGGGTCGCCAGGATCGGGTCCGCTGCCGGCGCAGGACTCTCCACCGCGGCCAGCAGTCGCTCGATCTGGAGCCTCCGCTCAGCGGGTTTCAGGCCCAGATGGGTCGAGATCACCCGGATCAGGCCGAAATCGGCCTTCAGAACCACGTCGATGGCGCCGCGCGGTTCCCGTTCGGGGACGGACAGGTTGAGCCGCGTCACTGCGATCACCGGGAGGCGCGTCAGGAGGACGTTCCCGTACTCCCCTCGCTCCTCGACGATGCTGGCGCCGGGAATGGCGCTCATGCCGATCCGATGGCGCAGAAAGTCAAACTGGTGGAAACCCTCATGCCAAGGGCGTCGGTTGTCGACCTCCTGAAGCCCGATCACGTCCGGCGCGATCTCGTTCACGACCTTGGCGATACGGTCGGGCGCATAGCGGCCATCCAGGCCGAAGCAGCCATGGACGTTGTAGGTGGCGATCCGCAGCCCCGGACGGCTTGCGCCGTCGCTCATCCGCTCCGTCGCTGCGATAGCCAGCGGTCCGCCCCGATCGCAAGCGCCGTCACGAGAATGGCGGCACCGGCCAGCCCGCCTATGGTGGCGGGCGTGGGATCCTGCAACACCTCCGCGACCTGACCGCCAAGGACGGTCAATGCGAACGTTCCCGGCGCCATCCCGAGGACGGTGCCGAGAACGAAATCCCGCAACCGAATATGCATCGCGCCGGCCGCGAAGTTCACCACCGAAAACGGTGCAACAGGGACCGTCCGGACGATCACGACCGACAGGACACCCCGCTGGGCGAGCCGCTCGCTGACGCGCTTCAGCCAGCGTCCGCCCAGGCGCTGCAGAGGGCGCCGGCCCAGCGCCGAACCCATCAGGAACAGAAGGATGGAACTCATCAGGACCCCGGCGAGGGCATAAAGGAAGCCCCAGAAGGGAGGAAAAAGGGCGCCGGTCAGCGAGATCAGGAGGGTCACGGGAAAGGCGATCAAACCGCCGGCGACGAAGGCCAGAACCACATAGACCGGCGCGAGCGCGCTGTCCCGCCACGTCTCCGCCCAGTCCAGCAGGGATCCGATATCCGCAATCTCCCGCAGCGGCGTGAACGTCCAGGCGGCGGCCAGCCCGGCAATGCCCGCGACGAGGAGAATAGACGGAAAGAGCCGACGCCATCCGCCTCGATGCGTGCGTTCAGCGTCTTTCCGAAAGCCTTTGCGGCACGGATCGTCTTGCTCTGTCGCAAGCAGGCGGTAGGCCAGCTTCTCGGCCGTGATCGGCTGGTCGGGATCGATCACCTCCGTGCTCGGGGCCAGTCGGTCGAGAAGCTCGGGAACCATGTCGTGAAACGGGCCGAGGCGGCGCGGACGAACCCCAAGCATACGGATTGCCTGAATGAGAGAACCGGAGGATGCGACCGCTGCCGCCACGTCCTCCGGCTCACAGTCCAGATGTTCGGCAAGAAGACGATCGCGCACCCGGAGGATTCCATTCGCGATCTCCGGCCTGCCGTCGGCTTCGATGGCAAGATCGCATTCGGTATCCAGACCCATGGACCGGTTCGAGAGATTGCTCGACCCGATACGGATGAGCCGGTCGTCGATGACCATCAGCTTCGAATGGATCTTGACCTCGTCCAACGCGACCCCCGGCAACTCGCAATTGAAGACGGCGAAGCGACCGTAACGGTCGGCCCGCCTCAGTCGGCGCAGGAGCCGAGAGCGGCCTACGCCCATCGTCGTCTCCTCAAGCCAGCCCGTGTTGCGGCAGGGAAGTACCATCACGATTTCCGGCCCCTCTTCGGCCTGAAGGCTGTCCTCGATCGCCCGGCCAATGGTCGCGGACGTGAAGTACTGGTTCTCGACATAGACGTGCCGGCGGGCAGCCGCGAGCGCAGCCAGGTAAAGCGCTTCGACCTCGCGGACCGCGGGGCGGGCCGCGAAAGGTGGATCGGTCCGGGCGATGCCGATATCGACCTCCCGGAAATCGGCCCTGACATGGTCCGGCCAGCATGGTTCCGGCCGCGACACCGGCGGGATCGGCGATCCCCCGGCTCGGATCCACCGCTCGCGGGCGATTGTGGCCAGCGCCCGGGCCGCGGGCCCATCGACCATCATCTGCACGTCGTGGAACGGACCGTAGGCGCGACCATCGGGCGTCGTGCGGCGCGGATCGTCCGCGATATGCAAGTTCGTGTCCCAGCGGCCGCTGGTCACGTCCAGCCCGCCGCAGAAAGCGAGGCAATCGTCGATCACGACGATCTTCTGATGCTGCGATCCTCCAGGAGGGTGAGCATTGTCGGTCATCATCTGGATGCGGGGATGCGCCTTCCAGGGGAGGCGTAAGGTCGGCACGAGTTCCCTTTCGAACGCGTAGATGACCGAGAAGTCCCAGAGCAGGACATGTACCTGCAGCTCCGGCCGGCGCTTGACGACCATCCGCAGCAATGCCTCCAGCGTCTTCGGCCAGCCGTCGTCCGGATCGTCCCCGGGCAGCAGGTCGACCCGCGTATGAAGCTCCCACGCGAGAATGATGATCGATCGGCGCGCGGCGATGATGGCCGAACGCAGCGCCCTGAAATAGGCCTCGGCGTCGATCAGGACGCCCGCCCTGTGTGCACGCTCCTTCCGCCAGCAGGTCTCGCCGGGACGAAGGATCGGAGGGGCGGGTAGGAAGGTCTGAAGAGCCGATTGTCGATCGGAGAACGCCATGGTCCATGAGTGCCGGTTCGGGCCGAATCCTTTTCAGGAACACCGAAGAAGGCACATCGGGTGCAGGGCGCGTTCCCGGGGACGGAGCCTGCCCATTCCCGCATCAGATAGCCTGCTGTAAGTGCAGGAGCTTCATGCTAGCTTCCGACCGCTTTCTCATTGAATCGCCTGGTCGACCTCTCCCATGTCCCGAGTTCTCTCCCGTGACGGCAAAGCATGGCCGGCCGCCCGCATCGTCCGCCACGTTTCGGAGCTCGTACGTCTTGCCGGACCGGTCATCGTCGCGCGCGCCGGCATTCTGGTGATGGCCGTCGTCGACGTGATCTTCGTCGGCCGGTACGGAACCAGCGATCTTGCCCATCTCGCCCTCGGCAGCGCTCCGTTCAACACCCTGGTCGGGACCGGAGCGGGGCTGCTGATCGGCACGCTCGTCATGACCGCGAACGCGTTCGGGCGCGGCGCCTTGGCCGAATGCGGCGCCGTCTGGCAGAGGGGGACGATCTATGCCGGCCTGCTGGGCTTCGCCGGGTTCGCGATCTGCCTGTTCGGGGAGCCGATCCTGCTTCTGTTGGGGCAGACGCCGGAGATGGCGGCCGGGGCAGGGCGCATCATGATCATCCTGGGTCTCGGGCTTCCGGCCGGATTGATCTATACCGCCACGGCCTATTTCCTGGAGGGACTGAAAAGACCGGTGCCGGGCATGGTGGTGATGGTTCTGGCGAACCTGCTCAATGCCCTTCTGGTCTGGGTTCTCGTGTTCGGCGTCTGGATCTTCCCGGAAATGGGCGCCGAAGGCGCCGCCTGGGCCTCGACCCTGGTCAGAACCTTCCTGGCCGCCGCCATGGTTGCCTATGTTCTGGGGGTTGCGGATTACGCCCGATACGGCGTGAAGCGGTGGAGCGGGTGGCGCTGGCGCGAATGGGCGAAGCAGAGGCGCATCGGCTACGGCGGAGGTGCCTCTGTCTTCATCGAATCGGGCGCCTTCATGTCGCTCAGCCTGTTCGCCGGCTGGATCGGGGCCGTGGCTCTCGGCGCCCACGGGATCGCGCTTAATCTGCTTGCCCTGATCTTCATGGTCGCCCTCGGCGTCGGCTCCGCGACGGCCGTGCGGGTGGGTATCGCCCACGGCCGGCACGACTGGAAGGACCTGTCGCTGGCCGGGTGGACCGGACTTGGCGTAAACAGCGTGGTCATGGTGCTGCTCGGCATTGTGCTCTGGGCAATCCCCGATTCCATCGCCGGCCTGTTCACGACCGATCCCGCCCTGGTTGCGAGCGTGACGCCGCTCATCGCGCTCTCGGCCTTCATCCTCATCGTCGACGGCGGGCAGGTGGTCATGGCCAATGCCCTGCGCGGACGCGGGGACGCCTTGGTTCCGGCCCTCATGCACACCATTTCATATATCGTCGTCATGGTGCCGCTCAGCTGGTTCCTTGCGTTGCCGCTTGGGCATGGGGTGCTGGGCCTTTACGAAGGTATCCTGATCGCCAGCATGGTTTCGGCCGCGCTGCTCGTCGGCAGGTTCCAATGGCTCTGCCGGCGGGACACTCTCCGGGACACAATGACCGGTTGAGAGCGATCGATTGTTCGCATGTGCGAAATTTGTTACGTTGCGCCATCGTTTGCCGGGAGGTTTCCGTCCCGGCCGACGGCGTTGAAGGTGGCCTTGCAAGGCCCCCCCTGAAAGCTTGGATGACCCCTTGACCGATCTATCCGCACAGCCTTCCGGTTTCGACATCAAGCCCGTCACGATCGAGGAGGAGATGAAGCGCTCCTACCTCGATTACGCCATGAGCGTGATCGTCAGTCGTGCGCTTCCGGACGTCCGGGACGGGTTGAAGCCGGTTCATCGCCGGATCCTCTACGCGATGAAGGAAGGCGGCTACGATTCGACCAAGCCCTTCAAGAAATCGGCGCGCGTCGTCGGTGACGTCATGGGTAAATACCATCCCCATGGCGACGCCTCGATTTACGACGCCATGGTGCGCATGGCGCAGGACTTCTCCATGCGCCTGCCGCTGGTCGAAGGGCAGGGCAATTTCGGCTCGATGGACGGCGACCCCCCGGCCGCCATGCGGTACACGGAGGCCCGTCTCGCCAAGTCCGGCGAGGCGATGCTCGACGACATCGACAAGGACACCGTCGACTTCGCGCCGAACTACGACGAAAGCACGCGCGAGCCGGTCGTCCTTCCGTCGCGCTTCCCGAACCTGCTGGTCAACGGCGCCGGCGGAATTGCCGTCGGCATGGCGACCAACATCCCGACCCATAATCTGGGCGAGGTGGTGGACGCGTGCCTCGCCACGATCGACAATCCGGCGATCTCGCTCGACGAGCTGATGGATCATGTGCCGGGCCCGGACTTCCCGACCGGCGGCGTCATCCTGGGACGGTCCGGCGTCCGGGCCGCCCTGCACACGGGACGCGGCAGCATCGTCATGCGCGGCAAGGCGACGATCGAGGAGGTCCGTAAGGACCGCATGGCGATCGTCGTCACGGAAGTTCCCTACCAGGTCAACAAGGCCCGGATGATTGAGCGCATTGCCGAGGTCGTCCAGGAGAAGACGATCGAAGGCATCTCGGACATCCGCGACGAAAGCGACCGGGATGGCGTGCGCGTGGTGATCGAGCTGAAGCGCGACGCGAATGCCGATGTCGTGCTCAACCAGCTCTACCGCTACACCCCGCTCCAGACCTCGTTCGGCGTGAACATGCTGGCGCTGAACGGCGGCCGGCCGGAGCTGATGAATCTGAAGCAGATCATCGAGGCCTTCCTCGAGTTCCGCGAGCAGGTCATCACCCGCCGCACGATCTTCGAGCTCGGCAAGGCGCGCGAGCGGGCCCACATCTTGCTGGGCCTCGGCGTCGCGGTTGCCAATATCGACGAGGTGATCGCGCTGATTCGGCGCGCCAGCGATCCCCAGGTCGCCCGCGAGCAGCTGATGGCCAGGGCCTGGCCTGCGCAGGACATCGGCCCGCTGATCCAGCTCGTGGACGAGCCGGACCGGCCGCTGCAGGAGGACGGGACCTATTTCCTCTCCGAAGCCCAGGCCCGTGCCATTCTGGACCTGAGGCTGCACCGGCTGACCGGGCTGGAACGCGAGAAGATCGGGGGCGACCTGCGCGAGGTCGTCGACCGGATCGCAGAATATCTGGAGATCCTGCGTTCCCGGGAGAAGCTGCTGGAGGTCCTCCGGGACGAGCTTCGGGAGATGAAGGAGCGCTTCGGCACCCCGCGCCGGACGGTCATCGAGGAGAACGAGTTCGAAGCCGACATCGAGGACCTGATCGCCCGTGAGGACATGGTGGTCACGGTCAGCCATGAAGGTTACATCAAGCGCGTTCCGCTTTCGACCTACCGGGCCCAACGGCGCGGCGGCAAGGGCCGTTCGGGGATGACGACGAAGGAGGAGGATTTCGTTTCCGACCTGTTCGTCGCCAATACCCACACGCCGATGCTGTTCTTCTCCTCCCGGGGCATCTGCTACAAGCTGAAGGTCTACAAGCTGCCCATCGGCACGCCGCAGAGCCGCGGAAAGGCGATCGTCAACCTGCTGCCGCTGGAGAAGGGCGAGTTCATCACCGCCGTGATGCCGCTGCCCGAGGACGAGAGCACCTGGGGCGATCTCAACGTCATGTTCGCGACGGCGTCCGGCAATGTCCGGCGCAACCGGCTCAGCGACTTCACGCAGATCAACCGTAACGGCAAGATCGCGATGAAGCTGGACGAAGGGGACAGCCTCATCTCCGTCCGGACATGCACGGAAGCCGACGACGTCCTTCTGGCGACCCATCTCGGCATGTGCATTCGCTTCCCCGTCACCGATGTCCGCATCTTCTCGGGACGGACCTCGACGGGCGTGCGGGGCATCCGGCTGAGCGAAGGGGATCGCGTGATCTCCATGTCGATCCTGCGCCACATGGATGCGACTGCGGACGAACGGCGGGCCTACCTAAAGCGCGCCAACGAGCTCCGGCAGGCCGAAGGGGTCGAGACCGACGGCGCGGACGAGGTGGCGCCTCAGGACATCGAACTCAGCCAGGAGCGTTACGACCAGTTGGCCGCCGAAGAGGAATTCATCCTGACGATCAGCGAGCAGGGCTTCGGCAAGCGCTCCTCCGCCTATGGCTACCGGCTCACCGGCCGCGGCGGGAAGGGCATCTGGGCCATGGAGATGGGCGACCGGAACAAGGCCGTCGCCGCCTGCTTCCCCGTCGCCCATGACGCCGAGATCATCCTGGTGACCGACGGCGGACAGCTCATGCGCTGCCCCGTCGACGACATCCGCATCGCCGCCCGCAAGACCCTGGGCGTCACCGTGTTCCGGGTCGCCAACGGGGAGAAAGTCGTCTCCGTGGCGGCGGTTTCGGAAAGCGACGAGGACGCTGCCGAGAACGACGGGACCGAGGCCGGCGAGCCTGCCGGCGCGGCCGCGGCCACGCCGGCCGAAGACATTTCGTCCACCGCCGGCGAAGACTGATCAGGGGGAGGGAGGTCCCATGGGGGGCGAGCGCGTCGGAGTTTATCCCGGGACCTTCGACCCGATCACCAACGGGCACATGGACATCGTCCAGCGTGCCAGCCGCCTGTGCGACCGCCTGATCGTGGCGGTCGCACGGAACGCGGGGAAGGGGCCCCTGTTCTCGACCGACGAGCGAGTCGAACTCGTCCGCACCGAGGTCGAGCCGTTGAACGCCAAGGGGGCACGGATCGAGGTTCGCGCGTTCGACAATCTGCTGATGCATTTCGCGGAAAGCGTCGGCGCTTCCGTGATCATTCGGGGACTCCGCGCCGTATCGGACTTCGAATACGAGTTTCAGATGGCCGGTATGAATGCCAAGATCAATCCCGGGATCGAGACGGTGTTTCTCATGGCCTCCGACCGCCATCAGTTCATCTCGTCGCGCTTCGTGAAGGAGATCGGGCGGCTGGGAGGCGACATCTCGCCCTTCGTGAGCAGCCAGGTCGCGCGCCATCTCACGCACCGTTTCGCGCGTGCCCAGGCGGACGAAAGCGCGGGCGACTGAACAAAATTCCGTGCCGGCGCTGTTGACCCGCCGGCACGGCCCGCATAAGTTCCACCCCGCTTCGGGCCCACGCCCGCCGCCTTGCGACGACCGCTTAGCTCAGCCGGTAGAGCAACTGACTTTTAATCAGTAGGTCCTGGGTTCGAGTCCCAGAGCGGTCACCAGCAAAATTAAGGACTTAATAGTACCAGAAGGTACTGTCCAACTTTTGAGGAGTTGGACTGTCCAAATCTGGCCAATTCTTGATTCCGTTTCCTTCCGGCTCCGCACTTCGTCGCCGAGCTTCCTGGCGAACGTCGCGCCGTCCATAGTCGACTCCGGCACCTGGCCACCCATGAAAAGCTCCGGGGGCCGTGGCCTGACAGATCCTGTCATGATCTGGCAGCAGCTCTGCTATCATACGGGCGTAATGCGCACCCAACGCCTGTTCGACCTCCTGCAGATGCTTCGCCGGTACCGGCGTCCCGTCAGCGCGGCCACGCTGGCCGGGGAGATGAGCGTTTCCGTGCGGACGGTCTATCGCGACATCGCCGCGCTCCAGGCAATGGGCGCCGAGATCGAGGGGGAGCCCGGGATCGGCTATGTGCTCAGGCCCGGTTTTCTGCTGCCGCCGCTGATGTTCTCGCCGACGGAACTCGACGCGCTTACCCTCGGACTGCGCTGGGCGATCCGCCGCACGGATCCGGATCTGTCCGCCGCAGCCCGCAACGCAATGGCAAAGCTCGGCGCGGTCCTGCCGGTCGACCTGCGGGACAAGATGGAGGACGAGGCGCTGATCGTCGGCTCGGGCCACGAGATGTCACAATCCGTGGATCTCGCCCTGTTGCGCGACGCGATTCGGCGCGAACGGAAGCTCGCCATCGACTATCGCGACGAGAAGGGCCGGACCTCGTCGCGGGTGGTGTGGCCGGTCACGCTTGCTTTCTTCGAGACGACGCGGCTGCTCGTCGCCTGGTGCGAACTGCGGCAGGATTTCCGCCACTTCCGTGCCGACCGGATAGTAGCGGCCGACCTGCTGGCCGACCGCCTTCCACGGCCGCGCAGGCTCCTGGTCCGGGACTGGCGGAAATCACTGCTGACAGAATCTGACAGGAGGTCGGGATACAACACACCCCGGCCGATCGGCCGCGCGACCAATGCAAGAGAGGAAAGCATGGCCAAGGATCTCGTGTTCTATACCAATCCCCAGTCCCGGGCGGTCGTAGTCCACTGGATGCTGGAGGAGGTGGGCTGCCCCTATCGGATCGAAGTGCTGGAGTTCGGTGCGCCGATGAAGTCGCCGGAATACCTGGCGATCAATCCGATGGGCAAGGTACCCGCGATCCGCCATGGGGAAACCGTGGTGACGGAAACGCCGGCGATCTGCGCCTATCTCGCCGACGCCTTTCCGGAAGCCGGACTGGCGCCGGCGCCGGCGGACCGCGGCGACTACTACCGATGGCTGTTCTTCACCGCAGGCTGCGTGGAACCGGCGCTCTCCAACCATGCGGCCGGGTGGGATCCCGCGACCCTGGAAGATGCCCGCAGTTTCGGCTACGGCTCCTATCAGGCGGTGATCGACACGCTGGCCAAGGCCCTGGACGGGCGACGCTACATTGCCGGCGATCGTTTCAGCGCGGCGGACGTCTATCTGGGCGCGATGGTCAATTGGGGCATGATGACAGGCGGTATCGAGAAGCGGCCCGAATTCCAGGCCTATTGCGAAAACCTGGTCAATCGTCCGGCCGCCCTTCGGGCACGGGAGCAGATCGGGACCCTCATCTCCCGGAAAGCCATGGCGGATGCCTGAGTGGCGGCCCCGCTATTTGGGATCGGGCAGGGGAGGCAGGGCACGGAGCCAGGCAATAAGAGCGTTCAGGTCGGCGTCCGCCATTCTTGCATAGGCATGGTAGGGCATCGGCGGGCCGAGCGGCTCGCCGTCCGGCCTGACTCCCTTGGTGATCGCGGCTTTCAGCGCCTCGTCCGTCCAGCCGCCGACACCGTCCTCCGGGTGAGAGGTGATGTTCGCCGACACCGCGATGCCCCAGGGTCCCGGGATCGCGACACCGCCCACCCCCAGCCGGTCCTTGAGGTCAGATCCCCCTTCCATCGGCGTATGGCATTCCATGCAGTGGCCGATCGCCGCGAGGTATCCGCCATAGGCGACGGGATCGTTCCGGTCGGGCGCCGGCACGGAGGTGACGGCCGGCCCGTAATCCGGCGGGAGCGGCATCCGGTACTCCGACGGGGGCACGGCATTGTGCACCGTCGGCAGGGACCTCAGATAGGCGACGACGGCACGGGCGTCCTCGTCCGACATCTCCCGGTAGAAGGACACCGGCATCGGCGGACCGATCAGGCTTCCGTCGGGGCGCTGGCCGTTCCGGATCGCATGAATGATCTGCGCATCCGTCCATGTGCCGAGCCCGGTTTCCCGATCCATGGTGAGATTGCTGGCGTAGGCGGTGAAGGACTCGAACTCGAAGGCCATGCCGCCGGCAAGTTCCATGCCCGGGAGATCGCCGTCCGGCCCCTTGGGCGTGTGGCAATTGCCGCAGGCCATGATGCCGTTCACGAGATAGGCGCCGCGGTCGACCAGAGGGTCGGCCCCGGCGGGCAAGGGCAGCGCTGCAATACCCAGAACCGCCGCGAGCGTGCGGATGCGCATAGGCTTTCCCCCTGTATCGTCGCCGGTCTAGGCGCCAGCCTGATCGTCAAATAGCTGATCCGCCATGCCCGGCAATTGGCAAAAGGTGGTGCCCGGCGACGCTTAGGCCGGCCCCTAGCGCCGGAAATCTCGTTTGACTGCGCGGTCTCTCAAGGCGGAGGAAGGACTCGGTGAAGGAGAGCGGAATGGCTGTCGAGCTGTTTCGGCGCCTTGCCTTGGCCGTAACGATCGGGGTCGCCGAACTCGCGCTGTCGTCATGCGACGACGCGGACAGTCCCGCCGAAGAGACCGGGGACTAGGCGGAAGACGCAGCCGGCGAAGCGAGCGACGTCCTCGAGGACGTCGCGGACTGACCGGGCCGGAACGACTCCGGACGGAACGTTCCTGCACAGAAACGAATGTGGGTGAGGCGGACGCTTATCCACAACCATCGCGATCCCGGCCGGGATTGAGCGAAGTTGAGGTCATGCAGTTGAGTTCAGCGCCATGACCCCGCTCAACTCAAGCGACACTTTGTAAACCATAGCATCTGCCTAAAAAATAGGCAGGCAAGCTCGATGGCTTGGAGTAGGGCGGAAGCAGCCCGGTTGCGCACAGAGTTATCCACAGATTCTGTGGGCCGGTCACAATATTCCTTCCCATACGCACGAAATTGCACATATGTGATTAGATTCAGAACGCTGGGTGACGGGCCCGGATCGGGCGGATTCACCAAAAGCTAACGAAAATTCGGCATACCGCGCGGAAGCACCTCGACGGAGCTTGCGCCGGCCGCCATGAAGAAGCTTTCGGATTATGCGAACGGAACCTCTCGCCAGGGAGACCGGCGTCGTGAGGCCGAGCCCTCGGCACGCTGGCCCGTGTGGAAATCCGTGCTGTTCGTCGTCGGGATCAGCCTGGCGCTCTGGGGATCGATCGTCGCCGGGTTCCTTTTCTTCAGCTGAGCCGCGTTCGTTTTCGGGCAGCCGTCCTACCGGCGGGACGATCTGAGCGCCGCCGTCAGGGCGGGGGGAAGTCCGTCATTGTCGAGCATGACCTGCAGGCGGAGGATCGAGGCGACGGAGATCGCGTCGGTGATTTCGCCCCTCAGGACCATCGCCAGGGCATCCGCAAAAGGCAGCCGCCGCAAGCTCAGCGCCTCGTCGTCGTCCGGTTCGGCGTCGTCCTGGATCAGATCATAGGCAACCCAGGTCACCGATCTCTCGTCGGTCACGCTGTTCGACAGGTGCATCTCGAGAAGGGGCAGCCAGCGCGCGGCGACGAGCCCGGTCTCCTCCTTGAGTTCGCGTTTGGCGTGAACCAGCGGGTCCTCGCCATGGGGTGCGCCTCCCTCGGGGATCTCCCAACTGTAGCAGCCAAGCGGATAGCGGAACTGACCGACCAGCCAGGTTGCGCCGTCCCTGTCCACCGGGAGGATGCCGACAGCGAGATTCTTGAATTTGACGACGCCATAAATGCCCGGCTTGCCGCCGGGCGTCAGGACTTCGTTGTGAACCACCTCTATCCAGGGATTTTCGTATCCTTGCCTCGATCTGAGGGTCTGCCACGGGTTCTCAGTCGTTTTCTTCATATGTCGCTTCCCATGTCGGGGTGGCCGGCCCGAAGCCCGTTCCAGGTGATCCGGCGATCCCATGGACATTACGGGGCTGTTTTCCTAAAGTCGCGCCGCTTCGTTCTCCTGCGCCCATGAAGGCCCGAGCCCGCATCATGCGTCTTTCCCGCTATCTACTGCCCACCCTGAAGGAAACCCCCGCCGAGGCGCAGATCGTCTCGCACCGCTACATGCTGCGCGCCGGCATGATCCGCCAGACCAGTGCCGGGATCTATGCCTGGCTGCCGCTCGGGTACCGGGCTCTCCGGAAGATCGAGCAGATCGTCCGCGAGGAACAGGACCGGTTCGGCGTCCAGGAGCTTCTGATGCCGACGATCCAGCCTGCCGAGCTGTGGCGGGAAAGCGGCCGTTATGACGATTACGGCAAGGAGATGCTGCGCATTCGTGACCGTCACGATCGCGACATGCTCTACGGCCCGACCAACGAGGAGATGATCACCGACATCTTCCGGACGTCGGTCCGGAGCTACAAGGAACTGCCGCAGCTTCTCTACCACATCCAGTGGAAGTTCCGGGACGAGATCCGGCCGCGGTTCGGCGTGATGCGCGGGCGCGAATTCCTAATGAAGGACGCGTACAGCTTCGACATCTCGGCCGAGGCGGCGCGCCAGTCCTATTACCGGTTCTTCGTCTGCTATCTTTCCACCTTTGCCCGGATGGGCTTGAAGGCGGTGCCGGTGAAGGCCGATACCGGGCCGATCGGTGGCGATCTCAGTCACGAGTTCCAGATCCTGGCCGATACCGGTGAGAGCGAGCTCTTCATCGACAAGGGCCTGCTGGAGCTCGACATGTCGCGGGATGCGCCGGCGCCCGACGGTGATCTGGAGGGCTTCTTCAAGACTATCACCGCCCAGTATGCCGCCGCGGATGAGATGCACGACCCGGCCGCCTGTCCGGTTCCGGCCGAACGGCTGGTCTCCCGGCGCGGCATCGAGGTGGGGCATATCTTCTACTTCGGCACCAAGTACTCGGTGCCGATGGGCGCGATGGTGACCAATCGCGACGGCGAACAGGTGCCGGTCGAGATGGGCTCATACGGCATCGGCGTGTCCCGCCTAGTCGGCGCGATCATTGAGGCCAGCCACGACGAAAATGGCATCATCTGGCCGGACAGCGTAGCGCCGTTCGACGTCGGGCTGATCAATCTCAAATCGGGCGATGCCGACTGCGACGCCGCGTGCGAGGACATCCTGGTGAAGCTGGCCAACGCCGGGCTGGAATGCCTCTACGACGACCGGGAGGAACGCGCCGGAGCGAAATTCGCCGACATGGACCTGATCGGGCTGCCCTGGCAGCTGGTGGTCGGGCCGCGCGGGCTCAAGTCCGGCGTGGTCGAGCTGAAGCGTCGCGCCACGGGCGAGCGGGAGGAGCTGCCGCTCGACGCTGCACTGGCCCGGATGACCCGCCGCGGGGCGTGATCCGACGACCGCAGATTAGTCACAATGGGAGCCATCCTGACGGCCGCTCGGACCACCGGGGACGACACGGGGAATGTTCAACACGTTCGAAAGGATGGTCGCCTTCCGCTATCTGCGGGCCCGGCGAAAGGAAGGCTTCATTTCGGTCATCAGCGGATTCTCGCTGCTGGGGATAGCGCTCGGCGTCGCGACGCTGATCATCGTCATGTCCGTCATGAACGGCTTCCGGGCCGAGTTGGTCGGGCGCGTCCTAGGGCTCAACGGGCATCTCAGCGTCTATGGATTGAACGGACCGATCGCCGACTATGACGCCTTCGCCCGCGAACTGGCCGAACTGGACGTCGTCGTCCAGGCCATGCCGACCATCGAGGCCCAGGCGCTGGTCACGCATCGGGGCTCGGCCTCCGGGGCCGTGATCCGCGGCGTACGACCGGACGAGTTCCTGAACCGCCCGGCGATCGCCGCCAATCTTCGGATCGAAAACCGCGCCGACTTCTCCGGCGACGACACGATCGCCATCGGCAGCCGGATGGCCCAGCGCCTCGGCCTGACGCTGGGCGACAGCCTGACGCTGATCGCCCCCCAGGGAAGCGCGACGGCCTTCGGGACGGTGCCGCGGTCGCGGGCCTACAGGATCGCCGCGATCTTCGACGTGGGCATGTACGAATACGACAACAACTTCATCTACATGCCGCTCGAGGCCGCGCAGGTCCTCTTCATGTTGAAGGACCGGGCGACGACCATCGACCTCTTCATCGAAAACCCGGAGAACCTGGCCGCGGCCCGCGCGGCGATCGAACCCCAAATCCAGGGGCGGGGCAGGCTGTGGGACTGGCAGCAGGCGAATTCCAGCTTCTTTACGGCGCTTCAGGTGGAACGCAACGTCATGTTCCTGATCCTGACGCTGATCATCCTGGTAGCCGCCTTCAACATCATCTCGGGCATGGTCATGCTGGTGAAGGACAAGGGCCGGGACATTGCGATCCTGCGGACGATGGGAGCGACCCGGGGCACCATCATGCGCGTCTTCTTCCTGACCGGGGCATCGATCGGCGTCGTCGGGACCGCGGCGGGCGTCTGCCTCGGCGTCGCCTTCGCAGAAAACATCGAGATCATCCGGCAATGGCTCCAGGGCCTGACCGGCACCACGCTGTTCGACGCCGAGATCTATTTCCTGAGCAAGCTGCCGGCGAAGATCGATTATCTGGAGGTGGTCGCAGTCGTCGCCATGGCGCTCGGCCTTACCTTCGCCGCGACGATCTATCCGTCATGGCGGGCGGCCCGTCTCGACCCCGTGGAGGCGCTCCGCTATGAGTGAGCCCGTTCTGAAGCTGGAAGATGTCCGCCGCCACTTCTCCCAGGGCGACGAGAAGCTGGAGGTTCTGCGGGGCATTTCCCTGTCGATCCACCCGGGCGAGCTGGTTGCCCTGGTCGGTCCCAGCGGCGCCGGCAAGTCGACCCTTCTGCATATCGCGGGGCTCCTGGAACAGCCCAGCTCGGGCGAAATCGAGATCGCTGGGCGCCGCTCATCGTCCTTGTCCGACAACCAGCGGACGGCCCTCCGGTCGTCGGAAATCGGCTTCGTCTACCAGTTCCATCATCTGCTGCCGGAATTCTCGGCCGAGGAGAACATCATCCTGCCGCAGATGATCCTGGGCCGCCCCCGTCGGCGTGCGGCCGAGCGCGCCCGGGACCTGCTGCGGCAGATCGGGCTGGAGCGGCGGGCCGCCCACCGGCCGGGACAGCTTTCGGGGGGCGAGCAGCAGCGCGTCGCGATCGCCCGCGCGCTGGCCAACGCGCCGAAGCTGCTGCTGGCCGACGAGCCGACGGGAAATCTGGATCAGCATACGGCCGAGGAGGTGTTTGCGCTCCTCACCCGCCTGGTCCGGGACGCCGGGATGGGGGCGCTCATCGCCACCCACAACCTGGATCTAGCGGGGCGCATGGACAGGACCCTGGAAATGCGCGACGGACAGCTGGTCGTCCACCGGCCCGCGGCGTAGCACCGCCTCGATTTCCCCCATGACCTCATCCGGCGGGGCTGGCATGCTGGTCCCGACCAGATTCGTATCCTCCCGACCTGCCGATGTCGCACGCCGAATTCGTTCACCTTCGCGTTCACTCCGCCTATTCGCTGTCGGAAGGCGCGATCAAGCTGAAGGAGCTCGTGAAGCTCTGCCGGGCGAAGAACATGCCGGCGGTAGCCGTGACCGACAGCTGCAACCTTTTCGGGGCGCTAGAATTCGCCCTTGCCGCGGCGGATGCCGGCATCCAGCCGATCACCGGGACAGTGCTGTCCGTCGCTCGGCCTGACGGGACAGCGAATGTCGGGCGCAATGGGCAGCGCCCGGGCCCGGACCAGCTTGTCATCCTCGTCCAGAACGCCCGCGGGTACGAGAACCTGATGGCGCTCCTGAGCAAGGCCTATCTGGAAACTGACGCGGGCGATCAGCCCCATGTAGGATGGGCCGATCTGGAAGGCCGTACCGACGGCCTGATCGCGCTTTCCGGCGGACCTGGCGGTGCCGTCGGGCGGCTGCTGGCGGAAGGGCAGGCGGCCGCGGCCGAGGAGGCGCTGCTGACCCTGAAATCGTTGTTTCCCGGCCGTCTCTACGTCGAGCTGATGCGCCACGGCCTGGAGATCGAAGACCGGATCGAGGGTGGCCTGATCGACCTTGCCTATCGGCACGACCTTCCGCTGGTCGCGACCAACGACGTCTATTTCGCGGACGAGGACATGTACCAGGCCCATGACGCGCTGCTCTGCATCGCGGACGGGACCTATGTCGCCGAGCAGAACCGCCGCCGCGTCACGCCGGAGCACCGCTTCAAGTCGGCGGAGGAGATGGCGGCCCTGTTCTCCGACCTGCCGGAGGCGGTCGCGAACACCCTGACCATCGCCCGGCGCTGCCATTTCATGGTGGAGAAGCGGAAGCCGATTCTTCCCGCCTTCTCGACCGAGGGCGGGCGAAGCGAGGCGGAGGAGTTGCGCGCCCAAGCCTGGGCCGGCCTGGAGCGTCGGCTGGAAGTCCACGTCTTCAAGCCGGAGATGACGCCCGAAGAGCGCGAAGCGGTGGCGAAGCCCTATCGCGAGCGTCTGGAATACGAACTCGGGATCATCGAGACGATGGGCTTCCCGGGCTACTTCCTCATCGTTTCCGACTTCATCAAATGGGCGAAGGAGCACGGGATTCCGGTCGGTCCGGGGCGCGGCTCGGGCGCCGGTTCGGCGGTTGCCTGGGCGCTCACGATCACCGATCTCGATCCTTTGCGCTTCGCGCTGCTGTTCGAGCGGTTCCTGAACCCCGAACGTGTGTCGATGCCCGACTTCGACATCGACTTCTGCCAGGACCGCCGCGACGAGGTCATTTCATACGTCCAGCGGAAATACGGTTTCAACCGCGTCGCGCAGATCATCACCTTCGGTAAGCTTCAGGCGCGCGCCGTCCTTCGCGACGTCGGCCGGGTATTGCAGATGCCCTATGGCCAGGTCGACCGGCTGTGCAAGATGGTGCCCAACAACCCGGCGAACCCGGTTACCCTGCAGCAGGCCCTGGACGGCGATCCGCAGCTCCGGCAGCTGCGCGACAGCGACGACACCATCCGGCACCTGATCGACACGGCGATGAAGCTCGAAGGGCTCTTTCGCCATGCCTCGACCCACGCCGCAGGCGTCGTGATCGGCGACCGGCCGCTTTCCGAATTGGTGCCGCTCTACCGCGACCCGCGCTCGCCGATGCCGGTGACGCAGTTCAACATGAAATATGTCGAGCAGGCCGGCCTCGTGAAGTTCGACTTCCTCGGCCTGAAGACGCTGACGGTGCTGGCGCGGGCGGTCGACCTGATCAAGGCGGACGGCGTATCGATCGATCTCGCGACGATTCCGCTCGACGACCAGAAGACCTACGAAATGCTGAGCCGGGGCGAGACGGTGGGCGTGTTCCAGCTGGAAAGCTCCGGCATGCGCGACGTGCTGCGCCAACTCCGCCCCAACCGGTTCGAGGACATCATCGCCCTGGTGGCGCTGTACCGCCCCGGGCCGATGGACAACATCCCGATCTACATCGAGGTGAAGAACGGCAAGCGCGAGCCGGACTATCTCTATCCGACCCTCAAGCCCTACCTGGAAGAGACCTACGGCATCATGGTCTACCAGGAGCAGGTGATGCAGGTCGCCCAGGAGCTGGCGGGCTATTCGCTCGGTGGCGCCGATCTTCTGCGTCGCGCCATGGGCAAGAAGATCAAGGAGGAGATGGATGCGCAGAAGAAGACCTTCGTCGAAGGCGCCGTTGCCCGCGGCGTACCGGAAGACCAGGCGGCAGCCATCTTCGACCAGGTCGAGAAGTTCGCCGGCTACGGCTTCAACAAGAGCCACGCGGCGGCCTATGCCCTGGTCGCCTATCAGACGGCCTACCTCAAGGCGAATTTCCCGGTCGAGTTCATGGCCGCTTCCATGACGCTCGATCTCGGCAACACGGACAAGCTGAACGTCTTCCGTCAGGAACTGTCGCGCCTCGGCATCAAGCTGCTGATTCCCGACATCAACCGGTCGGGCGCCGTGTTCACCGTCGAGAAGACGGAGGAGGGCAAGGCGATCCGCTACGCCCTCGGCGCCGTCAAGGGGGTCGGCACCGACGCCATGAAGTCGGTCGTGGAGGAGAGGGAGGCGAACGGTGCCTTCCGGGACGTCTTCGACTTTGCCCGGCGTCTCGATACCAAGGTCGTCAACAAGCGCCAGCTCGAGAACCTGATCCGGGCCGGCGCCTTCGACGGCATGGACCGTAACCGCGCCCGGCTGATGGCGGGCGTCGACACGCTGGTCCGCTATGCCCATGCCGAAGCGGCGGAGCGCGAAAGCGGCCACGGCAACCTTTTCGACGGCCTGACCGGCGGAGGCGGGCTTGCCGTACCCAACCTGCCGAACCGTCCCGACTGGGACGACATGGAGCGCCTGGAGCAGGAGCGGAGCGCGATCGGCTTCTATCTTTCGGCCCATCCGCTCGACAGCTTCAAGACCGGCCGGGTCGGGGCCATTCCCTCGGGCGAGGTATTCCGGCGGCTGCGGTCCTATCAGGGCAACCGGTTCAAGATGGCGGGAATCGTGCTCGCCCGCCGCGAGATGACGACGAAGACCGGCAACCGCATGGCGTTCCTGACCATGTCCGACAGCGACGGCATGTTCGAGGTCACCTTCTTCTCGGAGACGCTCGGCATCCTGCGCCCTCTCCTGGAAGAGAACGCGCCGCTGCTGGTCACGGTCGAGGCCCAACCGAAGGACGACGACTGGCGGCTGACGGCGACCGGGGTGGAGGCCCTGGACCAGGCGATCGCCCGGGCAGGCGCCCATTTCAAGGTGTTCCTGAACGATGGCGCGGCGGTGGCGCCGCTACGCGCGACGCTTGAGCGTGAAGGGACGGGGAAGGGAAGGGTGAGCATCTTCGTGCCCATACCGCCCTCTCGCGAGGCAGAGATCACGCTGCCGGGGGGCTATGCGATTTCGGCCCGCGGCCGCGCCGCGCTCAAGGCCATCCCCGGCGTCATAGACGTGGTCGAGCTCTGACGAAGCGGGGACGGCGGAATTGGCGCGATCTGTCCGGTTGGCACGGGACTTCGGCCTCGTCTGCGGCAATCTGCCGACGGGTCCGGGCAACGCCCTGACGGACGTTCCGGGCGTCCGGGTCGGGCACCGGACGATCGTCCGGGACGCGCTTCGGACGGGCGTCACGGCGGTCCTGCCCCATGCCGGCAATCTCTACCGGTCGAAGGTCCTGGCCGCCGTCGAGGTCATCAACGGTTTCGGAAAAAGCGCCGGCCTCGTCCAGGTTGACGAGTTGGGAACGATCGAAACCCCCATACTTCTCACCAATACATTCGCCGTCGGCACCTGCTCGTCCGCGCTCATCCGTCATGCGCTGCGCGACAATCCCGACATCGGGCGGGAAACCGCGACGGTCAATCCGGTGGTTCTCGAGTGCAATGACGGCTGGCTGAGCGACATCCAGGCTTTGGCGGTAGCGGAAGCCGATGCCCTGGCTGCCATCGAGGGCGCCGCCGAAGGCAGCTTCGAGCAGGGATCAGTCGGCGCCGGAACGGGGATGAGCGCGTTCGGCTTCAAGGCCGGGATCGGCACCGCGTCGAGGCGCATCGCCCTCGACGGGCGCGATTTCCATCTGGGCGTCCTGGTCCTTGCCAATTTCGGCCGCGCCGGCGATCTGATCCTTCCGGACGGGCGCCGGCCCAGGCCGCCGAAACCGGGGAAGACCCCGGCCGATGCGGTCGAGAAGGGGTCCGTGATCGCGATCCTGGCGACCGACGTGCCGCTCGATTGCCGGCAGCTTCGTCGCGTGACCCGGCGCTGCGGCGCCGGGTTTGCCAGGCTCGGCGCCTTTTGGGGACATGGAAGCGGCGACATCGCGCTCGGCTTTTCGACCGCCTGCCGGATCGACCATGACGAAGGCCGCGACCTGATCGGGATCACGATCCTGAACGAGAACCGCATCGACCGGCTGTTCCAGGCCGCGGCGGAGGCGACCCAGGAGGCCGTTCTCAACGCCCTCTGCGCCGCCCCGGCCATGGTCGGCCGCAACGGCCACCGGAGACCGTCCCTAGTCGACTGGCTGGATGGTTCGGTCAATTAGGCGGTCCTATACCCAAAATTAACCGGCTTTCCGGTATCAAGCGCCGGCAGGAAGGTCATCTTCCCGCCATAGCAACCCCAGCCGGAGCCGGAGCGTGTCACAGCAAGCCGATGCGATTGTCGTGCTGGGCTGTCGGCTGCGTCCCGGCGGGACGATCGGGCCCGCGCTTGGACGGCGTCTTGCGCGCGGCATCGAGTTGTTCCAGTCGGGCGCGGCACCACGACTCGTCTTGAGCGGCGGTGGCACCGGCCCGGTTCCGGAGGCATCGGCCATGCAGGCTGTGGTGCTGGCGGCCGGAGTGCCCGAGACGGCCGTCCTGCTCGAACCCCGCTCGGCCGACACCCTCGGAAACGCAAGGGAGGTCGCAAGGCTTCTCCGTGCGCATGGTCTCGACAAGGTGATCCTGGTCAGCTGCGGCTACCATCTGCCGCGCGCCCGGTTCCTCTTCCGGGCGGCGGGCGTCCGGGTTGCGGCCTCGGCCGCTGCCGCCGCGGGCTCCCCGGCCCGCCGGACCTATGACCTGGCCAGGGAGGGCCTGGCCTGGCTCGTCAACATTCCGAAAGCGTTCCGGCTGCTGCTGGCCGCCTGAAGCGGCGGTGGCATCTGCCCCGGCCGACCGCCAGGCTTTCTTGAAGCAGTCCGCCTGCGACACCACATTATTGAAGTCTGGCCAGTAAGCGGGATCGGCCAGTGCGAACGGTGTGCCCGAAGCAGGGCGGGTTCGCGACGGCAAGACCGATCCGGAAAAGTCGACATGTAGCCGGGGCGGCCGTCAGGCCACTCCGATCGTTTAGTCATTGGGCCCTCCTTTCCAAGGGTCCCACGGCAGGCCAGCACCATCCGGCCCGCAAAATTATCGTCGAAAGTGAGGACAGGACGTGGCCAAGGAAGATGTTATCGAGTTCGACGGCCTCGTCACCGAGGTCCTGCCGGAGGCCCGGTTCCGGGTATCGCTCGATGCCGGGCACGAGGTGCTAGCCTACGCCTCGGGAAAGATGAAGAAGAACCGGATCCGCATTCTGGTCGGCGACCGGGTCACCGTGGAGATGACCCCTTACGACCTGACCAAAGGGCGGATCAATTTCCGGCACAAGGACGAAAGAACCGCGTCGCCGGGCGGACAAAGGCGCCCGCCTCCCCAGCGCCGTCGTCGCTGATTCCTCCCACATACAAGGACACCGCCATGGTCGACCTTCGCAGCCGCCTGCCCGAACTGTCCGATGACGCCCTGGCCACCTTGCGCGGAAACGCCGAGCGGCTGTCGCGGGAAGGAACCGACAAGCAGCGGGCAGCAGCCGACGCCCTGCTGCCGGCGGTGCTAAATGAAATCGCCGGTCGGACGAAAGAGAAGAACGCCGCCCGCCAGGAACGCGCGCGCCAGCGCAAGCGCACGAAGTCGGCCTGACCTGGGCCCGCCGGCACCGCCGCATCGCCCCCTCACATCATCGGAGACCCGCCCTTTAAGGCCGATCCGGCGTTCCGTAGCGAACCGGACCGGGATCTTCCTTGTTAGCATCAATCGATAGCGTCGGAGGAACCGGTCATGAAGCTGCGAGGGATCTTTGCGGGTGCCGTATTTCTAGCGATCCCCCTCGCAGGCTCGGCGCCCGCACGCGCCGCGAACGTCGATTTGGCGCTGGTGCTGGCGATCGACGTGTCGTCGAGCGTCAACGAGGAACGGTTCCAGCTTCAGACCCGGGGCTACGCGGCAGCCTTCCGCAACCCCCTCGTTGCCGATGCCATCGCCCAGGGACCGGAAGGCGCGATCGCCGTCACCTACGTCCATTGGGCCGGCTACGGGCAGTTCCAGCAGGTGCTGGACTGGACAGTGCTGAGCGAAAGGGCCGACGTGGAACGCTTCGGCAGCGCCATAGCCGAGACCTCGAGGACGCTCACCGGCTCGACCTCGGTCAGCGGCGCGATCGATTTCTCGGCACGTCTTCTCAGAAATGCCGGCCACAACGCCCGCCGCCAGGTCATCGACATCTCCGGCGACGGCATGAACAATCAGGGCCGTCTCGCTTCCACTGCCCGAGACCAGGCGGTTGCCGCCGGGATCACCATCAACGGGCTACCCATCCTGACCGAAGAACCGGCCCTCGACACCTACTACCAGGATCATGTCATCGGCGGGCCGGGAGCCTTCCTGGTGGTTGCCGAGGATTTCGAATCCTTTGCGGCCGCCATCCTGAACAAGCTCCTGACCGAGATCGCCGGTGACCGGTGGGCGCCCGACACGGTCCTACCGGTCAGCTCCGCCTACGACTGAAGGCAGCGCCAGGCGCTTCTTCCAGGTCGTCGCCCTTGACCCGCGGTTCAGGTCCGAAATCCGCGAGCCGGAACGGGCCGGGCGTGACACAATCCTGCCCATGGAAGACCATTTCGATCGTGATGCCTGCTATCGCGCCCTCAGCACCCGCGATCCGCGGTTCGACGGGCGCCTGTTCGTCGGCGTAACCTCGACCGGCATCTACTGCCGGCCGGTCTGCCCCGCGCGGACGCCCCGGATCGAGAATTGCCGCTTCTTCCCGTCGGCGGCTGCGGCGCAGCAAGCGGGATTCCGACCCTGCCTGCGATGCCGTCCAGAGACGGCGCCCGATCTCGGATCCTGGCGCGGCACCTCCAACACCGTCTCGCGGGCTCTCGCGCTGATCGCGGAGGGTGCCCTGGACGGCGGCGAGGCGGGGGTGGCCGCGCTCGCCGAACGGCTTGGCGTCGGCGACCGTCAACTCAGGCGGCTCTTCCGGCAGCATCTCGGCGCGTCGCCGGTCGCCATCGCCCAGACCCGCCGTATCCTTTTCGCCAAGCAGCTCATCCAGGAAACCGAGCTGTCGATGGCGGAAGTGGCCCTGGCGGCCGGCTTCGGCAGCATCCGCCGCTTCAACGAAACATTCCGCGCCCTCTACCGGCAGCCCCCCTCCGCCTTGCGCCGACGGGATTCCGCAACGGCCATCCAAGTCCCTGCAGAGGCCGGCGTCACGCTGCGTCTCAGATACCGCCGCCCATATGACTGGCAGGCGATCATCACCCATTTGCAGGTGAGGGCGGTCGCGGGCGTCGAAACCGTTTCGGGCGGGATCTACCGGCGTACCGTTCGTCATGACGGCCGGCTCGGCACCGTGGAGGTAGCGGACGACCCGGCGCGAAGCAGCCTTGCCGTGACCATCCGCTTTCCTTGCGTCCGGGCGCTGCCCACGATCCTGGCGGGGGTTCGGCGGGTCTTCGACGTCGGGGCCGACGTCGAAGCGATCGGGGCCCATCTCTCGAGCGACCCGATGCTGGCCCCCCTGGTCGCCCGGTGGCCGGGCCTGCGGGTCCCGGGCGGCTGGGACGGCTTCGAGATGGCGATCCGCGCCATCCTGGGCCAGCAGATCACGCTCGCCGCCGCCCGCGGCCTAGCCGGCCAGTTGGTCGAGCTGTGCGGCGACCCGCTGCCCGACGGGGCGGGCGCTTTCCCCGGGCTGACCCACGCCTTTCCGTCGCCGGAGCGCGTCGCCGCGGCCGACCTCTCGCCCTTGCGCATGCCGCAGGCGCGGCGCAACGCCCTCAAGGCCCTGGCCGAAGCGGCGGTGGCCGATCCGCATCTGTTCCGCCCCTATGGCAGCATCGAGGATGCGGTGGCCCGGCTTCGCAGCATCGCGGGCATCGGCGAATGGACGGCGCAGTACATCGCGCTTCGGGCGCTGAGGGAACCCGATGCCTTCCCGGCCAGCGATGTCGGACTGCTGCGCGGGGCCGCCGGGGCGAACGGACGGCCGAGCCCGGCCGAGCTCTTGCGCCGGGCGGAAGCGTGGCGGCCATGGCGCGCCTATGCCGCCCATTATCTCTGGATGGCCGACGCCGAAGGCGGGTGCGCACCGGCCGAGAACGAGGAGCAGGCGGCATGACCACGGCATCGATCTTCCTGAGGGACGACATCGAGACCACGATCGGACGCCTCGCCATCGTGGCGGACGGGGAGGGGAGGCTTAGGGCCGTTGACTGGACGGATTGCGAGGAACGGTTGGCGCGACTGCTGGCGCGTCACTACGGCGCGCGATCCGACGACCTGCGCCCCGCCCGCGATCCCGGCGGGTTTTCGACCGCGCTGGCCGGCTATTTCGCGGGCGATCTCGGGGGTATCGAGGGGCTGCCGACCGAAACCAACGGCACGCCGTTCCAGAAACGGGTCTGGGCCGAGCTTCGCCGCATTCCGTCTGGCACCACGATCACCTATGCCGAACTCGCCCGGCGCATCGGCGCCCCTTCGGCCGTCCGCGCCGTGGGCCTCGCGAACGGCGCCAATCCGATCGGCATCGTCGTTCCCTGCCACCGTGTCGTCGGAACGAACGGAACCCTCACCGGCTATGCGGGCGGAATCCCCCGGAAGCAATGGCTGTTGGCGCATGAGGGATGGCGGGCAGAAGCTGACTCATCGTACCGGTCACATGGGTAACACGTGCCGACAGGCTGCCGGTGGCGAGGTGTCGATATGTAGGCAGCCGCGATTTCGGCCGATCGCGCAGGCCAGAGGTGTTGCCTACGTTTCAGGTATGCGGAGTTACCTATTCGTGCAATCCGCATACTATGGGGTGGCGGATGGGGTGGGATTCGAACCCACGGTGAGTTTCCCCACGCCGGTTTTCAAGACCGGTGCCTTAAACCGCTCGGCCACCCATCCGCGTGTGCCCCCTTCTAGCGCGCCCCCCGGGGTTCCGCAACGGGCGGATGGGGCAGTGTGCGGTAAGGGTTCCGGCGGGGGGACGGCGAATCGCACCTTGCCAACCGGAGTTCCCCGCCCCCCGTTATGTCCTAGGGACGGTCCCGCCTTTCCCTACGCCCTTGATCCGCCGGGCCTTTCGCCGAATGGCCGGGGCCCCCTCGCCCGCGACGACTTCCTTGGGGTATGATAATGAACGATGTTTGTCCTTTCGAAGCTGTCCTGGCTGTTGCTCCAGCCCGGCAATCTTTTGGTCCTTCTGCTCTGCGCGGGGCTGGCGCTGACGGCGGCCGGGCGGCGGCGCGGGGGCATGACGCTGATCTGCCTGGCGACGGCCTCGCTGGTCGTGATCGCGGTGCTGCCTGTCGGGACCTGGGCGCTTGCGCCGCTTGAGGACCGCTTCGAACGCCCGGCCACCCTGCCGGCGCGGGTGGACGGGATCATCGTCCTGGGCGGTGCCGTCGATGTTCATCTGAGTGACGCCAGGGGCGAGCCGGTTCTGGGCGATTCCGTCGAACGCCTGCTGGCCCTTGCCGATCTGGCGGAACACTATCCCGATGCCGCCGTGGTCTATACCGGCGGATCCGGGAGCCTGCGCTACCAGGGCGCCCGAGAAGCGCCGATCGTGCAGCGGATGGCCCACCGTCTCGGCCTTGCAGAGCGGCCGGTCCTCTGGGAAGGGGCGGCGCGGAACACCCACGAGAACGCAGTCCTGGGCTACGCCCTGGCACGGCCGGCGCCCGACAGCACCTGGCTTCTCGTGACCTCCGCCTGGCACATGCCCCGGGCCGTCGGGACCTTTCGCGCCGCGGGGTGGCCGGTCACGCCCTATCCAACGGACTACCTCACCGACGGCGGGCTCGATCCCTGGCGGATCGGCTTCGATCTCTCCTTCAATCTGAGGCTCTTGAGCGCGGCCGTCCGCGAGTGGACCGGGCTTGTCGCCTATCGTGTCCTGGGCAGGACGGACGCGCTTTTTCCCGCGCCCGAAACCGGTCGCGCGGATTGATGCCGCTCCGGCGCTGTGGCACAAGGCAAGGCGGAGTGGCAATGGGGGGAGAAAGCATGCGCGCGGCGAGCGACGGAACGCCCGCTCCGGCTGGTCCGGGGGCCGAGAAGGTCGTGTCGTGTCCGGTTCGGTCCGGCAAGACGGGGGCTCGCGCACGGCAACGTGTCGCCGCGTTGTTGGCCGGGCTCGCGCTGTTCGGGCTTGTCGGCTGCGCCGAGACCCAGCTTGCCACCCATCTGGTCGGCATGTCCCAGGACGGCCCACCCACCGGACACTACAAGGTCGGACGCCCCTATCAGGTCAACGGCGTCTGGTATTATCCCGAGGAGAACTACCGGTACGACGAGACCGGCATCGCGTCGTGGTACGGGCCCGGATTCCACAAGCGGCTGACAGCGAATGGCGAGCTGTTCGACCAGGACGCCCTGACCGCCGCCCATCCGACGCTTCAGCTTCCCTCCATCGTCCGGGTTACCAATCTGGAAAACGGACGATCGATCGTGCTCCGGGTCAACGACCGGGGGCCTTTCGCCAACGGCCGCCTGATCGACATCTCCCGCAGGGGCGCAGAACTGCTGGGCTTCCGCGACAAGGGAACAGCCAGGGTCCGGGTCCAGGTTCTGGAGGACGAAAGCCGGCAGGTCGCAGCGCTTGCGCGCCAGGGCAGGGTGGCGCCGCCGCCGGTCGATCCGGGGGCACCGGTCCTCGCCGCCGCGCCCTCCGCTTCGGTGACCCGGGTCGCCCTGACCGAGCCGCAGCCCGTCCGTCCGGCCCCGACGCCGGTCACCCCTCAGGCGGTCCGGACCCCGGAAGGGGATATAGCGCCCCGGGCCGTTGTCCAGCAGACGTCGGTCACGCCGACCAGCATCTTCGTCCAGGCCGGGGCATTCTCGGTCTATGAAAACGCAGCCAAGCTCCGGGCCGCGCTGACGCCGATCGGCCCGGCCGAGATCTCGCGGACCACGGTCGACGGCACGGATTTCTACCGGGTCCGGCTAGGCCCTCTTGCGTCGGTCGAGGAGGCCGACCGGATCCTCGATTCCGTCATCCGGCAGGGACAGACGGCAGCCCGGATCATCGTCGACTGATGACGGGCAAAACCGCCCTATTATCGCCACCGCGGCGATTTGAATTGAAAATGATGCGAATGGTACGCTTGCGGAGAATTGTACAGGCCATGACCTGGTTCGGATCCCTAACGAAGCATCTGATGTCCGGCCTTCTGGCCATCGCCGTCCTGGGGGCGCTGCCGGCGGCGGCGCAGGGCATCGATACGCGGGCGCGGGAAGCCATCCTGGTCGATATGACGACAGGCACCGTACTGTTCGAGAAGAACGCCGATACGCGTATGCCGACGTCGTCCATGAGCAAGATCATGACCGCCTACATGCTGTTCGAGGCGATCGAGCAGGGCCGGGTGACGCTGGACGACACGCTCACGGTCAGCGAGAAGGCCTGGCGGATGGGCGGGTCGAAAATGTTCGTCGAGGTCGGATCGAAGGTCCGCATCGAGGACCTGATCCAGGGCATCATCGTCCAGTCGGGCAATGACGCTTCTGTCGTCGTGGCCGAAGGTCTGGCCGGGAGCGAGGCGGAATTCGCCCGCCGGATGACGGACCGGGCCCGCGAACTCGGCCTCACCAACAGCAACTTCGTCAACGCGACCGGCTGGCCCGATCCGGACCACTATTCGACGGCCCGAGACCTGGCGCTGCTGGCGCAACGCATGATCACGGACTTCCCCCAGTACTATCACTTCTATTCGCAGAAGGAATTCACCTGGAATAACATCAGGCAGGGCAACCGCAACCCGCTGCTGTACAAGGACATCGGTGCGGACGGCCTCAAGACCGGACACACCGAGGCCGCCGGCTACGGCCTGACCGCGTCGGCCGAGCGGAACGGCCGCCGGCTGATCCTGGTGGTGAACGGGCTTGCCGACGTCAACGCGCGGTCCGAGGAAGCGGAGCGGCTGATCGAATGGGGCTTCCGGGAGTTCGAGACCTATACCCTGTTCAAGGCGGGGGAGACGGTGGAAACCGCCCGCGTCTGGCAGGGCGAAGAGGACGCGGTTCCCCTGGTCGCCACATCCGACGTCGCCATGACCATACGCCACGCCGCCCGTTCGGGCCTGCGCGTCGCCGTGCGGGTGGCCGAGCCCATCGCGGCGCCGATCGCCAAGGGCCAGGAGATCGCGACCCTGATCATCAGCGCGCCCGACATGCCGGATCGGGAGATCCCGCTGGTGGCCGGCATGGACATCGAACGGCAGGGATTCGTCGGGCGGATCTTCTCGGGCGCGAAGGCGCTCGTGACCGACGTGGTCTTCGGCTCCGGCAGCAGTTCTGAGCCGGCGCCGGTCGAGCAGTAAGCTCCCGGTCCGATCCCGCATCACGCGGTCGGCCCGAACCATTTCACCAGTGCGGAGTGCGTCCGCGACCGGACGGATGATGGTGCCCAAAGGAAAGTTCATAGCGTTCTGCGGCGGCGAGGGCGCCGGCAAGAGCACCCAGATCGAACTGCTTGCGGCCCATCTCCGTCGGCGCGGGCGAGACGTGCTGACGACCCGCGAGCCGGGCGGGACGCCGGAAGGACAACAGCTTCGCCGGCTGCTGTTGACCCCGGACGGCGACGGTTGGGAGCCGATGGCCGAAACCCTGCTGATGGTCGCCGACAGGGTCCAGCACCTGCGCCGGGTAATCGCACCGGCGCTGGAGGCCGGGACGGACGTTCTCTGCGATCGTTATGCGCTGTCGACGCTCAGCTACCAGGGGGCGGGGAAGGGGGTGGCCGCCTCGTTCATCCGGGAGTTGCACCGGCAGGCCTGCGACGATTTCTGGCCGGACCTGACGATCGTGCTGGACATCCCGCCGGCCGTGGGGTTGGCGCGCAGCAAGCGGCGCCTGTCGAAGGAGAAGAGCGACGAGGACCGGTTCGAGCGGCTGGGGCTGGATTTCCATGACCGGGTCCGCACGGCCTTCCTCGACCATGTCAGGAAAAATCCGGAAACTTCCTTCCTGGTCGACGCAACGCAAGACATCTCGGCCATCCATGACGCCATCCGCGGCCGCGTCGACGCCCTGTTCGAAGCCTAGGCTCGATCGGCCGGAGCCTCTTTCCACCCTCGTGTCAGGCATCGGGCGCCGCTTCTTCCGCATGCGGGAGGAAGTGTAATGCCGGGATCGAGGCAGGCCCCCGCGTGACGCGACCGCCAGGAAACGGTTCGTCAGCCCGCGTCGGCTATGCTAACGCTTGTACATGGCGCGCTCGCCCGGACGGCTTGGCCGACCGCCGCCAGCCCCGTCATCCTGCGCATTCATGAGACCTGATCCTATCGATTTCGACATGCCTCCGACCCGTCCGAATGCCCTCAGCGCTCGCCGCGTCCAGGAGGTCGGGGAAGAATGACCGACGAGATGACGATTTCGCCCCTGCCGCCGCGGGCGAATCCCGAGCTCTTCGGCCATGAAGCGGCCGAGGAGGCGATGCTTGCCTCTGCGCTGTCCGGGCGGATGGCCCATGCTTGGCTGATCGGCGGCCCGCAGGGGATCGGGAAGGCCACGCTGGCATACCGCTTTGCGCGGTTCATCCTGTCCGGCGCCGTCGGGAACGGCGCAAACCCCACCAGCCTCCACGTCAATCCCGAACATCCGGTCTTCCGGCGCATCCGTGCCGGCGGACATGCCGATCTCCTGACCATAGAACGTCCCTGGCACAAGGACGACGAGAAGAAGGACGAGGGCGACCGGCGCCGGCGCGTCGGTGACCTGCCGGTAGACGAGGTGCGGAAGATCGCGCCCTTTCTCCATCTGACGGCCGCCGAAGGGGGCTGGCGCGTCGTCGTCGTCGACGAGGCGGAGCGAATGAGCCGGAGCGCCGCCAACGCCATTCTGAAGGTGCTCGAGGAACCGCCGCCGCGCTCGCTGCTGCTGATCGTCGCGAACAATCCGGGCCGGCTGCTGCCGACGATCCGCTCGCGCTGCCGGAAGCTCACCCTTTCGCCCCTGCCGGAATCGGAGGTCACCGGATATCTGGCGCGTCACGCACCAGGCTTGAGCGAGGGCGACCGGCTGGCGATCGCCCGGCTTTCGGAAGGCAGCATCGGACGGGCGGTGGCCCTGGTCCAGGAGGGTGGGCTGAATCTCTACCGGGTCCTGTTCGAGCTTCTCGACGACCTGCCGCGCCTTGACATCGCGGCGGTCCACCGGCTGGGCGATCAGCTCGCGCCTCCGGCCGCCGAACAGGCCTACCGGACCTTCGCGGGCCTCCTGGAACAATGGCTCACGCGCCTCATCCGCAGCGCCGCCCAGGGCGGCCCGATCGCAGAGGTCGTTCCGGGCGAGGCCGACCTGATGCGACGGCTGGCCGGCTCCGGGCGTCCCGGCCTTGATCGGTGGGTGGAGGTATGGGAAAAGACGCACCGTCTCTTCGACCGGGCCGACCACGCCAATCTCGATCGCAAGCAGGTGCTTCTTCAGGTCCTTCTGGGCCTGGAAGCGGCGGCGCGGGCGTGACGGCGGTCCCCGAGACCTGACGTCCCTTGTCGAAGCAGGAAGGAAGCCGTCCCATGGCGGACAGCGACACCAAACGCTACTACATCACGACGCCCATCTATTACGTGAACGCGGCGCCGCATATCGGTCACGCCTACACGACCATGGCCTGCGACGTGATGGCCCGTTTCAAGCGCCTGGACGGCTACGAGGTGCGGTTCCTGACCGGAACGGACGAACACGGACAGAAGGTCCAGAAGTCGGCAGCGGCGGCCGGGACCGATCCGAAGAGCTTCACCGACAAGGTGAGCCAGACGTTCCGGGACCTGGCCCAGGCGCTCAACGCATCCTGCGACGATTTCATCCGGACGACCGAGGACCGGCACATCCGCGCCTGCCAGGCGCTATGGCAGGAACTCACGGCCAAGGGCGACATCTATCTCGGCTCGTACAGCGGCTGGTATTCGGTCCGGGACGAGGCATTCTACGGCGAGGAGGAGCTTCGCGAGGAGAACGGCCGCCGGTTCGCGCCGACTGGCGCCGAGGTCGAATGGGTGGAGGAGCCGAGCTACTTCTTCCGGCTGTCCGCCTGGCAGGACCGGCTCCTCGAATTCTATGAGCGCAATCCGGACTTCATCATGCCGGAAAGCCGGCGCAACGAAGTCATCAGCTTCGTACGATCGGGTCTGCGCGACCTATCGATCAGCCGCACGACCTTCGACTGGGGCATTCCCGTCCCGGGCGACGAGAAGCACATCATGTATGTGTGGCTGGACGCGCTCACGAACTACATCACGGCGCTGGGCTACCCCGACCGGGAAGCCGATCTGTTCCGCCGCTTCTGGCCGGCCGACGTCCATGTCGTCGGCAAGGACATCCTGCGCTTCCACGCCGTCTACTGGCCGGCTTTCCTGATGTCCGCGGGGCTCGAGCCGCCGCGGCGCATCTTCGCCCACGGCCATCTGCTGAACCGGGGCGAGAAGATGTCGAAGTCGCTCGGCAACGTGATCTCCCCCTATGATCTGATCGAACGTTACGGGCTGGACGCGACCCGCTATTTCTTCATGCGCGAGGTGCCGTTCGGAGGCGACGGGTATTTCAGCCACGAGGCGATCGTCGCCCGCATCAACGGCGATCTCGCCAATGATTTCGGCAACCTGGCCCAGCGGGTCCTGTCCATGATCGCGAAGAACTGCGAGGGCGCCGTACCGCGCCGCGGCGATCTGAGCGAGGCCGACCGCGCGCTGCTGGACAAGGCCGACGGGTTGCTTGAACGGCTGCGCCGCGAATTCGACGTGCAGGCGTTCCATCGCGCTCTGGAGGCGATCTGGACGGTGATCGGCGATGCCAACCGGTACGTCGACGAGCAGGCGCCCTGGGCGCTGCGGAAGACCGATCCGGAGCGGATGGCGACCGTCCTCTATGTTCTGGCGGAGACGATCCGGAAACTGGCCATCCTGGTCCAGCCTGTGATGCCGGAGGCGATGGCCCGCATGCTGGACCAGCTTGCCGTGCCGGCGGGGGCGCGGGGCTTCGCTCATCTGGGAGAGGACCATGCGCTCGTCGCTGGAACGCCGCTGCCCCGGCCGCAAGGCGTCTTCCCGCGCTATGTCGAGCCGGAAGGGGAGGTCGCTTCCTGATGCTGGTGGACAGCCACTGCCATCTGGACTTCCCCGACTTCGAAGACGAGCTCGATGCCGTGGTCGAACGTGCCCGCCACGCCGGGGTCGGCCGGTTGCTGACGATCTGCACGTCGCTTACGCGCCTGGACAGGAACCTGGCGCTCGCGGAGCGGTACGACGTCGTCTATTGCGCCGCCGGCATCCATCCGCACGAGACGGAGAAGGAGGGCGACGTCGCTCTCGAACGGCTGGTCGAGATGGCTGCGCATCCGAAGCTGGTCGGCATCGGCGAGACCGGGCTGGACTATTTCTACGACAACAGCCCGCGCGAGACCCAGCAGCGAAGCTTCCGGACCCATATCCGTGCGGCCCGAGAAACCGGCCTGCCGGTGATCATCCACACGCGCGAGGCCGACGAGGACACGATTCGGATCCTGGCCGAGGAGGGCGCGGGGCAGGGCGGCGACAAGCCGCTCAAGGGCCTCATCCACTGCTTCAGCTCCGGCCGTCGTCTCGCTGAAAAGGCAATCGAATTCGGGTTCTATGTCTCGCTTTCGGGAATCCTGACCTTCAACCGGTCGGAGGATATCCGGCAAACGGTTCGTGACCTGCCACTGGATCGGTTGCTTGTCGAAACGGATGCTCCCTACCTTGCGCCCGTGCCCAAGCGGGGGAAACGGAACGAGCCCGCCTTCGTCGTGCACACGGCGGCGCGCCTTGCCGAAGTGAAGGCTGTTCCGGCCTCGGAGATCGCTGAAGTCACGACCGCGAACTTCTTCAGATTGTTCGATAAAGTTCCGGCGCCGGTCCAGTGATGAGGGTCATTGTTCTAGGATGCGGGGGCTCGCTCGGCGTGCCGATGATCGGCAATGTCTGGGGCGAGTGCGACCCGGCGAACCCGCGGAACCGGCGCCGCCGCCCGTCGATCATCGTCGAGACCGCAACGACGCGCATCCTGGTGGACACCAGCCCCGACCTGAGGGAGCAGTTGCTCGACGCGGAGGTCGACCGGATCGACGCGGTCCTCTTCACCCATGCACATGCCGATCATACCCACGGTGTCGACGATCTGCGCGCCCTGACCTTCCGGACGGGCGGTCCGATCCCGGCCTTTGCCGACGCGACGACGATCGACCTGCTGGAGCGGCGGTTCGGCTACGTCATGGATTCCATCGCCATGGACCGCGGGCTCTATGCGCCATACCTGACGCCCCATGTGATCGACGGCCCCTTCAGGGTCGGCGACATCGAGGTGGTGCCGTTCCTGCAGGGTCATGGCGCCGTCAACAGCCTGGGCTTCCGCTTCGGTCCGTTCGCGTATTCGACGGATGCCGCGACGCTTGACGAGGAAGCGTTCCGGGTCCTGGAAGGAACGAAGGTCTGGATCGTGGATGCGTGCCGCGAAAAGCCGCATCCGTCCCATGCCCATGTCGGCCTCGCGCTCGAGTGGATAGCCAGGGTGCAGCCGGACCGGGCCTATCTCACCCATATGAATCACACGCTCGACTACGAGAAGCTGAAGGCCAGGCTGCCCGATCACGTATTGCCCGCCCATGACGGGCTGGTCATCGAGATTTGACACAGCGTCCGAGGAAACGAGCTCATGCCTTTGACACGACGGGAGATGTTCTGCGCCGGGGCCATCGCCGGAAGCGCTTTGGTTACCGCCGGCACATCGGAAGCCCAGACCGAGCAGCAGGATGAGTTCACGGAACTCATCGGCCTCGAACTCCGGGTGGTCCGACCGGGAGAAGCCTTCACCGAGGACTACCGGGACGACCGCCTGACCGTGTTCGTCGACGACGCGGACGAAATTCTCGACGCCAGGATCATGTGAGGCCGGAATGGATCGCCGCACGCTCATCGGATCGACCTTCCTCATCGGCGGCCTCGCCGCCTGTAGCCCGGTCAATCCCCAACGGGATATAGCGCCGCCGCCGGACCTCAGCGGCGGGGGCCAGTCCCTCGAACGGCTGGTCGGGCTCAAGCTCCGCGTCGTCAGGCCGGGCCAGATGGTGACCATGGACTACAATCCCCGCCGGTTGACGGTCCAGGTCGGCGAAGACAACCGCATCACCTCGGCCCGGATCGGCTGAGCACAACCGTCGCGCGAGCCCTGCGCGGCGGTGGGCTCCCGTGCCCCGGTACCCTGGATACCTCTGCCAAGGCATACGCGTCAGTGAAGAAGCAGAGCGGATCCGCCCCGGCGCCTCACCGGCCCCGGGGCTTTCCGCGTTCCTGCAAAGCCTCAATTTACGTTGCAGTAATTCTTCGATCACTAAGCTTGCCTGCAACTCAGCGTAAGCTCCGGTGTGCAGCCTACCTCTCGGTCGCCATCAGGGCTGGGGGACCATCGGTTCATGTTCAGGCAGCTTCTTCCCGCCTTCCTGCTGATGGCATTCAGCGCAGTCTCGGTCACCGCACTGCCGAAACTGGGCGCGGCCGGTGACAGGCTGGCGGTGATCTTTCCGCCAGGCGTGACTCTGGCGTGGGGAATCAAGCGGATCGCCGCCGCCGGCGGTACCGCGATCGGAGCGGGCGCCTTCGACAACGTGATCATCGCGATACCCCATCGCCACGATTTCCCGGATCGGGCGCGCGCGGAAGGTGCGGTGCTGATTCTGGCAGCCAATGGCTTTACGGGCTGTCTCGGCAATCCAGGCACATAGGTTCAGGCAACAGACGCAAGGCCCATGCAAATTCTCTCTCTCGACCAGATTCGACGGACTGCCGGCGTAGCGTTCGCCATCGGCCTGTGGCTGCACGTACCGATCATCGCATGTGTCGCGATGCTGACCGGCACGGAAATCGCGGCTCCGACGGTGCTGGCGGCGATCCTTGCCGCCGCGGCCTCGCTGAGCTGGGCCGTCAACCGGGCCGGGCCGGCATCGCGCCATGTGGCCGCCGTGGCGCTGGTCGGAATGGCCTCGATCCTGGTCTGGCAGGCGGCGGGCCCGTGGCAGATCGATCTCCACATGTACTATTTCGCCGCCCTGGCCATGCTGGCGGCCTTCTGCGATTGGCGGGTCATCGTCATGGCCGCCGGGGCGACGGCCCTTCATCATCTGGTTCTGAATTTCGTCCTGCCATATGCCGTGTTTCCGGGCGGGGCCAGCCTCGGCCGCGTGCTGCTCCATGCGGTGATCGTGGTGCTGGAAACCTGCGCCCTGGTCGCACTGACGATCAGTATCGAGCGCCTCTTCAGATCCATGACGGACGCGGTGGACCGGGCCGCCGCCAAGGAGACGGAGGCGGAACTGCTGCGGCAGCAGCGTGCCGAGGACGAGCGTCGAAAGGGAGAGCAGGACCGCAAGGCGGAGATGGCCGAGCTGGCCGACGCCTTCGAGAACAGCGTCCGGCGCGTGGCCGCAGAAGTATCGGTGGCCGCGACCGAGATGACCCGTGCCTCCGAGGGAATCGCCCGGTCGATTGCCGCCATACGCCAGCAGGCGAGTGCCTCGGGAGAAACGGTCGACGGAACCTCGAGCAGCGCCGACCGGGTCTCGACGGCGCTCGAGAAGCTTTCGACTTCGGCCGCCATGATCCGTTCCGAGGTGGAGCGTTCGGCGACTGCCGCGGGCGACGCGGATGCCGCCGTCCGCAGCACCGACGAAACGGCTCGTGGTCTGGCCGACGCGGCGCGCAAGATCGGCGACGTCATTGCCCTCATCAACGCCATCGCCGCCCAGACCAACCTGCTGGCGCTGAATGCGACGATCGAGGCGGCGCGCGCCGGGGAAGCCGGGAAGGGCTTCACCGTGGTCGCGAATGAGGTGAAGTCGCTCGCCGGGCAGACCGCACGCGCCACCCAGGAGATCGAGGCCCAGATCACCGCGATCCAGAGCATCGCCGAAATGGTCCTGTCCTCCATCGGCTCGATCGGCGAGCGTGTTTCCGAGATGACGGAGATCGCGGCCCAGATCACCTTGGTGGTGGAGGAACAGCACGAGACCATGGAACGCATCGCAGGCGAAGCCTCCATGGTTGCAGCCGGCGTGCGGGACGTGGCAGAGGCGGCAGCCGCTATCAGCGGAACCGCGACGGAAGCCGCTACCGGGGCGGACCGGGTATACGAAGCCGCCCAAGGCCTGCTGACGCATTCCGGCGCGTTGGAGCAGGCGGCCGATTCCTTCCTCGCCCGGGTCCGGGCCGGCTGACGCGGGCAGGGGGGATGCAGGCCAGGGGCAGGGGGCTTTCGCCCGTCATCCGCCCGGCGATGCCGGCGATCGGAATTGCCCGAGGCGGCCCGACGCCGGCATTTTGAAGCCGCGATGCCGATGGCGTTCCTGCCGGATGCGGACCGGTCCCGCCGGGCACCTGGCGTCCCCCGGCATGGCTCGCAGCGGTCTATCCGGCCGGGGCGGCCGCGCGGTGGAGCAGGGCCCGAAAGCGGAAATCGCCGCGCAGGACGTCGAGATCGCTGCCGTTGTGCATCCACGCAACCAGCTCGTGATGAGCATGCGGGATCGCGCGAGCCAGGAGTTCGATCGCCTGGTCATGGGCGCCAAGGAGGACCTGTACGCAGGCAAGATTGTACAGGACCAGGAAATCGTCGGGATCGATCAGGGCGGCCGCCCCCATAAAGGCCGCCCGTGCGTCCTCGGGATCCCACTCCAGCTTGCGGGTCGCACGCTCGAAGCCGCGGAAATCCGCGGAAATGGCCTCGCTTTCGCGTCCCAGCGCCCGGTACGCACAGCCCGCCAGGATCAGCGCCTGATAATCGTCGGGCGCCACCTCGGCCGCACGCTCGTAATGGGCTGCGGCGTCCTGTTGCTTGCCTTGCCTGACGCAGGCCTGGGCATAGAAAATGTGCCCTTCGAACAGATCCGGATCCAGCCGGAGCGCGTGCTGGAACTCGCGCTCTGCCTCGGCATGATCGCTGTTGATGGACAGGGCGAGCCCGCGGGAGGCATGAACCTCCGCCAGTTCCGGGTCAAGCTCCAGCGCTCTTGCGCTTGCCGCCCGGACATCGTCGATCGACGCTTCGAAGTCGTAATTCAGGAACCGGAAGGCATCGCAGTCGGCAATCCCGGCATAGGCCCGCGCATAGTCCGGGTCGATGTCGATCGCCCGGGCGAACATGCGGCGGGCGACGTCGTATGATCGCTTGGAGTGCCGGTTGAAGAACTGACGGCCGCGAAGATAGAACTGGTAGGCCTCGACATTGCGGGTCGGAACCTTGCGGATGGCGCTGCTTTCCTGCGGCAGCAACCCGACCTTCAGGGCATCGACGATGCTGTGCGCAATCTCGTCCTGGACTCCGAAGATGTCGGTCAGGTCCCGATCATAGCGTTCCACCCAGAGATGGCCGCCGCTCGGCCCGTCGATCAGCTGCGCCGTGATCCGGGCCCGGTTCATGACCTTGCGGACGCTGCCCTCGAGGACATAACGGACGCCCAGATCCTGGCAGACCTATTGCACCTTGGCGGGCTTGCCCTTGTAGGTGAAGGACGAATTGCGGGCGACGACGAACAGGCCGGAAACCTTCGAAATGCATATTTTCGTGTGAACGATCGCCTTCCTCGCGCGTCCATTCGGAAAGGTGTTCGCCCCAGAAACTCACGAGACCTGGAGGAAAGGAATGCCAACCGCCATCGAGGGGCTCGAGGCCGCCCGAGAACTGATTTCGGACGAAGCGCGGTGGACATCGGGGACATTTGCCCGGGCAGTGGATGGGACGCCGTCCCATCCGTCCGATCCGGAGGCCTGTCGGTGGTGCGCGCACGGCGCCATCCGTCGGACATTCGATCGGGGAACCGGCCCGGTCGGCAGCGACCCCGAATATGCGCATGCGTGTTCCGTCCTGGATGCGGCCGCGCGGGAACTGTACGGCGCGAACTCGCCGGCGATCGAGATGGCAGCGGGTAGCTGGAGCTATATCGGCGTCAACGACGTGCTGGGGCATCGAGCGGTTCTGCAGGTCTACGATCGGGCGATCGCTCGGTTGAAGGCGTCGACGCGGCCGCGATCATCGCCTTTAAGCTGCTGGATCCTGTATCATCGTGATTTTCCATAATATACATTATCCGACTTTGACATATCGGGATCCGGCCCTCCCTCCATCGCCGGACACGGGTTTTCTGCACCCGCATCCTGTTCCTCATCGATGTCAGATGTCCGGCGTCAGCATCTCGGGGCGGTGCCATTATCGCGGATCAGGTCACCGGCTATTCCCGCAGATTTCGCGTGCGTCGATAGCGATTGGCCGCATCGGGACATCCCGTGAAAGAACATCCATCGGCGTCTTGCGAATCGTCGCGGCGCATCGGCATGCCGACGCGGTCCTTGGTAGCCCTTGTCAGGATTTCAGCGAGCGCGGCCGGCTTCCTTAGACCTCTACCAATCCGGCGCACTCCCGCGAACGACATGAGCCATATTCCATCCGCATCCGCATCGGCAAGACGAGGTCGCCCCGGCCGGGTTCGGATCGTCCCGCGCCGAATTCCGGACCTTTTCCCCAATCGGCGGTTTAAAGGACTTGGTAACCGACGCAGAGCCCCCTATATTCCCCCCCGTTCGATCCGGAGGCTTACGCGTCTCTCGAGCGAGACGCGCCGCCTCAGCCGGTCAGGTTCTGCCGCCCGGCGATCCGACAAGACGCCTCTCCTCCTACGTCCTCCTCCGCCGAGCCCCGTGCCTCGCGCGACCCCGTCGGTCCCGCGTGCACGTCTCCATTACCGTTTTTGAGGAAAGGTCCTTGCCCTTGTCATTCGCCGAACTTGGCCTTCATCCGTTGATCCTGAAAGCCCTGGAAGCCGGCGGCTATGTCGAGCCGACGGCGATCCAGGCGGAGGCCATCCCTGCCGCCCTTGCGGGCCATGACCTGCTTGCCACCGCTGCCACCGGCACGGGCAAGACGGCCGCCTTCATCCTTCCGGGCCTGAGCCGCATTGCCGAGCTGCCTCGCCCGAGGGAGGCTGCGGCGCCGCGAATTCTCGTTCTCGCCCCCACGCGCGAGCTCGCCCGCCAGGTCACCGATGCCGTCCGAAAGTACGGAAAGTTCCTGCGTCTCAACACGGTCGATCTGGTCGGCGGCATGCCCTACCGCGCCCAATTGCGGCTGCTGTCGCGGCCGGTCGATGTCGTCGTCGCGACCCCGGGGCGTCTGATCGACCATCTGCAACGCGGGCGCCTGGATCTCGGCTCCGTCAACGCCCTGATCCTGGACGAGGCCGATCGGATGCTGGACATGGGCTTCATCGAGGATGTCGAGACCATATCGGCCGCCTGCCCGGCCAGCCGCCAGACCATGCTGTTCACGGCCACCCTCGATCGCCGGATGGCTGCGCTTGCAGGCCGTCTGCTCCGTGAGCCCGTGCGAATTTCCGTCGAACGGGCGGCCGAGACCGTATCGATCGAGCAGCGTCTCCATCACGCCGACGACCTGGATCACAAGCGGCGCCTGCTCCACCACTTTGCCGGATCGCCCGAAGTCGCCAAGCTGATCGTGTTCGCCGCGACGAAACGGGACGCCGACGCGCTGGCCCGTGAACTGGCGGACGCCGGTCACGCCGCCGCCGCGCTGCATGGCGACATGGTCCAGGCGCAGCGGAACCGGGTGCTTCAGCAGTTGCGCACCGGACGGGTGCGTATCCTGGTTGCGACCGACGTCGCTGCCCGGGGAATCGACGTCCGCGACATCTCGCACGTCATCAATTTCGACCTGCCCCGCTCTGCCGAGGACTATGTTCATCGCATCGGCCGCACCGGCCGCGCGGGCGCGGCCGGCGTCGCGATCTCCTTCGCGACCCGTTCCGACCGGGAGACCCTTGCCCGCATCGAGCGTTATGTCCGGAGCGAGATCGCCGTCGGTACCATACCCGGGCTCGAGCCTCGCAAGCCTTTCGCCGCCCGTCCGGCCGCCCGGCCCCATAGGCCCGGCCGGCCGCGGGGCGCCCACCCCGCCAAGAGCGGGAAGGCTTGGTCCCGGCCGTCCGGGAAGCGCGGCACGCTGCCGACCGGGGCGGGCCGGCCCGACGCCGGCAGCCGTCCGCGCTTCCGGAAATTCTGATCGGACCGGGGCGGTGGCCTCCGGCCCCGCCCCTTCCGCAGATCCGTTCCCGGCCAGAGGCCGGATGAAACCTTAGCCGAGTTTGGCTATGGTGGCCCGCGCCAAGCAACCAGGCCGGTCCTCATGATGCCCGACCCTCTCGACCGTTCCCGCCCCGGAATCGACCGCATTCTTGCCGTGATGGCGCGGCTCCGCGATCCGGTCCATGGCTGCCCCTGGGACGTTGCCCAGACCTTCCGGACGATCGCGCCTCATACGATCGAGGAGGCCTACGAGGTCGCCGACGCGATCGAGCGCGGTGCCATGGACGAGCTCAAGGAGGAACTCGGCGATCTTCTGTTCCAGGTGGTGTTCTATTCCCAGATGGCCGCGGAAACCGGGGATTTCGACTTCGAGGCCGTCTCATCCGCAATCGCTGACAAGATGATACGGCGACATCCTCATGTCTTCGGTGAGGACCGGGTCGACAGCGCCGCCGAAATGACGGACCGCTGGGAGGCCCAGAAGGCCGCCGAACGGGAAGCGAAGGCCCGGTCCGAAAACCGGGCTCCAAGCGTGCTCGACGGGGTGATACCCGGCCTTCCGGCGTTGACCCGGGCCGTGAAGCTGCAGAAGCGGGCCGCCCGTGTCGGCTTCGACTGGACGGAAGCTTCCCAGATCCTCGACAAGGTCGAGGAAGAGATCGACGAGCTCCGCCACGAACTGGCGGCCGATGCCCCCGAGCGGATCGAGGACGAGTTGGGCGATCTCTTCTTTGCGCTCGCCAATCTCGGGCGGCGATTGAATGTCGATCCCGAAGGGGCTCTGCGCCGTGCGAATGCCAAGTTCGAACGGCGCTTCCGCCGCATTGAATCTTGGCTCGCCGAAGCGGGACGGACGCCGGACGAGGCCAGTCTCGAAGAGATGGAAGAGCTCTGGAACCGCGCCAAGTCCGAAGAAAAGGCTGCCAACCCAGCGACTTAATTCGCCGTCTTGAAGTTCACGCAAGGTCTGAAGGGCCGGGTTCGTCGGACCAGATCCGCTTCACCAGATCCCAGCTGTCGCGGTCCGGCGCCAGCGCCAGGCGTCCCTCGCGGACAAGCGGGCCGTACGCTCTCCCGTCGATCATGGCGCTGTATCCGCCGGCCTCCCGGTGGAGGAGCACTCCGGCCGCGTGGTCCCAGGGCTTGGTGCCTGGTGGAACCGCGACATGGGCCTTCCCTTCGACGAGGTGGAGGTATTCCACGCCGGCGCACCGTTCATAGTAGACCTCCGCAAAGCTGTCCTTCATACGTGCGACCGCGCCCTGCTCCTCGGCCGGAAAGAGAAAATCGGTGACGATCGCGACCATCTGATCGACGGGCAGGCTTTCCGCGACGGTCAGGCGGCGGCTTCCGGCATATGCCCCCTCCCCCTTGACGGCACAGGCCGTGACGCCGTCCATCGGATCGAGGATCCACCCGGCGACCGTTTCGCCGTTCACCGCCAGGGCGACGATCGATGCGAAACGGTCGATCCCATGAGCAAAGTTCCAGGTCCCGTCCAGCGGATCGATGATCCAGACCGGCCCCTCCTCCGCAAGGCGGCCGATCGCCGACGGGTCGGCGGCGCATCCCTCCTCCCCAACGATGGATGAGCCGGGAAGCAACTCGGTCAGCGCCGACGACAGCCGCCTTTCGACAGCCTCGTCGACGACGGTCACAAGGTCGCCCGGTCCGCTCTTCTCCCGGATGTCGTCGGGGTTGAGCGACCGAAAGCGGGGCAGCATTTCCTCCGCCGCCACCTCTTCCATGATCCTGGAGACTGCGGCGGGATCGGGAAGTTTCATTCACATTGCCGTCGATCGTGGCACCTGGCGCCCATCATCCCATGTCGGGGCGCGGAACAAAAGCGGCCGGACACAAGAAAGGGCGCCGGAAGGCGCCCTTTCCCGTCCGAATACCGGAAACGGACTTGTCAGAAGCCCATGCCGCCCATGCCGCCCATGCCGCCCATATCGGGGGCCGGAACCGGATCCTTCTTTTCCGGTCGTTCGGCGACCATGGCCTCGGTGGTGATGAGGAGGCCGGCGACCGAGGCGGCGTTCTGCAGGGTGGTGCGGACGACCTTGGTCGGGTCGATGACGCCGGCCTTGACCAGGTTGCCGTACTCGCCGGTCTGGGCGTTGTAGCCGTAGTCGGTGTCGCTCTGCTCGAGCAGCTTGCCGACGACGATCGAGCCGTCGACGCCGGCATTGCCGGCGATCATGCGCACCGGCGCCTGCAGCGCCCGGCGCACGATGTCGACGCCGACCCGCTGGTCGTCATTCTCCGGCTTGACCCCGTCGAGGGCGCGGGTGGCGTAGAGCAGCGCGGCGCCGCCGCCGACGATGATGCCCTCCTCGACCGCCGCCCGGGTCGCGTGCATGGCGTCGTCGACCAGGTCCTTCTTCTCCTTGACCTCGACCTCGGTGGCGCCGCCGACCCGGATCACCGCCACGCCGCCGGCCAGCTTGGCCAGCCGCTCCTGCAGCTTCTCCCGGTCATAGTCCGACGTCGTCTCCTCGATCTGCGTCTTGATCTGGGCGATCCGGCCCTGGATGTCGGCCTTGTCGCCGGCGCCGTCGACGATCGTCGTCTCCTCCTTGGTGATCACCACCTTCTTGGCCTGGCCGAGCATGTCGAGCGTGACATTCTCCAGCTTGATGCCGAGATCCTCGGAGATCACCTGGCCGCCGGTCAGGATCGCCATGTCCTCAAGCATCGCCTTGCGCCGGTCACCGAAGCCCGGCGCCTTGACCGCCGCCACCTTCAGCCCGCCGCGCAGCTTGTTGACCACCAGCGTCGCCAGCGCCTCGCCCTCGACGTCCTCGGCCACGATCAGCAGCGGCCGGCTCGACTGCACCACCGCCTCCAGCACCGGCAGCATCGCCTGCAGGCTCGACAGCTTCTTCTCGAAGAACAGCAGGTACGGGTTCTCCAGCTCGACCTGCATCTTCTCGGCATTGGTCACGAAATAGGGCGACAGATAGCCCCGGTCGAACTGCATGCCCTCGACCACCTCGAGCTCGGTCTCCAGGCTCTTCGCCTCCTCGACCGTGATCACCCCCTCATTGCCGACCTTCTCCATGGCCCGCGCGATCATCTCGCCGATCGTCGTGTTGCCATTGGCCGAGATCGTGCCAACCTGCGCAATCTCGTTGTTCGTCGACACCTTGCGCGACCGCTTCTGCAGATCCGACACCACAGCCTCGACCGCCAGGTCGATGCCGCGCTTCAGATCCATCGGGTTCATCCCCGCCGCAACCGCCTTCACACCCTCGCGGATGATCGCCTGCGCCAGAACCGTCGCCGTCGTCGTACCGTCCCCGGCCAGGTCGTTCGTCTTCGACGCCACCTCGCGCACCAGCTGCGCGCCCATGTTCTCGAACTTGTCGGCCAGCTCGATCTCCTTCGCCACCGACACGCCGTCCTTCGTGATCCGAGGCGCCCCGAACGACTTGTCCAGAACCACCGTCCGGCCCTTCGGACCCAGCGTCACCTTCACCGCATCCGCCAGAATGTCAACGCCACGGAGCATCCGCGTCCGCGCGTCCATCGCAAACTTCACGTCCTTTGCGGCCATTTCTCAGCTTCCTTGAAGATTGGATTCGGAACTCGTTGGATCTCGGGAGGATTACTTCTCGATCACGCCGAGAATGTCGCTCTCCTTCATGATCAGGAGTTCCTCGCCGTCGATCTTGACCTCGGTTCCGGACCACTTGCCGAACAGGACCCGGTCGCCGGTCTTCACGTCGAGCGCGACCAGGGTACCGTTCTCGTCACGGGTACCGGGACCAACGGCGATCACCTCGCCTTCCTGCGGCTTTTCCTTGGCGGTATCGGGGATGATGATGCCACCGGCCGTCTTTTCGGTCTGTTCGACGCGACGGACCAGCACGCGGTCATGCAAGGGACGAAAACCCATCTTTGGTCTCCCGTTGACGGCCCGCCGAACCGCGGGCCGGGTCTGGTTGGTGTTGCCTTTATCACCCGGGCTGTTGGCACTCTCGCCCGGTGAGTGCCAACGATCTAGGGAAGGCCGTTTCGGCGTTCAAGAGGGAACGGCGCGAAAAGAAGAAATTTGGCAGCATTTGACCCGGCTGGCTGCTAAGATATTGATTTCCTTGAAAAAATTGTCTTGCCCAACGTGCCGGTAAGCGCAACAATCGGTCATCCGGATCAACAAGGGTGGGACCGATACCTTGAAGACGACGGATTTCTCCCTTCAGCTCGCGGGCTATAGGCTGACCACCGCCGAGATCCTGTACCATCCCGGGCTCCTGCAAAGCTTCGTATGGCAGCACCTGGACCTCGCGCCGCGATTTCCGGAACTCAACAAATTCCTCGACTTCTGGACGCGCGAGATCGAGGGCACCCTGCATTCGGTGAGGATCGCCAGCGTCGGGCTGGTCGGCCCGGCGGAATTGCGCCTCGTCGACGGAGAATTCCGCCTCCATTGACGCTGGGCCGCCGCTGGCCGGCGCGGCCGGATCAGTAGCCGCGCCGGCGATCGACCACGTGCTGCAGCGCCTCGCCCGCCTCTGCGCGGCGGATGCCCTCGATGACGCGTGCGGCCGCGCTGCGCGCAAGGGTCGGGCTCGCTACGTGGGGGCTGATGACGATCCGGGGATCAGACCAGAAGGGGTGATCGGCGGGCAGGGGCTCGGTCGTGAACACGTCCAGCGTGGCCCCGGCGATCTGTCCGGACCGGATCGCCGCCAGGAGATCGGCTTCGACCAGATGCCGCCCTCGCGCGGCGTTGATCAGCCAGGCGCCCCGGGGCAGCTTCGCGAACAGCTCGGCGTTCAAGATTCCTTCGGTCGCGGGCGTCAGCGGCAGGAGGCAGACCAGAAGCTCGCTCCGGGCGAGAAGGGCGTCCAGCCCCTCCGGCCCGTGAAGGCAGAGCACGCCCGGGATCTCCTTGGGCGTGCGGCTCCAGCCGGCGACGTCGAAGCGCAGCGCCGCCAGCATCCGGGCGGCGTCGCGACCCAGCTCGCCCAATCCCAGAATGCCGATCCGCCGTTCCCGAGCCAGCTTCTCCGGCAGCGGCCGCCACAGCCTTGCCGCCTGCTGTTCGCGATAGGCGGCGGTCTGCCGATGCCATGCCAGGACATGAGTGCAGACCCATTCGGTCATGCCCTCGGTGAGCCCCCGGTCGACCATGCGGACCAGGGGCACGTCGTCCGGCAGGGTCGGATCGGCCAGAAGCGCGTCAACGCCGGCGCCCAGCGAGAAGATCGCCTTCAGTCGGGGCAGGCTTGCCAGCAGGCCCGGCTCCGGCTTCCAGACCAGGGCATAGTCGATGTCGGCGGGATCGCCGATGTCGGGCCAGACACGGAAATCCAGCCCGGGCATCCCTTCCTTCAGAGGGGCCGCCCAATCGGCTGCGTCGTCGGTTGCAGAGGCAAAGAGAAGCGTGGTCATGAGGCGGCACAAGATCATACCTCGCGGCTCCGGGCAAGACGGGCCCGGAGCCGGTCAGGTGGCGACCACGCTGCCGTCGACCGCCTCCAGGTCGAAGGCCGCCTTCAGCAGCGCCTTCGTATAGTCCTCCTTCGGATCCTCGAAGATCTGCCGGGCCGGGCCCTGTTCGACGACCCGGCCGTTGCGCATCACGATGACCTCGTCAGACAGCGCCCGGACCACCTTCAGGTCGTGGCTGATGAACATGTAGGCCAGCCGGTGCCGCTCCTGCAGGTCGCGCAGCAGGTCGACGATCTGGGCCTGGACGGACATGTCGAGCGCCGATGTCGGTTCGTCCAGAACGACGAACCGCGGTTTCAGCACCATGGCCCGGGCGATCGCGATCCGCTGGCGCTGGCCGCCCGAGAATTCGTGCGGATAGCGGTGCCGGCTTTCGGGATCGAGGCCGACCTCCTTCAGCGCGTCGATGATCAGCTTCTCCCGCTCCTCGGCCGTGCCGCCCAGCCGGTGGACCTTCAGCCCCTCCTCGACGATTGCGGCGACCGACATGCGCGGGCTCAAGGATCCGAAGGGGTCCTGGAAGACGATCTGCATCTCGCGTCTGAGCGGCCTCATGGCGCCGAACTGCAGGCCCTGGAGCTCCCGTCCGTCGTAGCGGATAGATCCCTTCGACGCGATCAGCCGCAGAAGCGCCAGCCCCAGCGTCGTCTTGCCCGATCCGCTTTCGCCGACGACGCCGATCGTGTGCCCCTCGCGGACGGAGAGGTCGATGCCGTCCACCGCCTTCACGTGATCGACGACCCGCCGCAGAACGCCCTTCTTGATCGGAAACCAGACGCGGATCTCGCTGCCGCGGATCACCTCCCGGGCATCGGCGGGCGGCCTGGCGGGCGTCCCCTTGGGCTCGGCCGCCAGAAGCCTCTGGGTGTAGGGATGCTGCGGCGCGCGGAACAGTGTCTCGGCCGGCGCGTGCTCGACGATCTCGCCCTGATTCATGACGCAGACGCGGTCGGCCATCTTGCGGACGATGCCGAGATCGTGGGTGATGAGCAGCAGCGCCATGCCGAAGCGCGCCTGCAGGTCCTTCAGCAGGGACAGGATTTGGGCCTGGATCGTCACGTCGAGCGCGGTGGTCGGCTCGTCCGCGATCAGCAGGTCGGGCTCGTTGGCGAGCGCCATCGCGATCATGACGCGCTGCCGCTGGCCGCCCGACAGCTCGTGCGGATAGGCGCCGAGCCGCTTTTCGGGCTCGGGCAGGCCGACGAGGCGGAGAAGCTCCAGCGTCCGGGCCCTGGCCTCGGCCCGCCCCATCCCCTTGTGCAGAAGCAGCACCTCGTTGATCTGCCGCTCGACCGTATGGAGCGGGTTGAGCGAGGTCATGGGTTCCTGGAACACCATGGAGATGCGGTTGCCGCGCACCTGCCGCAGCTTGTCGGGCCCGGCGCCGATCAGCTCCTCGCCGCGGAAGGTGATGCTGCTGCCCTCGGGATGCCGTGCCGTCGGATAGGGCAAGAGCTGCAGGATCGAAAGCGCGGTCACCGACTTCCCCGACCCGCTTTCGCCGACGAGCGCCAGGGTCTCGCCCCGGTCGACATGGAAGGAGACGCCCTTCACGGCGTCGACCGCGCCGCCCGGGACGTTGAAGGAGACGCGCAGATTCCTGATTTCCAGGAGCCGTTCCTGGGACCGGTTCCCGGCGTTGCTGTTCTTGGTATCGTTCATTCGGCAGCAGCCTTGGCATCGGTTCCGGTCGGGCGCGGCGCCGTCACCGCGTTCTCTCCGGGAAGCGGGACGACCGCCTTGCGCGGGTCGAACGCGTCCCTCACGGCTTCGCCCACGAAGACGAGGAGGCTCAGCATGATGGCGATGGTGAAGAAGCCGGTGAAGCCGAGCCAGGGTGCCTGAAGGTTCGACTTGCCCTGCTGCAGCAACTCGCCCAGCGAGGGCGACCCCGGGGGCAGGCCGAAGCCCAGGAAGTCCAGGCTGGTCAGGGTGGTGATCGATCCGTTCAGGATGAACGGCATGAAGGTGATGGTCGCCACCATGGCGTTCGGCAGCACGTGGCGGAAGATGATGACCCAGTTTGAGACGCCGAGCGCGCGGGCCGCCCGGATGTAGTCGAAATTGCGGGCGCGCAGGAACTCGGCCCGGACGACGCCGACCAGCGCCATCCAGGAGAACAGCAGCATGATGACGAGAAGCGACCAGAAGCTGGGCTGAACGACGCTGGCCATGATGATCAGGAGATAGAGCACCGGCAGCGACGACCAGATCTCGATGAAGCGCTGGAACAGAAGGTCGGTCCAGCCGCCGAAATAGCCCTGCACCGCCCCGGCGGCAACGCCGATGATCGAGGAGAAGAACGTCAGCGTCAGCCCGAACAGGACCGAGATGCGGAAGCCGTAGATCACCCGGGCAGCCACGTCGCGGGCCTGGTCGTCCGTGCCCAGCCAGTTGACCGCAGAGGGCGGGGAGGGGGCGGGCGTCGGCAGGTCGTAGTTGATCGTGTCGTAGGAAAAGGGGATGAGCGGCCAGATCATCCAGCCCTTCTCGTTGATCAGCTCCTGCACGAAGGGGTCGCGATAGACGGCCTCGGTCTCGAAGTCGCCGCCGAAGGTCGTTTCGGGATAGGAGACCAGGACAGGAAAGTAGTAGTCGCCGTCATACCGGACCAGGAGCGGCTTGTCGTTCGCGATGAATTCCGCGAACAGCGAGATTACGAACAGGACGAGGAAGATCCACAAGGACCAGAAGCCGCGCCGGTTGGCGCGGAAGTTACGCAGCCGGCGACGGGTGATCGGCGAGATCCGGAACCCCATGAAGCGGTCGTCCTGCGGACGGTCGGAGCGATCGGCGTCAGACACGGCGGGCCTCGAAATCGATCCGGGGATCGACGACGGTGTACATGATGTCGCCGAGCAGGTTCATCATCAGGCCGATCAGGCTGAAGACGTAGAGGGTACCGAACATCACGGGATAGTCCCGGTTGATCGCCGCCTCGAAGCCGAGGAGGCCGAGACCGTCGAGCGAGAAGATCACCTCGATGAGCAGCGAACCGGTGAACAGGACCCCGATGAAGGCGCTGGGGAAGCCGGCGATGACCAGCAGCATGGCGTTGCGGAAGACGTGCCCGTAGAGCACCTGACGCTCGCTCAAGCCCTTCGCCCGGGCGGTCATGACGTAGAGCTTGTTGATCTCGTCGAGGAAGGAGTTCTTGGTGAGGAAGGTGAGCGTCGCGAAGCTGCCGACGACCATCGCCGTCAGCGGCAGGGCCATGTGCCAGAAATAATCCAGGATCTGCTGCCACCAGGGCATTTGGGCCCAGCCGTCCGAAACAAGGCCCCGCAACGGAAACCAGCTGAAATACCGGCCGCCGGCAAAAAGCACGATGAGCAGCACGGCGAAGAGGAAGCCGGGGATCGCATAGCCGATCACGATCCCGGTGGAGGTCCAGACGTCGAAGCGGGACCCGTCCTTGACCGCCTTGCGGATGCCGAGCGGGATCGACACGAGATAGGTGAGAAGCGTCGTCCACAGGCCGAGGCTGATCGAGACCGGCAGCTTCTCGATCACGAGATCGACCACCCGGCGGTCGCGGAAATAGCTTTCGCCGAAGTCGAAGCGCAGGAAGTTGCCCATCATCAGGAAGAAGCGCTCGACCGGCGGCTTGTCGAAGCCGAATTCGCGCTCCAGCTCGGCGATGAAGGCCGGATCCAGGCCCTGCGCGCCGCGGTACTTGCTGGTGATCCCGGTCGTGTCCGCGCGGCCGGGATCGAAGGTCTGGAAATCCGTGGCGCCCCCGCCCGAGAAACGGGCGGTCGCATCCTGTGCGGTCCCCTGAAGCTGCGCTATCACCTGCTCGATCGGCCCGCCGGGTGCGAACTGGACGATGATGAAGGTGAGAACCATGATCCCGAACAGGGTCGGGATCATGAGCAGCAGACGGCGGATGATATAGGCGAGCATCACGCTCCGGTTCTGTGAGGGTCAGGAAACGGGGGGCGGTCAGCGGTTGCGGTTGCCGCGGAGCGCCGCCGGGTTCGACGGATCGAACCACCATGTGCTCTGGAATGCCAGCCCGTATCTGGGCCGCTTCTCCGGCCGGTCGAAGATGTCCCAGTAGGCGATCCGGTAGGTATCGTCATAGAAGAACGGGATGACGAGATGAAGCCAGAGCAGATACCGGTCGAGGGCGCGGCAGGACTGGGTCAGCGTGTCCCAGCTGTCGGCGGCGATGACCAGCTCGATCAGCTCGTCCAGGACCGGGTCCTTGATCCCGGTGACGTTGAAGTTGCCGGGCAGGTCGGCGGTCGCCGACCCGTAGGCTTCGCGCAGGGCGGCCCCCGGCGGGTAGAAGGGCGTATGATAGGCGAACAGCAGGTCGTAATTGTAGTCGTAGATGCGGTTCTGCCACTGCGCGCCGTCCACGAAGCGGGGAATGGCGTTGATTCCGCCCCGCTTGAAGTTCTGGACGAGGGCGAGGATCGTCGATTCGATCTGCGGTGAGCCGTAGATCAACTCGAACTCCATCGGCTCGCCCGTTTGGGCGTTGGTCAGGCGGCCATTGCGGATCTCCCACCCTGCCTCTGCGAACAGTTGCTGGGCCCGGCGCAGATTCGCGCGGATATTGCCGTTGCCGTCCGTTTCGGGCAGCCGGAACTCCTCGGTGAAGATCCGCTCGCGCATGTGTTCGGGCATCCGGTCCCGGAAGCGCTCCAGGATCTCCCGTTCCTGCCCCTGGGGCAGCCCCGTGGCGGCCAGCTCCGTATTCGGGAAATAGCTGTTCGCGCGCTTGAAGAACCCGTAATGGATCTGCCGCTGCGCGGTCTCGAAGTCGTAGAACTGGACCAGCGCCTCGCGCACGCGGGGATCCTGGAAGCGCGGCCGGCGCAGGTTGAAGGAGAAGCCCGAGAAGCTTGCCGGATCGGTGGACGGGAGCGTCTCCAGGATCAGGGCCTTGCGCTTGACCGCCGGGAGATTCTCGAAGCCGCGCGCCCATTGCTGCGGCTCGGTGACCGACATGAAGTCGAACTCGCCGCCCTTGAACGCCTCGTAGCGGACGCTGTTGTCGCGGTAGTAGTCGTAGCGGATCTTCTGGAAATTCATGGTGCCGCGGTTGTGCGGCAGGTCGGCGCCCCAGTAGTCCTCGACCAGCTCGTAGGTGATCGACCGCCCGGGATCGACCGCGGCGATCCGGTATTGCCCGCTGCCGAGCGGCGGCTCCAGGGTGCCCCGCTCGAAGTCCCGGCCTTCCCAGTAGTGCTTGGGCAGGATCGGGAAGCCGCCGATCGCTTCCGGGAGCGCCCGGTTGGCGGTGCTGGAGAAGGCGACCCGCACCGTGTACTCGTCCACCGCCTCGATCGAGGCCACGTCGTTGTAGAACCGCGTCCGGTAGAAGGGTCGCCCCTTCTCCCGCAGAGTTTCGTGGGTCCAGACCACGTCCTCGGCCGTGATCGGATGCCCGTCGTGGAAACGGGCGTTCCGCCGCAGATGGAAGACGATCCAGGATCGGTCCTCCGCAAATTCGATCGATTCGGCGAGATATCCGTAGGACGTCGTCACCTCGTCGCTGTTGCCGATCAGCAGCGAATCGTAGATGAGGCCCAGGCCGTCCGCCTCCTCGCCGCGCATGGTGAAGCCGTTGAGCGTGTCGAAGCTGCCGAAGGCGCTCAGCCACAGCTCCCCGCCCTTCGGCGCGTCCGGGTTCACATAGTCCCAGTGCGGGAAGTCGGGTCCGTATTTGGGCGGATCGCCATACTGGGTGATGGCATGCGTGACCGCGCCCGGTCGCGTGGACGCCCCGGCGGGTAGGATGCCGAGCGGCAGCGCCGTCATGGCCGGGGTGAGCAGCGCAAGCTTGGCAAAGGTGCGGCGGTCGATCATGTGTCCAGTCTACCTCGAAATTCCGGGGTTCTTCTGCGGGTCGATCCACCAGGTGGTGAGGAAGGGCAGCCCGTAGGCCGGCATGACCGGCGGCTGCCCGAAGCGGTTCCAGTAGGCGAGCCAGGTGTCCGCCAGGAACCAGTGCGGCACCATATAATGTCCCCAGAGAAGCACGCGGTCGAGCGCACGCGTCCAGGCGATCAGCGTCGGGCGGTCGGGCGCATTGATCAGACCCTCGATCAGCCGGTCGACGATCGGGTCCGAGATCCCGGCATAGTTCCGGGTTCCGGGCGTCGTGGCGGCGGCGGAATTCCAGAACTCGCGCTGCTCATTGCCGGGCGAGTCCGACTGGGGCAGGCGGACCGAGATCATGTCGTAGTCGAAGTTGCTGACCCGGGCCTCGTACTGGGCGCTGTCGACCATCCTTAGCGTCATCCGGACGCCCGCCCGCGCCAGGTTCTGCGCAAAGGGTTGGGCGACCCGTTCGAAGGTCGGGTCGTCGAGCAGCAGCTCGAAACGGAAGGGCTGCCCGCTCGCGACCTCCGTCAGGACGCCGTCCCGGATCTCCCAGCCGGCCTGCCGGAAGAGCTCGAGCGCCGTCCGCAGGCTCCGCCGGAGCTCCTGCGGGTCGTCGGCGCTCGCCGGAACGAAGGGTTCGGTGAAAAGCCGCTCGGGCAGGCGGTCGCGATAGGGTTCCAGGATCTCCGTCTCCTGTCCCTCCGGAATGCCGGAGGCGGCCATGTCGGAGTTCTCGAAATAGCTGTCGATCCGTTCGTAGAGCCCGAAGAACAGGCTCTGGTTCAGGAATTCGAAGGGGAAGAGCAGGCTGATCGCCTCGCGCACCCGGACGTCGGCGAAGATCGGCCGGCGGGTGTTGAAGAAGAAGCCCTGGGTGCCCTCCGGCAGCCGGGTCGGGATCTCGGCCTTGATCAGCCGGCCTTCGGCCACGGCCGGCACGTCGTAGCCCCGGGCCCAGTTGCGCGCGACGTTCTCGATCCGAAAATCGAACTGGCCCGCCTTGAACGCCTCGAACGCGACGCTCGGGTCACGATAGACGTCGAAGCGGATCCGGTCGAAATTGTACTGGCCGCGGTTGATCGGCAGATCCGCGCCCCACCAGTCGGCAACCCGTTCATAGGTGATCGCCCGCCCGGGATCGACCGATGCGACCCGGTAGGGGCCGCTGCCCAGCGGCGGCTCGAGAGAGGATGCGCCGAAATCCCGGCCCTCCCAGAAATGCTTCGGCAGCACCGGGAGCTGGCCCAGGATCACCGGCAGCTCGTTGTTGCTGCCGGTAGAGAAGACAAACCGCACGGTGTCGGCATCGACCGCGACCGCCTCCTTCACGTCGGCGTAATAGGCGGCAAAGAGGGGCGATCCCTCGGCGATCAGCGTGTCGAAGGTCCAGACGACATCCTCGGCCGTGATCGGGCGGCCATCCTGCCAGCGCGCCTCGGGGCGCAGATGGAATTCGATCCAGCTATTGCTTTCGGGGACGGTCACGGACTGGGCGACCAGGCCGTAATAGGTCGACGGCTCGTCGGCCGTCGGGGCCATCAGGGACTCGTAGACGAGGGAGGATCCCGGGGCCGCCGTGCCCCTAACGGTGTAGGGGTTCAGCTTGTCGAAGGCCGCCGGCCAGGAGAGCACGACGGTGCCGCCCTTGGGCGCGTCCGGGTTGACATAGTCGAGGTGGGTGAGATCGGGGCCGTATTTCGGCTCGCCCCAGATGGCGATCGCGTGGCTGGTGGTGGCCGGATCGTCCTGGGCATGCAAGGCGGGCTGGGCCAGGAGGAAGCCTGCCGCGGCGGCGAGAAGGAGGAGACGGGGCGCGCTCATCGCCGCCCCCTCTGCCGCAGCGCGGCATCCTTTTCCGGATCGATCCACCAAGTCGGCTGGAAGGCGAACTCGTTGGAAAAGCCGAAATCGTAAGGGGGCTGGGTTTCCGGAAATCCGAAGCGGTCCCAATAGGCGATCCAGTAGACTTCGCGGTACCACTGGGGCACGGCGTAGTGCCCGGCGCGGAGGACACGGTCCAGCGCCCTCGACGCCGCCTGCTTCGCTTCGAGCGTCTCGGCGTCGATCAGCCTCTCCAGAAGCGCGTCGACGACCGGATCCCTGATGCCGGCGAGATTGGCGCTGCCGGGCTGATCGGCCGCGGTCGAGCCGAAGCGGTCCGCCTCCTCCCGCCCGGGCGGGGGGTAGAAGGTGTAGGCGAAGGCGATTACGTCGAAGTCGCGGTCCTGGTAGCGTGCCTGCCATTGGGCGCTGTCCAGGGTGCGCATGGTGGCCGCGATCCCGACACGGCGGAGATTGTTGATCCAGGGCTGGGTCAGCCGTTCGAACTCCGAGGATCGCAGCAGGATCTCGAACCGGAAGGGCTCGCCCGACGGACCGACGAGCGTGTTTCCCTGGAGCTCATAGCCGGCTTCGCGCAGAAGCCGGATCGCCTCGCGGATCAGCCGCCGGTCCGAGCCGCTGCCGTCCGACACCGGGGGAAGCTGGGCGCTTTCGAACACCTCGGCCGGCAGGCGGTCGCGAAACGGCTCCAGGAGCTCGAGCTCCTCCGGCGTCGGCGGGCCCTCCGCCCGGTATCCGGGAGCGACGAACCATGTATCGAGCCGCTTGTTCAGCCCGTAGAACAGGTTCCGGTTGACCCACTCGAAGTCGTAGAGAAGTCCCAGCGCCTGCCGGACCCTGGGGTCGGAGAACTTGGGCAGGCGGGTGTTGAAGAAGTAGCCCTGCATGCCCCGGAAGTCGTAGCCGGGGATCTCCGCCTTGACCAGCTTTCCGTCCCGGACCGCCGGCGTATCGTACCCGGTCGCCCAGAATTGGGAACTCAGCTCCCGGCGGAAATCGCTTTCGCCGGCCTTGAAGGCCTCGAATTCCACCGTCTGGTCGCGGAAATAGGTGTATTCGATCCGGTCGAAGTTCCACAGTCCCCGGGCAACCGGCAGGTCCCGGGCCCAGTAGTCGGGGTTGCGCTCATAGACCAGGCGCCGGCCGGGCTCGACCTCGACGATGCGGTAGGGGCCGCTGCCGACCGGCGCCTCCAGGGTGCTCCGGGAAATGTCCCGGCCGTCCTCCCACCACGCCCGGGACAGGATCGGCATCTTCGCGACGTCGGTGATCGGCTTCATCGTTCCGCTGCCGGCGAAGGTGAACTTCACCCTCCGGTCGTCCAGCGCCTCGACGTCCTCCACCTGCCCCATGTAGCTCGCCTTCACGAAGGGCTGCGCATGGTCCCGGATGGCGCGGGCGGTCCAGGCCACGTCGTCCGCCGTGACCCTGGTGCCGTCGCTGAAGCGGGCTTGCGGGCGCAGGGTGAAGACGGCCCAGCTCCGGTCCGCGGGATATTCCACGCTTTCCGCCAAAAGCCCGTAATAGACCGCGATCTCGTCCTGGCTCGGGGTCATGAGCGCGTCGTAGATCAGGCCCAGGCTACGGGCGCTCTCTCCCTGGACCGGCAGGCTGTTCAGCGTGTCGAAGCTGCCGAAGGCGGATAGCCTCAGCGTCCCTCCCTTCGGGGCGGCCGGATCGGCATAGTCGAAATGCCGAAAATCCGGCGGATATTTCGGCTCCCCGAATTCCGCGATCGCATGCGCGACTGTGACCCCTGCGGCCGGGGTCTGTGCGACGGCCGGGGCTGCCAGGACAAGGGCGACGACCAGGGCGACGATGGCGCGCATGCGTTTCCCGTACGAACGGTCAGCGGTCCGGGGATGTTCGGCCCGAACCGTCCGGCATTCAAGCCTTGCGCCGTCTGTTCGCGACAGGGCGGGGGCGATCGCGGAGACCGCCTTACGCCAGAAGCGCGAGCGCGGCGTCGTGCACGGCGGCATCGCCCGAGGCGATGACGCGCCCTTCCGACCCGGGGCCAAGCGCCGCGCCCTGCCAGTCGGTCATGCGCCCGCCGGCTCCCTCGACGATGGGGACGAGCGCGGCGAAGTCGTAGAGCTTCAGCCCCGCCTCGACGACCAGGTCGACGAACCCGGCGGCGACCAGGCCGTAGCCGTAGCAGTCGCCGCCATAGGTCGTGATCCGGACCTCCCGGCGCAGGCGGTCGAAGCGGGCGAACTCGTCCGCCGCGAACATGTCGGGCGAGGTGACGTTGAGCAGGGCGTCCGGGAGCCGCGGGCAGGGCCGGGTCTTCGCGACCTTGCCGTTGAAGAGGGTGGGGCGTCCGGCGACGCCGAGCCAGCGGTCGCCGGTGACCGGCTGGTCGATCAGGCCGAGAACCGGCCGGCCGCGATGCAGGAGGGCGATCAGGGTCCCGAACAGGGGCCGGCCGGTAATGAAGGCCTTGGTCCCGTCGATCGGGTCCAGGACCCAGAGATACTCGGCATCGGGCCGTTCGATCCCGTGCTCCTCGCCATGGATCCCGTCTTCCGGCCGCTCGCGGACGAGGATCTCGCGAATCGCCTGCTCCGCTTCGCGGTCGGCGATCGTGACCGGGCTGTCGTCTGCCTTCTGGTCGACGCCGACGGGGGTCCGGAAATACCGGCGGATGACGTCACCGCTTGCCGCGGCCAGCCGCTCCGCCAGGGCTGCAAGAGAATCGAGCTCCGACTGGTTCATGTCACGGGCTCCCGGGTTCCAAAAGAAAACGGGACGGCCCACCCGCGTGAGCCGTCCCGTCGGATCGCGAGGATCGGACCGTCAGTTGCCGCTTGCGGGCGCCGGTGCCGGCGCGGTCTCGGCCGCGCCTTCGGCCGGCTGTTCGCCCACGGCTTCCTGGCCGCCCGACTGCCCGCCGGCCTGGGCGTCGTCCGATTCGCCGGCCGCCTCGCCGGTGCCGGTCGTCGCCTCGGGAGTGGTCTCCTCGCTGGCGGCCTCGGCGGCCTGCGGCGCGGGGAACGGCTTCGGATTGTCGCTGAGCGTCGCGAGATAGGCGATCAGGTCGGCGCGGTTCTTGTCGTTCTTCAGGCCGGCATAGCTCATCGCCGTGCCCGGGACCCACTGGCGCGGGTTCAGCAGGAAGCCGTTCAGCTCTTCGAACGTCCAGTTGCCGCCATGGCCCTGCATCGCGGAGGAATAGTTGAAGCCTTCGTGGCTGGCGACCGGACGCTCCACGATGTCCCACAGATTCGGGCCGACCTTGTTCGCGCCGCCCTTCTCGAAGGTATGGCAGGCCGCGCAGGCGCGGGTCTGGGCCTCGCCCGCGGCGGGATCGGCATTGGCGAGCAGGGCGCCGATGTCGGGCAGAGCCGGTTCATCCTGGGCCGCGTCGGCGGCCGGTGCCTCGCCCGTGTCGACTACATATGCATTCTCTGCGAGCTCGACCGGGTGCACGAGTTGCCTGGCGACGAAGCCAGTCACCATGGCGATAATGCCCGCGACCAGAACGGCCGCGAAAATCTTGTTTAGTTCCATGCCGGACATTCACCTTCTTACTCGGAACGGGCACCCGGGCAGGGCACCGCGGCCCGACGGTCGCGAAGCGTGGCGTTTCTAGGGCCATTTCGGGTGCCGACGCAAGCCCCTGCGCCTCTTTGCCGCTTGACGCCGCCGCCTCTCTAGCGCACGAGACGCGGGCTTGCCTTGAAACAAGCCAGAGCCCGCTTCGGATGGACCCAATCATTATCATACCTTCCCGGCTCGCCTCGACACGGCTGCCGAACAAGCCGCTGGCCGATATCGCAGGGGTGCCGATGATCGTCCAGGTCTGGCGACGGGCGTGCGAGGCGGCGCTGGGTCCGGTCGTGGTCGCGGCCGGCGACCCGGAAATCGCGGCCGTCGTCGAAGCGGCGGGCGGCCGGGCGGTCCTGACCGATCGGGACCATGCCTCGGGATCCGACCGAATCTTCGAGGCGCTCCGCCGTGTCGACCCGGAGGGCCGACACGACGTCGTGGTGAATGTGCAGGGGGATCTGCCGACGATCGACCCGGCCGTGATCCGCGCCGCGCTCGATCCGCTCCGGCAGCCGGAGGTGGACATCGCGACCCTGGTCGCCGTCATCACCCGGGAGGAGGAGGTGGCCGCCGCCAGCGTGGTCAAGGCGGTCGTGGAGCTGCCCGCGGACGCCAGAATCGGCCGGGCCCTCTATTTCACCCGGGCGACGGCACCGACCGGCCCCGGACCGCTCTTCCACCATATCGGGCTTTATGCCTACCGGCGCGATGCGCTGGCGCGCTTCGTGTCGCTACCGCCATCGGTGCTTGAGCGGCGGGAGAGCCTGGAGCAGCTCCGCGCGCTCGCCAACGGCATGCGCATCGACGTGGCGCTCGTTGACACGGTTCCGCTCGGTGTCGATACTCCCGCGGACCTAGAGCGGGCTCGCGCCCTTCTGGCCGCCGGCACCCGCGCTTCCCAGGACTTCCCCGATGCCCGTTGACACGATCTCCTTCCAGGGTTGGCCGGGAGCCAACTCCGACATGGCCTGCCGGCAGGTCTTTCCCGAGATGAAGACCCTGCCGTGCACCTCGTTCGAGGAGACGATCGCCGCGGTGCGGGAAGGACGTGCGCGCCTAGCCATGATCCCGATCGAGAACTCGGTCGCCGGACGGGTCGCCGACATCCACAACCTGCTGCCGGATTCGGGTCTCTTCATCGTGCAGGAGCATTTCCAGCGGGTGAACCACCAGCTGGTCGCCCTACCCGGAACGACCCTCGACCGGATCAGGACGGTGCACAGCCACGTCCAGGCGTTGGGGCAGTGCCGGAAGTTCCTGCGCACGCTCGGCCTTGAGCCGATGACCCATGCCGACACGGCCGGCGCCGCCAAGATGGTGGCCGAGGAGGGGGATCCGACCAAGGCGGCGATCGCCTCTTCGCTGGCGGCCCAGATCTACGGCCTGGAGATCCTCCGCTCCGACATCGAGGATGCCGAGCACAATACGACGCGCTTCGTCGTCATGGCGCGCGAGCCGCGCTGGCCGAAGCCGGGGTCGGGACCGGTGATCACCAGCTTCATCTTCGAGGTCCGAAGCGTCCCGGCCGCGCTTTACAAGGCGCTGGGCGGCTTCGCCACCAATGGCGTGAACATTACGAAGCTGGAAAGCTACATGATCGGCGGCCGCTTCTCGCAGGTCCGGTTCTACGCCGATGTCGAGGGGCATCCCGAGGAGACGCCGCTCCGCAATGCTCTGGAGGAGCTGGAGTTCTACTCCCGGCACCTGCACGTCATGGGCGTCTATCCGGCCCATCCGTTCCGTACGGATCCGAGCCAGGCCCCCGTGGCCGACTGAGATCCGGCCGAACCTCCGCCGGTCGTTTCGATTTCGACCAGGATCCGGGAACATCGGCCGGCTGACCTGGAAGGGCCGCGCAGCGTGAGTTGCGCGGCCCTTTCGCATCGTCCGGTCGCGGCTGCGGCGTCGCCCGGTCAGCCCTTCAGCAGCCGGGCGTGGTGCTCCACATGGTCGCCCATGAAGGTCGAGATGAAGTAGTAGGAGTGGTCGTAGCCCTCCTGCAGGCGCAGCCGCACCGGCACGGCCGATTGCTCCGAGGCCGACATGAACAGCTGCGGCTTCAGCTGTTCGTCCAGGAATTCGTCCTTGGTGCCCTGGTCGATCAGGATCTCGGTCCGCCATTCGGACGTGCGGACCAGCTCCGTCGCGTCGTATTGCATCCAGGTGGCACGGTCCGGTCCCAGATAGCCCGAGAACGCCTTCCGCCCCCAGGGGCACTGGCTGGGGGCGACGATCGGCGCGAAGGCCGACACCGACCGGAAGAGCTGCGGATTGCGGAGCGCGACCACCAGCGCGCCGTGGCCGCCCATCGAGTGGCCGAAGACGCCGAGCCGCTTCAGGTCGCCCGGGAAATGGGTGGCGATCAGCGCCGGCAGGTCCTCCACCACGTAGCTGTACATGCGGTAGGCTTGCGACCAGGGCGCGACCGTCGCGTCCACATAGAAACCCGCGCCCGACCCGAAGTCGTAGCTGTCGTCTTCGCCCGGAAAGTTGCAGCCGCGCGGGCTCGTGTCCGGCGCCACGACCATCAGCCCGTGCTGCGCCGCATAGGCCTGGAATCCGCCCTTGGTGACGACGTTCTCCCAGGTGCAGGTGAGGCCCGAGAGATAGACCAGAACCGGGACCGGGCCGTGCTTGGCCTGGGGGGGAACATAGATGGCCACATCCATCTCAGTCCCTGTCGCGGCCGAGACGTGCCGGTAGACGCCCTGTGTCCCGCCGAAGCTCTTGTGCTCCTTGAGGGTCTGCATGGTGACTGGATCTCCTGGATGGCTGCCGGCCCGCGGGTTCGGGACCGTATCGGCAGATGCGGGGTCCGGCCGGCTTCCGGCCGGGACCCCGTCCGGGTCAGAATGTGACGACGGATCGGATGGACTTGCCCTGGTGCATGAGGTCGAAGGCCTCGTTGATGCGGTCGAGGGGCATGGTGTGGGTGATCAGGTCGTCGATGTTGAT
>Ga0310833_100196_pt1 | contig 65755 bp, 51 predicted proteins | sample SM_ome_FD_201312 | JGI IMG/M metagenome (GOLD analysis project Ga0310833, IMG submission 201312) | Sorghum-adapted microbial communities enriched on stacked mutant (SM) sorghum from Joint BioEnergy Institute, Emeryville, California... ...
GTTTAGAAGCCGCTGAAAAAGTCGTATATTTGACCGTTCAAGATTTTAACGAGAAATGGGCAGAACGAAAGTTGCGAGGATTTGCCGAAGCGCAGGAAGCCCTCGAGCGAATGTTTGAAGAACGTTACAATTAACCAAATACTGTAAATAACAAAGTAAGGGGATGCTCCCTTTCCGCACAGGAGACAGAATATTCTGTCTCCTGTGCGGAGGAAACCGACTCCTTATCCATTCTAAATCCATTCAGAGATACCCTATCTATCTTTCATTACACAAAATTCTTGACGGTACCTTTAAAAATATTATAAAAATTGTTTTATAAGATAATATTTTAAAATTTATATATATATAAAAAACTGAGGTGGGATATAGATTGGAAAACCAATTAGAACGTACAAAGCCAAAGTCATTGCAAATTCCTGTTAAACGAAATATGTCATTAATTGTTAGTACGACAACTTTAGGTACTATAGCAGATGCAATTTTTACACTTTGTTTATCATGGTTTGTCCTTGAACGAACTGGTTCAGCTTTTATTACTTCAGCCATTACTGCTATTACATATATTGTTAATGTCTTTGCCGGCCCGTTGATTGGGGTTTTCGTTGACCGCACAAGTCCAAAAAATGCAATGATAAGGGCATATATCGCATTGGGGTTAATCGGTTTTATCCTTATATTTTTTTATTTATTTTTGCATGACTATATTATAGTTGCTGTTATGGCAATGGTTATTTTAAATGATATTGCACAAACATTCATTTCACCTTCACGAAGACGTATGTTACCAAATTTAGTTGGTACTGATCGTATTGCTGAAGTTAGTGGTTATTTATCATCTGCAGGTAAAACAGGAATATTAATTGGTAATGCTGTTGGTGGAATATTGCTTTCTCTTATTGGTTTTATCGGAATTATGTTCACTCATTCATTCATATTTTTATTAGCTGCACTTTTATCTTCTTGGTTAGCACTTCCAAAATATGAAAGAATCGTTCATCATGAAAAATCCAAACAAAAGAAACAATTTTGGAGAGAATTTAAAGATGGAGCTAAGTTATTGTTAAAACTTCGTGTTTTACTTGTTATAACTTTAATAAATATGGGAGTAAATATTGTCTCTGTTGGTCATTTGAATATATATATATTTAAAACACAATATGGAGCAACTGCAGCTCAATACGGGTTCATTGAAGCAACTGGTGTGGCAACATCAATAATCACTGGATTGTTTATTGGACGAATTATAAAGAAAATAAAACCAATATTTCCCTTAAGTTTAGGTTTAATAATCCCAAGTTTAAGTATTGCTCTAATTGGGTTTTATGATCAATTGTTTTTTGCATATATTTTAATAGCTATTCAAACATTTTTCTTGCTATTTTATACTGTTACAGTCCATACTCTTTTAATAACTCTTGTTAAACCAGAATATCGTGCTAGAATTGATACATTAGTAGCAAGTATTTCATCGTTTGCAATGCCATTAACTGTATTTCTAACAGGATACTTAGCGGATATCATACCTGTTCGGTATATTTTTTATTTCACTGGAATCTGGGGAACTTTGATGGGGATTATTCCTTTACTCAGTAAGGAAATTCATCAATTAGAAATTCTTTAAACATATGGAACGTTAATATAATTATGTTTAACATAATAAAAGTCGGTTAACTTTAAAATTGTTTAACCGGCTTTTATTTGTTATTGTATTAATTTATTCAGATTTTATTTACCTGTTTCGCGATAAAAAATGCCACCATTAATATCCTTTCAACAGGCGGGGATCCAGTTGCAACCGGGTACCAGCTCTTCCGTATCCTTTTGCAATCTAGGGCGACCGAAACGCGCCAGATAAATCCGCGTCATCGGGCATAATATCTTAACATGCATTGCCTAAACTGTCAAAAAAATTTTACTGATCCAATGTTTTTTTACCGTAATAGGATTACGCTGTCCAACCGTCGTTTTATCATCGATCGTACAAAAACGAATGGGCCGGATTGGAAATTCCGGCCCACATCTATAAATATTTGCATTCATTAGCACACCTGAAAGGGAGTTCAATCTCATAACGGCTGCCGACCTTGAAGAACTTTCACAATTTCGTCCTCCTTTTTGTCTCGCCCGGTTTCAAAAGATTATAAAGTCATTCTCTAGCCTATAGCCGCTCTTTCTTTAATGCCCGTCAGAACCTGATAAGGTAAATCTCAGCATTTTCGCATTTTCGATCATCATCGGATCTTTCTTCCATTCCATTTTGGGTCGGCAAGCGCAGGACGTGGTTTTCGCTTCCGTCTCTGTCATCCGTTGATCAGAAATCCGTCATTGACTGTCATACGGTATGGAAAAAATATTCAGCTATTTTTAATATACAATAATTCAAATAAGGATTCTGCCAGTTTCCTGTTTTCGACATAATTCAATTTGGAGAGAAATTTCAGCACGTCCGATGTTGTTTCGAAATCTTTCCACAAACGGTCTTTCAAGTCATATGGAATCTCGGCAATATCCAGTCTGCGGAAGATATCCTCATGGACATTCTGCTCCGCTGTTTCCGCTAAATTTGGCATCCATACGTCGATAGAATCCTGTACCTCGGTTAATTGGAAATTGAGTGTTTTATTTTTTTCGTCATAGTTCAATTGCGAAATAAACGGATGATCCTGTAGCATTTTCACCGTTTCTTTTCCTTCTGCGGCCATGATCGAAATAACGTGTTTTCTTCTTCTTGGCAAGATCGATTTTTCGCCCTTTATTTCTATCTTTAATGTCTTCGTTTCCCAATCGAGGGAAAGGACCGTACGGGCTCTCTTGCCCCCTTGATCTTCGATCAAGGTAAATCTGTTGGATTTTCCCGGAAAAATCACCCACCGGATCGTTTCGGGCAAATAATCACCCTTTGTTTCCATCACCTTATCATCGAGAGGAATAATGCCCCCGGCCTTTACAAAAACGGGCATTTCCGTAATTTCGCGGAATACTTTTAATGTGGTGCCCCCTTTATATCTTTTTCCGGTAAAGAAATCATACCAGTTTCCCTCCGGCAGCCAAACAAGGGTTTCGCCGGTCTTTAAAACGGGATCACTTTTTTTCGTGATCGGCGCTGCGATCATTTCCGTGCCAAAATAGTATTGGTTGGGAACCTGATAGGCTTCTTCCTCCGTCGGATGGTAATAATACATCGGCAATATTAAAGGAAGGCCGTCTTCATGGGTCAAAACGTTCATCGTATAAAGATAAGGGATTAGCGCATGCCGCAATCTCAGAAATCTTTTCATCGCATGGTAAACGATATCGTTATACCGCCACGGTTCCTTTCCCGTAAAAGCGCTGGATGAACTGTGGAGCCGGTTAATTGGGCTGAAGACGCCAAATTGAACCCATCTCATTGACAATTCGTCGTCGCGGCGACCTTTCATATGCCCGCCGATATCGTGACTCCACCAAGTATAACCAATATTAGAAGCTGTGGCCGTAAAATAAGGTTGAAAATCAAGAGACTTCCAGGAAATAATCGTATCTCCGGAAAAACCGACCGGATAGCGGTGGCTTCCCGGACCGGCATATCTGGAAAGAATGATATCATGTTTGTTTTTCCGCTGTAGGTCCTGATAATGGTAATGATTTAACAGCCACAGCGGGTCCAATCCTTCTTGTCCGCTTTCCGTCCCTTGCTGCCAATCAATCCACCAAAAATCGACCCCTTCATCCTCCAAAGGATGATGGACTTCCTCAAAATAGACTTTACGGAAATCCGGATCCGCCAAATTAAACTTTGCCGGTTCCTCCAATTCCTGATTCAATCCCAATCTCTCAGCCACAACGGGGTATTTTTCTTCAAACGCACGGATGCCGTCCGCCGGGTGTACATTTAAAGTAACATGTAAACCGAGTTCATGTAATTTTGCCAAAAATCTTTTTGGATCGGGAAATAAGTCTTTATTCCACGTATAACCGGTCCAGCCGCTGCCAAAACGTTCCGGAACATCGGTAATATGCCAATCCATATCAATAACACTGACAGATAGAGGAATTCCTTCATCCTTAAAACGTTGCATCAAATCCAAATATTCTTTTTCATTATATTTCCAATAACGGCTCCACCAATTCCCCAACGCGTATCTCGGAAGCAGCGGAACCGCACCGGTCAGACGGTAATAGTCTTTAAGTGCTTCCAAATAATTTCTGCCGTAGGCAAAAAAGTACAAATCGATTTCCTGGAATTTTCTGGGGGCGGGATTACCTTCGTCATCCAGGATAAAAGATCGGGAATCGTCTAAAACGGCAAATCCGTTTTTACTGATGATCCCCTCTTCCAATTCAACCGCACCATCACAAAAATCCAAAGTACGGGTTGTTCCTTTTAAAGTCTCCGGCACGGAGCCGTAATGCCATCGATTATGATAGGCGGAAAAGTTATATTTTACATCGATATAGAGATTGCCGGAAGAAAAAGGGCCTTTTTTATAATATAAATGAAAATAATCTGTGATGATCTCCAAATGGTCGCCCTTTTCGACCACTTCAAAGTCAACCTCGCCAAAATTGCGGTTCAACACAATTTGTGTGGGCGAATCTTCAAATTTTCCCCTTTCTGAATATTCAAGCCGGATGAGTTTATCGGTGATTAAGGTAAATCGATATTTGTCGCCTTGGACAATGTTTTTTGATCCGATCCCCATTTTTTCTTCTCCCTTCAAAAAAGATCAACAATGAAAGTAAATACCGAATAGGTTCATTAATTCACAGTCTCATATTTGGAGAATACTTTATTAATAATGAAGGAATGAATCAAGGCCAGCAATGCAAATCCTCCGAATGTTCCCATATACAATCCCGTAAGGAATCCGACGGGGGAAGAGAACGTAAAAACGGCCGGAACGATCGTCAACAGTAGCAGCATCAGGAAATGAACAAAATTCGAGATCCCGATCAATAATGAATTGATCATAGACTTTTTGATCGTGTCCTCGTATCTGGCCAGATAGGGAAAAATAAACAGCAAAATACAAAGGTAAACAAAACCGAAAGTCGCCGTCAAACCCGCAAAAAAGAACTTTAAGATTCCGCTGAGATATGCCAAAAATCTCAGATCCAATGCAAACAAAAGACCCAAGAAGAGCATGATGGCCCATACCATCGTGCCCTGTTTAAAATTTTTTTTAAAAGACGACACGAACGTCCCCAATATATAAGGATCCTCATTTCTTACCATTTTGATCGTAACCGTATATAAAGCGGTAATCGAAGCGCCAATTGTCAGGATTGGAATGCTGTAGATGATGAACAGGAAATTCAAGATGGCGATATCTACTATTCTTGAGAGAAATCGGATGAAAGGGCTGTCTAAACGTAAAAAGCGATCCACTTTTTCACCGTCTTTCCGTCAAAAACTTGAATCAATCCATCGGCTTTTTCACCTTGTTTTTCCTTTTCCAAAAAAGGATAAAAAGGATGCCTGCCGCTAATACAGCCGATCCGGCCGCAAGAACCTCCGGCAAAACCCGTTTTTGTTGATCCGACGCTTGTATGGTGAATGTTTCCCCTGAAGCATTGTGTATCCCTCCTTGCTTCGTATTCCGAATCACATTGTAGACCAGCACCGCTTTCCCCTTTGTCTTGGGGCCGGCTTCAATGCCGTAAGTCCCCGCCGTATCAATGGTATTATTTTTCAGCAGGACATGCTCGAGCAACCCTTCATTAAAGAACAAAATGCCATGATAGGTACTGTCGATGATTTGATTGTTTTGCACGATCACGTCGGCATGATTATCGTGGCCTTTTTCCGTGTTGAACCAAATGGCCCCGTACGGTTTTCCGATATCGTACTCATAGCTTCCGCAACGTTCCAAACGGTTTCCGGAAACGATGATTTTTCCTGCAAAGGGCTGAGGGTTAAATCTGGTGCTGATATTGATGCCGCTGCCGAAGGCGACGGTATCCTTGATGAGGTTGCCTTTGATTTGAATGTCCTTCCCCCCGTAAACGGCGATATTATTCGCCAGCCATTGCAGGGATACCGTATTGTTTCTGAAGACAATATCCGTATCTGCCAAAGCTGCGGACCAGGCTGCGATGCCGTCATCCCCCGTATTTCTGATATCGCATTGTTCGACGACAGAGCGGGAAGTCCCTCGGCTGAAATTGATCCCGTCCGCAAAGGTGTTTCGGATCCGGCAGCCTTTGATATGCACTTCTTCCGCCCGGCTTGCCCACACGCCGACTTTCCAATGCTCCATCCAAATATTTTCGATATGGATATTTTTGGCGCGCCTTGCCATATCGGACTCCAGCTGGATCGCAGCTGGCTCGCTGTCATTTCTGTGATCTACGTTCCCGATCAGCGAGAAATCATATAAAGATATATTTTTCGCCTTTATGAAGAAGCCTGCTTTTTCTCCTTTTAAAATGGTATGCCACATGCCGGCTCCCCTGATTACCGTATCATCTTTCGTCAACATGATACCTTTGACATATGCCGGATTTGTGATTAAAAATTCCCCTTCCGGGATATAGACTTCTTTCTTCTTTTCAACGGCCGCATTGATGCAATTGACAATGGCCTCGGTATCATCCGTTCCATCATTCGGGGTTGCGCCGAAATCCAAGACGGACAAGGAATTGACCGGCTGTTTTTTGGTCGGCTCGGCAACTTCGGCATCCAAACAATCCAACATATAATAGTCCGCATCGTTTTCTTTGTCGATCTTGAACGTAATTTTTGTTCCCGCAGAATATATCCGATCCAGTTTGATGCGTACATCGTCAAAAAAATGATGGGCTTTTCCGTCCTTCGGATTATTGGTCCAGGGGAACTTCCCGTATACCCAACTGTATTTCGATGTCAATGAAAGGGTTTCTTTTTTGCCGCCGATATACATGCTGAGGGTTGCATTTCGTCCCGATCCGTCTTCACTGTCCGGAATACCGAATCTTAACACCAAGGCATCTGCAGGTTTGGTCAGGGTGAACGTGACGTACTTGCCGATGCCGGATAAGGATACATATCCTCTTTCCGAAGCTTCGCTGGCCGGATTCCGGTATGTCCGGCCGCCCTTCACGATGTTTCCGTTGGTCTCAGCCGCCTCTGCCTGATATTCCGTATACGGCACGTTTGCCCCGGCGTTTTGATTGTCCTTTGCAAAAGCAGGGATGGATGATGAGATTTTTCCAATAAAAACCAAAAGTAACAATACGATACTTTTTATGACAAGATTTCTCAAATTCCCAGATTCACCCCGGTTATTGAAACTTTATCTCTTCGGCCACCTTCCCGTTCCATGACGCAAACCCGGCAGCGCCTTGGCAAAATTCAAGAGGCAAGATATGCAGGATGACGGTTCGAAAAATTTTTTGGATAAATGATGCGGGTATCGAATCGCCTCAAAGATTTTTCTCCTGAAGGGTAAAAACCCTTTTGTGAAAAACAACAGCCGGCCGAAACGAAAATGACCAACCGGCTGCCGTGATTTGTTTCTCGCGGAAACAAGATACCCGGGAATTATTGCAATTCTTTCAGGGTATTTTGATATCTATCGAAGGCTTTTTTCTGAATGTCCATAAATTCGTCGAGTCCCATTTTCTTCAATTGGGAAATGTACGATTTCCACTCTTTGGTTGCTCCGCCTTCCACTACCCATTTGGATTGCATCGATTCCACGTAAGAATAAATGTCCACGCTCAATGTATTTAAACGTTGCAATTCATCCTTTGTGAAACTGACATACGGATAGGGTTCCTGGGCATATTGATTGATTTGTTTGTCCAATTCCAGTTTTAAACCGTCGCCGCTATCCTTCGGCAGATCCACTTTATCGTTGAATCCATCTTCGATATATTTGGGACCGAAATCGCGGAAGGAATGAACCCAGGCAAAGGTATCTGCGGATTCGCCTTTGGGCGGCTCCAATACTTTGTAGGTTCCGTTATCCAATTTTTCGACGCCGACCCCGAATGAACCGTAGAATGTTTGGATGCTGGCGTCTTCGGTGTAAAATTTATCTACCCATTGCAATAATTTATCAGGATCTTTGCATTTTTTTGTGATGACAAATTCGTTTCTTCCATAGGTTTCCGCATCCGAAATGACATAGCGGTTCCCATCCGGTCCTTTCAAAGGCGGCAATGGCACATACTCGTCCGCATGGGGACCGAATAAGGCATCCGGCGTCCATCCGACGGCTACGCCGACGAGGGCTACATCTTCATTTTTCCGTTTTGCATCGCTCATCGACTGGTCTTGAGTAAAGATTTCCGGATCAATCAGCCCTTCAACATAGGCTTTATGCATCCATTCAATGCCTTCACGATAAGCGTCCAACGTCGGCAAAAAGACAGGTTCTCCATCTTTTAAAGCCATATAGCCCGCCCGGTCGCTTCCTTTTGTCATGCCAAAGGGAAGGATAAAACTGAAGACATTATTCGCCAAACCGCCGCCATACGGGATTTCATCATTGGGATCTCCGTTGCCGTTGGCATCTTTTTCCTTAAACGCTTTCAGCACATTATAAAAATCTTCATACGTATCCGGCATGGATAGGCCCAAATTATCCAGCCATTTTTTGTTGATAAACAACTGATTCCCGGTTTTCGGCCTTAACGGAAGCTTCTTGGGCAAACTATAAATATGGCCGTCAGGAGATGTGACCAAAGCGCGCAATAAAGGCTCTTTTTCAAAGGCGGCCTTTAAATTGGGCATGTTTTTGTCAATCAGGTCTTCAAGAGGAATAAACATGTCCTGGTTTTGGGCGATGTCACCGTCATTGAGGGCAAGGGATCCCCAGAAGGCGTCCGGCAAATCTCCCCCGGCCAGCAATACCGATTTTTTGTCGCCCCATTCGGAATTCAGGTAAATGTCCCATTTGACTTTGATTCCCGCTTCCTTTTCCGTCTTTTCGACGAATCCTTTTAAGAATTCATCTCCCCAATCCGACCAGCGGACCGTCGCGATCCGGTAGCTGCCGTCATCTTTGGATTCCTTTTCAGATGTGTTTTTGTTGCAACCGATCAGCAAACCGGTCAGCAGGACAAAAATCGTCACCAACAAAAATATTTTCCTGCGCATCTTTTTCACCCCAGATTATTCTTTTATTGCTCCAATCATAACACCCTGATTAAAGTATTTTTGCAAAAACGGATACAAGCACATGATCGGTGCGGTAGACACGACAATGGCCGCATATTTCATCATATCCGACAACCTTCTCAATTCGGCTGCCAGGTCTCCTGTAGCAGCACCCAATAAGGATTCGTTCGTAATCAGAATCCTTCTTAAGATTAATTGAAGCGGTTGCAATTTTTCATCGGTAATGTAGATTAATGCATTAAACCAGGAATTCCAGATTCCGACTGCAGTCCAAAGGCCGATCACTGCGAGAATGGCCTTGGACAACGGCAGCACAATGGTAAAAAAGTATCTGAGCGTCCCGCATCCGTCCATCTGAGCGGCTTCCCAAAGATCCGCGGGGATGCTCGTATTGAAAAATGTCCTTGCGACAATAATGTTGTAACAGGAAACGGAAAACGGTACCACCATTACCCAAAAAGTATCCAATAATCCGAAATACTTGACGACCAGATAGGTAGGCACCAAGCCGCCGCTGACAAACATGGGAATAATGTAGAAAACGGCCAGCCACTTTCTTCCAAATAAATCTTTCCTGGACAATGCATAACCTGCCGGAATATTCACGGCCAGGGCGATCAGTGTTCCAACGACCGTGTAAAGGATGGTGTTCAGATATCCTCTCCATATCACTTCCTGTTTAAATAATTCCACGTATCCGTCCAGACTCCAATCTTTCGGCCAAAACCAAACGTTTCCCTTCGCCACATCGCTCGGGTTACTGAAGGAAGCTATGATAATGAACCAAAGCGGATAAAGAATCAGAACGATCATCAGGATCGCGATGCCGTATATCGCGATATCAAAAAGCCAATCTTTCCAACCCTTTTTATGCAGCCTTGATTTTCGGGATTTTTTTTTAAAAATCATGGTGTACCCTCCGTTAAAATAAACTGATGTTGGTCAGTTTCTTGGAAATCCAGTTCACGAGGAGCAGGACCGCCAAATTGACAACGGTATTGAATAATCCGATTGCTGTCGAAAGGCTGTATTGGAAAGATTGTAACCCGACCTTATACACATAGGTGGATATAATTTCGCTTCCGGCTAAGTTTAAAGGATTTTGCAGTAAGAGGACTTTTTCAAATCCGACGCTCAAAATTCCTCCTGCTCGCAATATCAACAAAATCATCGTCGTCGGCAATAGCAGCGGCAGCTCAATATGGATAATTTTCTGCAGTCTGCTTGCGCCGTCCATCGTTGCCGCTTCATAATAGGTCGGATCGATGGTCGATAAAGCCGCAAGATAAATGATACTGTCCCAGCCTACATGCTGCCAGACATCGCTCCAAACATATACGCTGCTGAACATTGAAGGATTGGATAATATGTTCGGCATGTGAATATCAAATAATTTTAAAAAATTTGCCACCAGACCATTACTGGGCGATAAGAAGATCAAAATCATGCCGCACATGACCATCGTAGAAATGAAATGGGGCAAATAAATCGTTACTTGAAAGAACTTCCGGAACAGCATCAAACGCATTTGATTGCAAAGAATGGCCAGCGCGATCGGCAATGGAAACCCTACCAAAATACTGTACAAGCTGATATTTAAGGTATTTTTTAATGTGATCCCAAATTGGTAGGAATTGAAATATTGAATAAAATGCTTGAATCCAACCCACGGACTTCCCCATATTCCCAAGGCCGGTGAATAATCCTTGAATGCCAAAACGATTCCGTACATGGGGATATAGGCAAAACAAATCAGTAAAATGAGTGAAGGAAATAACAAAATAAAAAGTGGTATACTTTTTTTGAATTGTTTCAGTTTTTTCGATCCTTTGGGATCAACCGGCACGATTGCCTTTGGGAGGCTTTCCGATACAACGCTTTTGCTCAAAAATCCCCCTCCTCCTCATATGATCTATTTCATTTTAAGGCAATTTCATTTTAAGGCAATGCCCGCATTTCCATATAGAACGAATCCGATGACTTATTTGCATTATTTCGTAAATTTTTCAGGAGAAGAACGGAAAAATAGCACTTTTCCGTCATCATTTGCACTTTCAGCCTTATTTGTGACGTTTTTTTGCTATTCTTTGGGGGGAATACAAAATATAATGAAAATAGGAAATTCAGATAAAGAATCGGCCGATCAGCGATTCGGAAAATCTTCCGTTATGTAAGTTTGCGGGTTAAACCATCCGCGGCAGCCGGCCATTTTCTCCGTAACATGTCCGAAAAGATTTTTCCGGCTGCAGTCTGGCGATGTCCGATCAGAAAAACAAAAAAATTCGGATTAAGGAAAGCTGCCATCTGCTGGGGAAAACCATCCGGAAAAATGCAAACGATTTCAGAAGGGAAAAGCGGATGCCGAAAAAATCCCTGTTTTCCATCGATTCAATCCAGTCCGTTTCGGGGGTTAATTGAATGAAAGCGCCGGTCGAAGAAAATCCCTCTCGTTCCATTAATGATTATTTGAAAGTGTTATTTATCCTTTTAATTTCCATATTGATCATTCAGCTTTTTGTCAGCTTCTTGATCATCTCCATAACCAAGCAGCAAAGCATTGACTACATCACGAATACGGTGAACGTCTACATCAAAGAAGCCCGTCAGGAAATGAATGCCGTCGATCATTTTATGACATGGACGGTTACCCATGAACCCCTGATCAAAAATATCGAAGAAGCCGAAGATATTTCGGAAATATCCGAAAATCTTAACGATTTCCGGTCAAGGGTAAACGATTTTCAATTTTCGGTAGGTAAAGAATATCAGTTCTTTTTACTTCTGAAAAATGAAAACGAGTTTTTTAACAGCTCGCAAATTCTGATTCCTTATTCCGAATTTCTGAAACTAAAGGAAATATTCCTGTCATCGATCCGAAACAAAACGAATAACAGCTACGAAGATATGCACACCTGGCAATCCCTTCAACTCGGCAATCAATTCTATCTGTATCACCTGATCGAGTACGAAAATCGGGCGTTTATCTGCTTAATATCCGTGGACGACATTCTTCTCAGCCTAAAAGACATAAATTTGGGCAATAACGGTGCAATCATTATGGAAAATGAGGATCATGCATTCCTTTCCGACTCCAATAAAATCCAATTATTGAAAGAGCAAAATCTAGATCCCTTCTTTAACAGCCACCTTGTCTTTCCAGGAAAAGACACTTCTTTGCCGTTTACCCTGCATATTTATGTGGATCACTTCAGCGCTTTTAAAAAGGTCGTTCTCGCCCAAACGGCGATCATATTGGCAACGGCGCTCATCGGCTTAAATTTGTTTTTAATCGCCCACTATTTAAAAAACAAGGTGATCAATCCGATCCAAAAATTTTCCAAAAACCTTCACCAAATCAATAAAAACAATGAGCGAATTGATTTTGAAAGCAGCAGTATCAGGGAACTTGAAGAAGCAAACGCGCAATTTAAAGGTTTAATCAATGAAATTAAAAAACTGAAAATCAATATTTACGAACAGGAAATCGAAAAGAAAAAAATTGAAATGGATTTTATGAAATTACAGATTAAACCGCATTTTTATATAAATTGTCTGACCACCATTTACAGCATGGCGGAAATGCATTTGTTTAAAGAAATTAAAGAAATGGCTTTGTCAACGACCAAATATTTCAGGTATTTATTTCAAGCCAACAAAGACTTTGTCGATTTGGAAAAGGAATTGGAACACATAAATGATTACCTGACCATTCAAAAATTGCTGCACGGCCCCGCTTTCCTTTTTGAAAGTTTTATTGAGCCGGGTTTGGAAAAAGCGAAAATCCCCCCTTTGGTGTTACAAACCTTTATCGAAAATTCCGTTAAATATTCCGTTTCTTTGGATGAACAAATAAAAATATTACTCAGAATCCAAAGGACAGAAAGGAAAAAAGGAAAATTTATGAAAATCACAGTAAAGGATAACGGCCCCGGATTCCCTCCTGAAATTTTGGATAAACTTCAGCATCACATTTCCCTGTCCGATGAGGAGGGAAAACATATCGGCATAAACAATGTCATCCAAAGGCTTCATCTTCTTTATGAAGGGGAATCTTCGGTCGAATTTTCCAACGGGCCGGATGGCGGCGCTGTCGTTGAACTGACGATCCCTTTTAAAGGAGGAGCAGTTGTATGAACGTGTTGCTTGTGGATGATGACCGATTTGTCGTTTCCTCTCTGGAACAAAAAATAAACTGGAAAGATTTGGGTATTGAACAAATTTACTCCGCCTACAATATCCGCCAAGCCAAGAAAATATTTGAACAGCATCCGATCCATATCCTCATCAGCGACATTGAAATGCCCCGGGGGAGCGGCCTGGAACTGTTGGCATGGATCCGGTCGGAAGGGTTTGATATCCAGGCGATTTTTCTGACGAATTTCGCCAATTTCAATTACGCACAAAAAGCCATCGAACTCCAAAGCTTTGAATATTTTTTAAAGCCGGTGGAATTTGAGAAATTGGAATTCATCATCAAAAAAGCGGTCAAAAAAGTGAAAGTCAGCCAGATGCAAAATGATGCCATAAAAGCGGGGCAATATTGGCAAAAATATAAGGAAAAAATCGTTGAAAATTTTTGGATGGACTATTTAAAACCCATCGGTCCTATCTCCGATGAGAAATTGCAGGAGCTCCTGAAAGATAAAAATCTCGATTACTCAATCCATGATTGTTTTTTGCCAATGATCCTCAAAATTTTTCCTTACCGAATCGCCGATCACAAAGAAATCCGGCCATTATTTACGGATGACATCCTTGTGAAGGATCAGTTAAGAAAGCTGATCCTGGATGTGTTTAAAGGATATCCGGTCCGTTTGGAAGCCCTGATCGGATTGGGGACAAAAAATGAAGATTATCTTTCCATCATGAAAGTTCAGGAAAGTGCGTGCATGATTACTCAACAGGAACTGATTGCTTTGGGCAATGCGCTGATCGCCGCCGTTAACCGTCAGTTACAATGCGATATGCAATTCATCGTTGATTGCACGGGATCCTTCAGCCGCATTCCAACCATGGTCAAGCAGCTGCTAACCTTTGATGAAGAAACCATTCACTTCCGGAACCAAACGATCGTATTTCAAACCGGCGAACAAAACCCTGCGAAATACGTTGAACCCAATTTGCAACTGTTGGAACATTATCTGCAAACGGGAAACCGAACAGGCTTTATCAATAAATGCCACCAATACTTGACCAATCTGTTGGATAAAAATTCCTTAAACCATCATGTGCTGCGCAGTTTTCGCCTGGATATAACCCAGTTAATCTATACCCATTTAAAAGAAAAACAAATTCTCGCCCATCATTTATTTCATGGAAAAGTGAACGATTTTTTACTAGAAAAATCCACAAGATCCATCGAAGATTTGATGGCATACATTTCCTATTTGGTTCATGTTTCCCTAGACTATATGGCATTTACGGACTCGCGGAAATCCGTGGTCAAAACGATTTGTGATTATATTGACCGGAATTATCAGGAAAATATCACGAGAAATGACCTAGCTAAAATCGTATATCTCAGCCCGGATTACATCGCAAGATTATTTAAAAAGGAAACAGGAATGTCTCTTGTCAATTACATCACCAAAAAAAGAATCGACATTGCCAAAGATTTGCTTGAGCATACAAATCTCCCGGTTCATGTAATCTCCGAAAAAGTGGGCTATGAAAATTATTCCTATTTCACGAAGCTGTTTAAGAAAGTGACAAATTTTACACCGATGGATTATAGAAAATTATTCCTGTCGGCAAATCAAAACTCACCTGAAAAATCGGAAAGAAATATGACCGAGAAAACGTTGATCACACACATAAAAATTTAGCAAAAAGGCATCAAAAGTCTTATCCTTGGATCCCAGAATCCATCAATTCAGATTTCTCGCATACTTTTTTTCACTTTTCCAACTAGGGAAGACTTATATTGCACCCGATAATGGTCTCCGTTCTAATGAATGATTTCAGTCCTGTAAAGGATCCTGTCTAATACTGGGTCCCCCGACCACTCCCCCGTCCTCAGGCGCTTTATCCGCCGTGGGTATAGTCATAATGTATTTATCCGCATGGTATAAGTTGGAGTTCTGTTATACTCTCAAAAATATTGAAAATCTCTTCAAAAAAACCCATCGGTACCTGAATTGAACCATTTTCCGATTTGGAAACAGTGGCACAAAAATAAAATACGGATTATCTTGATCCTGGCAATCTTGGCGCAGGAAAATTTGACGGCAAGGGCGAATGAAAATATATACCCAGCCTGATAGAGGGAAAGGGCATGCATGTTACCGGTGGCGGAAATAAAAAGAATCGGGAAAGGCGATGTTCGTCCTTTGACAGCGGCTGAAAAATTCCGGAAGAACCGTTCTTAAAAGATTTGTGTCCTTACCAAAACAACAAGGAGGAAAACAGATGTTGCTGTCCATACCGAAGGAAGAATTGAAAGAAAGGCAAAACCGGTTTATCGAAAAATTTTCCGAAAAAGGCTGCGACGGGGCCATCCTCTTCTCCGTAACCGACATTTTTTATTTGACCGGATTCCATTTCCATCCGACGGAAAGGCCGATCGCCGTCATCATCGATCCGAATCGCGGCGTCCATTTGTTCGTTCCCCTGTTAGAACACGAACATGCGCAACAATATGCCGCCGTCGATTTCGTCCACTCCTATCCGGAATACCCGGGGATCAGGCATCCGATGGAGATTTTGAAAGACATCTTGCAAAAACTTGGGTTTGATGGGAAAAGGATAGGATATGACGCCATCGGGTACGGGTCGCCCATGGGATACCGGGGGCCTGCCCTTGATCAGCTCATTTCCGCGAAGCAGTTCATTTCCTTAAAAGGGATCATCGAAGAAATGCGTTATGTCAAATCCGAAAATGAGATCAGGCTGATCCGGGAATCCTGCCGCTGGGCGAATGTGGCCCATCGCCTGTTGCAAAATTATACGAAGGCCGGCTTGAGCGAAATGGAAATCGCCAACCGGGCGACCATGGAAGCAACCTTGACGATGATCGAAACGCTGGGACGGGACTACAAACCCCATGGGACCCCGGTCATCGCCACCTTCCGCGGGCAAGTCGGGCCCGAATCCGCCTTCCCGCATGCGGTCACGCAAAATATCATTCTTTCCAAAGGGGACACTTTGGTGACCGGCGCCGGCGCCAGCGTCTTCGGCTACGTCAGCGAATTGGAAAGAACCATGTTCGTCGAAACGGTTTCCAAGGAGCAGGAAAAATTTTTCCGCCACATGTACGAGGCGCAACAAATCGCCTTCTCCGCGATTAAACCCGGCGTTCCCTTTTCGGCCGTCGATGAAGCCGTGCAGAACTATTTTGCGGAGGAAGGGCTTACCGAATATGTCCGCCATCACACGGGGCACAGCATCGGGCTCCTCGGCCATGAGGCGCCGTTCTTCGACAGGGGCGATCACACGCCGATCCGCCCCGGCATGGTCGTCACCGTCGAACCGGGGCTTTATGTGCGGGGGCTTGGCGGATTCAGGCATTCCGATACGGTATTGGTCACGGAAAAGGGCATTGAAATCCTGACGGATTACCCCCGCGATCTGGAATCTTTGATCTGCCCATAAGCCGAAAGCAAGGGTGCCGAACCTCCCGATCAAAGGACGCATGGAATGGCTCCCCCGCTTTCATCGATCCGTCTTGGGAGATCAAGGGCTCACAGGATGTTAATCATTAAACTGTTCCGGAAAAAGGCGGACAAAAGATCAAAACATGACAGGGACCGCAAGGATGCAGGCGCTCCTTACGGTCCCCTTTGTTTTTTCCATTTCCCCGGCGCGGTCCTCTTGTTCCGCCATGCCGACCGGTGAGGAAGACATAACCTTTTTCCCTTACAAAACCGGCAATTGGCCCGAATGCTTTTCGCGCGGCTTCTGGGAGCTGGGAGATCGACCTTTCTCGCGCAAAAACCCTTCGGCCTTTCCGTGAAATTCACGGGACGCTTGCCCCCATGCCGTCCGGCGGCATCGGCGGAAATTTTCCGGCCCTTTTTCTTTCCTTCGGCTTAACGGGAAAAATTTTCCTCCCGTTTCTCCGGGCCCTTCGGGAACAGTTACTTGTTTTCCTCCAAATATTCGACCGCTTTTTTTAAGCGCCGCAACCCCTCCACCACCTTTGCCCGGGGACAGCCCACATTCATGCGAAGAAATCCTTTTCCCGGGCTCCCGTAAGTTTCCCCCGGCATAATCGCCACCTTCGCATGATGGACAAGGGCATGCTGCAGCGCTTCACTGGAATGGGGAAGGCCGGAAACATCGATCCATGCCAAAAAAGTCGATTCGGGCACCCGGAATTTCACGCCGGGGAGATGGGTCCGGATAAAATCTTCCACCGCGATCATATTTCCGTGGATATAGTCCGCCAGTTCCTTTACCCATTGGCTGCAATGATTGTATCCGGCAATCGTCGCCAGCATGCCGAAGATGCTCGCCGAAGATAATCCGTCCCGGTTTTTTAATATGTTAAGAAACCGTTCCCTTATGGACGGATCGGGAATGATTGTATATGAACCTCCTAGTCCGGGAATGTTGAACGTTTTGCTTGCCGATGAACAGACCATGACATGATTCAATTCTTCGGACACGTTCAAGATCGGAAGATGCGGACGGGGGCCGAAAACGATGTCCATATGGATTTCGTCCGAAATCAAATAGACCCGGTATTGTTCGCATAAACGGATGACGGTTTTCAATTCTTCCTCCGTCCACACGCGGCCGGTCGGATTATGCGGGCTGCACAAAAGCAGAACCTTTGCCCGTTCGTCGGCCAATTTTTTTTCCAGATCGGCAAAATCGATCCGGTATACTCCGTCCTCATTTTTCAACGGATTGGCAGAAAGGACCCGGTTGCTTTCGCGGATGACTTTAAAAAACGCGTCATAGGCCGGGGTTTGCAGAACGATGCGGTCGCCTTCCTCCGTCAAAATCTCCAGCAATTTGGAAATGGAGTAGACGACCGAAGGGCTGTACACGATCCAGTCTTCGTCGACCGGGCAGGAAAATTGCCGTTGGAACCACCCGCGGACCGCTCCCTTAAAATCGGCATGATTCCAGCGGGTGTAGCCGAAGACGCCGTGGTTCAAACGCGCCTCCAGCACGCGCAAAATTTCGGGAGGGCAACGGAAATCCGTATCGGAAATGGAAAAGGGGAGGAGATCCCTCTTCCCGAAACGGTCTTCTATATAGTCCCACTGCGTGCAATACGTGCCGCGCCGGTCAATGATTTGGTCAAAACGATTGGTCATGATGGACAACTCCAGTGGTTCAAAGTAGTTTTTCTAGCTGCGATTTAAGGATCCCGACTTGCGGGCCGATAACGACTTGCACATTGTGTTCGTCCAATTTGATTACACCAAGGGCCCCGCATGCTTTCAATACCTCTTCATCGATTCGGCTCATATCGCTGACGACAAGGCGCAAACGGGTGACGCAATTGTCCAGGGATTGAATATTTTCTTTTCCGCCCAATGCCTGGAGGATTCTTTCCGCATTGGACTTCGTGCCTTTTATGACCATTTCCCCTTCGCCGTCATTTTCCGCTTTTGCCTTTTCACGGCCGGGCGTTTTCAAATCAAATTTGACGATGGCATAACGGAAGGTGAAGTAGTATACGGCAAACCAGACGGCCCCGACGACCGGCACGAGGTACCATTTGGTCGACTGCCCTTGGAGGATGCCGAAGATAAGGAAATCCAAAATGCCGCCGTCCGTGTTCCCGATCTTGACTTCCAGCAGGGCCATGACCATGAAACCAAGGCCAGTCAGGACGACGTGGACCAGGTAAAGGGCGGGAGCGACAAACAGGAACAAAAATTCGATCGGTTCCGTGATCCCCGTGACAAAGGTGGCGATCACGCCGGAAATTAACAGCCCTTTAATTTTGTTCCGGTTCTCCGGCAGGGCGGTATGGTAAATGGCCAATGCGACGGCCGGAAGGCCGAACATGAACGTGGGCATTTTCCCTTGGGACAAAAACGCCGTGGCATCGGCGCTGAAGGGCAGCCCGTTCTTTAACTGGGCATAGTAAATGTTCAACGCCCCGGACACCGCTTCTCCGTTTACGATTTCCGTTCCGCCCGCTTCCGTGAAACGGATCATCGCCACTAAAATATGGTGAAGGCCGAAGGGGAGCAATAACCGTTCCCCGGCACCGAACAGGAACGGTCCGAACGCCCCGGCTTTTTGGATCAATGAACCGATGGCCGAGATGCCCATGGCAAAAAACGGCCATACCATCGGAATGAGGATGCCGGCCGCCGCCATGACCAAACTGGTCACGATCGGAACGAAACGGGCGCCGCCGAAGAAGGCAAAGGCATCCGGAAGTTTTGCCGCATAGTAGCGTTTATGCAAAAAATAAACGATGATGCCGGCAATGATCCCGCCTAAAACCCCCATTTCCAACGTTTGAATGCCCAAGACCGTCGTTTGCCCGGCTTGGCGCATTTGCTCGGCATCCACAAGCTTTCCGGTTGCCGCCAAATAAAAATTGATGGATAAATGCATGATCACATAGCCGATAAAACCCGAAAACGCGGCAACCCCTTTTTCGTAGCGGGCAAGCCCGAGCGGGATCGCCATGGCAAACAGTACGGGCAAATAGGAGAAGGCGAATCCTCCGATCGTTGAAAGGAAACGAAAAATCGTCTGAAGCACCGGGTTTCCTAAAAAAGGAAGGGTTTCAATCGTCGACGGGCTCGTAAAGGAACTCCCGATCCCCAATAGGAGACCCATAAAGGCCAGCAATGCGACCGGAAGCATGAAGGTTTTTCCCAACCCTTGGAAAAATTCCCACGCCCCCGTTTTGGCAGACTTTTGCTTTTCCATTGCGGAACTCCTTTCCATCCTGTTTTTGAAAGCAATTTCAGCATAATGCCATCCTCCTTTTCATACAAGACTTTGCGGGGCGAATGTAAACGCTGTACATTCTTTGTAAAACGATTACAATTTTCCGGCAAAAAATGGCCAGTTCACGAGCGGAAACCGGCATTTTCCCATAGAAAAAAACTTGGACGGAATTACTAGCACCAAGCAATGAAAGGATATTATTGATGATGGTTGGTGTTTATGCGTCTTGACTTAAATAAAAATTAGGATCTCGTTTAAATCTTCATTGTTTGACTTGTTCAGCGGAAAAGATATGGATGGGGCATAACTAACCTTTGGTGTTAGTTATGCCGTCCAAGAAAAAAAAGACCGCTGCCCCGGAAAAACGGCGGGCAGCGGTTCTCACCGATCCCTTTCCTTGCCAGCGTTATTTTTAAGATTTAAATAAGTAATGATGATAAAATCCAAAATGATGCTCAGCGGGAATCGGGAACACATATCGAGATCGTCAAAATAGCAATGGACGATATGGGCATGCAAGGCCAAATCGGCTTCCTGCTGCAGGCGGTTGTGCGGGGTGCCGGTAATGGCGACCGTTTTCACCTTTCTGCTTTTTAAGATTTGGGCGTATTCCAGCATATAGAGGGTTTCGCCGCTGTAGGAAACAAGAATGGCCAAATCCTTTTCCGTCAAACTGTTGGCCGCGCTCCGCAGCTCGTCCCAGTCTTCCCGGGCATGGCAAATTTTCCCGGAAAACATCAGCTTTCTTGCCGCATCGACGCAGATCGGCAGGGAATTCCCCACCCCGAACAGTTCGATATGGGTACTCTGCTCGATATATTCCGCCGCCCGCTTGATTTTTTCTTCGTCAATGGATTGCAGCGTTTTCTCCATTTCCCGCTTGACCCTTTCCATATGCTGAGAAAGAAGGTAAGACGGAGGCGATGCGGGAGGCTGGGCGGCTTGGGCGATGTTTTTGGAAAGCTCGTATTTGAAGTCTTGAAAACCGCGGAAACCGATCCTCCGGCAAGTCCGGCTGATCGTTGCCGTCGAAACAAAAATTTTTTTTGCCATTTCCTCCACGCTGAGCCGGATCACTTCTTCCGGATGGCGCAAAATGTAATCCAGCACTTGCACTTCCAGCGGGCTCAACTTTTCCCGGAATTGCATGAGTCTTTTTTGAAATGCTTGCATAGGATCACCTGATTGGGGGAAGTTTTCTTGCGATTCTAACCTTATCATAAATGATCGGGAACATGGCGGGTACTTTCCTTCCGGTTTGATGATGCCGAAAGAAGGAAGAAACGGGATCGTCAATGAAAGGGCGTCATCGGAACCGAACCAGAACTTTTGCCTAGCCTGCCGCTTTCCGCATTGCGGACCGACCGCCGTTTCAGCGCCCGCGCCAGTTCATGGAAAGGATTCCACCGTTATTATCGGTTTGATCTCAAGATTTTTATGACTGCTGTTCGATCTAAAATTTTCTATCAAACAAACATCTGGTCAGGCATATGCCGCTGATGCCGAACAACAATTATTAAAGAAGTTTTCAACATATTTGTTAGGATGAGGAAAATGAAGAAAAAAGCAATCATTCCAGTGATTATTTTGCTGATCCTATTCATCGCCGTGATATGGTATACGTTTCCAAAGGAAATTTCGATACCAGGAAACAATAACGAAGTTGTCATAAATTTTTTGGACAACGGATTAGGTCCCTTGGTTTACACCGGCATCGCAAATGATCAACCTCATACTCATGGATACGGAGCAATCTTTATTAATAGCGATTTAGTCAAGTAAACATTTTAAAGGGAGATTGGGACTCAAAAAACGGTTATATGATTTCTGCGCCTGCCGATTATCGGGAGGATGCTTTAATAATTGCCGACGAACTCATGAGGAAGTTCTTAAAAGGAAAAAGTTTGGAGTAACGCTTGGGCATTATGCACATAAATTTTGTCTCACCCCGAATAAGTCGCAGATCAATATTTCGAAAATCGTCCCGACAAATGTAAAACAGTAGTAATAAGGCAATTAGGGGTGAAAAAATCCCGTCGCTCCCTGCCGGGCCGGTTTTTTGCTTAAAGGCAAGCGGTGAAAGAAATCCCATATTCGTATGGGAAATACGAGTATGGTGATGTGATTACAAGAGATTGAAATGGCATGAAACGTTTGGGACGCCAAAACTGGCAAAAAACACGGTTTCGGCAAATCCGGGTGCTCGCTGCCGTCGGCATAAAATTTTTTGCCGATTCCTTCACGCCGGGCCGGACCGCTCCTTCCGGTGGCGCCTCCGCTTCATCCGCCCGCTTCCCGAAACAATCCGTCATGAATTGTTTCGGATGACCTTTTGGCTGCCCGAAACCCCGCCGGCAAATCCCCTAAATTTAAAAAAAAGCAAGGAACCTGCCTCGGTTCGCTTGCTTTTCGGACGTTATTCGAAACCGGTCTTATGCGGAGACTTTCTCTTTATTCTCTCCGTTCCCATGATGAAAATGTTGTTTCATCCATTGTTTCAAGTACGGAATGGCGAAACGGTCAACGCCCCAATAATAGCTTCCTTTGCCCGTAAAGAGAAGGATCATTTCCAGGGTGTACATAATCGGATTCGTGCTGGTCGTCCCGGCGAGCATAAAGTTCAAGTTCATAAACATCCCTGCGAGCAGGGCCGGAATCGTAGCTACGCCAAGAATTAAAGCGAGTCCCGCGAGAAATTCGCCGACGGGAATGATAAAGTTGAAAAACCCGACATTCGGCAAAGCGACATGTTCCAGGAAGGCCGCGTACCATCCTTGCACCGCCGGGTGTTCCCCAGTCGCTTTAGCGATGGCCCCTTGCAAAAATCCCGTCGCATCAAAACCGCCCGCCAATTTATGGAACCCGGAAGTCATCCATTGGATCCCCAACCAAACCCGGATCACCGTCCAAAGGATGCTGGCTTGCGGTGTCTGCCACCATTTCGCTTGCATATCCATTTCCTCCCCCTTCGTTTTTAGTGAAATACTTCACATATTCAATGAAAAAATATTGGAATAAGTTCCCATTTCTTCGATCATTTTGTGAAATATTTCACTATCCTTTCTACTATTAATATAGAGGAAATGTTTGCCGAAAGCAAGACCGTTCATGAATCTTTCACACTTTTCCGGAGAAGGCGGCGAAGGAACGGGCATGGTTCCGTTTTTTGCTGTTCCGTCTTGCCGCAGGGGCGGGGCTGGCATCCTCATCCGTCCCCCAAATAGGGATGGACGGGGTGAAATCATATACATCCGTTTTTATCGCTGGCTTTTCGTGAACTCTACAAAAATTCTCCCTTTTTTTAATAAAAAAAACAAGCAAAAAATCAAAAGGAAGACCCATCCTTTAGGATCTTCCCCATCCGATGTCGGAACCGCCGGTCGATGATGGAACATAAATTGCGGGATAACGGACAATTTTTTTGCGATGATGGACATATTGGGCGTCCATGTTGAACATACTTTTTTCCATGTTGGACAATCATTTTCAAATGTTGAACCAATGGGAACGGATGCCGGACAAACCGGTTTCTCGGCCCCAAAAATGTTGGACCGACTTTTCGCCATGATGGACGAATCGGAACGGATATCGGCCATTTGGATAAAATGTTGGCCGATCGGAACATCATGGCGGACTCCGGTGAAAAAAAGCGGATATCGGACATTCCCCGTCGTGCCGGATCCCCCAAGCCCGCCATCTGGACGAATGGCAGAGTCCGACGGCAGGCCCCGACTTCCCGGATTTCCGGAAGAAAACTTTTCCAAAACCCACGGATGGACCCGCCGGCCGCTCCCCATCTCCCCTTGAACATTCACAAAAAATGGCCGCCGGGCCCGGCCCGCCTTTGAAAATTGCCCCTTTTACAAATAATCCCTTCCCACACTTTTTCCGTTATAGCTGAACCGGACCGGTTTCTCGTCGACGACGGTTTCCAGATGCACCGGCCGGCCCCACAACCGATAAATATACGGGAGCACCTTTTCCAAATATTTGATGTCCAGCTCGATGCCTTCATAATGATGCTGCAAATACAGTTCCCCGTTTTGGGCATAATCGCCGTCGGTTACGGTGATGTAGGGAAAGCCGCCGTTCACCCGGAGATTGACCAGATGGTCGCGGATTTCCTGCCATTGTTTGCTGGATATCTTGTAATCCCGGTCCTGTTTTTCGAACAAATAGAAGTCTTCCCGCTGGATCAGTTCCTTCGTTAAATAGTTCCTTAAAAAAGACTGGTCCGATTCCAGTTCGCGGACTTCGAAGATCTTCTCCCGGCCCGTGCCCGGCCGGATTCCCCTTTTTTTCATTTCCTCCGTCGGGCGGTTCCAGCGTTCTTCGATCTCCTCGAAAATCTTCAACCCCAAATGATACGGATTGAGGCCGGTTTTGGACGGTTGAATGACGCTGGCGTTCAATTTGGCAAACTCGATCGCCTCATCGGGGCTCAAATCCATTTCCCTTAAAATCCGCTGATGCCAATAAGTAGCCCAGCCTTCGTTCATGATCTTCGTCTCCAGCTGCGGCCAAAAATAGAGCATTTCTTCCCGGACAATCGCGACGATGTCCCGCTGCCAATCTTCCAGCGCCCGGCTGTAATGGATCAGAAATAAAAGCAGGTCCTTCTCCGGCCGGGGCGGAAGCTTTTTCCGTTTTTTGGGTGCCGCCGCCCGCCGTTCATTTTTCTTGTCCAACGCCCAAAGATCATCATAGGGCGTGCTTCTTCCCGGCCGCTCCCCTTCCTCCTCCGCTTCCTCCTCCATCCAGGAAAATTGCGGGCGGAGCAGGGAAGGATCGATATGCTCTTCGATGGACAAAACCGCGTCCAAAAAAGACTCCACCCGTTTTTTCCCGTATTGGATCTCGTAATGGCGGATCCGTTCGGCGCTGGCGGCCATGCTTTCCACCATATCCCGGTTCGTGTTCATGAAACGGACGTTGTTTTTGAAAAAATCCGAATGGGCCAGCACATGGGCGACGATCAGCTTGTTTTGAATCAAGGAGTTGGATTCCAGCAAGAAGGCGTAGCAAGGATCGGAGTTGATCACCAATTCGTAAATTTTGCTCAGGCCCAGGTCGTATTGGACCTTCATCTTGTAAAAATGTTTGCCGAAGCTCCAGTGGGAAAAACGGGTCGGCATCCCGTAGGCGCCGAAGGTATAAATGATATCGGCGGGACAAATTTCATAGCGCATCGGAAAAAAATCGAGCCCGAAACCGGATGCGATTTCGGTGATTTCGCCGATGGCCTTCTCCAAGGCTTTCTTCTCATCTTGGCGCATGCGATGATTCCCCCTTGGCCTTTCCTTATTTTGGCTGACGCGTTGAAGCTTGACAACACCGATTCCTCTTCTCCCGGTTTTTTTGGAAAATTCCCGTGGATTTTCTGATTTCTTAATATCCAACATATGTGTTTGGGAATAATACAATGAAAAAATTGGGGAAACCGACGCAGGGGAACCGGGGGAATCCCGGAAGGCAACGGGAAGGGATCCGTCCGGCAGGAGCCGGGCATCCGGAGATCCTGGCGGACGGCGAAACCTTGCCGGCAGGATCACCGCGGCCGCGGCAAAACCGCTCGGATCCAAAGGATGCGGCGCCGGAGGAAAAAGATGCGGGCGGGCAATCATGGATATTTTCCCCGTCATTTCCGCTTCAGAGCGGCTTAGGCCGCAAACATCCAGGGATCGGGCAGGCATCCGCCTGAAAATCATTTTCTTGACAAATTCCCTGAAATATTCTAAAATTCAAAGGAAAATCATTCATACGGGATTTTTTAGGTGGAGTCTGTCACTTAGGGATTTCTGTGTCCCTCGTGGCAGGCTCCTTTTCTTTTAGCCAATCAAAATCGGAAAGGCGGGATGTTTGCATGTTGATCCTTCAGTTAGCCATCATTTTGGCGGCCGCGAAAGTGGCGGGCAGTCTGAGCGTAAGATTGGGGCAGCCGTCCGTCCTCGGCAAACTCCTGATCGGGATCGTTTTAGGTCCCTCGGTATTCGGATTGGTCAAAGAGACGGAAACGTTGGCCGAATTGAGTCAAATCGGCGCGATCCTGCTGATGTTCATCGCCGGGCTGGAAACGGATATCGAACGGTTCAAACAAACCGGAAAAGCCGCGACTTTCGTAGGGTTGGGCGGCATGATCATGCCGATGGTTTTCGGTTATCTGGCCGGGGTCCTGTTAAATCTCACCACGCTGCAGTCCTGGTTTCTGGGGCTTTTGCTTTCGGCGACGAGCGTAAGCATCTCGGTCCAGGCCCTCAAAGAGCTGAATCAATTAAAGAGCCGCGCAGGGGCCGCCATTCTGGGCGCCGCCGTCATCGACGATGTGGCGGTCATCCTCGCCTTGGCGTTCCTGATGAGCTTGGCCGGCGAGGACGTTCATTTCACGGCAATCATTTTAAAGAAAATCGCATTTTTCGCGGCGGCCATTTTGGCAGGCTGGAAAGCCGTCCCTTGGTTCCTGAGAAAGTTTTCCTCGTTGCAGGTGACCGAGACGGTCATTTCTTCCGCTTTAATCATTTGCCTGGTCTACGCCTATTTCGCGGAATACGCGGGGATTGCCGCGATCATCGGAGCCTATATGGCGGGTTTGGCGATCAGCACGACGAACTTCAAACACGAGGTATTTGAAAAGGTTGAAACGATCAGCTACTCGATCTTCGTTCCCGTATTTTTTGCCTCCATCGGCGTTTCTGCGCAGTTTTCCGGCATTGCGCAAAATCTGGGCCTGATTGTTCTTTTAAGCGTTATCGCCATCCTTACCAAATTCATCGGGGCGGCGGCCGGGGCCAAATTGGCCGGATTCAATCGGAAAAGCTCGCTGGGAATCGGCTCCGCCATGGTGTCCAGGGGTGAAGTGGCGTTAATTCTTTCCGCGATCGGCATCGAATCCAAACTGCTGAGCCAGGACATGTTCGCTTGTATTGTCGTTGTGATCCTGGTCACGACGGTCGTAACGCCCCCCATGATGAAATGGTTTTTTCGGGAAGCAGCCTCCGGCGAATAAAACCTTTCGGCCCCATTCAAAATGAACGGTCCGCAAGCGGACCGGCCCAAACCCAAAGGCAAAATCAAAGATAGGAATATGCCATGGATAAACCTTCCGTATCATGCCCGCGGTTTATCTATGGCATCTTTTTTGCCGGCCATCGGGCAACGAAGGGAAAAATCCCCCTGTTCAAAAAATTTTTCGTTTGACAGCCCGGAGAAACCGTGGTATGTTTTTTTTAGTTTAACATTTTAATATAATAAAGTGATAATAAATTAAAGAGCCCTTCCAAGAAAGGTGGTTCAACGAATGAAACGGTTTACCGGCTTTATCGCCCTCCTTTCCCTGCTGTTCCTCTTTACCGCCTGTTCCGGTTCCTCAGCGAAGGATGATACCCTGATCGTCGGAATCGACGACAAATTCGCCCCGATGGGATTCCGGGACGAAAACAATGAAATCGTCGGTTTCGATATCGACCTTGCCAAAGCCGCGGCGAAAAAAATGGGAAAAAAGGTGAAATTCCAGCCGATCGACTGGTCCACGAAGGAATCGGAATTAAACAGCGGGCGCATCGATCTGATTTGGAACGGCTATACGATCACGGAAGAACGGAAAAAGAAGGTGCTGTTTACGAAACCCTATTTGAAAAACGCCCAAGTGGTGGTGACATTGAAGGATTCGCCCATCGACACCCTTGACGACCTGGCGGGCAAAACCGTCGGGCTCCAATCCATGTCTTCCGCCGCCGACGCTTTAAAGGCGGACCCGATCGCAAACAAAGTCAAATCGGTCACCGAATACGCCGATAACGTCCTGGCCTTGGCGGATTTGAAAAACCGCCGGGTGGACGCGGTCGTCATCGATGAGGTCGTCATCGATTACTATATGACGAAGGAAAAAGACCAGTATAAGGTCCTGAAGGAAACGTTGGCCCCGGAGGAATACGGAGTGGGCGTCAAAAAGGGCAACGAAAAGCTGTTAGAGGAGTTGCAAAAAGCCATGGATGAGCTGATCGCCGACGGAACGGCGGCGGAGATTTCCGTCAAATGGTTCGGGGAAGACAAAATTTTGAAGTAAGGGCAAGGGATGAACGCAAAGTTTGACAGACGCGGCTGCGCCCCTGTCCGGACCTCCCCTGCGATTTCCGAAAGGGATACCCGGTGAGATCGGCGCATTGATCCGATTTCGACGGATCGAGGGCGTGCTCCGTTTTCCGGTTTTTGCAAGGCATCATGGCGGAGATTCTGCCAAGGATGGGGCCGGCCGGATCGGACGGATTGGCCCTGCCCCGGGGCGAAGATGCGCCCAACCGTCCAGGCAAAACCCGGAACTACCAGGATTCACCTGACGGGAGGAAATTTCCATGTCCATCGATTACATCCAAATGATTTTAAGGCCGATGCTGGAAGGGACGAAGATGACATTGTTTCTGTTTTTCGTCGTCATCTGCACCTCCCTTCCTCTCGGCCTGCTCCTTACCTTCGCCGCAAGGACCCGGTTTAAGCCTTTAACATGGCTGATTCAACTGTACATTACCGTCATGCGGGGAACGCCGCTTTTGCTGCAGCTCCTCTTCATTTGTTTCGGGCTCCCCCTGATCCCGGTCGTCGGGGATTATCTCGTCCTTGACCGGTTCGTCGCCGCCTGCACCGGGTTTATTCTGAATTATGCGGCCTACTTCGCGGAGATTTTCCGCGGCGGGCTCCTCGCCGTCGACAGGGGACAATTTGAAGCGGCCCAGGTGCTCGGTTTGAACAAATGGCAGGCGATGACGCGGATCATCATGCCGCAAATGTTCCGGGTCTCCTTGCCCGCGGTGGCCAATGAAACGATCACATTGGTGAAAGATACCGCCCTTTTGTACGCGGTGGCGGTTCCGGAACTGCTGCATTACGCGCAAACGGCCGTCAACCGCGATTTCACCACCCTGCCTTACTTCGTCGCGGGGTTGATTTACCTGGCCATCACGCTGGTCTTAACGGCGCTCTTGAAGAGGATCGAACGCCGCTATCAATACCAATGAGAAGGCGGGAAGCGAAATGGCGATCATCGAAGTGACCGACGTGAAAAAAGCATACGGCCGGACGCCGGTATTGAAAAATGTCAGTTTCCGGGTAAATGCGAACGAGGTCGTCGCCCTGATCGGGCCTTCCGGCGCCGGAAAAAGCACCCTTCTGCGAAGCCTGATCCACCTGGAAACCGTCGACGGCGGAACGATCCGCATCGCCGGGGAGCCGCTGGTGGAAGACGGGGTTTACGGAAAACCGAAAAAAATAAAAGCGATTACCTCCAAAATGGGGATGGTCTTCCAGCATTTTCACCTTTTCCCCCATCTGACCGTCCTGGAAAATTTGGAATTGGCCCCCCGTTTAAAAAAAATGGAACCGGAGGAAAAGATCCGGCAAAGGAGCTTGGAACTGCTGGATAAAGTCGGCCTCAGCCAGCGGCGTTCCGCCTATCCCGCCCGCTTGTCCGGCGGGGAAAAACAGCGGGTGGCCATCGCCAGGGCGCTGATGATGAACCCGGAGATCATGCTCTTCGACGAACCCACTTCCGCTTTGGATCCGGAATTGACCGGCGAGGTGCTCGACGTGATGAGACAGCTGGCGAAGGAACGGATGACGATGGTCGTCGTCACCCACGAAATGAATTTTGCCAAAGAAGCGGCGGACACCGTGATTTTCATGGACCGGGGGGAAATCATCGAATCGGGGCCGCCCGCCTCCCTGTTCGCCGGACCGAAACACGACCGGACGAAGGCCTTTTTGAACCGGATGTTAAAATAAATCCGGATCCTTGACCGATGGATCGAAGATGTTTTTCATGCCATCGATCCGGCGAACCCCTTCCCCTCTCCGGCTCCCGCCTTTCCTAGGGCAAATGTCCGGCTCTTCCAAGGTTTTCCCGCCTGCAAGGTTGGCTTGCCCGGTCCTTTGCCGAGGCGGCCTTTCTTCCGCCCCATCACGACAAAGTCCGGCCTTTCCGTTTTTCCCGTCCATAGGTCTGATTGCCCCATCCTTGCCAATCGGTCTTTTGCGGCCCGCGATCTCCAACGCCTCCGGCCGCTCCGCTCCCTTTCCCGCCTGCGAGTCCGGCTTGCCCGATCTTTGCCGGCGCGTTTTCCCGCCCGTACCACCGGCAAAGGTCGATTTCCCCGGCGTTTATCTTCCCCACAGATCCGGCTTGTCCGATCTTTGAAAGACGGCCGAAGAATGCCGGCTATGGCGGCCCCCGCTTCCGGGATCGGGGACCGCCGGCATCGGGCAAGACAGCGTTTTCCGGAGCCCTCCGGAATGCCGTACGACCTCTCCCTATCCGTTACGGATTTCTTCCGTCACCGATAAATTCAACAATTTTTTGTTGCTCAAATCATGAACGACGGTGACGATCACAAATTTTTCCACTCCGTTCTCCTTCACCTCAAAACGGAACCGGTCCTGAACCCGGTTTCCGGATAGTTCCTCCCTGCCCAAGTAGGCATATTCCGTCACCGGCTGCCCGGGATAATCTTCCCTGACGACGGCGGTGGCTATCCTTCCGTATTTTGCATAGCCGTCCTCTTCCTTGGCCAAAGCCATGGACGGAAGCAGGACGAGGGAAAGGACAATAAACAGCTGAATGAATTTCTTCACTTGGCACCCCTTCTTTTCCGCAATTTTTCCGGTGAAATGATTTTTCCTGTTATTCATTATTTGGCAGGACCGTTTCCCTATTCGCGGCAAAAAATTCCATCCCCCGCTCCGTGGGGATTGTCAACTTTTAGGGCGTAAAAGAAGGGGAAATTCGCGCACAATAATCACAACCCCTGAAAGGGAGGAGGGTCCATGAATAAAGCGGATTACGACCGCGCCTTGCATTACGCGAAGCTCGCCCAGTGGGACCATTTGCTCATCCTGATGGTGCGGACAAAGGACGACATTTTATCGAAAAAGATCGAACAATTTTTGCATGCCTACCACTTCCAATACGACTACACCCGAATGGAATATTGTTTTTACGAACTGCTCCGCTACGCCGAATACGCCAACGAAAAAGCCGCCGGCGAACAAAATGAAGCGATCTTCGTCTGAAGGAAACGAAAGAAACCATTGAGCCTTGCCATGCCGCAAGGTTTTTTTTCATGCAAAAAGTTCCAAAAGTGAAAACGCAAAAAGGGTCGAGTGTGTTAAAATCATTACTAGAAATCGGAAGGCGGTGATCGAATGTTTTACGATCAAAAAAAGATGGAATCCTATCTTTTTTTTAGCTGGTGTGTTTCTATTGTAGCCACTTTTGGCAGTTTATATTTTTCCGAAATCCGCCAATTTGAACCGTGCGAACTTTGCTGGTATCAGCGGATTCTCATGTACCCGTTGACGGTTCTGCTCGGCATGGCGGTCGTCCGGAAAGATTTCCGGATCAGTCTTTATGCGCTGGTCTTGTCGGTGATCGGTGGATCCATTTCCTTGTACCATTATTTGATCCAAAAGGTTCCCTTTTTCACCGAAAACGCCATTTCCTGCGGCAGAATTCCCTGCACGGCCCAATATATCAATTGGTTCGGTTTTATCACCATCCCCTTTCTCGCCTTGACGGCGTTTATCCTGATCGCCGGGGCGAATTACATCGTCTGGAAAAAATGGAAGGAGGCCAATTGGTGAAGAAAGTCATCGCCTTTTTGAGCGTCGTCATCGTTATTTTTGCCGCCATTTGGGTTTTAAATGTATACCAGCAGCGGGAAAAATTAAAGGGAAACCCGTATAAAAAATCGAGCCTCCACAGCGAAACCATCGCCCAGCTGGACGATCCCAATTATCAAAACATCGTTTTGCCGGAGGAATTGGCCGCCCAATTGAAGGACGGCAACGATGAGACGGTCTATTTTTACAGCCCGACCTGCAGCTATTGCAGAAAAACGACGCCGATCGTCGTCCCCCTCAGCAACGATTTGGGGATCGACTTAAAATTATTCAATTTGCTGGAATTCGAAGAAGGATGGGAACAATACGATATCGAGGCGACGCCGACCATCATCCATTTCGAGAACGGCAAAGAATCCGCCCGGATTGTCGGATATAACGAAAAAGAGGTCTTTGAACAATGGTTCGAGGAAAATGTTTTAAAATAACAGCGGGGAAAAGCATGGCCGGGAAGAGGGGAAGGTCCTGATTTCAGGAACAGGCCGTTTTGCCTCCCCCTTTTTCTTTCCTTCTGCCGGCGCCATTGCGGCCGCGCGGGCATTTTTTAGGATTTAACGGGAGGTTTCCGTCCCTTTTCGCTGAACGCCCGCGGAGCACGGCGGCTCCGCTTTTCGGCCATTTTGCGCGGCACAACGCCGGGCCACGGCGGTTCCCCAAGCGGACAAAGCGGAAACGGAGATACCAACTGCGGCGGAAAAAGAAAGGCGGTGAACATCATGGAACAGGGTCCGCCGATCCAGTCCTATTTCAAGGTCACCATTCCGAAGGAATGGGCGGGAATGACGGTGGAACAATTGCTCAAGGAAAGATGGAACTTCCCGCGAAAATTCCTCCATTTGTACCGGATGAGCGGCCGGCTGTCGCTGAACGGCAAATCGGGGCGATTTTCCGACCGGCTGCAGGAAAACGACGAGCTGACCCTGCCGATCTTTGCGGAACCGTCGGCGAAAATCGTCCCGTCGGAAGGGGAAGTTTCGATCCTTTACGAAGATGAGCATTTGCTCGTCGCCAACAAAAAGGCAAACATGCTGATCCATCCGGACGGAAAAACGGTCGAGGGCACTTTGTCCAACATACTTGCCGGTTATCTGGCGAAAAAGGGGGACAGCCGCTATATCCAGGCGGTCCACCGGCTGGACAAGGATACGACGGGGGCGGTTCTTTTCGCCAAACATCCGCTGGCGAAAGCCCTCCTCGACCGGCAACTGGCTTCGGGAAAAATCAAGCGGACCTATTATGCCATCGTCCACGGCAGGCTCAAAAACAGCCGGGGGACCATTGCGGAAAAAATCGGCCGCGACCGGCATCATCCGTCCAAACGGAGGGTTTCCCGAACGGGCAGGGAGGCCGTTACCTGCTATGAGGCGATCGGCTACGATGCCGGCCGGGATTTGAGCATCGTTTCCTGCCGCCTGCAGACGGGACGCACCCACCAAATCCGCGTCCATTTTTCCTATATCGGCCATCCCTTGGCCGGGGACGTGTTGTACGGAGGCAAGCCCGTGTTCCCGCGGCAGGCCCTCCACGCCAAATTTTTGACCTTCGTCCATCCTTTCTCCGGAGAGACCATCGAGGTGGAGGCCCCTTATGTGGACGATCCGCCGATTTTCCGCTGGAAGGGTATGGAGCAAAACGGAACAACCGCGGAATAAAAAAGATGGAATGGCCGAAAGGTTGAACTGGCTCGGCGAAAAGGTGATCGAGCGGCAAGTTTTGGCGAAGAAAGCAGGGCCGGATTTGACATTTTACCGGGATTGCCTGGCGAAATTCGGACGTTCACATCTTCGCATATCCCTCGGATGCTGAAGGACCCGGAAATGCGGCATCCGGATTTTTCGGCGGAAAAGAAAAAGGCGGGGAACGCCTCAAACGCCCCGCCGGTTCCAAAGGGATAGCCGCGGAAACCCGGAAAAGACAAAGGAAAAGAGCGGAAAAATCCTCCGCTCTTTTTTTAACGGCAATCAGAAGTCCACATGATCCGGGTCTTTGCCGAAACGTTCGTTCCGGTTCAGGCGGTTGATCGCCGCCATATCCTCGTCGCTCAGTTCGAAATCGAAGATATCGGCATTTTCTTTAATCCGCTCCGGATGGACCGACTTCGGAATGACGATGATGTCATTTTGCACATGCCATCTCAAAACCACTTGGGCCGGCGTCTTCCCGTACTTCTCGGCGATCCGCTTCAATTCGGGGAGATCCAAAAGCCGGCCGCGGCCGAGGGGCGACCAGGCCTCCACCTTGATATTGTGCTTGGCGCAAAATTCCCGCAGTTCCTCCTGGGTCAAATAGGGATGGAGCTCCACCTGGTTGACCGTCGGAATTTCATCAAAATGATCCATGATGTCTTGCAAATGATGGATTTGGAAATTGCTGACGCCGATCGCCCGGACCCTTCCTTCCTTATACAGCTCGACAAGGGCCTTCCACGTGTCCAAGTATTTCCCTTTGACCGCCCAATGGATCAAATACAGGTCGATATAGCCGATATCCAATTTTTTCAGACTGGTTTCAAAGGCCCGTAATGTGGAATCATAGCCTTGGTCACTGTTCCAGACCTTCGTCGTGACAAAGATCTCCTCCCGTGGGATGCCGCTGTCCCGGATGGCGCGGCCCACCCCTTCTTCATTTTCGTAAAGGGCGGCCGTATCGATCAGGCGGTATCCGGTTTCCAAAGCGGTCCTAACGGCGTTGTAGACTTCTTCCCCTTCCTTTACCTTGTACGTACCGAAACCGAAATAGGGCATCTTCACGCCATTATGTAGGACGGTTGTCCCCTGCAATGTTTTCTTCACGTCATTTCCCCCTTTTTTGAATCTATATTTATTTTACAAAAAGGATCGGGCGGAACCAATTCCCGGCACGCAAACCTTCAAATTTTTTTAAATCTTCCCCCCTCCGGAAAGGGAAACCCGCCTGCGGGCGGATCGCGGGAGCCATCCGTTCTTTCCAGCCGGAAATTTTGCGGAAATTCTGGACGGCGGATCCGTTCCTTTCAGGCTTTCCGCCGATGTTTCCCCGCAAAGATTGCGGGAATTTAACGGACGGTGGAGGGATTTTCCTTTTCTCCGGAACGGCAAAAACCGGTGCCCGCTCCGGACAAAACAGTCCCCGGAATGGATTTTTTTCCGGAAATTGTTTTAATATGAAAGCAAAAGACATAACGGAAAGGCGGGGGAAGCGTTGGACTGGAAATTCGATCATCTCGTGCATTTCACCCTTCGACCGGAAGAGGCGAAGGAAAGTTTTGCGGGGCTTGGTTTTCAGGCGATCGAGGGCGGAAGGCACGAAGAATGGGGGACCTACAATTGTCTCTGCTATTTCCGGGATTTAAGATACATCGAATGGATCGGCTTCGCCGACAGGGAACGGGCGGAAAGAAGCGGCAATCCCCTCATCCGGCAAATCGTCAAGGACGCGAAAGACGGGGAAGGGTTTTCCCAAATCGCCATCCGGACGCGGGACATCAAGGAGACGGAAGAAATTTTAAAAAGCAGGGGCTTGCAGCCGGTCGGCCCCTTTCCCGGAAGCCGGCGGGGAAAGGACGGAAGGCCCTTGACCTGGTCCATGCTGTTTGTCCGGGATGAGAAGGAGGACGACTGCCGTTATCCTTTCTTTATCCAATGGGGCGCCGATGAAAGGGAAAGGGAGGCCGGATTGGGAAAGTTCATGATCCACGGCGGGGCGAAACCTTCCCTTTCCGTGATCGGATACGCCGCGGAACGGCCGGAAAACGCGCTCCGGAAGTTCGTCCGCCTGTTCGGGACAGATGCCGGCGCCGCTTCCGGGCAGGACGAATACGGCCGTTATCTCGCTTTGCCTGCAGTCGGGGTGGAACTTCGTTTTTATGAGATTTCCGGGAAGGGCGGCCGTCCGTTTTTCTGCGAAATCAGGGGGACCGGGGAATCCCGGGTCGCCCGGGTCAAAAACGGGACGTACCGCCTCGTTTCCGGCATCTCCCTATAAAAAAGCCGGACCGGACTTGCAAAAAGCAAGGACGGGACCGGCATCATTCATTTTTCCCGGCATTCGATCGAAATTTTTGTGCTCCGCACGACGGACTCGGCTCTTGGCAATACGCCCCCTTTCGCATTCGCTACTTTTCATGCAAATTTCTTGGACTTCATCGTCGATCCCGGGACGGATCGGAACCGGCGGGACGCCGCCGCCCGGGAAGCGCGTTTCCGCCCGGGGTGCCAGCCCCTTCGGTCGCCCGGCTCTCCTTTAGAAAAATTCCTTCTCTATCACGGATTGGCCGGCTTGTTCTGTTTCTCCTTACGAAAATTGTTCCTCCGTCTGGCCGTAATAAACGGTTCCCGTGTCTACCGGCTGTCCCAACTGTTTGATATACAGGTGGAACTGGCCGCGATGATGGTGCATATGAGTAATCAGTTGAAACAGATGTTTTTTGGCCGTCGCCGAAGGATAAAACGGACAGGGGAACCGTTTTGTCTCCCATTCCTCATCGGATAAGGAAGCCATCGCGGAAAACAGGGCCGCCATGCCGTGATCCAGCACCGCCCTTAAATCGTCCGCTCCCTTCTCTTCCCGTTCCCCGGTTGATTTTTCTTCCAGTTCCTTCAGCTTTCCGCCCAAAATCAGGGCATAGTCCCCGGGAAGATGATACAGATGGCAGGCCAGCTCCAGCAACGAAAAGGAATTTTTCGCCGGTTTCCATCCCTCCTTCCCGGCGGGCCAATAGGTCAAATAATGGGACAAATTTTTGTGCAAAAATTGCAGTTCCTTCACGAAATCTTCCTTTTTCATGGAATCCCCCCTCCCTGGGATAGCCTTTCGACAGCGATCCCGGATTTCCTGCCGAAGTCCCCCTTTCGTCCTCCGGTTCACCCGCTGTCACACCGGCCCCATCACTCTCGCCAACGGATTTGTGCCTCCCCCGGCATTCCCCCGCCCTTGCCGGACTTCCGCCCCTTCTTTTGCCGGGCGCCCCGCCGGCTACATTCTTTTTTTCGCCGATCGTTTCTTATCCATTCAGGAAAAACAAAAAACCCGGAGGTCTTCCGGGTTTTCTGCAGTAGGAGCCCGCGGTTCCTTTGCCTGCTCCTATTCGTTTTGCCCAACCTTCTTTTCCAATTCCTCCAGGCGCTTTTCGAACTTTTCGATCTGCCGGATCTGGCGGATCAGCCGCTTAATCAGCTGCAGTTCCGCCTGGGCGGTCATGACATGGTCCTGGGCATGGATCATGAAAAAGCTCGGGACCGTCCCTTCCTCCTGGCTTTGGATCAGCTGGGTTTGAAACTTATGGGCCTTTAAAAATTCTTCGTGGGCCTCCTGGAGCAATTTTTCCGCTTCGTCAAATTGATATTCCTCCGCCTTATCCAAGGCTTCATAAGCCGCCCCCCTGGCGTTTCCGCCATGGAGGATCAGCTGCATCATCGTCTCTTCATAATTCATTCCATCCACTCCTAAATGCTGCAGATTCAAAGCTGTTGCTGATTCCGCGGCGGATTATTCCGCCGCGGCTTGTTCGGCATTGGCCTTTTCACTTTCCGCCAGCTGTTTTTCATAGCGTTTGAAGAACGGATAATAAACCGCAGTGGCGATCAGCACATTCACGATTTGCACCAATCCGGCGAGCACGGATCCGCCGGTGGCGATAAAACCGCCGAAGAAAATCGGCACCGTAAACGGCGGCTGCAAAATGACCGGAGGAAGGATGCCTGTCGCAAACAGGATGTAGTTTAACGTGACGACGATCGCCGGACCCAAGATAAAGGGAATGATCATCAGCGGGTTCAGGACGATCGGCAGACCGAAAATGACCGGCTCGTTAATGTTAAACAGCGCCGGAATGATGGCCGTTTTTCCGACTTGCCGGATTTGCGCGGACGCGGAAAACAGCATCAAAATCGTCAAGCCCAAGGTCGTACCGGAACCGCCGATATGGGTAAACATGTGGAAGAAGGGCTCGGTGACGATCCCGGTCGCCTCGGCGCCGTTTTTCACCGCTTCGGCGTTTTCCGCCAATTGGGTCATCCAGAAAGGATAGGCGACGGAAGAAACGACGTTCATTCCGTGGATGCCGAGGGACCACAGGATGAGCATGAGCAAAATCATGCCCAATGCCGCCCAGTACGAGTTGGACGCGGCGACCAGCGGGCTGAACAAATCAAGCACCAATTGGGGTATGGTGACCTTGAAATTCGCCCAGACAATCCAAGCCAAAATCCAGACGAGCGGAAGGATGATCATGAACGGCAGAAGCGCCCGGAACGTCCGCATGACATAGGGCGGAACGCCGTCCGGCATTTTGAAGGTGATGCCTTTATTGAGCAGGAAACGCATAAATTCCGTGGTTAAGATCCCTAAAATAATGGCCACAAACAAACCTTGTCCGCCCAAATAATTCAGGACGTCCCCGAAAGGCACCTTCGTAATGTCGACAACAGGGAAGGCGGTCATGAAAAAGGCAAGCATCGACAAAATGCCGGCCATGACGGCGTCCATGTCTTCCCGGCTCGCCAGGCTGTAACCGACCCCGAAGGCGACGGTCAACGCCATGATCCCGAAGGTGAGATTAAAGGGAAACAGCAATTGCCCTTGTATCGGTTTGACGGCGTTTTCCCACGCATCGATGATGCCCCAGTTCAAAGAGGTCGGCGGGTTGGCGATGATCAAAAACAGGGCTCCGGTGAGGATGACCGGCAATGCGAAGATGACGAAGGCGTCGCGGATCGCTTGCAAATATTTGTTTTGGGCCATCCGACCCAAGGGTTCCATCAAATGGTTTTCCATCCATTCTATCATTTCATTTCCCTCCCGATTTTCTTAACCGTCCTTCATTTATTTAAAATTTTCAATACTTGGTCGAGGACCTTGTCCCCGTCCATCAATGCGAACGCCCGTTGATCCACCAGTTCCACGGGAATTTGGTGGGCTTCAGCCGTTTTTTCCACTTCCCGCTTCAAGTGGCGCACCTGCGGTTCCAGCAAGGCCACGTCGTATTCTCCCGCCTTTTGTTTAAATTCCCCGGTTCCGCCGGCATGGGCTTCCAAGGCGATGCCCCTTTTTTCCGCAGCCTCTTGCACTTTTTTGGCCAGTTGGCTGGATGTCGCCCCCCAGCTGCATAAAATGATCAATTTGATGGGTTTGTTTTCCATCCAGAACTCTCCTTTCATTTTTTGCCGAGTATCTTTTCCGTCAATTGATCCGCATTTTTGTAATAACCCATTAACCAATAGGAAAACCATGAAGCCAGAAACAGGACGGCCGAAAAAGCGAGGCCGAAGACCAGAAGCGCCGCCGCATGCGGAAAACCGGCAAACGCGGAATAGATTCCGTAACCGATCCAAACCGCCGAAAACGCCAGGGCATAACCGAGGAAAAATCTTTTCAAGCACTCCCCTCCTTTTATATTGATTAAAGTTTCCTTTCACCCTTTTTATTATGCAAATTGCGTGCCAACTGAAAAAAACGCGGCCGGAACAAGGGAAAGGCGGGCAAAAAAATAATGTGTGCAAAAATCTTGCACACATCAGCGGGACAGTCTCACCAATTCTTTTTTGATTAATTCCGGGATCCGGATATGAAAGGTTTTTTCGATTTTTTTCAGCAATGGCTCCCAAACCTTCGCCTCTTCTTCGCTGACGGCGACGGTGCGGTCGATCGGGATGTTTTTCACCAATTGCTCCTCCTGGTTTTGGATCCGGGCGGAAATGATCCGGTCGATCAATCCCCCGATATGCATCCACATCCCCAATTCCCGGTCCGGATCCCAGGAATAGTAGGCCTTTATGGCCGGCATGCATTCCTTCAACAGGCTGGTGATGCTTTTCGGATTGACGCAGGTGACGATTTCCCCCAGCCCCCGGACAATCAGCTGAAATACGTCTTCCTCTTCTTCCTTTTCCCGTTGTTCTTCCATTCTTGGGGCCGGTCTCGTCACCTCAAGCAGCTTGGTAAGCCGGGAGATTCCTTCCTGCTTCAGCAATTCCCAGGCCGGGATGTAGGGAATGCCGGGGAAGGAAACGGGAACGGTTCCGATGATGGCGATCACGTCGTAATATTTTTTCAAATCATGGAGCACGCTCGTATCCTTCGTGATCGGATCGATGCGGACGGGACGGATCAGCACGTCTTCATCGAGGGAGGACAGATGGTTTTCCAGCCACGTCTCCAGCAATTGGGCGGCCCCTTCCCCCGTAAAACAGACGGTTGCGATCATCCTTCGCTTGTTCACGCCGGAACCTTTGATATCCTTTTCCAGCATCAAGGACATCGCCCGTTTCGCCGCCTGATAAACATCTTCGAGGGACATATCGGGGACGAGGGACATCCTCCCCGCTTCGAGGGCCATCGCCAAGTTGACCCCCGGAAGGGTCAGGATCGGCAGATTGAATTCATGTTTGAGCTTGTCCCCCATCGTAATCAAGGAACCGATGTCGACGAGCAAAAGGACGCCTTTTACGCCGGATAGCCCGCTGATCAATTGTTTCACTTTTTCATAGATGTCGAAATAGGAAACGTCAAGGGGCATGTCGACGGCGTGGATCACCCGGCTTCCCAACAAGGCATTGGTCATGTCGGCCATGGAAGAGGCGGTGGATTCCCCGTGGGTGACAAGGATCACGGCGATTTTTTGCTCCTCCGGGACGCCGGCCTCCTGCCGGCCGTCGTTTAAAAAGTACGCGATGAGTTCAATTTCTTCCCGCGGCAGAAGCATGCCGGTCCTTTTTTGCACACATTCGGCGAGTTTGTTTGCCGCCAGCCGGTTCGCCTCATCCGGGTGTTGGATGACCGGCAGCGCCTCGTTCGGAGACTCGTGGCCGAAATGGATGCGATAGTTCTGCAAATGCAGTCCGATGACGTAAAGCTGGTTCATGTCGATGCGGATGGAATGCTCCTGGGCCAATATCGTTTTCGCTTCCTTCAAAGCCCCGAGGAGATCTTCATCGATCAAATTTTTCCAGCTTTTGTCCGTCGCCCGCCCCGGATACTTTTCCGACAGTTCCCGGATATAGCTGCGGATGACCTTCTCCACCCGCTCCTTATCGTCCGGATTCCGCGAAGCTTGCCTCAAGCGCTGATAAATATTCGGAAAGACAAACTCTCCCCCTTGGGGGCGATTCACATTGATCGTCCGCATCGGCCGCCCCCGGGAAGAATGGTCGGGAATCCCCTCCTTCACCGTTTCCGGAAGGTCCTCCTCCGTGATCGTCACCTGGTCCGCTTTTTGGGTTAAATAACGTAAATAGGCGTTGGCGCAGGCGATCTGGATATCGCTTTTCAACTGCCCGATATTTCCCGGGCACGGATAGGTCAAAAAGGCTTGCCGACAAGGATCGGTAATGGCGATATCCGCGTTCATTTTTCCCGCTTCTTCCCTCAAAAAGTGGTCGATCAGCGCCTTTCTTTCTTCCGCCGTCCGTTCCCGAAGCGGGGGAAGATGGAGCTTCACCGAAAACCGCCGCAAAAGGGCGGGAAGGAGCACCTTCCCCGGGTCCTCCGTCGTCGCGCCCACGAGGGTCACGTTCGCCTTCCGCACCTTCGTCGTTTCCCCGAGCCTGCGGTACACCCCTTTATCCATCAAATAAAAGAGCATTTCCTGTCCGGAAGGGGGAAGCCGGTGGATCTCGTCCAAAAAGAGGATCCCGCCGTCGGCCTGTTCGACAAGGCCCATTTTATCCTCGGTCGCCCCGGTAAAGGCCCCTTTTTTAATGCCGAATATTTGACCGACGAGAAGTTCCGAATTGTGGGCGTAATCGGCGCAGTTAAACACGATGAACGGGATTTGCCGGTTGGCCTTTTCGCTGATCAATTTGGAAAGGGTCTCGGCCAGATGGGTTTTCCCCGTACCCGTTTCCCCCGTCAACAATATGGGAAGGGATTTGCCCGGATACAGCAGGGCGGCAAGGCCGGCTTCGACAATCGGCTGCAAGCTCCCTTGCGATTCCGGCGGCAGGGAGAAATCCCCCCCGGCGTACGGAAAGGTCTTCGCGGCGGATGCGGTTTTGTATTTCACCGGTTTTCCCGGGATTTTCACCACCTTCCCCTGCCGTTCCAAATCATTTAAATAACGGCTTGCCGTCGTCCGGTCTATCTTCAGGAAATCGCCGAGTTCCCGGGCGGAAACGCCTTGCCCCGTTTTTTCCTCCAATCGTTCCAACGCTTCGTAGATCCGCTTCAGTCGGTACATCGTTGCCACCTCATCGAAACCGGGTTTCGGATATTGAAAGATAAGGAAAATTGTGATATTATTCACATCAAAAGTTATATTTTGCATACGCTGGATCTTCCCATTCAGTATATCATATTTTTAAACGTTTTCACACGATCGGAACCGGGGCCGCTCCGGGCGGGAGCGGCCGGTTTCTTTTGATCCGCAAAAATTTAAGCCCGGAGACAAGGGATGTGCCGGCGTTTGCTTGGGTTTTCTTTTTGAAAAGGTGTATAATACTTCTGTGACATTTTTTTGGGAGGGTCTTTTCATTGTTTAAAAAATGGTTCGGCAAAAATAAATCTACAGGAAATGACAATTTTCAAGTGTTTGCCCCTCTTACCGGGGAAACGGTTCCCTTGGAAAAGGTGCCGGATCCGGTTTTTTCCCAAAAAATGATGGGTGAGGGCGTCGCAATCCGGCCTTCGGAAGGGAAGGTGGTTTCCCCGGCGGACGGAGAAATCCTTCAAGTCTTCCCGACCAAACACGCCCTCGGAATAAAGGCGGAAAACGGGGCGGAAATCCTGATCCATATCGGGCTGGAAACCGTCGCTTTAAAAGGAACCGGCTTCACGGTCCATGTGGAGGCGGGAAATAAAGTAAAAAAAGGCGATCTGCTCGTCTCATTTGATCTGGATTATATCGCCAAAGAAGCAAAAAGCATCATTACGCCCGTGATCATTACGAATCCGCAAGACTTCCGATCGGTCTCCCCCGTCGCGCCGGAACGGGTGGAAGCCGGGAAGGACGCGGTGCTGGAACTGGCGAAAAAATAGTGAAAACACGGCAAAAGCTCCCTTCAGATGAAGGGAGCTTTTTTGCCGGGAGGAAAACGGCAGCGCAAAACCGGGCATTACGAATCGTTTCCGGACTTCTTTTCCAAATCGCCGAAACTGACATAGCCGTGCAGGGAGCGGGCCTTTTTCACCGCGCGGACCACGGCCCTTTCCACGCATTTGACCGCCAGAACGCCGACGGCGTGGATGTCCGCCTCGGCTTCCCCCGTCGCCATGGCGAAGATCGTATCCCCGTCGTACATCGTATGAACCGGCCGGATCGTCCGGGCGAATCCGTCATGGGCCATCTGGGCGATCTTGGCCGCCTGGCCCTTCGTCAATTTGGCGTTGGTGGCCACGACGCCGATGGTCGTGTTCCCGTTCAGCAAATGAGGATTGGACGCGCCGTTGATGATTTCCGCTTCCGTCGACAAAAATTTCCCTTCCCGGAAATCATAGAGCCCGGCCACGGTTTTCCCCGTTTCCGGATCCACCACGTCGCCCAGGCAATTGACGGCGACGAGGGCGCCGACTTGCAGGGGGCCGGCCTGCAGCGCGTACATTCCGAGCCCTCCCTTCATGGCGAATGAAGGCCCGTACAGCTTGCCGACGGTCGCCCCCGTGCCCGCCCCGACCGTCCCTTCTTCGGTGTTGTCCTTGGAAGCGTTTCGGCAAGCTTCATAGCCCATCCCCATGTCAGGACGGACGCCGGGATCCCCCAAATTCAGATCGAAAAGGACGGCGGCCGGAACGATCGGCACCTTCCCCACGCCCACATCGAGCCCGATGTTTTTTTCTTCCAAATAGCGCATGACCCCCGACGCCGCATCGAGCCCGAAGGCGCTTCCGCCGGTCAGCAGGACGGCGTGGACGTGTTCGACGAGATGGATCGGGTTCAAAAGATCCGTTTCCCTCGTCCCCGGCGCGCTTCCCCGCACGTCGACGCCCGCCGCAGCCCCCTTTTCACAGAGGACGACGGTACAGCCCGTTCCCGCCTCCAGATTTTGGGCATGGCCGACCTTGATATGATCGATTTTCGCAAAGGGAATTTCCCGCATCCCTTTTCCCCCCTTAAAAACGATGATTCATCCCGCTGTACAATCCGCCGAACTTCCGCACGCTGTGGACGGGAATTAAAGAAAAATTTCGAAAACGCCGCGCCGGATTCCTGCCGGAGGCGGCCAGCCGGCCGCGGGGGAAGGGGCCGTTTGACCAAAAATCCCACTCCCGCTTCCCCGTTCCGGCGGGCTTCCACAGACTAACAAAGGATTTCACCGGGATTTTACGCCCGGATGAGGAAATATTTCTTCTTTCCCCGGCGGATGATGATGAATTGATTTTCAATCTTGTCTTTTCCGGAAACCGTATATTGGAGATCGGTAATCCGGTCCCCGTTAATATAGATGGCGCCGTTGGCAATGTCTTCCCTCGCCTGGCGCTTCGACGGCGAGATGTTGGCCTGCACCAGAAGATCGACGAGCGGGATTTCCGGCTCGGATAACGTGTAGGAAGGCACATCCTTAAATCCTTGCTTCACCTCATCGGCGGTTAATTTTTTCAAATCGCCGGAGAACAGGGCCTCGGATATTTTTACCGCCTGACGGAGGGCCTTATCCCCGTGGACGAGCCTTGTCACCTCTTCGGCAAGGGCTTTTTGGGCCAGCCGTTTTTCCGGCATTTCTTGCGTCGCCCGTTCCAGTTCCCCGATTTCTTCCTTGGAAAGGAAGGTGAAGTATTTCAAATATTGGACGACGTCCCGGTCATCGGTATTAATCCAGAATTGATAAAATTCGTAGGGCGTCGTTTTCTCCGGATCCAGCCAGACCGCGCCGCCTTCCGTTTTGCCGAATTTGGTTCCGTCGGCCTTCGTTACGAGGGGAACCGTCATGCCGAAAACTTTCGCATCCTGCGTCTTCTTCCGGATCAGTTCCAATCCCGCCGTAATGTTCCCCCATTGGTCGCTTCCGCCGATTTGCAGCTGGCAGTTTTCCTTTTCGTACAGATTCAAAAAGTCGACGGATTGCAAGATCATATAGCTGAATTCGGTGAAGGAAATGCCCCCCTCGATCCGCGACTGCACCGAGTCCTTCGCCAGCATATAGTTCACGCTGAAGTTTTTCCCGATGTCCCGCAAAAACGTGATGACGTCCATTTCCCCGATCCAGTCATAGTTGTTGGCCAAAATGGCCGGATTGTCCGGACGGTCGAAATCGAGGAAGCGGGAGAGCTGTTCCTTGATCCGTTCGCTCCAGTGCCGGACGACATCCACCGGATTCAGCGACCGCTCCGATTTTTTCCCGCTCGGGTCGCCGATGAGGCCGGTCGCCCCGCCCACGAGGGCGATCGGCTGATGTCCCGCCAGCTGGAAACGGCGCAAGGTTAAGATCGGGAGCAAATGGCCGATGTGCAGGCTGTCCGCCGTCGGGTCGAAGCCGCAGTACAATTTGATCCTGTTTTCGTTCAGCAGCTTTTGCAGCCCTTCTTCGTCGGTTACCTGGTTGATTAGTCCCCTGAATTTCAAGTCTTCAAACAAGTTCATCCTGCATCCCTCCAAAAGGTTGTTCGATGTATTGCTTCTTTTTCGCCGGATAAACCGGCAAAAACCGATGTTCTTTTAAAACGGGCCGTGGCGCCGGATGGGAATTCGGGTCCGGACCATCCGGCGAAAACGAAGGCCTTTTTCATCTCCCGGGGCAGGTCCGGCGGCATTTTTTCCCGATTCATAAAAAAATCCCTTCGTAAACGAAGGGACGAATAAAATCCGCGGTACCACCCAACTTGAGGAAAACTCCTCCACTTTGAAAGATAACGGTTTTTCCCGTCCACTGCTACTTCCATGTTCACAGTGAATGCTCCAGGGGGTAATTCATTCTTCTATTTGTGCTGATTCGCACCGGCCATCAGCTCTCTGAAAACAGGGATAGAAGAACTACTGGCCCCTGTCATCGCCCGAATATGGAACGTTTCTTACCAATTACATTTAGCATAAGAAAGATATTCTTGTCAAATCTCCGCCCCCATCTATGCTATAATGGATATGATTTTAGGGGGAATGCGCATGGGAAATGAAAGATGGGATAAAGTAAAGTCCCTGTATGCTGTCATCAAGGAAAGGGTTACCGACCCAAAAACTTTGAAATTATTTCGCATTACTTATTCCGTGGTTTGGAATCTCCTCCTTCTTTTCATGATTTTCGCGGTTCTCGGCATCGCCGCGGCGGCCGGGGTGGGCGCCGGATACTTCGCCTCCCTCGTCAAAGACGAAAAGATCCGCTCCTACGAAAGCATGAAAAAGGATATTTACGATTATGAAGAACCGTCGGAAGTTTATTTTGCCGGCAATGAATATTTAGGGAAACTCCGTTCGGATGTGGAACGGGAAGAGGTAAAAATCGGCCAGGTTTCCGAATATCTCATAAAGGCGGTCATTGCCACCGAAGACGAAAACTTCATGGAGCATAACGGGGTCGTCCCGAAGGCGGTAATGCGCGCCCTGTTCCAGGAAGTGAGCAACTCCGCCGTCCAATCCGGCGGAAGCACCTTGACCCAGCAATTAATTAAAAACCAAATTTTAACGAATGAAGTTTCCTTTGAACGGAAGGCGAAAGAGATTTTGCTCGCCCTCCGGCTGGAAAAATTTTTCAGCAAAGAGGAGATCTTGGAAGCCTACTTGAATGTGGCCCCCTTCGGGCGAAATTCCTCGGGGAAAAACATCGCGGGAGTCCAGGCGGCCGCCAAGGGAATCTTCGGCGTGGACGCGAAGGATTTAAATCTTCCGCAGGCGGCCTACATCGCCGGCCTTCCCCAAAGCCCGTTCCGCTACACGCCCTTTACCAAAGAAGGCAAGCTGAAGGAGCAAAAATACCTGCAGTACGGCTTGAACCGCTACAAAACCGTGTTGAAACGGATGTATGAAACGAAGGCCATTTCCAAAAAAGAATATGAAGAGGCCCTGAAATACGACATCGTCAAAGATTTCATCCCGCCGCAAAAATCGCCGCTGGAAAAATATCCTTATTTGACGATGGAAGTGGAACGGCGGGCCGTGGAAATCTTGATGAAAAAACTTTATACCGAAGACGGCTACACCGATGAAGACATCGAAAACAGCGAGGTCCTGTACCGGCAATATCAATCGCTGGCCTACAAGAATCTCCGGCAAAACGGCTACAAAATTTACACGACGATCGACAAGGAGATTTACGACAAATGGCAGCAAGTGGTAAAAAACTTTAATGGCTACGGCCCCGATCTCCGGGAAACGGTGGACGATCCGGAAACCGGGGAAAGGAAAACCGTGGCGGAGCCGATGGAAGTGGGGGCCGTTTTAATCGAGAACAATACGGGGAAAATCCTCAGCTTCGTCGGCGGCAGGGATTACGAGCGGGAAAATTTGAACCACGCCACCCAGGCCTACCGGCAAAACGGTTCGACGATGAAGCCGCTCCTCGTCTACGGCCCGGCGATCGACATGGGGATCGCCTCCCCCGGTTCGGTCCTGGCGGACGTGCCCCTGGCCATTCCGACGGGAAGCGGCGTGTACCGGCCGTCCAACTTCACCAAAAACCGGTATTACGGCCTCGTTCCCGCCCGGGAGGCGCTGAAACATTCGTACAACGTTTCCGCCGTCTACCTGTATCAAAAGGTATTGCCGAAAAACCCCGTAGAGCATTACTTGAAAAAAATGAAGTTTTCCAAATTGACGCCGTCCGATTACTCCAACTTGTCGATGGCCCTCGGGGCGCTGGGATACGGGGTTTCCGTCGAAGAAAACACGAACGCCTTCAGCACCTTCGCCAACGGCGGGAAATTTGTCGATGCCTACATGATCGAAAAAATCGTCGACGGCGAAGGAAAGGTCATTTACGAGCACAAAAGCGAACCGGTCGAAGTCTACTCCCCGCAGGCCAGCTATTTAACCATCGACATGATGCGGGATGTGGTAAGGGGCGGGACGGCAAGGGCCCTCCCAAGCTATTTGAAGTTTTCCGCCGACTGGGCGGGCAAGACGGGGACGTCCCAGGAGACGAGGGACATCTGGTTCGTCGGTTTGAACCCCAACGTCACGGCCGGCATTTGGATGGGCTATGACACGCCGAAAACGATCCCCGGATCCTACCGGAGCGTCCACCTCCGCCTGTGGGCCCAGCTGATGAACGCGGCCTACGATGCGGATCCGGATTTCATCGCCCCGAAGGAACGGTTCCGAATGCCCGGAGGAATCGTCAAGCGGACCTATTGCGCGGTCTCCGGCCTCCTTCCTTCGGCGGCATGCGCGAAAGCCGGGTTGACCGCTTCCGACTATTATATCGCCGAATACGCTCCGACAAAAACGGATGACAACCTGATCCTGGGGAAATATGTGGCGATCGGCGGCAAAAAATATCTTGCCCTGGATTCGACCCCGAGGGAATTCGTTCAGGAAGGATGGATCCTCCGCCCCGAATTCGTCAAAGAAATGGCGCCGAACTTGAAGGATCCGCGGCAATTGCTGCCGAACACGGGCAGATGGTCCAAAATTTTAATCCCGGAACCGGGTCTAGAAGAAAACGGAAAGATTCCTTCTCCCGTAAACATCACGATGTCCGGGGAAACCATCCGCTGGAAGGCCCATCCGGAAAAGGATATCGTCGGCTACCGGGTTTACCTGGTGAACAACGGGGAAAAGGTGCGGGTGCTGGCCAGCATCCGGGCGGGGGAACAGCTCGCTTTCCCGGTCCGCGGATCCGGGCAGTTCGCCGTGACGGCCGTGGATATAGCCGGGAAGGAATCGCCGTTGAGCAACATCGTCGCCGCCGGCTCCTTCCGGAACGAAAGCGGCCCCGGCAATCAGGGAGATCCTCCCGGCTCTTCCCCGGTTGTTCCCGGGGAACCGCCTCCCTCATCCGGAGAATGAGGGAGGATGGCCGGCCGCTTTTCCCCGCGGACGATCCGGGGACGCCCGGGACGGACTCCCGATTCTTGGCGAATCCGAATTCTTCCGCGATGATAGAAGGAAACCCCGTTCCGAACGTTTCGGAACGGGGTTGCTTTTTTCCGCCGAACCCTCCGGCGGCAAGGGCGGCTTCCCGAAAATCCGCTTCCCGTCAATCTTCCATCGTGGACAAATCCCCGGCGGGGAGATTCAGTTCCCACGCCTTCAGCACCCTGCGCATGATTTTTCCGCTCCGGGTTTTCGGAAGTTTGTCGCGGAATTCGATTTCCCGCGGCGCGGCGTGGGCGGCGAGCCCCTGCCGGACAAATTGGCGGATTTCTTCTTTCAATTCCTCGGAAGGTTCGTACCCCTTCCGCAGGGAAATGAAGGCTTTGATGATTTCCCCCCTCACCGGATCCGGCTTGCCGATGACGCCGGCTTCGGCGACGGCGGGGTGCTCGACCAGCTTGCTTTCCACTTCAAAGGGGCCGACCCGCTCGCCGGAAGTAAGAATGACATCGTCTTTTCTCCCTTGGAACCAGAAATATCCGTCTTCGTCCATATAGGCGGTATCCCCGGAAATATACCATCCGTTCGGGAGGAAGTAGGATTCATATTTGGCGGGGTTGTTCCAAATTTGCCGCATCATGGACGGCCAGCCTTTTTTAATCGCCAAATTGCCCATCCGGTACGGGGGCAGCTCGTTCCCCTGGTCATCGACGATGGCCGCCTCCACCCCGGGAATCGGTCTTCCCATCGAACCCGGGCGGATCTCCATGCACGGATAATTGCTGATTAAAATCGCTCCCGTTTCCGTCATCCACCAAGTATCATGGATCCGCCGCCCGAACACTTTATACCCCCAGCGGATCACCTCCGGGTTCAGCGGCTCGCCGACGCTTAAAATATGGCGCAGGGAGGATAGATCATATTTTTTGACCAGCTCGTCCCCGGCGCCCATCAGCATCCGGAATGCCGTCGGGGCGCTGTACCAAACCGTCACCCGGAAATCTTCGATCGTTTTATACCAGTCATCGGGGCTGAACCGGCCGCCGACAATCACGCTGGATGCGCCGTTCAGCCATGGGGCGAACACGCCGTAAGAAGTCCCCGTCACCCAGCCCGGGTCGGCGGTGCACCAATAAACATCGTCTTCCTTCAAATCCAGCACCCATTTTCCGGTCGCGTAATGCTGGATCATGGCGTTATGGACATGGAGCACGCCCTTCGGTTTCCCCGTCGAACCGGAGGTGTAATGAAGGATTAAACCGTCCTCCCGGCCGACCCAGGTGATGTCCAAATGCCTGTCGGCCTCGGCCATGCGCCTGTTGAAATCGGCGATCCGATCCGTTTCTTCAATCTTTTCCCCGACGAGCAAGATCTTTTTCAAATCCGGCAGATCTTGGACGGGGACCCTTTTGTACAGTTCGGGATTCGTGACGAGCACTTTCGCGCCGCTGTCCTGCAGGCGGTCGCGGACGGCGCCTTCCATGAAGGCCTCAAACAGCGGCCCCACGATCGCCCCTAGCTTGATGGCCCCGAGCAGGGCGAAGTACAATTCCGGAGAACGGGGCAGAAAGATGAAGATCCGGTCCCCCTTTTCCACGCCCATATCCTTTAAAACGTTGGCCGCCTTGTTGGTCAATTCTTGCATTTCCTTAAACGTATACTTTTCGTAACGGTTCTGGTCCCGGAAATAAAGGGCGATCTTGTTTTTGCGGAATCCCTCCGCATGACGGTCAATCGCCTCGTAGGCCATATTGACTTTTCCCGTCTTATGCCAGGAAAAGTCCGCTTCGATCGTTTCCCAGCGAAAATTCCGATAGGCTTCTTCATAGTTCTTCAGATTGTAGTCCCCTTGTTTGACCGGCAGCGTTTCCAATTTCAAACCCATTCACCCCTCTGTTAACGTTTACAAAGATTATTATAGTATAGAAAACGACAATTCTCAATTTTTGTTTTTCCCCATTTTTTCATTCATTTGTAAATCTTTCGCCAACATCTTGTTCCCCTCCTCCGCCGGTTCCTGTTATACTAATGTTGAGTAAGGGCTTTCATCCGGCACGGACGGCAGCGGCGCGTTCCGGCAAAAGCCGCGCCATTTTCCGTCGCGCTTCCGTTGCAAACAATCCCGCCCAGCGAATCCTTTCCCTTCGCTTTTCAATCTTTTGATCCGCTTGAAAGGGGTGGCGGCAGTGGAGCATCCGAAGAAATATTTTTCAAAAAAACTGGAACTGAAAAACGGAAAGACGTTGGTCATTGAAGGTCCCGTTCAGCCCGGGCACATCGCCGGCCTGAAATTCCATGAAGGGCTGGTGGCTTTCCGCGAACCGGAAGAACAGAAGGAAGCCCTGATCGGAATCGCCCGATTGGAAGAAGGCCGGATCATCATCGCCAGAGACGAAGATACCATCGTCGGCTACGTCACCTTCCATTATCCGGACCCGCTGGAACGATGGGCGGAAGAAAAAATGGAAAATTTATTGGAGCTGGGGGCCATTGAAGTGGCGCCTCCCTACCGCGGCCAATCCGTCGGGAAGGAAATGCTGCGGCTGGCCATGATGGACGAGGCGATGGAAAATTACATTATCATCACGACGGAATATTACTGGCACTGGGATTTGAAGGGAACCGGGCTGGACGTTTGGGAATACCGGAAGGTGATGGAAAAAATGATGAACGCGGGCGGGCTCGTATGGTTTGCCACCGATGATCCGGAGATCTGTTCCCACCCGGCAAATTGTCTGATGGTCCGCATCGGAAAAAACGTGGACCGGGAATCCATCGAAAAATTCGACAGGCTCCGTTTCCGGAACCGGTACATGTACTGATACCGCCTTGGCCCGGGCGGGGCTCGCCTTTCGCCAGACCCTTTTTTCGCGAGGTGAACAAGGATGCTCGTTGAAGATATGATGGTCAAAGACGTCCACACGTTAAAAGAAACCGATCCGATCGAAAGGGCCCTTCGGTTGATGAAGGAAAAGAAGATCCGCCACATCCCCGTCGTAGACGGCGAAAAACGGGTGATCGGGATCGTCACGGACCGGGATATCCGGTCGGCCGTCCCGTCGGTTTTTTATTCGCGGGAACATGAAGAAGTGTTCCAAATGCCGGTGAAAAGCATCATGAAACGGGATGTCATCACCGTCCACCCCCTCGATTTTGTCGAAGACGCCGCGGTCGTCCTGTTTGAAAATCGAATCGGCTGCCTGCCCGTTGTCAAGGAAAACCGCTTGGTCGGCATCATCACCCAGACGGATGTGCTCGAGGCCTTCATTCAGCTGGTCGGCGCCAACCAGCCGGGAAGCCGCATCGAAGTCCGGGTCCCGAATCGGGCGGGGATGCTCCATGAAGTGGCCGGTCTGATCCGGGAGCATCACGTGAACATTCACAGCGTGCTCGTCTATCCGGACAAAAAGGGCAGCGACGATAAGATTCTCGTTTTCCGGCTCGGAACCATGAATCCCCGTCCGATCGCGGACAAAATCCGCGAAAAGGGGTTCGCTGTCCTTTGGCCCGTTCCCCCGGAGATGAAATCATGAAAGACCGCGCGGTTTTCGTCTACTCCGACCGGCTGCTCGCCTACAAGTTTCACGATCATCATCCCTTCAATCAAAAAAGGGTTTTCCTCACCTTGGATCTCTTGAAACATTGCGGTGCGATCGGGGAGGAACAAATCGTCCCCCCGAGGATGGCGACGGAGGAAGAGCTGAGGCTCGTCCACGACCAAACCTATATCGAAGCGGTGAGGAAAGCCGGGGAAGGCAGGCTGTCGGAGGAAGAAGGGGAAAGCTTCGGCCTCGGCACGGAGGATACCCCCATGTTCCCGAACATGCACGAAGCCGCCTCGTGGATCGTCGGGGGGACGCTGACGGCGGCGGATGCGGTCATGGGCGGGGCCGGCATCCATGCCTTTCACCCCGGGGGCGGCCTCCATCACGGGTTTCCCGGAAAGGCCTCCGGATTCTGCATATACAACGACTGTGCCATCGCCATAAAATATGTGCGGGAAAAATACGGAGCAAAAGTCCTGTATGTGGATACCGACGCCCATCACGGCGACGGCGTGCAATGGACCTTTTACGACGATCCGAACGTCTGCACCGTCTCCTTTCACGAAACGGGGCGCTACCTCTTTCCAGGGACGGGGAGCGTCTACGAGCGGGGGGTCGGGAAAGGTTACGGCTACAGCTTCAACATTCCCTTGGACGCCTTTACCGAGGATGAATCCTGGTTATACGCCTACCGGAAGGTTATCATGGAAATTGCGGATTTTTTCCGGCCGGATGTCCTGATCACCCAAAACGGAGCCGACGCCCATTATTTTGATCCGCTGACCCATCTCCACGCCTCGACGGCCATTTACCGGGAAATACCCAAGCTCGCCCACGAAATTGCCCATCGCTATTGCGGTGGGCGGTGGATCGCCCTCGGCGGCGGCGGCTACGACATCTGGCGGGTCGTTCCCCGGGCTTGGTCTTTTCTTTGGTTGGAAATGGCGGGACTTCCGTCCCCCGCCGGGCCCTTGCCGAAGGGATGGGTGGAAAAATGGCAAAAGCACGCTCCTGTCCCCCTCCCCGCCCAATGGGACGACGACCGCTCGGCCTTCCCCGTCATCCCGAGGAAAAAAGAGATCGAAGAAAAAAACCGGCAAACCGTTGAAAGGATTTTGAGCATGATCGGCCGGCAAAAATAGCTGCCGAAAAATGAATGGAAACGCACCCGCGGGAAAACCGGATTGCATCCGGGGAGTTTGAGTCAAGCGTATGCGGGCAATTCTTTACCCCATGCCGGAAATGTATACCGATACATTCGTTCAGGGCTCCCGTCTTGGTCAATATTCTGCGTCTTTATACAAACAGCGCTTTTAGCGTTTTGTATGTATGCGTATCTGCCTTGTTTTTTATGAGCGGGAGGTTATTTCTTGCTGATTCTCCAACCGTGCCCGTCCTTCCGAAGTCCAAGTAACGTTCCGGAAGATAGACATCTTCTCCGGTTTCCCGTCACGGTAATCGTTTCGCTTTGCCTTAATTTCACCAAAGAGGCTGGCGGTCTGGAGCTTTCGCTAATCGGGCAGCCGAAATCGTTTTTTTATTCCATTCTTCGGCAATCTGTTGATCCATGTCCTCCAATAGAATTTTCAAGACCGTTGAAAAGATTTCCTGCAATTTTCCCCAAAGGATCTTCTCAATAATTTGGGGATTCATTTGGTCACGAGGGATACTCCTTTGATATTCTTTTCCCTGAGGGACAACGCGGGAACACAAAACGGTGGTCACCCGCGATCCGGCTTTGATCTTCTTTTCCATGAGGGACAACTCCTTTCTGGTGCCAATGTTCTTATGCAATTATGCTACCAAGGAGCGGTCCTCTTTTTCGTTGTATTTGGACCTTTCCTTCCTTTCCTGCCGCCCTTACGCTTGGTTTTCCCTTCCTAGGTAAAAGTTCTTTGATCACAGGGTTGGTCGCCCAAGTGCCGGGCCTGAAAGTCGCTCTTCCTAGGCAAGCGTTCTTTGATCACCCGACGATGGAAGGAGCTTAATTTCGCCAACAAATATTTTTTCATACGCAAGAAAAGGTTGAAATCAAGTGTTTGCGGGTATTTTTATCCCCTCATACACGGATACTCCTCTTCGGGTGATCTTCGGTCAAATTGCGCGTTTCCATTTCCAGCCGGCAATCCCGCCAAACATTTTCTAGAACAGGCAACATGCGCAGTTGGAGGAGGCAGAAAAGACAAAATCCTGTACTTAAAAAATATGATCCTTTCCGAGCAGGGACCGGGTCCAAGACGGGTGTCAGGGGATCCGGCATTTCCGGCTGAATGGCCATGAACCATCATGGAAGAATTAGAGTTCAATTGGGATGGCCGTTTGACCGACATGGGAGGTTAATTGTTCAATATAGAGAAAGAAGATTCAACATTCATGGATTCCCGGATCGGAATGTCCAACATTTTCATCTTCTTCGCCTCCGGATCGTTCAACATCTAAGGCACAATGTCCAACATTTTTGCCAAACGTTCAAGTATAAATCCTTTTTGTCCAACATTTTGAGTAAAATGTTCAACATTCCTTTCGCCTTTCGGAGTGGATTGTCCAACATTTCAACCGGTTCGTTCAACATCTGAAAAAAAACGTCCAACACCGCATGGGACTGTCCAACATTTTCAAAAAAATGTCCATCATTTAAAGATGATTGTCCAACATGGAAAAAAATTTGTCCGACATGAACGAAAAAATGTCCATCATCCGGGAAAAACGTCCATCATCGGACAAAAAATGTCCATCATCGTTACGATAGGTTTGCCGCGAATAAATGATCCGGCGAATGGATAAGTGCCCATGGAGATCGGACGGTAGACACAGGGCGCAGTGAAGACCAATGATGCGCCAATAGGGGCCACGCAATATGAATCTGAATGCTGCAGGAACGGTTCATGCGGAAGCGGACGTGTACACAAGAAAGGACGGTGCAAAAAATGGGATGAGGGGAAAGTGACACGGCGGCAATAAATGTCTTTGTGCGCGCTGCATCCGGTCAACGATGATGGACAAAAAATGACTTTATGGAGGTTTTACGCGTTTGTCGTCAGAATCATCGGCAGAGCCTGGACAAGGCAAAAAATGCCTTTGTGGAGGTTTTACCCCTCGGCGCTTAATGACCGCCGGCATGAGCGGCTGCTTTGGCGGGCAGCGGTTTCTGTTCCGAGATGGATCGCAGCCGGGAAAGGCAGCAGGTCAAAACGCCGGGAAACGTCGTACCGGCGGCAGAGGAGAAACGATTCGCATCCCCATGGAAACATCCCCCGGCAATAAAACGGCTTTGACCCGGCGCAACACCGGGCCAAAGCCGTTTTTGCGTTTCCCCGGAACATGGGAAGCCGGGAAAAACCATTTATTTCGTCGACTGGCGGAATTCGATATGGTGGGGCAAAATCACGTTGTGATTGTCCACATCTTCTTTGTTCATATACTTCGTCAACAGGCGCATGGCCACCGCGCCGATGTCGTACAGCGGCTGAACGACCGTGGACAATTTCGGCCGGATCATCACGGCGAGCCTTGTGTTGTCGGAGGAAATGATCTCAAAGTCTTCGGGGACGCGATATCCGCGGTCCTGAATGCCGTGCATGACCCCGAGGGCCATCTCGTCGGAACCGACAAAAATGGCCGTGGGCTTGTCTTCCGATTCGAAAATCTTATCCGCCGCTTCGATTCCCGAATCATAGGTGTAATCCCCTTCAATCACCAGCTCTTCATCGAAGGGGATGCCGGCTTCCTCCAACGCCTTCCGGTAACCGGCCACCTTTTCCTTTTGATTGGCCGGTTCATGCAGGGGGCCGCTCACGAAGGCGATTCTCTTGTGTCCCTTTCCGATGAACCATTGGATCGCCTCGTAAACCGCCTTGCCGTAATCGATTTTCACCGAAGGCATTTCCGATTGATCGTCGCTGGAACCGGCAAGGACGATGGGGACCGGCGATTTTTTAAATTCTTGCAGATGCTCTTCGGTCAAATAGGCGCTCATGAAAATAAGCCCGTCCACTTGCTTGGCCAGCATCGAATTCAGCAACTGGAATTCCTTTTCCTTGTTTTGGTCCGAATTGCTCAAGATGATGTTGTAATTGTACATCGTTGCGATATCTTCGATGCCCCTTGCCAATTCGGCATAGAAAATGTTGGAGATGTCGGGAATGATCACCCCGACCGTCGTCGTCTTTTTGCTCGCCAGCCCCCGCGCCACGGCGTTGGGGCGATAGCCGAGCCGTTCAATGACCTCCAAAACCTTCTTCCTTGTTGAAGGTTTCACATTCGGATTTCCATTGACGACGCGCGATACCGTCGCCATGGATACGTTGGCTTCCCTGGCCACATCATAAATGGTTACGTTCAACGAGGATCTCTCCTTTACGACCGATATTTTTGCATTTCGGAAAAATTCCGATTCCGTTTATAATAAAAATTTTCCTGTTGAGAGGAACCTTTATTCATAATATTATAACGGTAAATAAGCAGTTTGAGAATGCTTTCACAGATAATTTTTCGTGAATTTTTCCATTTCCTCCATAAAAACGGAAAATTGATCGAGGTCCATTTGCTGCCTGGCGTCGGACAGGGCCACGGACGGATTCGGATGCACTTCCGCCATCACCCCGTCAGCCCCGATGGCGAGAGCGGCCTTCGCCGCGGGTATCAGCAAATCCCTTCTCCCCGTCGAATGGGTAACGTCGACGATCACCGGGAGATGGGTTTCTTGTTTTAAAACGGGGACGGCGGAGATGTCGAGCGTGTTTCTCGTCGCCCGCTCGAAGGTGCGGATTCCCCGCTCGCACAAAATTATCTGGCTGTTCCCTTGGGAAAGGATGTATTCGGCGGCGTACAAAAATTCTTCGATCGTCGCCGCCAGCCCCCTTTTCAATAATACCGGTTTGCGGACCCTTCCCGCTTCCTTCAGCAATTCGAAATTTTGCATATTCCGCGCGCCGATCTGGATGACGTCCACATATTCCAGCGCCTCCTCCATATGGGCGGGATTGACGATTTCGCTGACGACGGCGAGATCGTACTTGTCCGCAATCTCCCTTAAAATCTTCAGCCCCTCAAAGCCCAGCCCCTGAAAATCGTAAGGGGATGTCCTCGGCTTGAAAGCCCCGCCCCTGAAAAGCTTCAACCCCTTTTCTTTGACCGCCTTCGCCACCGCTTCCGTCTGTTCGTAGGATTCGACGGAGCAAGGACCGAAAATGAAATGGGGTTTCCCGTCCCCGAAGGTTTCCCCTTTGACGGAAACGACCGTATTTTCCTTCCGGTTTTTCCGGGAAAAAAGCATTTCGCTTTTCTGGTCGGATTCCTGCAATTCCAGGGCCGCTTTGAAAATTTCCTTGAAAATATGTTCGATTGTGGCGTCTTTAAAAGGGCCCTTATTCAGGGAAAGCAGGCGGTCGAGCATGACCCTTTCCCGTTCCGGGTCAAAACGGTTGATGCCTTGGGCATGTTTGAGCTTGCCGATCTTTTGGACCAATCTTCCCCGCTCGCTGATCAAGTGTAAAATCTTTTCGTTGATTTCATCCACCTGTTTCCGCAAAACATCCAGTTCCTCGCTGTTCATTTCCAACATCCTTCCTCGCTTCGCCGAATACGGGTCTGTCCGGCCTTGCCGCAGGCCGGAGGAACAGGCCGACATTTTTCGAAAGCGTCTCGCACCTTTTGCAAAATACGGGAAAAAAGGACGATAGCGCCAACCTTTATGAGAAAAGAAAATTATGGTACATTTCAATTAGCAAGATTCCATGTTTTGCCGCTTTTATAATTATAAAAGAATCGCCTGCCAAAGTCACGGAAGGCACCGCTTCCTTCCGGGAACCGAATTTTAAAACGATGATTTTCAACAAACACATCCAATTCGCCAACCACAATGCCGTGAAGAGGTGGACTATGGAAAATCCGAAGCAAACCTTCGCACTCGACATCGGAACGAGAACGATTGTGGGCATCATATGGGAAGAAAGGGACAACCGGGCGGAAATCAAACATTGCATCGTGAAGGAACATCAGGAGCGGGCGATGCTCGACGGGCAGATCCATGACATTACCTCCGTCGCCCGGGTGATCCGGGAAGTGAAGGAAGAGCTGGAACGGAAGTGCGGGCCGTTAAAAAGGGCTTGCGTGGCCGCCGCGGGACGGACGTTAAAAACGGAACAGGCCGCGGCCAAGATGGAAACGGGCGGACGGCCCATCCGCAAAGAGGACGTCATCCATCTCGAACTGATGGCCGTGCAAAAGGCGGAACAACAAGTCGCGGAAAAATTCAAAGGCGCATCCGGAAAGTTTTTTTGCGTCGGTTATTCGGTCCTTTACTATTATCTGGACGGGGAACAAATCGGGAATCTGGTCGGCCAAAACGGAAGCGAAGCTTCGGTGGAGATCATCGCCACGTTTTTGCCGAAGGTCGTCATCGATTCCCTGTCCTCCGCCTTAAACCGGGCCGGTCTGGAGATGGAAGCGATCACCTTGGAGCCGATCGCGGCCATCCATGTCCTCATCCCGCCGTCCATGCGCCGACTCAACGTCGCCTTGGTCGATATCGGGGCCGGGACATCGGATATCGCCGTTACGGACAAGGGAACGATCATCAATTACGGCATGGTCCCCATCGCCGGAGACGAAATTACGGAAGCGATCAGCGACCAATTTTTGATCGATTTCCCCGTGGCCGAACAGGTCAAAATTCAGCTGTCGGCCAAGGATACGGTCACCGTCAAGGATATTCTCGGCTTCGAGCTGACCTTGGAAAAGGATGAGATCATCCGGGCCATTTCCCCCGCCATCGGGCAGCTGGCGGATACGATCGCCCGCGAAATTTTGCGCTTAAACCACCAGCATTCGCCGAAGGCGGTAATGCTCGTCGGGGGAGGAAGTTTGACCCCGAATCTGCCGGAACTGCTGGCGGAAAAATTGCAGCTGCCGAAAAACCGGGTGGCCATCCGGCAAATCGATGCGTTGGAGAACGTCATCATCCCCGACGAACGGTTAAGGGGGCCGGAATTTGTCACCCCGATCGGGATCGGCATCTCCGCCAAGAAAAATCCGCTGCAATATAAAACGGTTTTCTTGAACGGCCAACCCGTCCATTTATTTGAAATTAAAAAACTGACGGTGGCGGACGCCCTGCTGGCAAGCGGGCTCAAAATCAGCCAACTGTACGGCAAGCCGGGATTGGCCAAAATCATCCGTTTCAATGGAAAGGCGGTGGCATTCCCCGGGAAATTCGGCAGCCCCCCGAAAATTTTTGTCAACGGGGAACCGGCATCCGTCGACGACGAGATCCGTGAAGGGGCCGAAATCACCGTCGAAAAGGGCGACGACGGCGAAGATGCGAAAATTACCGTCGAAGAACTGATGAAGGAAGGAAAAATCTCCCTTTTCGTAAACGATCAGGAGTATTTCCTCTTCCCTTCCGTTGAAGTGAACGGAAAAAAAACGGACAAAAGGCGGGAACTGAAGGATCGGGACATCGTCCAATGCCGCTATGCGAAAACGATCGGGGAAGCCCTCGCCGCCATCGGATTAAAGGACTTGTTGAAGGAGGCGGCGGAGTTTTCCGTCACCGTCAATAATGAACGGAAGCGCCTGCCGAAGTTTTCCGGCAAAATCCTGAAAAACGGGGCAGAGGCCACGCCCGAAACCCCGATCCAGGCGGGGGACCGGGTAACGGTCACCCGAAGGAAAAATCCGACCGTCGAAGAACTGGCATCCGAATTCCATTGGGTTTTGAAGCAAGACATGCCCGTCACCTTCAACGGAAAACCGGTCCTCCTCTCCAAAAGGGTCACCTTCGTCCGGCGGGACGGGAAATTGCTGGATGACAAGGACCGGGTGAAATCCGGCGACGTCTTGACCGTGGAGCGCGCGGAAGATTCCCCCTTCATCTTCCAGGATGTCTTCCGTTTTGTCGACTACAGCACGGGGGACAAAAGGGGGAATTACAAAATATTAAGAAACGGAAAGGAAGGAACCTTTCAGGACCGGCTAACCCCCGGAGACAAGCTGGAGATCATATGGCCGGACCAATAACAGGGCGGATGAAGGCTTCATCCCGGCCTGCGGACGCATGCCGATTTCAACGCCTAGAGCGCTCAAAACCGCTTCAATCGCGCGACGGATTCCCGCGGGTATGCGGACGAGGAAGGCCCATGGTCCGCCTCAAACCGCTTCAAATCCTTCGGAAGCCCCGTCCGTCGAAGCGTTCAAAAGATCCGCCGCTTGCGGTCTTTACGGCGTCCTTGCCCGTTGTGCCGAGGGTACAACACGGAGTATCCCCGGTCCGCGATCGCCAAAGCAAGAAGATCCGCCCCGATTGGCCGGAAAACGCGCCCGAAATGCGAATAAGGAAAGGCAGCCACCCGAAGGGAGCTGCCTTTTTCGGCGTTTCGGCCATTGATCCGCGCCTATTGGAAAGCATTACCGACTTTCTTCCCGCGCCTCTTCCTGCGGTTCTTCCCGCTTTCCTTCCTTCAATGCCTCCAATTTGCGGTCGATTTCCTCCCCGATCTTCCCAATCGCTTCCTTTGCATCCTCGAGGGTTTCCTCGAGCGATTCCCCCGACTTCTTGGTCAGGGATTGGACCTTATCCAGCAATTCGTTGGATTGTTCCTTCAAGGATCGGGTCACCTTCGAGGTGGCATCGAGGGCGATGGATTTCCATTCGTTTCCCTTTTGGACGACCGTGTCTTTCACCTGGCTCGTTTTTTCCTTGGCCGCGGTGAATTGTTCCTGGATATCGCCCCGCAATTCCCTCCCGGATTTCGGAGCGAAGATGAGGGCGGCAACCGATCCCACCAGCGCGCCGAACAGAGCCCCGCCAAGGAAGGAGCCGATACGGGATTTCCCGTTTTTCACTTCTTCCCCCACGATGAAAACCTCCTTTATGATTGAAATTCTTTTTCTTCAGCCCTCTTTCGTTTTTTGCGGTTTCTCACTTCTTCCCATTTGCTCTTCAGCTCAAGGACGATGGAGCTCCATTGGACCACCTGGGCCAATGCGTCCTTGTTCCTCTCCAGTTTCTCCTGGACGGATACGGTAAAATTCCCGAGGGAATCGTTGAATCCTTTTATCGTTTTTTCCACGCCGCCCAGCGCTTGAAAGACACCGTTCAGCGATTCCGACTTTTTGTGGATGTCCTGAATCAGCCGGTTGGTGGACCGCAAGACCTCTTCCGTCTCCTTGGCCACTTTTTCCACATCGCCCTTAAGGCCGTCCAACGATCGGGAAAGGGTGTCCAGCGTCTTTGACACGGATTTGAGGGTGAGGATCAAATAAACGGCCATTGCGGAAAAACTTGCGGCAACAAGCAGCGCGCTGACGGACAAAACCCATTCCATGTTTTGCAGCTCCTTTCTCGACGGGTGTAGAAGGACTGCGGCGCCGGATCCGGCTCCGCCGGCAGCCCATGCCGAATGCTTACTATTATTAAAACATTTTTTGACTTTTTTTTCGAGGTTTTGCGGGAAAAAGTTTGAGACAAGGGTTTGTGTAAGTATTTTTTCATCAACAACGGAAACTTTCGTTCAGCGTACGCTCTTTTGAAAAACCTCGCATTTTAAAAAACCGGCCCATGCTTTCGGAGCTCCGCATTTTGGCGTACCCGCCCCGCTTTTAAGTACGGGAGGCTCTTGCGGCTCTCCAACCGTACTTTCCGCCTTTTCAACAAAAGGTTTCGGCGGGTTCTTGCCTTCCCCGGTTATTATCCATACGCCACGGATTGGCGGCCTATTTGGATCAATTGGCATTTCCTATGGATGCTTTGCCAATGTCCCAACCCTTAAACAAAGATAGGCCGAAATATCAATCTTACCATATTGGCTACAGTTGTTGGACAGAAGATGCGGTCGGGAAGCCAAACCGGCATTGCTCAAGCGTCAAATGACGACAAACCGGATAAAATGAAGGAAAACCCGGTCCGGATCGGTTTTCCCCATTCTGATGAAACTTGCGCACATATTAGCTGAATACGTTCACGGGTATTCGGATATCGATTCTTTCAACACTGCTTTGCAATTTTGCAGCTGTTTTGCAATATTCACGGCCGAACCATGCTTCTCTAAATTCGATAAATAGTAAAGTCCTTGTGCATCATAAGTCACATCTATTGTAGTTGTTCATTATTCATTTCAATAAAAATTGTTGAGTATTTCGCATCCTTACCTCTCCAATCCTGCAATTTCTCCGCCGCCTCCTCCATCAAGGGCTGAACGTAATGTCCTTTCGAAATTGAAAAAACGGTCAAGAAGATCGACATATTCTCCTGTTTTCCGGTCATGGTAGCAGTTTCGTTTTATCTCAATTTCACCAAAGAGCGCGCCCTGGGAACGGAAGACGAGGCGAAGATGGAGTTTCGTTTTATCTCAATTTCACCAAAGAGGCTGACGATACGGAGTTTTCGTTTATCGAGCAGCCGAAACCGTTTCTCTTCTTCCCTTTTAACAAACGAATCGGTTCTCCTCATGAAACGCGCGCATCGCCGTTTTCCCTTCAAGACAAGGCAGTTTTTCGTAGCTGAATACATGCCACAAAAACTGACCGAAATCAATCGACTGTTTCTCCTGCGTACTAATGGCACCGGCAAACGTTCGTTCCCAACGCCTGCGGAAGTCTTCTCCTTTTCCCGTCCATTCTTCCACCATAATCCCTCTATTTTCTAATCTTTTTCGTATGTTCATCCAATTCCTACTCCCAAGGAAATATATCGCTCGCGCGGCAAAAAATCCGATACGAAACGCCTTGTTTGCGGCGCCGCGCCGCTTTGTTTCCTATCCTTATCGTCTCAATGATCTCATCCCAGAACGGAATGCGCGCGCGCAGCCGCTCAAACATCTTCCGAACGGCGGCATCGGTAACATCTCTGCCAAAAAACGATTGAAACAATGTTTCGCGGACGTCTTCCCCTGTCATCGGCCGTTCGCTATGCAGAATTGTCGCAAGCGCAAAAAACGATTGGTATTCGAGCTCCACCAACTCGCCTGCGTAACGAACGACAAAACCGTCGCTGAGGCAAAGCATCACTTCATGCAGCGAAAACCGCTCCTGCTCGGAAAAATAGGTTTCCTCTGTTACAATTTCGTCGCTTTCCGGTGTAATAATGCGATAAAGCGCGCGGTGAAAATCTTCGATGCGATGGAGAAAAATCGCTTGGCGATAGCCCTCGACCTTTTCTTCATCATATGGTTTTGTTTCCATCTTTTCGATCTGCTTTAATGCGTTTGACGCGAGAAAAATGCCGCAATTGACAAGAAGCATATGGCTTAGCATCGCTTGCGTGTCATTAAGAGACTCGCCCCTCTTTCCTGAAAGCGCCCGATGAAAATGGTACGCCGCTTCGGCGTATCTTCCTTCGTTATAGCAAATATGTGCCAACCGATAATTCGCAACCGGATGGCTTGGCTTGAACTTTAACGCTTTTTGCAAGTACTTCTTCGCCAGCTGCGGATCAGGAGCGTTCGACATTTTAAAATGCTCGCCAAAACGAACGTACAAATGGATCAATTCGCTTTCGATTTTCTCACGCCGCTTTCGATCTTTTTCTTCTCTCCACTCGGCAAGCAAGCGGCGTTCTTCTTGAAGCGGAAAAAACTCGTACTCTTCCACTCCACACTCCCTCCCTTTGTGACAAGGAGTCACACACCGATTTGTATAGTTTTATTGTAACGAATTTGAAAAGGAGATGGGTAGTATGGAAAAATTGACGAAACTCATGATTCGGCACGGATTTCATCCGGAAGATGCGGAAACAGGAATAACATCACAATGGCTTGCGCAAACATTCGCAACGCTCATCCAAAGGCACCAGCACCTTGACACCATTTCCGAAACGGACTGGATGGAAGCGCTCCAGCAAACCGCTAAGCAAATGGTTTTGCGCAATCGTGACATTCCAGGAAGAGAAACGCTGGTCGACCCGACGAAAAACGAACTTCCTCTCATTCAAATCGATCCGTACGTCCGCGGCATCGTCCGCTGGCTGAATATGATGCATATTTACACTGTTAACAGCTGCGACGGAGAGGGAGTTCGCCCGGCAACGATTTATTTTCTCGAAGACTTATCCGCCCAGCAGCTCGCCATCATCCGGGCTTGCACCCCGCAGCAAATTCGAATTAAAGCGGAAAAAAGAAAAGCAACCTTATTCTATCAGCGCGGACACATCGATGACCTTTTGACGATGGCCGAACGGTTATACAACGTCTGGCGGAATCCGGAGCTGCTGATGGCGTACCGTTTAGAAACATTCAAACACCGCCTATACTCCCTTCTTTCCATCAATGGAAGAAGCGGCAGGGAAACGATGATTAGGCAAATGTTATATGGACGTCTTCGCCAAAAAACCGATTGGTGCCAAATCGATGCTTACGGAAACTTGCTTGCCGCGGTTTATTGCGGAAACGGCCCTACTATTCTGCTGTCCGCCCATATGGATACGGTTCGCCCGTTTTCACCGAAACGTACGATTATCGAAAGTGGAACCGTACTAAGCAGCTCGCGCGGCATCTTAGGCGCCGACGACCGCGCGGGAATCGCGGTCATCTTAGAAATACTTGATGTCATTCGCCATTCCCGCTTCCAAGGAACACTGAAAATCGCCTTCACCGTCGAAGAAGAAATCGGCTGCCTCGGCTCGCGCCATATCGATCCAACATTTTTGCAAGACGTCGACACCGCGATTGTCGTAGACCGCCGCGGAACGCGCGACATCGTCACTTCTTACGCCGGCATCGTACCGTTTTGCACTGACGAATATGGCCGCATTTTCGAAACAGCCGGAGCGCTCGCCGGCATGCCCGACTGGAAAATGACCCATGGCGGACTAAGCGACGCCAAAGTCTTCGCCGAATTCGGCATTCCATCTGTCAACTTATCCGTCGGCTATCAACACGAACATACCGAATTCGAAACGCTCGACTACAAAGCAACGCTTGAAACGGTGATGTTACTTGAAACGGTATTTGAAAACAATATGATTACAGAAGAACTAGTCGTCACGTATAAGTGTTAGGAGTTATTAATGAAAAGTAGAGTGGATAAGAGAAGCCACTCTACTTTTGTATAATCCAAATAACTACATTACATCTACAATATGTAGCATCATATCACTCTTCTGGTTTAAATAGAATTTTCTCTGCTATCTGCTTTATTGTTTAAAAATACCTGATTAATAATAAACTTTTGCTTCTGGTATAATAATCTAAAAAAACAAAAAGGATATAACAGTTTTACATTTTTTCTTGTACTAGGGGGAATGGGGAATGAAAAATGGTCCTATTTACAGCAATATATCCATAATTAATAGAGCATTCCGTGCGCTTGGATCTCCCCTTCACCGTGACCTTATTATTGATTTTGTTCGTACACATTGGGGAAATGGAAGAGGACTTCCGCTTGAAGAAGCTCAAAATCTTGTAAAACTTGCTCTTGAAGCTCAATTTTATTATGAAAAAGCAAGTGAAGAAGATCATTTTTCACGTAAAGAAGTTTATTGCAAAGAGCTAGACCGTCTCTATTATAATATGCAAATTAACCCTTATCCATATCAATATAATAGTAGAATAATGAATTTAACAATGAGTGAAATCTATTTAGATCCCCGATTTGATACAATTTCATCTGATGACGGAATTATATACTTAGTTCTGAGCGAATGGAATTTGCTGAATGATTTAGTCTACTATTATATGGTAAAAAACAATATTGACAAAATCCCAATTTCCGATATATACA
>Ga0310833_100200_pt1 | contig 65279 bp, 56 predicted proteins | sample SM_ome_FD_201312 | JGI IMG/M metagenome (GOLD analysis project Ga0310833, IMG submission 201312) | Sorghum-adapted microbial communities enriched on stacked mutant (SM) sorghum from Joint BioEnergy Institute, Emeryville, California... ...
TTGGAGTATAACCGCATCCGTATCCATTCGTCGATCGGTTATCTGACTCCGTATTTGTACGAAAAAAGGTTCTATGAGCAACTCCAGGCAGGATAAAAGTTGTGTCCACTTTCTTGACAGTGATCCACACCCCCGATTTAAGTGCCATAGAAGCAATTAAATCGAGCATCCGGCTCGCCGGGGCGGTTGGGCAGGAACGGGGTGCATGTAGAGGTGTGAAGCGGAAAGCGAAACGGCAAGAAAACGTACGGATGCGTTGCCGATTCGGGGGATGCGCGAGACGGAGAGGGCATTCGGACAAATGAAGAGGGGATCGGGATTCCGGCGTTTTCGGTTTCGGAGCCTGCCGAAGGCAGGCCTGAGGCTGGAAGACTTTCGCTTGCCCGGCGTTTGCGCAAGAAAGCGGCCATAGACCGGCTGCAAGAATTGGGAGATAGCCAAATTCGACCGATAGCCAAAATCGGCCGATCGAAAGAATGGGCCGAAAGCACGATTGGACCGGAACCAAGTAAGATCCGGAACTAAGAAAGGGCTGAAACCAAGAATGGGCCGGAAGCAAAAAATGGCGATGCAGGGGATACCCCCTTGCACCGCCATTTCTTCATTATTTGCATTCCGCCAGGCGAGCAGAGCGTCTTTGGGGACAGCCTTTTCAGGTGCCGTTCCGTTTGCGGTACAGCAAGTACATGAAGAACGGCGCCCCGATCGCCGCCGTGAACACGCCCGCGGGAATATCGCGCGGGAAGAACACGGTGCGGGCCATCAGATCGGCGGCGAGCAGGATGATGGCCCCAAGCAATGCGCTGACCGGCAGCAGGCTGCCGAACGAAGGCCCCGTCAATCTCCGCGCCATGTGAGGAGCCATCAAGCCGATAAAGGAAATGGCGCCCCCGATCGCGACGGCGGATCCCGCCAGGGAAACGCTGAGCAGCAGGAGCAGCAGACGGTCCCGCTGAACCCGCGCGCCCGCGCTGACCGCAATATCGTCGCCAAGGACCTGAATGTTGACCTTGCGGGCTTGAAGCCAGGTAAAGGGCAGCAGGACGGCAATCCAAGGCAATAAAGTCGCAACGTCCCGTTCCCAAGAGACGCCGTAGATGCTCCCGGTCATAAAGGTAAGCGACCTGTCCGCAAGCTGAAGAGGACCGGAAACGATCAGCATGTAGGATAACGATTTAATGGCGGCGGAAATGCCGATTCCGATCAGCACAAGCCGGAGCGGCGACACGCCTTTTTTCCAGGCGAGAACGTAAAGCAGCCCGGTGACCGCAAAAGCGCCAAGGATCGAGGCAAGCGGCATCCAATGGATGGACACCTGGTTCGTGAAAACATAAACGAACAAGACCGCTCCGAACGACGCCCCTTCCGTAACGCCGACAACGTCGGGCGACGTAAGCGGATTGCGGATGATGCCCTGCAGCACCGCTCCCGCCGCCGCCAGGGAGGCGCCGACCAGCACCGCCACAATGGCGCGGGGCATTCTCAGCTTTTCCACAATCACCTGATTCATCGGATCGGCCTGGCCGAAAACCGCTTTAACGACGGTCGCAGGGGGGACGTACTGACTCCCGATGGCGATGCTCGCGACCATCAAAACCGCGCACATAACGAGCAGAATGCCGGATACCCGCAAGGCTCTTTTGTGCAATAGCCAAGCGTACCGGAAACGGGGAGAACGAAACCATGCAAATTTAGTGTTGTTCATGTCCGCAACTCTTTTCTTGCAAGATAGACGAAAAACGGCACGCCCAGAATCGCGGTCGTTACTCCGACCGGCACTTCCCGGGGCATGGCGATAAAACGGGATCCCAAATCGGCCGCAACCAGGAGAAGCGCTCCCAGAACCGCACAATAGGGCAAAATCCAGCGATGGTCGTTGCCGACGAGAAAACGGACGATGTGCGGAATGATAATTCCGATGAAGGCGATCGGTCCGGCGACCGCAACGGAACCGCCGGCAAGCAGGATGACGGCCGCAGCCGCCAGCGTTCGGACAAGATTGGTGTTTTGCCCGAGACTGCGGGCGATTTCGTCGCCCATGGCCAGAACGTTAAGCGGACCCGCCAGGAGCAGAGCGATCAGCATACCGCACCCCATATAGGGCCAGACGGCGGCAAGCTGGCTTAAATCCCGGCCCGCGACCGAACCGACCAGCCAGACGAGCACCTGATCGAACATTTTTCCGTCCGACAACATCAGCCCTTGCGTCAGGGAGTAGAAGAAAGCGGCCATCGACGCCCCGGCAAGCGTAATCTTCACCGGAGTCATGCCGTCCCTGCCGATGCTGCCAAGAAAGAAAACGAAGGCTCCGCTCGCCGCCGCGCCGATCAGCGCGACCCAGGTCAGCGCCTGCAGCCCCGACACATTCAGCCATCCCGTCGCCAGAATGATAAAAAAGACGGCGCCGGCGTTGACGCCCAACGTGCTTGGAGCGGCGATGGGATTGCGGGTGATGACTTGCATGACCGCTCCGGCTACGGCCAGACACGCTCCCGCGGAAGCCGCGATCAGGGCGCGGGGCACTCTTGTCGTGCGAATGACCAGATGTTCGTTGCCGCCGTTAAAATGCGCAAGCGAATCCCACACGACGGAAAGGGGGATATTTGTAACCCCAAACGCGATACTGGCCGCAATGGCCGCAACAAGCGCTACAATCGATGCAACCAAACCAAATGGTTTCATATCGGGGTTATCGGCCTACTTTCATCACGATGTATTCATAAGCATTGTAGAATCAGGCTAACCTCGTGTCAATGATTTTGATAATCGTTTTCGATTAGCTGAGGCCGCCTTTTGTAAGATGCGTTTCATCGCCGATCCATTTTTTTGTTGACAAACAACTTGGGAATCCGTATAGTTTTCGTTGGTATTGATAATCATTATCAAAATCATTCGCTAAAGTGGAGGGGTCGTACATGTCTCTGGGTCGTTTGACCAAAAAAGGTTCGTTGTGGTCGGTTATCTTATGTCTTACGGTTGTTCTTGCTTTGGCCGGATGCGGCAAGCAAGCCAACAACGCGAGCAGCAGTCCTTCGGATAGCGGAGCGTCGCCGAGCGCTTCCGCATCTTCCAGCGCTACCGCCGCAGCCGATGCTTCCGACGATCAAGTGCGCGTAGTCGAGCATGCAATGGGCAAGACCGAAATCAAAGGCAAACCGAAAAAGGTCGTCGTTCTCACCAACGAAGGAACGGAAGCGGTGCTTGCGCTCGGCATCAAGCCTGTCGGAGCCGTCCGCTCCTGGACGGGAAATCCCTGGTACGACCATATCGCCGCCGAGATGGAGGGCGTAACCGAGGTCGGGGAAGAAAGCCAGCCGAACATCGAGCTGATTGCCGGACTTCAGCCGGACCTGATTATCGGTAACAAAATGCGGCAGGAAAAAATCTACGACCAGCTTTCCGCGATCGCGCCTACCGTCATGTCGGAGGATTTGCGCGGCAACTGGAAGGTGAACTTCAAGCTGTATGCCGAAGCCCTTGGATTAAAGGAAGAAGGAGATCAAATCCTGGCCGACTTCGACAAACGGATCGAAGATTTCCGCAACAAGGCCGGCGACAAGCTGAAGGAGACGGTATCGGTCGTCCGCTTCATGGACGGGAAGACCCGCGTGTACCATACCAATACGTTCTCGGGAATCATCTTTGAACAAATCGGGCTGGCCCGGAACGAAATGACGAAAAACGCGAAAGACACATTCGTTGACGAAATTACGAAAGAACGTCTGCCGGAAGTCGATGCCGACCGCTTATTCTACTTTACCTACGAGACGGGAGACGGCAAAGCGAGCAAGACCGAGGAAGAGTGGACGAACGATCCGCTGTGGAAAAACCTGAAGGCCGTCAAGAACGGCAAAGCCTACAAGGTCGACGACGCCATCTGGAATACCGCCGGCGGCATCAAAGCGGCCAACCTGCTGCTGGATCAACTGTATAAAATCTATGAACTGGAGTAAACCGCAATAAAAGATTCTCCACAAGAACGGCCTTCTCCGCGCTGTTGCGGACGAAGGCCGTTTGTCGTTGCCATTCGCTCCTTGAAGGGCCTGGATTGTCAGATCGGCAGCTTGATGAGGCGGAGGGGGTATGGTACGTTAAAAGCGCGAGGTTCCATGCAAACTATGGAAGGAGGAAACATGATGGAGCCGGCTTTGACCCTGGCGCAGGAATTCATTCTGTTGGCGTCCGACGGCGCAACCCATAAGTGGAGAAAACCTATGCGCTCTTATCTGCATACTTATGCGGCGGGAGCGGTTCTGATCGAGATGTTGGCCAAGGAAGCCATCCGGATCGGAGAGAAAGGAAAACTCGAGGTCGTCCGCGCCGGCTATCGCGACGACGAAGCCGGACAATGGATGATCCGGAAATTGAGCGGCGCCAAGCCCGCAACGCTCAAGAAGTGGGTGCAGCGGCTGTATTCGAGAAGCAGGGAACGGTCCGAGCTGTTTGAAGCGGTCGCAAGACCGCTCATTCGCAACGGGGACTTGCGGGAAGAACGCCACCGCGTCATGCTGGTGTTTTCCGCCAAGCGTTACGTGCCTTCGGATGCGTCGAAGGACCGGATTGTCCGGCGCATCCGCGCCGAGCTTCTGGAGAGCGGTCCCGTTACCCGGCAAACCGCTTTATTGACGATGATGCTGGAGACGGGCAAGCTGCTGAAGGGGTATTTTTCCGATTATGAACGAAATGCCTTGGAAAAGCGGCTGCGCGAACTTCAAGACGAGCAGGACGGCCAGTGGAAGTCGATCCGGCAAATCCGCAAAGCGATCGAAGAAATGGATTTCACGGGGATCGCGGTTGCGGCCGCCACTTGACCCTCCGGAGCGCCGGTGCCCTTAAAATAACGGCGGCCTAGCCCCGCCAAGCAAACAACGCCTCATCGGCCGTGCAAGCCGGATGAGGCGTTTGTTTTTATTGCGACGTAATGGTGATGATCGAAGTCGAGCTGTCCCATTTCACGTTGGCGCCAAGCGATTCGCTGACGAAGCGAAGCGGCACCATCGTATGGCCGTTGATCGTTTGCGGCGCTACCTCGAGCGTCTTGGTGCTGCCGTTGATCTTGGCCGTTTTGCTGTTGATTTTGAGCCAGATCACCTGATTTCCTTTTTTGGCGGTGACCGATTGCTCCTTGTCGCTCCACTGCACCGTCGCCCCTAGCTGCTCGAAAATCGCCCGCATCGGGACCAGCGTGCTGCCGTTCTGCGTGACGGGAGGCTGTTTGAAAATTTGGTAGTTGCCGTTGATGACCACGGAAATCCAATCCTTGACGGTCAGGGGCCCGAACGAAATGCCCGTGCCGGTAAGCTTCGCTCTCGCTTCGGAGAGTTCCTTGATGGTCCGGCTTCGCTGTTCCAGAATCGCAGAGACGGTAGACAAGCGGGTATTGTGAATCGTCTGAAGCGTTTCGTTTCGGACTTTCTGAATGCTCGCGCTCGTATTGGCAAACTGATTGCGGAGGGCGGTCTCGGCTTTCTCGGCGGCCGCTTTCATCCGTTTCTGGGCTTCTTCTTTCGTAATGTCGCCGTCCTCGTAGAGATCCATGGTCGAATTGGCGCTGCTGATGCTCGATTCGTCTTCAAATTCGTCCATCGGGCTTCCCGCTTCGCTAGGATTCACCGCGTCTTCGTACTGGTCCATCGGACTTCCCGCCTCGCTCGGGTTGATCGCATCCTCGAACAAGTCCATCGCGGTTCCCGCCTCGCTCGGATTGATCGCATCCTCGTAATTATCCATCGCGGTTCCCGCCTCGTTCGGATTGATCGCATCCTCGTACGCATCCATGGCGCTGTCTGCTCGTCCCGAATCCGCCGCCCGCACATACGCTTTAAAGTCTTCGCTGTTATCATTGTAGCGTTTGCGCAGCTGTTCGATATCCTGATCCAGTTTTTTCTGCATCGCGTCAAAATCGCTCTTCAGCAGCCGATAAAGCTCGTTAAAATCGGCGGTCACCTGGTTCAAATACGTTTGGTAATCGCCTTGCTGCTGCTTCAGAAACGTTTCGTACTGCGTGCGGTGCCGGGCTTCGAAGCTGGCGTACTCTTTGGAAATTTGATTAATGAATTCCGAGTCCGCGGCGGATGCCGAGTAAGCGAAAACAGTGCATCCCAGCGACAAGACCAGCGAAGAGATGAGGGTTTTGCCATATTTCTTGTTCATTGTAAAGAGACAACCTCCTTGTTTTGACCCCGGAAACGACCGGATCCCTTCTACGGTATGCGGGTTCCGGTCCACGGTATGCAAGTTCCATTCTACGGAATGCGGAACATCTCCTTCCAGCCCGGCATAATCAGGAACCGGTTCCTGAGCCTAATCAACCATAAACGATGGCGGCGTAGATCTTTAGTCTTACCCGAAGCGATTCGATGAAAGGTATTGTTTACAACAGTGTATACATATGTTATCATATATGTAAACAAAGCAGGAGGGATGATCCATGGAAGATTATCGGAAGAAAATGTTTCGAGGCGCCAAAATCGAGGATTGCATCATGGAGTTCCAAAATCGCCATCAGCGGGCCAGGGAACAGATGAATGAAGCGGCGGAGCCGGGTGAAAAGCGATTTTTCGAAGGCATTGCCTTGGCCTATCAAATGGCGGCCCAAAAACTGCGGTGGGAATTCGACTATAAAAAGGAAGAGTGGGAACAAGAGATTACCCAAAAGATCGAAACCGTCATTAGGGAAATTGAACGCTGCGAAGAAGCGGCCCGAACCGCGCAGTCGGCGCCGCTCGCCGAAATTCCGGCCGAGATCCCGCCGGAAGCCCGGAAAGGGGTATTTGAAGGAATGGCTTTGGCTTACCGGCTGATCGTCCAAAAATTGCGCTGGGAGCTGGAACAAAGAGCCGGCAAGGAAAGCTTGGGACAAATTGCGGCGTACTGCATTTCCGAATTCGAACGGATCGCAAGTGAAACGGAAGCGCATCACCGTCAAACCTCGGATGCATTTGCGAAAGGGTTCGCAAACGGCATGGTGGCGGCCTACCGGTCGGCTGTTCTGCAGTTGAAGCTGCAGGCCTGACCGGCCATGGGCGGCACACGAACGGAGACCGGATGGGCTCTCCCGGCGGGATGCCGCTTAGGAAGGAGGGAGAAACGAAATTTTACAAAAAAGCAGATTATTCCCGAAGTGTTCTATTGTATAATTTGGATAAATCCAGCCCGAAACGGGGGTCTACCTATTGAAAGCCGTTTTGAATATCGCGCACCGGGGAGCTTCCGGCCATGCTCCGGAAAACACGATGGCCGCGTTTGAGCGCTGCATCGAGCTTGGCGCCACGGCGATCGAGACCGATGTCCAGATGACGTCGGACGGCAGCCTGGTCCTGATTCACGACGAATCGCTGGCCAGAACCGCGGGTTCGCCCAAGCTGGTCAAGGACGTAACGCTGGAAGAGCTGCGGCGGCTGGATGCGGGGTCGTGGTTCGATCCGGCATTCCGTGGAGAACGCGTCCCGACGCTGCGGGAGCTGCTGGAGCTGGTTAAGCCTTATTCGCTTCTGTTGAATCTGGAGCTGAAAAACGGCGTCGTTCCGTATCCGGGGTTGGAGGAAGCGGTCGTCGAGGAGGTTCGCCGATTCGGGATGAGCGACCGCGTCATCCTCTCCAGCTTCAACCATTATTCGCTGGTAAAGTGCAAGCGGCTGGCCCCCGAAGTGCGGATGGGCATTCTGTATATGGAAGGCTTGTACGAGCCGTGGGACTATGCGTCGCGGATCGGCGCGGAAGCGCTTCACGCCTATCATTACGCGGTGCTGCCGGAATGGGTGGCCCAGGCGGCCGAGCGGGGGATTGCCTATCATCCGTTCACCGTCAACGAACCGGCCGAGATGCGTAGGCTATTGGCCGCCGGCGTGTCCGGCATCATCACCGATTATCCCGACCGCCTGGCGGAATTGCTCAAAGATGCGGAGGTGCCGGGCGGATGAGAAAAACGTGGCTGCTCGGTTTCGGCTTTTTCAGCATCAGCATCACCTGGGCGCTCTATAACGCCTTCGTTCCGTTTTTTCTCGATTCATTCCTGAGCAGCACCGCGTTGATCGGCTTCATGATGACGATTGACAATTACTTCGCCCTGTTTCTTCAGCCGTGGATCGGCCATCGCAGCGACAGGACGGCATCCCGGTTCGGCAGGCGAATGCCGTACCTGCTGATCGGGATGCCGCTTGCCGCCCTGTTCGTCGTTCTGATTCCCTTTCACACGAATTTCCTTACTTTGATTCTGTTTATGGTGCTCATGAATCTGGCCATGAGCCTTTACCGCTCGCCGACGATCGCGCTGATGCCGGATCTGACGCCGGAAGCGCAGCGGACGAAGGCCAACGGCATCATCAACTTCATGGGCGGCGTCGGAGGCATCTTCGCCTATGCCGCCGGGTCGGCTTTATACGACGCCCATCCTTCTTTTCCCTTTCTGGCGGCGGCTGCGATTACGCTGTTGTCGCTTCTCATCCTGCATCGCTCCGTCAAGGAAAGCCGGGATGCGGTCGTGCCGGTTGCAGAACAGCCGCAGCGGATCAGGCTGCGCGGCGAGCTGGACCGCACGACCGTCATGCTGCTTCTGGCGATCTTCTGCTGGTTCGTTTCGTATCAGGGCGTCGAAGCCCTGTTCACGCTGTACGGCAAGCATCATCTGGGGCTGAAGGAAAGCGACGCCTCGTTCTCGTTGACGTTTTTCTCGCTGTTCTTCGTGCTGTTCGCGATTCCGAGCGGCTGGCTCGGCAACCGCTTCGGCAAGAAAAAAACGATTGCACTCGGCGTGTGCGGGCTGTTTCTCGTATTCGCCGCCGTTCCGCTGGTCGAGACGCTGGCCGTGCTGCGCGTGCTGCTGGCGATTGGCGGCATCTTCTGGGCGTGCATCAATATCAATTCCTATCCTTTTGTCGTGTCGACCGGCAGCGAGCGAAGCATCGGCACGCGAACGGGGCTGTACTACCTCGCTTCCTCGCTCGCCGCGATTTCTTCGCCGCCGCTGCTCGGCCTGGTCATCGACACGTTCGGCTACGGCTCGCTGTTCGTCTGCGCGGCCGGCGGCATGCTGCTGGCGCTGCTGTTCCTGACGCGCGTCAAACATAACGGAATGTCCGCCGGATCTTCTTCGTAAGCCGGAAGGGCGATGATATTTTCATCTGTTGCCGCAAAAAAACAGGCCGCTCCCGAACATACGGAACGGTCTGTTTGGCGTTACGGATTTTCGGTTTCCGAGCTGTCCCTGAAAAAGAATCCGGGCGCGAACAACTGCGCGGGCGGAGCGGCTGTAATGAACGTGACATCCATATGCGGATCCGACACCCGAACCTCCACCTCTGCCAAGTTAAAGGCGGCCCCCGTGTTGGTCAATATTACCGTTAACGAGGAGTTCGGCAAAATCGCAAATTCCGAAGAGGCGGCCTCCGTTTTGGGAACCGTCTCCATATTCCAGAGGATCGCTCTGCCGGTTTGCACGGTTGTCGTCCGGTTGTTTACAAAAATGTTGACCGTTGCATCGGTTGTCACCGCGACCGGGAGCGCGCCCGAAGCCCAAATAAAAACGGCCATTTAGATTTCCCTCCTTTCATTCCAGCAGTAGGATACATATTTGTATATGCAAACTTGATGGACAAGGACAGGGCGGCCCTGTAAAACGCCAACGATGCGCATTCGAACCTTTGCTGGATTTTCCGTGAACGGAAAGCCGCCGGGCCGAGGCTCCTCGCCGAAGAGCTTGTCGCCGAGCGGGCTTGTTTGATGTATAATGTTCAATGTAAAAAATAAAGAAGGCAGGAAATCGAGAATGGGCCGCAAATGGAACAATATCAAAGAAAAAAAAGCTTCCAAAGATGCGAATACAAGCCGCATTTACGCCAAATTCGGCATTGAAATTTATGCTGCCGCCAGAAAAGGCGAACCGGACCCGGAGTCGAACCGCGCCTTGAAAGTGGTGCTGGAACGGGCGAAAACGTACAATGTGCCCAAGGCGATCATCGACCGGGCGCTGGAGAAAGCGAAAGGCGCCTCCGACGAAAATTATGTCGAGCTTCGCTACGAAGGGTTCGGCCAGAACGGATCGATGGTAATCGTCGACGCGCTGACCAACAACGTGAACCGCACGGCCGCATCGGTTCGCGCCGCATTCAATAAAAACGGCGGAAACATGGGGGTCAACGGTTCGGCCGCTTATATGTTCGACGAGACGGCCGTGATCGGCCTGACGGGCAAGACGGTGGACGAAGCGATTGAAATTTTGCTGGAGGCGGACGTCGACGTGAGGGATGTCGTGGAAGAGGAGGAGTCCGTCATCGTGTATGCCGACCCCGACCAGTTCCATGCCGTGCAGGAAGCGTTCAAAAACGCCGGAATCACGGAATTTACGGTCGCGGAACTGACCATGCTCCCGCAAACGTACGTGACGCTTCCGGAAGACGCGAAGGCGCAATTCGAGAAACTGATCGACGCGCTGGAAGACCTGGAAGACGTGCAGCAGGTCTATCACAACGTCGATTTGGGCGAGTGAGCGGCCGAAGACGCGCTCTCCTTGCATTCGCCCCGAAGCCAAGCCGGAATAAGAGAATAAACATGCGCTCAAATTAGACTTGTTCCCCTGACGATCAGGGAGAACAAGTCTTTATTTTCGTTTTCGAAACGGTTAAAATTTGATATTATCAAATCAATTGTGACGATGCAGAAAAAAATATTGTATTTCCGAGAAAAAGCATTATAATTAAAACGTACTTATCTCATAGGATTAATAAAAGTTTTGGGGGAATTGGACATGAAAAAAACAGGGTCGATCTTGGCGTCGATCGCATTGGCGGCTTCCTTGCTGGCCGGCTGCTCCGCGAACGGAGGCAAACAGGATGCCGACGGCGCCATTCAAATAGGCTTGGCCGCTCCGATTTCCGGCACTCAAGCCCAATATGGAGAAGCGTTCAAAAACGGCGCCGAGCTGGCGGCCAAGCAGGTGAACGATGCCGGCGGCATCGACGGGAAAAAAGTCAAAATCGTGATTCAGGACGATAAAGGGGATCCGCACGAGGCGGTGAACGTCGCCAACAAATTCGTCACCGATAAGGACATCCTGGCGGTCGTCGGGCACTTCAACAGCTCCGCCACGCTGGCGACGGCGCCGATCTACAACAAGAACAAGATCGTGGAAATTTCGCCGTCTTCCAGCGCGCCTGCGGTGACCAACGCTGGCGAGTACACGTTCCGCGTCATTACGACCGACGCGTTCCAGGCGGCCTATTTGGCGGATTGGTCCAAGGAGCTGGGCTACCGCAAAGTGGCGCTGATTTACGAACAGTCCGATTTCGGCCTGGGGCTGCTGGATGTGTACAAAAATGCCGCTCCGAAAAACAATATCGAGATCGTTGCGGCAGAATCGTACAATCCGGGCGATAAAGATTTCAGCACCGTGCTGACGAAAATCAAGGAGAAGCAGCCCGATGCCATCTTTATCGGCGGCTTTTACAACGAGGCGGCTCTGATTGCCCAGCAGGCGCAGAAGCTCGGATTGAAAACGGACTATATCGGCGTCGACAGCCTGTATTCCGAAGCGCTGCTCGAATTGGGCGGAGATGCGGTCGAAAACATGAAGCTGATCGGCTTCTTCTATCCGGGCGGCGACAACGAGGAAGCCACCAAGTTTGCCGAGGCCTACCAAACCGCATACAACAGCAAGCCGGACACTTACGCCGCTTACGCGTACGTGGCGACGTCCGTCGTGATCGAAGCGATCAAGCACAATGGCGCCGACCGGGAGAAAATCAAAGAATATTTGAAAACACTTCACGATTATAAAGGACCTACCGGCGTGCTGAGCTTTGACGAAAACGGGGATGTGGTGACGACTCCCGAACGTCTGACTATCCGCAACGGGGCCTTTGAACTTTATCAATGATTGAAATGGTAGGGCGGGATCGTCGCTTGATTTCCTGCTCTACTTTTTTTGAAAGGATGTTCGTATGTTCCTGCAACAGTTGGTTAACGGCTTGACCATCGGGGTCATTTACGCCTTGATCGCCCTCGGGTACACGATGGTCTACGGCATTCTTAAAATGGTGAATTTCGCCCATGGCGACATCTTTATGTTCGGCAGCTTTTTGGGGCTGTTTTTCATGAAGCATCTGCACATGCCCCTGTACCTTGCGTTTCTGCTGTCCGCCGCCGCAACTTCGGCCATCGGCGTCGTTATCGAGCGGGTCGCTTACCGGCCGCTGCGCACGGCGGACCGCATCGTTCCGCTGATCAGCGCGCTGGGCGTGTCCACGTTTCTTGTCAGTCTGGCGCAAAAGCTGTGGGGCACGGAAATGCATCCGTTTCCGACCGCGTTCGGCCTCGGCACCGTTACCGTCGGCAGCATCACCTTTTCGGAAATCCAGATTTTGATTCTGGTCCTTTCTTTTATCTTGATGCTGGGACTGCATCTGTTCGTCACCCGAACGAAAACCGGCACGGCGATGCGGGCCACCTCAATGAGCCTGACGAATGCGGCGCTGATGGGGATCAATACGAATCATATGATCAGTCTGGCGTTTGCGATCGGTTCCGCGCTTGCCGCCTGCGCCGGGATCATGGTCGGGATTTATTATAATGCGGTATATCCGACCATGGGGTACATGGCGGGGATCAATGCCTTTACGGCCGCGGTTCTGGGCGGCATCGGCAGCATTCCGGGGGCGATGCTGGGCGGCATCCTGCTCGGCGTCGTCGAAAACCTGGGCGGAGCCTATATTTCGACGCAATATCAAAGCGTCATTTCGTTCACCATTCTGATTATCGTGCTCATGATCAGGCCTACAGGCATCCTCGGAAAAAAAGATATCAACAAAGTGTAGGTGGTCGACTTGAGAAGCCGTGCCGGCAGATTCGCGATCGTCGGGCTGCTCATCCTTTTGCCTTTATTGCTGCAGCAAATCGATGATTATATCCTGCATATTGCGATTATCATTGGCATTTACGCGATACTTTCGCTGAGTTTGAACGTGATCGTCGGCTATGCCGGGCAATTCGCGCTCGGGCATGCCGCTTTTTACGGAATCGGCGCTTATACCGCCGCGCTGCTCATGCTTCACGGCTCGGCATCGTTCTGGCTCGCGCTGGCCGCGGCCGCTGCGGTGACCGGTCTGTTCGGCTTGCTGCTGGGAAGCCCGGTCATTCGTCTTCGAGGCGATTATTTAGGCATCGTGACGCTCGGATTCGGCGAAATCGTCCGCTTGATTTTCGTGAACTGGGTCGACGTCACCCGGGGGCCGATGGGGCTGCCCGGAATACCGGCTCCAAGCTTGTTCGGGCACGCCTTCACCGAAAAGATCGAATTTTATTATCTGATTCTGGCTCTGGTTTTATTGACGTATTTTATCATCAACCGCATCGTCCATTCGGGGATCGGCCTGAATCTGCTGACGATACGCGAAGACGAGACGCTCGCCCAGTCGGTCGGAATCCGGCCGAACCAATACAAGCTGCTCGCCTTTAGCCTGGGAGCCTGCTTCGCCGGAGTCGCCGGCGCGTATTGGGCCGCCTACATTTCCTACGTCAGCCCGGATTCCTTCCGGTATCTGGATTCGGTCAATATTTTGGCGATGGTCATTCTGGGCGGCACCGCCAGCCTTCCCGGGTCGATCCTGGGCGCCATCCTTCTGGTGCTCGCTCCGGAGATTCTTCGCTACATGAACGATTACCGGATGATGCTGCTGGGATTGGCCATTATTCTCATGATGATTTTCAAACCTTCGGGCTTCTGGGGTGAAAAACACCGGAAATACAACTTTTACGGTTTGGCGCAGAAGGGCGGGCGAAAATAATGGACGAATTGCTGAAGCTGGAAAAGGTGTCCATCCGGTTCGGCGGCTTGCATGCTTTGACCGACATCGATCTGAGTGTGCGGACGGGCGAAATTCTGGCCATCATCGGTCCGAACGGGGCGGGGAAAACGACGCTGTTCAACCTGCTGACCGGCATCTACCGGCCCACGTCCGGAACGATCACCTACAAAAATCGGGTCATCAACAAGCTGAAGCCTTATGAACGGGTCAAAATCGGCATCGCGCGCACGTTCCAGAACGCCCGGCTGCTCAAAAACATGACGGTATTGGAAAACGTGCTGGTCGCCCATCCCCAGTGCAACACGGAAAGCGTGCTGGAGGCGATTTTTCTTACGGGCCGGCGGCGCGAAAGGCGTGCCGCGATCGCGCAGGAATGCGTCGAGGTGCTCAAGGCGGTCGGTTTGGACCATAAACTCGACGTGCTTGCCGGAAGCCTGCCCTACGGGGAGCAGCGGCTGCTGGAGATGGCGCGGGCGCTTGTCACCCGCTGCGAATTGCTGCTCCTGGACGAGCCCGCTGCGGGGATGAATCCGGCCGAGAAGAAACAGTTGGTGGAGAAAATCCGGCAGCTCTCCCGCGAGTTCAACATTGAAATCGTTTTGATCGAGCACGACATTGGGTTGATTATGAACATTTCCGACCGGATCGTCGTGCTGGATCACGGCGTCAAAATCGCCGAAGGCAGCGCGGCCGAAATTCAGCAAAACCCCAAAGTGATCAGCGCGTATTTGGGCGGGGAGGACGATTGGGATTGACGGAGAATCGCGTATTATTGGAAATCAACGACCTGTGCGTCAAGTACGGGGCGATTCCGGCGGTTAAACAAGTGAATCTCCGCCTTTATCAAGGCGAAATCGTGGCGCTCATCGGCACGAACGGTTCCGGCAAAACGACCGTCTTGCGCACCATTTCCGGCATCGTCAGAGCCAGCCAGGGGCAAATCCGGTTCGAAGGAAGCGAGATCACGAAGCTGGAACCGCACCGGATCGTGCAGCGGGGCATCTCCCACGTGCCCGAGGGAAGAGGCGTCTTTGCCGATCTCACGGTGCTGGAGAATCTGAAAATGGGCGCCTATATCCGCAAAGACAAAGCGGCTATCCGTCAGGACATCGAGCAGATGTTTTCGCTGTTTCCCCGTCTTGCGGAGCGAAAAAATCAGCTCGCGGGAACGATGAGCGGAGGGGAGCAGCAGATGCTCGCGATCGCCCGGGCGCTGATGGCCAGACCGAAGCTGCTGCTGCTTGACGAGCCTTCCATGGGGCTTGCGCCGCTTATCGTGAAGGAAATCTTCCGGGCGATCCGGAGCGTGAACCGGGAAGGGGTATCCGTGCTGCTGGTGGAACAGAACACCAAGATGGCGCTGGCAGCCGCAAATCGGGGCTACGTCATGGAGACCGGCAGCATTGTCGTTCAGGGCGACGCCGACGAATTAAAAAACAATGCTGTCGTCAAAACGGTCTATCTCGGCATGCATTGAAGAACGAACTACAACGATTGGAGAGGAGCTTGACGATGAGCGAAGCCAACCAAAAAACCATCAAGCAGGACGAGAGCCTGGAGCCGGTATCGCCGTACACGATTATGGCGAAGCTGTTTGCCCACGTCGCCAAAGCAGTTGTCGACCGGTTCGGAGAAGAGGGGAAAGAAGCGGTCCGGGAAGGCGTGCGGGCGTTCGGCGAGGAGCGGGGAAGAGATATCGCCCGCCGGGCGGCCGCAGCCGGGCATCCGAACGACATGCTCAATTATTTGCCCCATTACGATATGGGACGAAGCGACTTGTTCGAATACGAAACGGTGTATCATCCGCAGGAGATCGAACAAACGTTTACAAGATGCGCGTTTGGCGACCAGTGGAAGAAGGACGGGATGGAGGAATACGGCATTTTGTATTGCCAGATGATCGACCCGGCCATTGCCAAAGGGTATAACGCCAATTTCGAAGTGGAGCACGACAAGTATCTGCTGAGAGAAGGCCACTGCCATTTCCGGTTCCGGATGAAGGAAAAGGCGGCGGAAGAGGGACGTGAGGACAATGGAGATTAATGCCGTCCGATTGTGGCAGCGGCTGATGGAGCTGGGCGAAATCGGAAAGCAGGACAGCGGGGGCGTCACCCGCTTTTCGTTTACCGAAGAAGAGCGGCGGGCCAAGGATCGGGTGATCTCTTACATGAAAGAAGCGGGACTGGCCGTTCGCGAAGACAGTGCGGGCAATGTAATCGGGCGCCGGGAAGGCGCCGACCCCCTGGCCCCGGCCGTCCTGACCGGCTCCCATATCGACACGGTTCCCCATGGCGGAAAGTTTGACGGCGCGCTCGGCGTGCTGGCGGCGATCGAAGCTCTGCAAAGCATGGAGGAAAAAGGAATCGCCACCGATCATCCGATCGAAGTGATCGCCTTTACCGATGAGGAAGGCTCCAGATTCGGGTTCGGCATGATCGGCAGCCGGGCACTTGCGGGAACGCTGCGGCAAGAAGATTTGGAACGGCACAAGGACGAGCGGCATCTGTCCATCGCCGACGCGATGCGGGCGGCGGGCTACGATCCCGACCGCATCGGTCAAGCGGCGAAAGATCCGCGGCAGGTAAAAGCCTACGTGGAGCTTCATATCGAACAGGGCTCCGTGCTGGAGAGACACCGTCTGCCCATCGGGGTCGTCTCGGGAATTGCGGGGCCGCTCTGGCTGCAGTTTACGCTGACCGGTCAAGCGGGCCACGCCGGCGCGACGCCGATGAACATGAGAAGGGACCCTCTGCGGGCCGCTTCGGAATGGATGAATTGGATTTACCGGGAGGCCGGCAAGTATCCGAACGCGGTCGCGACGGTCGGGAAAATCGGGGCCGCTCCGGGCGGCGTCAATGTCATCCCGGAGCAGGTGGAATTCACGCTGGATTTGCGGGATATCGATGAAGCGGCCCGGAATGCGCTCGAAAGCAGCATCTGGGAATACGGCAACCGGGTCTGCGCGTCGCATCAAGTCGAACTGGCGGTCCGCACGCTGCAACGGGTGGCGCCCGCGCCTTGCTCTCCGGAAATCATGGCGGCTATCGAGGCGGCTTGCCGAAAAGCCGGGATCGAGCAGCCGCCAGCATTGCCGAGCGGGGCAGGCCATGACGGCATGCAGTTCCGATCGCGATGGCCGATCGGGATGATTTTCGTCCGTTCCCGGGAAGGCATCAGCCATTCCCCGAAAGAGTGGAGCTCGCAGGAGGATTGCGGCGCGGGAGCGGAAGTGCTTTATCATACGCTTCTCCAACTGGCCAATGAGCGAAAAAAGTAAACGAAACCGGCCGCGAGCGGCTCCTGTTCTAATTCGTCTTGAGCTGATACCCGAATTGACAGGAGATGGCGCTTGCGGCCTTCAGCAAATCCGTCCGAATCGGTTCCTCGTTCTCTTTTATGCGCGAAATCGAGCCTACCATGCTGATCGTGCCGATCGTGCGGCCGGCCGCATCTTTGACGGGTGCGGCGATACTGTAGGCTCCTTCCTCAATCTCTTCGTTTTCGATCCCGTAACCCAATTCCCGAATCTGCTGCAAATTTTTCATGAGCTGCCTTTTGTCCGTAATCGTTTTGTCGGTCAGCTTCGTCAGCTTGTACTTTTTCAGAAAAGTCTGAAGCTCCTCTTCGGGCATGCTCGCCAAAAAGACTTTGCCCGACGCGGATGCGTGCATGGGCAGCTTGCTTCCCGCTCTTGAACTGATAATAAAATAAGTGCTGGGGGATTCCACCTTGTCTACGCAAAAAATCTGCTCGTTCTGATACACGTACAAATGGGAGGTTTCATGGTATTTTTTCGTCAGTTCGGTCAGAAAGGGGTGGCCGATTTCCTTCAGATCCAGGCTTTGCGAGACGAGGTTGGCTTTCAGCAGGAATTCCAGCCCCAATTTGTATTTGCCGTTGTGCGGGTTTTTGTCGATGTAGGAGTACGCGCAAAGCGTGTTCAGAATGCCGTATACGGTGCTGATGTTCAAATTGAGCTTCTCGCTGATTTCGCTAAGCGACAGTTGGACGTTTAAGGAATCGAAACAGTTGATGATATCGAGAGCCCGCTTCACGGACTGAATCAGGCGCGGTTTATTGTCGCTCAAACAGATGACCTCCAACATGCCTTGCGGACGGCATGGATTTTTCTCTACATCCTCCATGTTCTTTGCTTTCTTTGATAATGTCAATAGGATTGTGATATAAGGGAAACGGGCGAGGAAATCCGTATGGTCCGAAAAATGGTGACAACCCTTGTGTCACCTTTAGGGTGCTATAATGGGTTCAGAAGCGGGGGGATCCAGTTGAAACGGAAGGACAGGCTGCTGGCAATCCTGATCGCCTTGCAGCAAAGGCCGGAAACCGCGCAAAGGCTGGCGGATAAATTCGAAGTGTCCAAACGGACGATTTTGCGGGATATGCAGTCGCTTTCGGAAATGGGCGTTCCGTTGTACGCCATGCCGGGTCCTGCGGGCGGCTTTCGCCTGATGGAGGGCTTCCAACTGCCTCCTTTGCAGCTCGATGCCCAGGAAGCCTTGACCGTTCTGTTTGCGCTTCGCAGCTTGACGAAAATGGCCGATACCCCGTTCCGCGAGGCAAGATGGACCGTGGCGGACAAAATCAGGGCCATTTTGCCGGAACAGACCTTGAAGCAGATTGAACCGGTCCTTGCGCATGTTGAAATCGAGGTGCCGGAGCGAAGGGCGAAGACGCCGCATTTATCCGCCTTGCTGGAACATACGGCCGAATCGCGCTGGATTCATGTCCTCTACCGTTCCGAAAACCATCGCCGCTGGCTGAAGCTGTTGCCCCGAAGAATATACGCGGCGCACGGTTTCTGGTATTGCGAGGCGTATTCGGCCGCGCACGAGGAACAACGAACGTTTCGCGCAGATCGCTTTGAACGAATCGAAAGGATCGATGAGCCGGGGGATGAACCCGGGAAAGGCCGGCGGCAAGAAGGGAAACGGGGAGATCGGCCCGAATCTTCCATACGCATTCTCGCGAAATTGACTTACCGGGGAGCGTTGCTAGCCGAACAGGACTTTCACGTTGGCGATTCCGTCAAGCAGGTATCCGATCCGAAATCCGGGAGGGAAAAGGGTTGAAACTGTCCTACGAGCAAGTGATCGGAGAACGGCTGAGAAGGCAGCGATTGCTTGCGCCCATCGAAAGTCCGGACGACGAACAGGAGTATCTTGAACTGTTCAAGCTGCTGCAGCCTGTGGCTCCCGTACATAACACCCGCCCGGGCGATCCGCCGAGACTGGTGCATCGAACCCTGTTTGACGACGATGGACTTGCCGGCAAGCTTAGGGAACGAAATGCGATCATTAAAGGAAGATTTTGCGGAGGGCGCATCGGGTATGTGCTTCAGGAAGATTTGGAGCGGTATGCCGTCGCCTTTCGCAAGCCGTTGGCCAAAGCAAAGCCGATCCACGATGATATTTTGACGGTGCTTAAGACTTCGGGAGGATTGTCGAAAGAGCAATTAAAGCAGGAACTGGAAGGCTACCCGGCCGGCGAAATCTCGAAAGCGCTGCAGGCGTTGCAGGAAGCGTTCCTCGTTTACGAGCATCAGCCCGATACGGATTGGGACACGGGATGGTTCGATTTTGCCACGGAATGGTTTGAGATCCAAGCCGACGGCGGCCGATACGCGCAAGCCGTTTCCGAGGTTCTCCATACCTTCATCCAGGCGATGGTTTTTGCAACAGAAGCCCATATTAAGAGCTGGTCGCAACTGCCCGCCAAAGCCATCCGTCAAGGGATCGCGGCCTTGGTGGAGGGAGGCCGGATCGTCACGACGGAAATGGAAGGCATTGGAGAAGGCTTCGTTTGCGCGAAAGATGCGGAAGGACTTGTTCCCTCGGATATTCCGCCATGCGTGTTTATGCTGGACAAGTCGGATTTTCTCGTGCGGGCGCATATGGATGAGCTTCAGCGGCGGTACAAAGGGTATGAAGTGCTGCAGTTTTTGCTGATCGACGGAGCGTTCCAAGGTGCGGTATTGGGGCATTGGCGGATCGGGCCTCATAATGTTGAGGACATATTGGTGGAGCTGCCTCCGGATCAAGCCGAACGCAGGCAAGAGGAGATCTTGGATGCGGTAAGAAAAATCTATTCGTCCGAACGCCACAACATCGTCATGTATAACGGAAAACCGTTATGAACAAGGAGGCAGCCGTATCATGGAGAATCGTCGAATACTCGAACGTGCGAAGTCGTTTCTTTATCAAAACGCGCGGCTTCTTGACCGGAGACGGTACGAATATTTTTTTGAGGAGGGCTCGAAAGAGGCGGTCATCGAGGCGCTCCGCCCTTACCAAAATCGGGACGGCGGATTCGGAAACGCGCTCGAACCGGACATCCGCTGTCCGCACAGCCAGCCCGTGCCAACCGAAATGGCGCTAACCATCATGGACGAGGTGGACGGATTCGATCCGCAAATTTTGGAAGGCATCGTCCGGTATTTGCGGGACATTACGCTGCAGGAAGGCGGAATCCCGTTTGTCTTTCGAAGCGCGGGCGATTATCCGCATGCGCCGTGGTGGGCGGCGGAACGCGACGACCGGCCTTCGATCAACCCGACCGGCCGAATCGTCGGTTTGCTTTACAAGCAGAAGCTGCGGACGGATTTTTACCGGGAAGAATGGTTTCTGAAAAACGTTGCGTATCTATGGCGCGTTTTCGATCAGGAGAAGCCGGCCGGATATCATGACGGCGTACAATGGATCGCGTTTTTGCAGCATACTCCGGAACAGGAGAGGGCAAGCGCATATTGGCCTGCGGTTGACGAATGGCTGAGCCGACCCGGCACGATCGAGCGGGACCCGGAGGCCGAAGGGTACGTCCACAAAGTGCTGGATTGGGCGCCGGCTCGCGACAGCTACGCAAACAAGTTGATTTCGGCTGCGGATGTGCAAAGGCACCTGCAGGCCCTTGTCCGCCAGCAGCAGGAGGACGGAGGATGGCCGATCAACTGGCCGCCGCTAAGTCCCGGATGCGAAGCGGAGTGGCGCGGCTGGATAACGGTGGAACGGTTGAAGACGCTGAGGTCGTACGGGATTCTCTGAAAGTTACGAAACGCATAAATGGGGTTTATCATGAAGAAATATGTTTACAACCGGCCTTTGCTTAAACGGTCAACGGCGCCGATCCTCCTGAAGGATGAGCGCGATCAGGCAATCGGTTCGATCCGAAAGACTTACAAAAATAAGATGAATCGAGCGTTAAGCTGGGCAATCGACCATTGGGAGTTAAGCCTGAAAGGAGAAGATCTGCATGCAGGGACATCGGTCGAAATCGTCGATGGTTCCTCATGGTTTGGGAGAAAGAAGTGGACGGTCACCGTAACGCGCGAAGGCGGAGAAAGCGTAACGTCGACGCTGCGGGATCAATCCAAAATCGCCACGCATCCCAAATTCGAATTGGTGCATGAAGGCCAAACGTACACCGTATCGAAGGACCTCTTGGATCGAACAACCCGAATCTCGAATTCGAACGGAAACGCCATTATATGCGAAATGAAGAATGTCTCCTTCGGGAAGGGGATCAAACGGGAAATCGTCATGCACGGGGATGCGCTGTGTCCGATCTTCGCCGCATGCCTTGACCGTTTATTCCATACTCTGTATTGACCGAGATTGGCTTATTGCGTAAAAAACGCTGCATTCGTCTTGACGTTGTTCGGATTCGATGCTACGATTGAATCACAAAAAACCCAAAAATACCTTTTCATTTGCGGCGGCGGCGAAGGGAAGAAGGTGTGGTCGTGTCGCTTACGAAACGGCGCCTGCAATTTTTGCATAAATTGACCGACTTGTATAGGAAAACGAATTTGCCCATTCACTACGAAACCTTGGCCAAATCGATCGGCGTCAGCAAATGGACGGCCTACGACATGCTGAAGGAAATCGAAAAACTGGGCTTTATTTCGCGCAGCTACGAGGTGAATGCGAAGGAAACCGGACGCTCCCAGGTGGTGTTCGTTCCCACGTCCAAAGCGTTGGACCTTTTTGACCAGCCGCGAAACGAAACCTTCGATCCCGCGGATTGGAAAAAGACGGTCGGGAATCTTTCGAGGCTGCTTAAGGATTTGAAGAACCGCAGTCTCAACGAGGCGATCCGGAAAATGATCGATGAAATCTCGAAAAGGAACACGCGCATTCATTTTTGCGCTTATGCGATCGGCTTGCTGATGATGTACCTGAAGAAGCTCGGAGGCAAAACCGAGTCCTTGATTCACCACAGCGTTCAAAAGGCGCCGAGCAAAGAGACGGGCATGACGATGTTTATCGGCACCGTTCTGGGAACGGCGATCCAAACGTTGAACGATGATCTGGGCATTGAGGTTACGGAGCTCGTCTCCAAGCTGCTGAAATCGATCGCGGATCTTTCCGGCGAGGAAAAGGAAATGCTGTCGGATTTTCTGAGCGAGGCTTTTTCGGTATAGGCGCAAGCCGCCTTCGTTTGTTCTGTTTTTGGGTCTTTCGGGTGAAATGTTTACGTCTCGTATACATCTCATAACGAAAGGAGCATCTTCCATGTTCAAGTATCGCGAGTTTTATACCCACAGCGTCATTCGATTTATTTCCGCTTTGAGCATCGTCGGCGTAACGCTGTGCTGCTATTATTTCGACGGCTATGCCACGATCCTCGCGCTGGCTTTGGGCGCGCTGGTTTACGCCGTTGCCGAGTACGTCGTGCACCGGTATTTGCTGCACGAGTTTCCGAGGCTTTTGCCCGTATTGTACCGGGGGCATGCCGAGCATCACCGGCAGCCGCAGGAGATGAAATATTTATTCAGCCCGGTCCATTATGATATTTTGATTTATTGCGTCTATATTCCGCTCGTATGGCTGTTGTTTCGCCGGATTTCCGTCGTTGCGCCCGTCGTGACCGGCACGCTTTTGTTCCAACTCTATTATCAATGGATGCACTACGCGGCGCACCGGCCGGTCGTTCCTCGGACGGCATGGGGAAGATGGATGAAAAAGAAACATTTGCTGCATCATTATAAAGACGAATACGCTTGGTACGGAGTGTCGCACCCTGTCCTGGATTATGCTATGGGAACCCACAAAGAGAGCGATCGGCCGGCAAGGAAAGCGGGTACCGAAACGGAAAATTCCTCGTCTTTCCGCAACGAAGGGTGAATTTGCCAAAAAGGAGCTTAGGTATGGGGAAAGTGGGCTTGGTTTTGGGAGGCGGTGCGGTCCGCGGGCTCGCCCACCTTGGCGTGCTGAAGGCATTCGAAAGACACCGGATAGCCGTTGACCGCATCGCGGGCACCAGCATGGGCGGCGCCGTGGGGGGGCTGTACGCGGCAGGCGTTCGGCCGGATACCCTTGAAGCTTTTATCCAGAAGACGCCCAAATACCGCCTGATCGATGTCGGCATCCGCAAACGCGGATTGATTGCCGGCAACAGCATTTATGCAGCCGTGAACGAGCTGCTCAGGCAGCAGGGAAAGCGTTCCGTTCGAATCGAGGATTTGCCCATCAAGTTCAAAGCGGTATCCGTCGATCTGATGGAAGGCAAGCAGGTGGTTTTCGACAAAGGCGATCTGCTGACGGCGCTTCGGGCGACAACGGCCTTTCCGGGGATCTTCTCTCCTCTGTTGCACGAAGGGATGATGCTGGTGGACGGAGGCGTGTTGAACAACCTGCCCGTGGAGGAACTGGACCGGGAGCGCGGCCAATTGGTCATTGCGGTCGATGTGTCGCGGGAACACGAGAAGAAGCCGCCGCGCAACCTGATCGAAGTGGTGTACCGGTCCTACAGCCTCATGACGGCCGAAAGAAGGCACAGCAGCCTCCGCCTCGCCGATGTCGTCATCCGGCCGGAAGTCGGGCATATTCCGGCATTTGATTTTTCGAAATGGCAGGAATGCATCGAAGCCGGCGAGGCAGCGGCCGAACGCATCATCGGCGAGCTGAAGCGGCAAATGGCGCGGCAATCCAGGACCAATCCGTAAACGGGCAACGGGTTCCTTATTCTTCAATGATCGTGCGGTTAAATTTCCGCAACAGCCGTCCGAACAATTCGCGTTCTTCTTCGGACCAATTTTCCAACAGCTTCGTGATTCTGGCCAATCGCGCGCGCTTGCATGCGAGCAATTCCTTTTTCCCCAATTCCGTAATTTGCAGAAAGTAGGATCTCCTGTCCGAAGGATCGGGTATACGGTATACATATCCTTTGTTCTCAAGGGCCGCGGTTTGTCTGCTGACCGTCGAAATGTCCAAACGGAACTCGTCCGCCAAGGTTTTGACCCCGGCCGAACCGTGAGCGGAGATTTGATGAAGCAAAAGGTAGGCGGACCGGTCCAGATTGCCGAATTTTTTATGGGTGATCGACGTAAAGCGGCGAAACAGGACGGCCATTTCGAGCTCAATGGTCTCTATCGCATTTTCCTGCATGCTGTAGCACCTCGCAACGTATTGAACATCGTCCTGGATAGTTGTATAATACAATCATATACTTGCATAATACAACTTGTTGAGGAGATTTGCAAATGAGGGAGAGGGAGGGGGACGGATTTGAAGGCGCACGACATTATGATCCGCCACGTGCACAAAGTCAAGCAGAACGACACGGTGCGCGCGGTTATCGAAAAGTTCATCGAGCATCGGATCAGCGGGCTGCCCGTGGTGAACGACCGAAACGAAATCGTCGCTTACATCAGCGACGGCGATATTATGCGATATATCGGCAAGCATAAGGACGTGGTCATTGATTCGCTTTACTTTGCGGCGGTATTTAAAGGCGACCATGAGAAGTTCGAGGAAAGGGCCCGGAATCTGCTGGATCTGAATGTTCTGGACATTGCTACGCGAAAGGTCATTAAAGTTTCCTGGGACGAGGAAGTTGAAGAGTTTGCCGCTATTCTGGGGAAGAAACGAATCAAAAAAGTGCCGGTCGAGCGCAACGGGGTATTGGTCGGGATCATCAGCCGCGGAGATATTATCCGGCATACCTTCAAAGCGCTGCTGTAACGGCAGATTCGCAAATTCGAAATGAAGTAAGGGAGAGAGAAGCCAAAGATGTCATCCGCTATGCCACCGTCGGCCTCAACCGCTTCGCAAGCTTCGCTTGCGCCGGAAGAGGCCAGTATTCTTAAGCAGCCGAGAGCGGTATGGGCGGTTTTTTTCGCTTGCATCATTGCGTTTATGGGCCTTGGCCTTGTGGATCCGATTTTGCCTGCCATCGCCAAAAAACTGAACGCTTCGGAAAGCGAAGTGACCCTGCTGTTCACCAGCTATAATGCGGTTATGGCCGTTGCCATGCTGATTACGGGCGCCGTCTCATCCAGACTGGGCATCAAATGGACGCTGCTGTTGGGGATTTTCGTCATTGCCCTTTTTTCGGCATTGGGCGGATTTTCAAGCCAGATCGACGTGTTGGTCGGGATGCGCGGGGGCTGGGGATTGGGCAACGCGCTGTTCGTCGCGACCGCGCTAACCGCTATCGTCTCGCTCTCTAGCGGCAGCGCGGCAAAAGCCGTCATTTTATATGAAGCGGCGATCGGGCTGGGTATTTCGGTCGGTCCGCTGCTTGGCGGATGGCTGGGCGCGATCGATTGGAGAGGGCCGTTTCTGGGCGTTGCTTCGTTGATGGCGATCGCGTTTATCGGCCTGATCTTGATGATGCCGAACGTAAAGGCGTCGGCGGCCGCGAAAAAAACGTCCCTGCTGGAACCGTTCCGCGCGATGAAGCATCGTTCGCTTGTCGTGTTCGGGATGACGGCCTGCCTGTACAATTTCGGTTTCTTCACGCTGCTTGCCTATTCGCCTTTTGTTTTGGATCTGGATGAACACGGTTTGGGCTACGTCTTTTTGGGCTGGGGCATTTTGCTGGCCGTAACGTCCGTCTTCATGGCGCCGAAGCTGCAAGGGCGGTTCGGGACGGTCAAATCCATGTGCACCATGTTGACACTGTTCGCGGCCGTACTGGCCGTTATGGGCATTTGGACGTCGACGCAATGGCTGGTCATCGCCGCTATCGTTTTTGCCGGCGCCTTGTTGGGCAACAACAATACGTTGATTACGACGGCCGTGATGAATGCCGCCCCGGTTGAACGTTCGACCGCATCAGCCGCTTACAGCTTCCTGCGCTTTATCGGAGGCGCTGCGGCCCCTTATCTGGCAGGCAAGTTGGCGGAGAGGTACAATCCGCATGTGCCGTTCCTTGTAGGCGCGGCGTTTGTTATCGTTTCGGTCCTGTTCATCGGAATCAATCATGCGCATGTGAAGCATGTGGACCATGCGGCGGCCCATTGAGATTCATTTGAACCCTATTGCAGCCCCCCAAATGCAAACGAGACGCAGCTTTTCATAAAACTGCGTCTCTTTTCATTTTTTTTAGTACAAAAATAATGAAATCCTTTTATTCCCTGGTTCTAATAGATTGCTACAATGGGGTATCGCCATTGTCTTGAGAGCAGAGGCGTAAAACAGCTAGGGAGGTTTAGGCATGCTTACAAAGGGGAATTTAGAGAAGTCTCGAATGGTTCCGTTGAACCGCGTGCGGATTCGGGATTCGTTATGGTCTTCGTATATCGATTTGGTAGAGAAGGTCGTCATCCCTTACCAATGGGATGCTTTGAATGACCGGATTCAGCATGCGCCACCGAGCCATGCGATTCGCAATTTCAAGATCGCCGCGGGCGAAGAGCAAGGGGAGTTTTACGGCATGGTATTTCAAGACAGCGACGTGGCGAAGTGGCTCGAAGCTGTCGCCTATTTGCTGGCAACCCGTAATGCTCCCCACTTGGAGAAAATCGCAGACGAGACGATCGACTTGATTGCCAAAGCTCAACATGACGACGGGTATCTGAATACGTATTACACATTGAAAGAACCGGGAAAGCGTTGGACAAATCTATGCGAGTGCCATGAACTTTATTGTGCCGGTCATATGATCGAAGCGGGCGTTGCTTACTATTATTCGACGGGCAAACGAAAGCTGCTGGACGTTGTTTGCAAACTGGCCGACCATATTGACAGCGTTTTCGGACCTGAGGAAGGAAAACTTAAGGGTTATGACGGACACCAAGAGATTGAGCTTGCATTGATGAAGCTCTATGAAGCCACGGGCAATGTCAGGTATTTAAATCTCAGCCGGTTTTTCTTGGAGGAGCGAGGGAAACAGCCTCATTTTTACGACATCGAGGCGGATAAACGGGGAAGAACCGTACACTGGGAAAACTCGTTTATGATCGATGAGAAAGAATACAGTCAGGCTCATAAGCCGGTCAAAGAACAAGACAGAGCGATCGGCCATGCGGTAAGGTTTGTCTATATGGGGACGGGAATGGCGCATGTTGCCGCGGAAGCCGGCGATGTCGAAATGTATGAGGCCTGCAAACGGTTATTTGCAAACATGGTATCCAGGAATCTCTATATTACCGGAGCGATCGGCTCGCAAAGCCGGGGGGAAGCATTCACCACAGACTATGATCTGCCGAATGATACGGCTTATGCGGAAACTTGCGCGTCCATCGGCTTAATTTTCTTTGCGTACCGCATGCTGATGCTGGAGCCCAAGAGTCAATACGCGGACGTGCTGGAAAGAGCGCTTTATAATACAGTAGTCGGCGGTATGTCGCGCGACGGGAAACGATTTTTTTACGTTAATCCGCTTGAGGTGAACCCGCATGTCTGTACGGCAAACCATATCTACCACCACGTAAAGCCGGAGCGGCAGCCCTGGTTCGGCTGCGCTTGTTGTCCGCCTAATGTAGCCCGTCTTTTGGCCTCTTTGGGACAGTATATCTATACCGTTCAAGGAAGAACCATATATACTCACTTATACATTGGGGGAATGGCGGAAATCGACATCGACGGTACTCGCTTTGTATTGGAACAAGAAACCGAATATCCCTGGAACGGGAAAATTCGCTTTACTGTCGGTACGGATTCGGAGACTACGGCGACATTGGCGCTTCGCATCCCGGAATGGTGCGATCATGCGGAGGTTTACGTGAATGGCGTTCTCGAGCCCGTTAAGGATCTCACAACCGATGGTTATATCAGGCTGAGTCGCAAATGGAAATCGGGCGATCAGGTGGACTTGACGTTGTCTATGCCGATAAACCGCGTGTATGGCCATCCGTTAATCCGTCACACGGCCGGGAAGGTCGCCATTCAACGGGGGCCGCTTGTATATTGCTTGGAAGAAGCGGACAATGGGGCGAATCTGCATCATCTGCTTCTTCCGAAAGATGCGGAGTTCTCGCTTGAGAAAACGAATCGTCCAATAGACGGAATGGTTGCCATAAAAGCGACCGCTTTGAGGCGAAATACGGATAATTGGGGAGATGCGTTATACAAACGGGAAGCAAAGTATACGCTGGAAAAGGCTAACGCGACGTTCATTCCGTACTTCGCTTGGGCCAATCGCGGTGTCGGGGAGATGAAAGTCTGGGTTGAAGAAGCCTAATCTGAATTTACAGCCTTCTTCGAATGTGAAGAAGGCTTTAATTTTAAACAGAATGGAAGGGGGCAAAAAATAGTACAAGATTTAAAATATTCTTCAATCCCCGTTTATCGAAAAGGTGCTACATTGGTTTTTGAAACCGCTTTATCAGACGGGTGTTTGGATTCAACGATGAAACCGGATTCCGTAAAAATCCTGTATAATCATAAATCAAGCGAGCAAGGCACATTCTCCTCGCGGATCAGAAGCGATTACATTCTGTAAAGCATACTCATTTGGGAGAAGTGAAGCTCATGGTATCTCTGCTGATTATTGACGACGAACCTCGGCAAGTACATTCTCTCGCCAGCGTGATTAAGAGATTTCGGGAGAATTACGTGGTTTATGAAGCATTCGACGGGAAGTCCGCATGGAATGTCCTCGAGTCAGTGGACATCGATGCGGTGATTACAGATATTCGAATGCCGGGAATGGATGGGATCGAACTTGTAAAGCGAATCGCCGAGCGGATGCCGCACATTAAGATGGTTTTACTGACAGGTTACGGCGAATTTCAGTATGCACGAGATGCCTTGCGCCATGGCGTTCTTGATTATCTGGTAAAACCGATTGGCCTTCAAGAGATCAAGCATATTCTGGGTCTAATCGAGAATGCGCTGGCTAAAGAAGCAGACCTGCGTTTAAAATCTTCCGTTTATCGGGATCACTTGTTTCAGATGCTGCTTTCGGGACAATTAACCAACCAGATGGAAACCGATATCGGCCAAATCTTGCAGGAACAAGGCTTTGGCATTGTGCTCGCTTTCGGTTCTGATCGTACACCCGAATGTTCCGTGCAGGTCAATGATGTTTTGAGACGGGAATTGGATGAGCAGCTTAGAGGACTTGAAGCGAAAGTGATTTTTATGATCAAGACACCCTCCCGTGAATGGGTAGCCTTGGTTGGATTGCGTTCTCCTCTAACAGGAATTCATTTGACCCATATGAATAAAGGCCTTCAGCTTTGCCTAGAGAAAATCGAAGACAAATTTACGTTTCGGCTCGCGGTTGGAATTAGTGACCAGATGGCACTCTCTGTTTCAAATATTCAACAGGCGTATGGCGAAGCGAAGATCGCATTGCGGCATAGATTCTATTATTTTTCGAACTCCCTTATTCCTTATCAAATGACAAGTCCTTTTGTCCAGAGCACTTCGTCTTTACTCATAGGAAAAGAAGAGATTCTCTTGCGAGCGATTCGCGCTTCTGACTGGAGACTGGTATCCGAAACGGTCATGTCGATGTTCAAACAGATTTCCAAAGCGCCGTTTCCCGACCCGGATGTCTTAAAGACGGATTTGATCCACTTTGTCATGCGAATCGGCATGCAATTAAAAGGCATACTGTCCGAATCGGCCTTATCCGATGACGAGCAGAAGATGAAGACGAGAATCGCTTCTTGCGAAGACATTCAATCCGTCCAATATGCGGTAAAGGAGTTTCTCTTGAAGTGGTCCGATGCGGTTCTGGAATTGCAGAACAACAAAAATGCCGCTCTTGTCAGACATTGTATCGAGTATCTGGAACAGCACTACATGGACGATATTTCGCTGGATTCTATGGCACGGCAATTGCGCCTTAGCCCGTCCTATTGCAGTAATTTTTTTAAAACTCATATGGGCATCGGTTTTTCCGAATTCTTGATTCGTTTGCGAATCTCGAAAGCCAAGCGGCTGCTGCTCGAAACCGACGACAAAATTTCCGATATTGCGCTCAAGGTAGGATTTCATGACGCTGCATACTTTAACAAAGTATTCAAACGGGAAACGGGCATAACCCCGAATACGTTCAGGCAATCGTCGGGAAGCGTGAAGACAGGATGAATATGCTAGCTTCGCTCATAAATGCGATTCGGAATAGCCGTTTGCAAACCAAGCTGATCATAAGTTATATCATTTTAATCACGGTTCCTATCGTTCTATTCAGCGTGAGTTACTATAATCTCGGAAAAGATACGATCATGGACATGGCGAAAAAAGACGCATATACGATCGTCAGGAAAAATAATGAGATCATCGATTCGAAACTCTCCAGGGTCAGGGAGATGATCATCGCGTTTTCGGAGGATCCCGATTTCAAGACGATTTTCGCCGGCATCGATCCCGGGAACCGAGAGCAGATTTTGGATGCGGATTTAAGGATCACCAAGATTCTAAATAAATATTTCGCTCAGTCTCAAGACATCTATTCGGTTCAATTGGCCACTACCTATTTCACATTCGGGCAGGATTCTTCTTCCAACAGTGAACATGGGAAAAACTTCATCCCGAAAGGCGCTTTTCGGGAAAGCGCATTGTTCGATGCTGCTTACGCCGGGGACGGACGAATCGTATGGATCCCGACTTATAATTTCTCGGAGATGTTTAATGTCGATTACTTAAGGAACACTGAGATCGATTATAAATACTTGTTATCCGCCGTTTGCAAAATCAATATTCCTTTCCCCAGAAACGAATCGGCCTTCAATTCGTCAGTAGAAAATCCGGTCTTGATTGTCAATTTTAAAGAATCATTATTTACAAATGTCTTTACAGGAAGCTTGCCTACGGAAGGAAGCTTTTATTTCGTAATCGACGATTCCGGAAGGGTAATTTCGCACCGGGACCAACAATGGCTGACCGAGCGAGTGGGCTGGCCTGATCTGCGCAAAGTTGTGACGGAGAAAACAGGCGTTGACATGCTGGAGATTGAAGGAAAACAGAGGGTCGTTAGTTTCGACCAATCCTCCATTACCGGATGGTACACGATTGCCGTTATACCGCCGAACGAGCTGCTAGATCCGATCATCAGCACTTATATACGCAATATGCTGATATCGGCGGGGGTATTAACGCTGCTTTTTATTGGCTTATCTTCCTATTTGTCCGGCATTATCACGCATCCGATTCGGACGATGATTCGGGCGATTTTGATTACGGGGGAAGGGAAATTTCAAGTCAAATTCAAAGAGCACGGTAGCTTTGAATTCAGAGTGCTGATGCGTAAGTTCAACGACATGAACGATAAAATCCAGAAATTGATCGAAGAGAACTATGGCATCAAAATCCGCGAGAAAGAAGCGGAAATCAAATCGCTGAATTTGCAATTGGATCCTCACTTTATGCACAATACTTTGAATTTAATCAGTCTGATTTCCCTGGAAAAGGGAGAGGACGAGATTAGCGAGCTGATTACAGGTTTGTCGTACATGATGAAATATATCGTCAAGAAAGACAACCTTGTTACATTCGAAGAGGATTTTACTTACCTAAAGAGCTATATTTCGATCATGACCAAGCGGTTTGAAGGAAAATTCACGATTGAGTTCGATGTAGATCCCGTTCTTTTGCAAACGACGGTCCCGAAATTTTTCTTGCAGCCTATTATCGAGAATGCGCTCATTCACGGATTCGAGCGCTTAGACAGGAAAGGTAAGCTATCCATAAAGTGTTATATCGAACATCATGTCCGTGTTTTTATTGTACAGGATAATGGGAAGGGGATGACCCGCGATCAGGTCGAACGGCTGATGAACCAGAACGGGGGCAGTGTGGGCCTAAACAATGTGTACCGGCGAATTCAAGCCATCTACGGCGAAAATTACGGCGTAACCGTTCAATCCGCACCCGGCGAGGGAACCATTGTCACCGTTCGAATGCCTCTGGAAATTGTTAAAAGGGAGGAAGCGGGATGAAGAGCAGGTACGTACTGTTGTTAGCGGGTATACTGGTCATTGGCCTCTTCGTAGGGGTTCTCTTTTTTTGGGGAAAACGGGATGAACATGCCAATCCGGCAATGACAGAACAGCGAAATCGCGTTTCGTTAAGATTTACATATTGGGGATCGCTCGAAGAGAAAAAAGCGATTGAGAGTACTTTAGATAAATTCATGCAAATGTATCCGTGGATCACGGTTGAAAGCGTTCAGCTTCCTAATTTGGATTACAACACCAAGCTGAAGGCGATGTCCGTGTTGAACGAGGAGCCGGATATCGCGTACATGACAACCGATTTGGGAGAGCAATTTGATAAGCAAGATAAGCTTCATAATATATATGAATTTTTAGAAAAAGACCCGACTGTCAAGAAGGAAGATTTCTTGGACTACATCTGGTACGAGCGAGACCCGAATTTTGCATGGGGAATGAGCACGGCGGGCGAATGTTTTGGTTTGTTTTACCGGAGGGACTTGTTGGATAAAGCCGGCGTTCCGGCCCCGCCATCCAGGAGCGAGGAAGCATGGACTTGGGAGCAGTTTGTGGCAGCGGCCAAGACGCTGACCCTGGATCGAAATGGACGCAACGCGCATCATCCGCAATTCGACAGGAACAACATCGTTCAATACGGCGTTATGTTCGAAACCTGGTCGGAGCCTTTAAACAATTTTATATTCAGCAACGGCGGCGACTGGGTCACGCCGGACGGGAACCGTTTCATACTGAATAGTCCGGAGTCGGCGGAAGCCATTCAGAAATTGGCCGATCTGATGAATGTGCACCATGTAGCCCCTTCTCCATTTGATTCGAAATCGATGCCTGCGTTGAGTGTTGCCTTGCAGTCCGGGTTGGCCGCTATGATCATTGACGGGCAGTGGATCAATCTTGATCTTGGAAGAGCAAACGTTGATTTTGATATCGGTGTTCTGCCTAAACTGAAAAAGAGCATAACGGTTAGTTTAGCGGGAGCAACGGTCATTTTTAAATCCTCCAAACACCCGGACGAGGCTTGGCTTTTGTTCAAGTGGCTGACCGATCCGGAAAAGGCGCTTGAATTATACTCGGATGGTTTATGGATGCCGGTGCTAAAAAAATGGTATACCGATCCCGAACTGATCGCCAGATGGGTGGATTCCAATCCCCGCGCGCATCCTCCGGGCTTCAAAAATGCGATGATGAGGCAACTGATCGAAAATGGCGTGCCCGGCGTCGGTTATTACCTGAAAAATCAAGCCGAGGTGTACCCGATGGTCACCAAAGGTTTATATCCGGTTTGGCTTGGAGACAAAACGGCCAGTGAGGCTCTGGACGAAATCTCGGATCGATTGAAACCGGTATTCGAACAAAATAGGACTGACGGAACATAGGAAGCGGAGACGGGTTTACTCCGTTTTCTTTTTTTTTAAAAATCTACAAGGATCAAAATTTGTTACAATTTTTCGGCCGTTTCTTGAAGGTATATTAGATATCGAAGTTGAAAGCGCTTCGATTACTTGAGGGAGGTTTAAAACATGAAAAGAAAGACTTGGCAAGGCGCTGTTGCGGTATGGCTTGTCTTGATGCTGCTTGTTTCCGCCTGTTCGGGAAACAACAACGCAAGCCATTCGGGGACGTCAAGCTCTTCAAACAATCCCGCCTCAGACAGCAGTTCTGGCGAACAGGTGACGCTCAAATTCATGGGTTGGGAAGTTAGCCCTCTTGAAACAGAAAGCGTGAAGAAGGGCCTCGAATTGTTCATGCAGCAAAATCCAAACATCAAAGTCGAATACACGACCCTGCCAAACGGTACGAACTATGTAACGAAGATGCAGACGCTGCTTACGGCCAATGAAGCGCCGGACGTCTTCTTCCTGCAGAGCGATTACTATCGCGACTTCGTGAAACGCAATCAACTATTGGATATTACCTCCTATGTCGAATCGGATTTCAGTATGGATGATATGATTCCGTCCGCAGTGGAAATCAGCCAGGTGGATGGAAAGTTCTACGGCATCGAATCCTGCACGGTATCGCCTGTACTCTTTTATAACAAAGAATTGTTCGATAAAGCCAATCTTGCCTACCCGCCAAGCGATCCGAATCAAGCATGGACTTGGCAGGAATTTGTCGATGCGGCGAAAAAGCTGACGATAAAAGACGGAGATAAAGTCATTCAACATGGTGTGTATGGTGCCGAGAACTACTACATGACATTGGCTTTGGTCATGTCTAATGGTGGAAATTGGTTCAACGAAGACGGAACGAAATCCGCAATCAATACGCCGGAAGTAATTGAAGTGTTAGAAGCGATCAAAGATTTACGTGTGAAGGAAGGAGTCAGCCCGGAAGCGAAATTGCTGTCCAATGCCGGCATGAGTCCGGCCCAGATGCTCCAAACGGGAAAAATCGCGATGTTGATCGACGGTTCTTGGGCGTTACAAGAACTGTCCAATTTGAAGTTCCCCGTCGGGGTCGCTGTCTTGCCGAAATTTAAAGAGGCCGTCACGCATGGTCAAGCGCATTTGCATGTAGCGTCGGCTCATACGAAGCATCCGGATGAAGCGTGGAAACTGATCAAATTCCTGTCTTCCGAGGACTATCAATTGCAGAACGTTAAAGCCGGGCTTTGGATGCCGAACCGAATTTCACTCTACAGCGAAGAGGGCATTAATAAATGGCTGACCGAAGGTGTTCATCCGGAAGGCTTCAAAGATTTGGTACCTTACTTTATGAACGCAAAAGTGTACCCCTACGCTACGCTTGGTGCAGGGGCGCAAAAAATCAACGAGAACACGACTGCGGAACTCGATAAGTACTTCCTGGTCAACCAGGATGTAAAGACGACCGTGCAAAATATCGAAAAGATGACAAATGAAGTGTTGGCGGAACAGAAATAACGTTGCAATTAAAAAAAACGGGCCCCTGGGTTTCCCGGGGGCTGTATCTCCGAGGTGATGACATGAAGCGGTTATTACACAAAGATGGAACCTGGGCATTCCTTTTGCTGCTCCCCAACTTATTAGGTTTTTTTATTTTTATTATGTTCCCGGTTCTGGGTACTTTCTACATCAGTTTTACGGATTGGGATATGGCCGGCGATATGAAATGGGTAGGATTAGCTAATTATAAGACATTGTTTCAGGATGATATTTTTCGTAAGGTTTTGTGGAATACCCTGTATTACAGTGTGGTAAGCGTTCCTCTCGGTATTATGATGTCCTTGTTATTGGCCGTTTTTTTAAACCAGAAGCTGAAATTCATGCGATTTTATCGGGCCGCGTTCTTCATGCCGGTCATCTCTTCTTTCGTAGCGGTTGCCGTGATTTGGCAGTGGATATATAATCCCGATTTTGGTTTGTTAAATTATTTTCTAAGCTGGTTTGGCATCGACGGACCGTCCTGGCTAACAAGTTCGGTTTGGGCGATGCCGGCGATCATCTTGACCAGTGTTTGGAAGAATCTCGGTTACAATATGTTGATTTTTTTAGCCGGTTTGCAAGGAATATCGGAAAGTTATTATGAAGCAGCCGATATTGACGGGGCTAAATGGTATACGAAATTTTGGCATATTACGGTCCCGTTGCTGTCACCGACGACATTCTTCGTTACGGTAACGTCCATTATCGGATCGTTCCAAGTATTCGATGCCGTTTATCTGATGACACAAGGCGGACCGGCAAGAGCAACTTCTGTACTCGTACACTACATCTATCAGACCGCATTCCAATATCTTGACATAGGATATGCTAGCGCTATGGCATATATTTTATTCTTCCTGGTATTAATCGTTACCTTGATTCAGTTCGCTCGTCAGAAAAAATGGAGTATGTATTAGGGAGGTCAATTCAGTGAAACAGCATGTCGGGTTCAGGGTCGCTTCCCATATGGTCTTAATCATTGGATCGGCAATCATGCTATTCCCGTTTATTTGGACGGTTTCCACTTCTTTAAAAGCCATTCATGAAGTCTTTACTTTCCCTCCTAAATTATTCGGTGAGAAAATCCTTTGGACGAACTACTTGAAAGTATCGGATCGCTATCCGTTCTTTCAATTTTTTCTTAATACGCTAAAAATTACGGCGATCACTGTGGTTTGTCAATTAGTGACCAGTTCGATGGCCGGATACGTGTTTGCGCGTCTCCGGTTTAGAGCCCGCGATTCCTTATTTGCGTTGTATTTAGCCACCATCATCATTCCTGCGCAAGTGACGATTATCCCGAACTTTTTCATGATGAGAACTTATGGGTTGATCGACACACATTGGTCGCTGATATTGCCCGGCATGGTTTCGGCATTTGGAACCTTCCTGATGAGACAATTCTTCTTAACGATCCCCGCTGCGCTTGAAGAAGCGGCAAAAATCGACGGATGCAATCCGTTCGGCATTTATTGGCGAATATTTGTTCCGCTTTCCAAACCCGCGATGGCGACGCTCGGCATCTTCATATGCATAGGGGTGTGGAACGATTTTTATAATCCGCTTATTTTTCTGAATACGACAGAAAAAATGACTTTGACCCTCGGTTTGGCAACCATGCAAGGTCTTTACTCAACGGATTGGCCGGTATTGATGGCCGGTACCACGATCAGTATCGCTCCAATCATCATTTTGTTCTTGCTGGCGCAAGACTTGTTTGTTCGGGGCGTAACCCTTTCCGGTTTGAAAGGTGAATAAGTCCGTTTGCCAGAGACCTTTTTATTTTCAGATTTCCAAAGTGACGCAGCCCGATGAAGGCTGCGTTTTTTGCTTTATCTTCGATAAAGAAGTGAAAGAATATTTTTTAACACACCGGCCGAACTCATCGCCAAGAGCATGACTCCCGTCATAACCGGGGTGCGAATCCCTGTAACCCGGCCGACCTATTCCTGTTCGGTATGTTTTATGACCAATGCATGGTTTCCTACAAAAATGGCTGGCTGAAGAAGTGCAATGATAAATTGCACAGGCATCAACAGCCATAGGTTGGTGGAGAAGCCGGCGATCAGGATACCGCAGCCATTGACGACCAATCCCGCCATGAGGAGACGGTGCGGAGCCATCTTTGCAGCGCGATCAGCCCTGCGCCCAGTCCTACACACGTGAAGCAAAGATTGAGCCACAAAAGTTCTTTTTTCGAAAAGACATAACGAATACCCGCTGCCATTTCGTGAAGCAATGAGGTTTGATCCCGCGACTTGTCCGAAACTTGCTGCCGATCGGCCGGCAGAAAAAGCATGGCAAGAGCGGATAACAGAAAAGAGGCGCCGGTCCATAATATCGCGAGTTCAATTCCGAACTGCCGATAAACAAACGTTCCGAGCACCGGGCCTGCAAGCATAAAGATGGAAAAAAGGGTTTGCAAAACAGACATGCAGACCGGGAGCATCTTCATCCGAAACATGGATCTTTAACAGCTTCATTCCGGAAGGCTGAGCAAACTGCGAAAAAATCGAGGAACTCAAGGTTGCGAAAAAAACGGCCGTCCACGAACCGGTATCAAGCAGGAGAAAAACGATAAAAACCGAAAATGTGCTTAAGCCTTCACACCAAACGATCGTTCTTTTTGGACGCCATCGGTCCGCGAACACGCCGCCGATGAAAGAAAAAACAAAAATAGGAGCATACTCGGCAACGGAAATCATGGAAACGGCAAACGCGTCACCGTTTGACTTTTCCATCACATACAAGAGAACGGCAAAATTGCGAATCCATATTCCCAATTGCGAAAACAAATTGGAAAGCAGGATCGTGTACACGAAGCGGTTTTTGAGCAGCAGAATGAAACGCGGCATCGATTTGGATTCCTCCCCAAATTTATTTCGGACTCATCGTAGTCCCTCCTGTAAGGGGAGAGTCAAATCTTTGGAACGCATGTCTTGAGTCTCCCCTAAGGGGAGGGGTTACACTTGCTGTCGAAGGGAGTGATGTTCCAATGCTTTATACGGTGAAAGAGGTCGCGTCAATGTCCAAGGTAACGATCATTGTAAAACAAACGCATGATTTAAGGAATAACGGGCATTTACCTTATCACTTGCATGAGTGTTGTAAAATGGATGGTGCAGGATCTTCCTCCCGGTTCGGCGGCGGAAACGGCTTTGGGGTGAGACGAAGCTTCAAAGCTTGTGGGAATGGGCAGAATCGTCGGCGATGGGGGCTGCTGCTTTCAAATCGTTGATCTCATGGTCGATCCGCAGCATCAGGATAAAGGAATCGACGAGATGATCATGCGCGAGCTTTTGGGCTATCTGGATCAATACGCGCCCGAAGAGGCCGATGTGATCGTGATGGCAGATGTAGCAAACATTCATTTTTATCAAAAACATGGGTTTAAGCTTGTCTATCCTGATCGATACGGCATGTCCAGAAAGGGATAGAAAGCTGCGGAGGGGCGAACCGATCTTCGGGCAGGGCCATAGAATATTGCAAAAATTCCTGACGACGGAGATGAAAAAATGGCCCTTCCTGCAATCGATGTGATCATACCCGCGATCGAGAAGGATCTCGGTACGCTTCCGCATGTCATCGACAGCGTTCGGCGCATGGTCAAACATCCGATCCGCAAGATCATGATCGTCGCCCCGGACACGAAGCGGATACGAGCGCTTTGTTCGCGCAAAAAATGCGTCTTCGTTAACGAGAACGCCGTCCTGCCCATCGCCAAAAAGCATATCCGCTACCGCTCGGCCCGTTGGGAACGTTCCGGCTGGCTGTTTCAGCAATTGCTCAAGCTGGGCGGAGACAAGTTGGCTTCCGGCCAATACTACCTCGTGATCGACGCGGATACCGTGCTGATCCGCCCGCATGTTTTCCGGACGCCGGACCTCAAGACGGTTTTCTACTGCAGAAGCTGGAGCCAGCCTGAATATTTCCGCACGTACCGCAAATTGATGGGGAGCAGGCCGGTCGCGCGCGTCTCGTTCGTGGCGCATTATATGCTGTTCGAAAAAGCGAAGGTCGCCCATTTGAAACGGACGATCGAACAAAAGCACGGCATCCGCTGGTATAAGGCCATTCTCCGCAGCATGAACAAAAAGCGGCAGTTCGCTTTCTCCGAGTTCGAGACCTACGGCAATTTCATCGCCTCCCGCTATCCGGGCAGCTACACGCTGCGCAAAACGCTGAACAAAAGCCTGCACACAGCCGCCTCCGCGTTGACGGACGCAAGGCGCAAGCGGCTGGCGGCTTCGTACCGTTCGGTCTCGCTTCACAAGCGCAAAGCCTATTCGCGGCTCTAAAGCTCGAAATTGTTTGACAATTCTATATTATTGGAATAGTATTATAACAAGCTTAATTCCCGGTTTTGTCCGGGAAGCGGGGGAACCACCTTTTGGGGCGAATCGTGCCGTTTATGCGGCGCGAAGGGAACCATCTATCCCGAGTCCGTCAGCTAACCTCGTCAGCTTTGGATGGGTCAATGGATAAATCATCGGTTTCTCTTTGACCCGTTGCAGGGTCTTTTTTGTTGCAGGGGCCCTGCCGACACGCTTAAGGCGTGCGCCGGGTCTTTTTTGCGTTCAAATCGAAAGGAGGGGAGAGGTTCGCTTCCCGGCGGCGCAAACCGATCGTCATCATATCTTGAGGAGGTAAACGATGGCACAACCCAAGTATATTACCGATATCGGCAAAATTGCGGACATTCCGGCGGAGGAACGGGAAAAACTCAAACCGATTACCGACAAATTCGTTTTTCGCGTCAACGACTATTACCTTGGACTGATCGATTGGAACGACCCGAACGATCCGATCCGCAAGCTGGTGATTCCGAACGAAGGCGAGCTGCTCGAATACGGCCGGTGGGACGCTTCGGACGAAGACACGAATTACGTCGTGCCGGGCTGCCAGCACAAATACAAGACGACCGCTTTGCTGATCGTATCGGAAGTATGCGGCGCGTATTGCCGCTATTGCTTCCGCAAGCGCTTGTTCCGCAACGACGTGAAGGAAGCGGTCTCCAACGTCGAGCCCGGGCTCGCTTATATTGCGGAGCATCCGGAAATCAACAACGTCTTGCTGACGGGCGGAGACAGCCTGATTCTGGGCACGCCCAAGCTTCGCTCCATTTTGCTCAAATTGCGGGACATCGAGCATGTGCAGATCATTCGGCTCGGTTCCAAAATCCCCGTATTCAACCCCATGCGCATTTACGAGGACGAGGCGCTGCTTGAGACGATCCGGGAAGTGTCCGTTCCGGAAAAAAGAGTGTATGTCATGGCGCATATCAACCATCCGCGCGAGTTGACAAAGGAAGCGCTGCGCGCCCTGAAGGCGCTGCAAGACGCGGGAGCGATCGTCGTCAACCAGACGCCGATCTTAAGAGGGATCAACGACGATCCCGCCGCGCTTGGCGAGCTGCTGGACCGCTTGTCCTGGGCGGGCGTTACGCCGTACTATTTCTTCGTGAACCGGCCCGTCGCCGGAAACCGGGAATTCGTGCTGCCGCTTGCTCAAGTGTATCGCATCGTCGAAGAGGCGAAAGCCCGCACGTCCGGTCTCGGCAAGCGCGTGCGGCTGGCGATGAGCCATACGTCCGGCAAAATCGAAATTTTAGCCGTCGAAAACGGCAAAGCCTACCTGAAATATCATCAATCGCGGGACGAAGAGCGGTACGGCCGGTTTATGATTCTCGATTGCCCGGACGACGCCGCCTGGTTCGACGATTTGCCGGGCAACGAGAAATACTGGAGCAAACCGGCCAAGAAAACGGACGCCGTCGTCTCCGTCAACGAAATTTCCGAAGTCCCGGTCACCAGCCGATAATCTTTACAACGGCAAGGTCTTTAAAAATCGTTCCATGCGGTTCAGCGCTTCGGTTAGCTGTTGAACGGATGCGGCGTAGGAGCACCGGATGTAGCCTTCTCCACCTTGACCGAACACATGGCCGGGAACGACCGCGACCTTCGCTTCATGAAGCAGTCTCTGGGCGAAGGCTTCCGAGGACAGGCCGGTGGACGCAACGGACGGAAAAGCGTAAAAAGCGCCGAGCGGTTCGTGACAGGCCAAGCCGAGTTCGCGCAGCCCCTGGACAAAGAAACGGCGGCGCTGCGCAAAGGAGTCGACCATGGCGTCTTTTTCCTGCATGTAGCTCCGGAGCGCCTGCACTGCGGCAAACTGGCTGAGGGTCGGGGCGCACAATACCGTGTACTGGTGAATTTTCAGCATCGCCGCAATCAGTTCGCGTCCCGCGCAAACGTACCCGACCCTCCAGCCGGTCATGGCGAACGCCTTGGAAAATCCGCTGATCAGCACCGTTCTGTCGATCATGCCCGGCAAGGAAGCGACGCTTTTGTGTTTTCCGTTGTAGGTCATTTCAGCATAAATCTCATCCGAGACCACAATCAGATTGTGCCGTTCAACCAACTCGGCGATCGGCCGCCAATCCTCCTCGGTCATGACTGCGCCGGTGGGGTTGTTGGGGAAGTTGACGATCAGCACCTTGGATCGCGGCGTGATTTTGCTCTTCAGCACATCCGCCCTAAGCTTGAAGCCGTCTTCGGCGAACGTTTCCACCTCCACCGCATGGCCGCCGTTAAGCCGGACGATCGGCGAATACGCGATATAGGTGGGAACCGTAACGAGCACCTCGTCTCCCGGCGTCAACAGCGCCCGCAGCACGAGATCGATCGCTTCGCTGCCGCCTACGGTCACCAGGATTTCATGTTCCGGCGAATAGTTCAGTTGAAAACTCGACTGCAAATACGCCGAGATGGCTTCCCGCAGCTCCAACAGTCCCGCATTCGAAGTGTACGTCGTCCGTCCTTGTTCCAAAGCGCGGATACATGCTGCGCGAATGGGCTCCGGCGTAACGAAGTCGGGTTCCCCGACGCCGAGGGAGATCATATCTTGTCCCGCGCTCGCCATATCGAAGAATTTGCGGATACCCGAAGGGGGAATGGCTTTTACTTCCGGATTCATCAGATCGTTTAAAGAAAAGCTCTTCCTCATGTTTCGATCCCTCCCAAAGTGCCGTGAAAATAAAAAACTCGCCCCAATAAGGGACGAGTTGATACCCGTGTTACCACCCTAGTTTCACCTGCAGAAGGTGACACTCGCTACGTATCCATCAATACGCGGTCCTGTTAACGCCGGACATGCGGCAGAGTCTACTCCCTAAGCGGTTTCGGTCTGCTTCTCGGAGACGGCTTTCGGTCAAGGCCCGAACGTTGGCTCTCAGCAACCCCAACTCTCTGTCGGAACGGGCGGTTTGACGTACTGGTTCTCTTCATCGAATTTATCATTTATGGCGGTTTTAAGGGTAATTGTATATCCATAAGGCATATTTTACAAGCCTAAATTTGTTCCGCCCGCGTTTGCATTGCCGACCCATGCTGTATCGGCGGCGGTAATTCGCAGAGCCGAGGCAAAGGTAAAACGATAACGGGAATCAAGAAAATCAGAATTAAGGTTATATTGTTAAAGATAGAGATCACCGTATCGGCAATAAGACTCTTTTAAAGCTGGGGAAGGAAAGTAAATCCGCAAATCCGCCAATGTCATTCCCGCTGCGCCTTATCACCAAATCCTTCGTTCCCGTATAGAAAAAAGCCGGAATGGTTATATTATCCATAAAAACGTCTGAAGGGAAAGAGATCGCGCAATGGTCCTTCCACCATTTCCGGAATCGTATTGGCTTACGTCTGAGAGCCTTCCGAATTTTCCGAAGCTTACGCAAGACATCAAGGCGGATGTAGCGATCGTCGGAGCGGGAATATCCGGAATCACGACCGCTTATCTGCTTTCCAAACAAGGACTCAAGGTCGCGATCGTCGAAGCCGGAAACATCCTGAACGGAACGACAGGCCATACAACGGCCAAGATTACCGCGCAGCACGACCTGATTTATGACGAATTTCTTTCGCACTTCGGCCGGGAACAAACAAGGCTCTATTACGAAGCCAACCGGGAGGCCATGCAATTCATTAAGCAAACGGTGCGGGAGCTTCGAATCGATTGCGATTTTGCCGAGGAAGACGCGTATATTTACACGAATTCCGACAAATATGCGGCCAAATTGACCGCGGAACTTGCAGCGTATGAGAAGCTGGGGATCCCCGGAGCGTACGTGGAACAGACGCCTTTGCCGTTTCGGACCCAAGCCGCCATTGTCATGCATGACCAGGCCCGGTTCAATCCGGTTCCCTATCTGAAGACGTTGATCCGACAGGTAACCGGACAAGGCGGTCAAATCTATGAACACACAACAGCCGTAAGCGTGGAAAAAGGGAACTCCCCGGCTGTCGTGACAAGCGAGGGGCATAAGATCGTCTGCAGCCATATCGTGTCCTGCTCCCATTTTCCCTTTCAGGACGGATGGGGTTTTTACTTTGCCAGAATGTACGCCGAACGGTCTTACGTGCTCGGGGTCAAAACCGAAAAAGCCTATCCCGGCGGCATGTATATAAGCGCCGAAGACCCGAAACGTTCGCTTCGGGCGGTGACGGCAAATGGAGAAACCCTCGTTTTGATCGGAGGCGAGAACCACAAGACGGGACAAGGGATTCCCACGATCAAGCATTATGAAGCGCTGCAAGCGTTCGGAGAGGAACATTTCGGCCTGAAGGAAATCCGTTACCGCTGGTCCGCCCAAGACTTGACCACGTTGGACAAGCTCCCGTTCATCGGGCCCATCGCCGCCGATGCGCCGCAGGTTCTGGTGGCTACCGGATATAAGAAATGGGGCATGACCACCGGAACAGCAGCGGCGCTGTTGATCGAAAAGCTGATCGCAGGGCAAGAAAGCCCCTACCAATCGCTCTTTACGCCGTCCCGATTCCATGCCGATCCGGGCCTGAAAACGCTCCTCGTGCAAAATGCGGATGTGGCGAAACATTTGATTGCCGGAAAGCTGGAAATGGTTCGCAAGAAACCCGAGGAATTGGGCAACGATGAAGGAGCGGTCGTCAGCGTCAATGGAAAAAGAGCGGGCGCGTACCGCGATCCGCAAGGCGGGCTGCATATCGTCGATACGACCTGCACGCACATGGGATGCGAAGTCGAATGGAACGAGGGAGAACGAACGTGGGACTGCCCATGCCACGGATCAAGATTTTCATACAAAGGGGAAGTGCTTGAAGGACCGGCCAAAAAGCCTTTAAAAATCTTGTGACCCATAAGCAGCCTAAGCGGCTCAGGCCGCAGGGGCTGCTTTTTTGCTGTCATATTGCGCAGCTTGTACCCATAAACATGATTAAAGGCCGGATATGTCCGATATGATGGATGTTTAAATAGGGTACGAGAGGAAGGATGCAGGGAATGGAACATGCGGCGCCAATCATCGCAATCCTGGGAATAGGGACGGCCGTTCCGCGTTTTCGGATCGATCAGGAGGATACCTCACGAAGATTGACGGAAGCCTTGCGGGGAAATCCCGACTCCGCGCGCTGGGCCAGGCGAATATTCAAGCAATGCGGAGTGGAGACGCGCTATACCTGTGAACCGAACCTGCTTGAATCCGCCTCCGAATGCCGCTATTTTCCGAGCCTGCCGAGGGAAGACGTTCCGACAACCGCCGAACGGATGGAAACGTATAAACGGGAGTCTGTTCCATTGGGGCTTCAAGCCGCGAGAAAAGCTTTACGGGATGGAGCAACGGATGCTGCCGACATTACGCACCTGATCACCGTTAGCTGTACGGGGCAATTTCTTCCGGGGATGGATGCGGCTTTGGTCCGACAGTTGGGGCTGGCTGCCGATGTGAATCGGATTCCGCTGAACTTCCTGGGATGCGCTGCCGGGTTGAAGGCCATCTGCCTGTCGCGGCAGATCGTGTCGGCTAATCCGGACGCCAAAGTATTGGTGGTCTGCGTGGAGCTGTGCACGCTTCATATTCAACCTTCCGGCGGGCGCGAGGCCCTGTTTGCCGCTTCTTTCTTCGGCGACGGAGCCTCCGCCTGCGTTGTGGGTTCCGCCAGACCGCACGATAAGGAAATCTTTCGGTTGGACCAGGACTATTCCGTTCTCCTGCCGGACTATGCCGAAGAGATGGTCTGGGAAGTCGGCAATCACGGCTTCGATCTCTATCTTTCCCCGGATATTCCGAAGCTGATCGGCAGATGGGTTCCCGAAGAAATCGAGCGGATCTTAAACGGCGGCGCGAAGCCGGATCTATGGGCGATTCATCCCGGAGGCCGGGGAATTGTCGATGCGCTGCAAGACGCGTTGGGGCTTACCGACGAGCAAACCCGCCCCAGCCGGGCCATCCTTCGTCATTACGGCAACGTATCCTCGGCTACGATCCTATTCGTGCTTAACGAGATGAAGCGGGAATTAAGCGCCTCCGGCTCCGGACCGGTGAACGGCATCTCCTTGGCGTTCGGCCCCGGCTTAACCGTTGAAATGGCCAAGATCGCCTATCTTCCATCCGTCGTTTTGCTGGAGGAGCCGGCAGGTGGCGTATGTGTTTAGAAGCCTGCGGCAGCGGGCCGAAGAGCCCGAAATGATGGATGACTTCTCGAAGGGGGGACCCGAGCTTCGCAAGGCTTTGCGGCATCTCCGCAGGCTGAACCGGATCTTCGGGGCCGCCGCGCCTACTCTTTACGGAGTGCGGCGATTGTGGACGGAAGCGGGCAAGCCGAAGCGCTTCTCCGTTCTGGATATCGGATCGGGGTCCGGGGACGTGAACCGGCGTCTTCTGCGGTGGGCGGATGCGAACCGGATCGAGCTTAGCCTTACCTTGGCGGACATTACGGAAGAAGCTTGCGAAGAGGCAAGACGGTTCTATCGCCGCGAACCGCGAGTACGGGTGATGAGAAGCGATTTGTTCGCGCTGCCGGAAGCTTGCGCGGATGTGATCACGGGGACGCAGTTTGTCCATCATTTTGCCGCGGACGAGCTGCCCGGCGCGGTCGAACGCATGCTCAACGCATCCCGGTTAGGCGTTGTGATCAACGACATTCACCGGCATTGGATGCCTTGGGCCGCGGTATGGCTTGCGACGCGAATCGTTTCAAACAACCGGTATATTCGAAACGACGGCCCTTTGTCGGTGGCGAAGGGTTTTCGCGCGGAGGATTGGAACGTTCTCGGGAAGTCGCTGGGCCTATCCGGAAAATTCTATAATTGGAGACCTTTGTTTCGGTATGTCGTCGTCATTCGGAAAAACGGGGCCGAATTCAAACAGCGGAGTTGAGGACGATGGGGCGCTTGCGGGATGTGGCGGTTCTAGGGGCGGGAGTCGCCGGCAGCAGTGTGGCCAAAGCGTTGGCGGATAAAGGATGGGAGACGGTGTTGATCGACCGCCAAACGTTCCCACGCCATAAGGTTTGCGGAGAATTTCTTTCCCCGGAATCCCAACGGATGCTGCATGCGCTGGGCTTGCAAGAGACGGTGGCGTCGCTTCAGCCCAGCTTGATCGAACGGGCGCGCCTGTTCTTCGGCCAGGAACGGCCGCTGGAAATTCCTTTGCCCGGGATTGCTTTGGGGGTAAGCCGTTATGCGCTGGACTTGGCTCTCCACCGCGCGGCGCAAAAATCAGGCGTACACGTGCAGACCGCGGCGACGGCAACGTCCGTTTATCCCGATGGAGAGGGATATGTCATCGAGACGAGGCAGGGGAAGGAAAGTCAAATCTATCATGCGCGAGCCGTCATTGCCGCGTGGGGAGCCAACCGCCGTTCCGGGCTTCCGGGCCATCGCCGCAAGGGGGCCGCAAGGAACCGGTATGTGGGCGTGAAATCCCATTTTGCAGGGGTAGCGCCGGAGCCGGTCGTCGAGCTCTATTTTTTTCCCGGCGGATACTTGGGCGTTTCCCCCATTGAAGGCGGACTCGTCAACGTTGCGGCGCTGCTGGCGCGGAACGCTTTTTCCCATGCGGAAAAAACGATCTTGGACATGATCGAGGCCGCGGTCCGCCGCAATCCGAAGCTTGGGCAAAAGCTGGCGTTTGCCGTTCCGGTTCCCGGCACGCAGGCGGCAGTCGCCCCGATCGATTTCCACCGCAAGCCGGTCGTTTGGGATTCGCTTCCCCATGCGGGAGATGCGGCGCTCCTGATTCCGCCGCTTTGCGGCGACGGCATGTCGATGGCGCTGCGTTCGGCCCAATTGTGCGGGTCCTTGGCCGACAGCTATTTGCGCGGGGAGATTTCGCTTTCCCGGTGGGAGCACGAATACGCCCGATCCATTCGGCGGGAATTCAAGGGTCCCTTGCGGTGGGGACGATTTCTGCAATGGCTGGTCGGCGTGCCGGTCATGCCCCGGCTTCTTCCGGCCATCGGGCGCCTCGCACCGGAATGGGCGTTCCGATTGGTTCAAGCGACCCGGTTAAAGGAATCCGATTTGTAATCAAACCGCCGTACAGAGGAGCATGGTCATGGGCTGCCGCAAGCTTGCCGTCATCTCTTTGCGATACCCGAAAACCGTCATCTTGTTTTGGGTCTTGTTCCTGCTCTTCTTCGGCTTTTACGCCCCGAAGCTGCCCGGCGTTCTTAAGGATCACGGTTTAACCCCGGACGGAGCCTATGCCAAGGTCCAACAAATGCTTTCTGCCGATTTTCATATCCCCGAGGACCCCGTCATTCTTGTTTTTGAAAAAAAGCAGTCCGTATCCGAGGCGCAATTTCGGCGCTTTATCGGGCAAACGCTGTTTCGGCTGCAAGGAATCGGCGGGCTGAGCGAAGTCGTCTCTCCGCTCGAACGGGAAGGGATGATGCGACAGAATTACGCCTATGCGCTTCTGGGGTTCGAGCAACGCCCCTATGAGATGGAGCCGGTGCTTGATGAAATGCAAAGACGGCTGCCGAAGAGCGGCGGCATTTCGGTGAACATCACCGGGAAAACCGCCGTCCAAGCGGACGTGAACCGGGCCAGCGGGCATGATCTGAGAAAGGCGGAACGGCTGGGCATTCCGGTTGCTTTTCTCATTTTGTGGCTGGCTTTCGGCGGATTCGTTTCCGCTCTGATTCCCATTGCCGTTGGCGTGATCGGGGTGATCGGAACGATGGGAATCATGGCTTGGCTGGGGACGAAGGTCGAGCTGTCGAACTTTGTGTTGAATGTCATTCCCATGGTGGGACTGGCTTTAAGCATCGATTTTGCCTTAATGCTTGTCAGCCGGTTTCGCGAAGAATCGGCGCATGCCGCCGTAGAACAAGCATTGGAGACAACCATGCAGACGGCCGGAAGAGCCGTTTTATTTTCCGCTTCTTGCGTTTTTCTCGGCTTGCTGGGGACGCTGTTGATTCCGCTGCCTATCTTTCGTACGGTCGCAATGGGAGCGATGGCGGTCTTGACGGTCTCGGCGCTTACGGCTTTAACGTTGGTTCCGGCTCTCTTAACGGTGTTGTGGCCGTCCATTCAAGCGGAAAGCAAGCCGGTGTCCGCAAACGGGAAAACGACGGTGTGGCACGCCTGGGCGCGCTATGTGATGAAGAGACCCGTCCGCATGGGGCTGTTGGCATCGTTCTTGTTAATCGGTTGTTTTCTGCCCTTAAGCAAAATGAAAGTAGCCATTCCGGATGCCGCTTCGTTGCCGCCCGGCTACGCTTCCCGAGTAGCTGCAGAGGCCTATCAGGCCCATTTCGTTTTCCCTTCGGCTTCGCTAGTGTACATCGTCATCCAGGGAAATTCGCATCGTTGGCATAAAGAGGACTGGTTGCAGGCGTATGCGTTCACGCAGCGATTGGAGCGCGACCCGAACGTGCTTCGGGTGGATTCCGTTTTTTCCGGCTTGCGAATGCCGCCCGAACAGGCAAGCCTTTTGCTTCCAAGTCCGGTATTAAGAGAGAAGGATGAACCGGCGATTAAACCATTTGTGAACGAAAATCGGATGCTCCTTCAGGTGACGATAAAAGGAAGCCCGTCATCGAAGGAAGCGACGGATTGGCTCAGGCGCTTGGAGCAGGAGGGGGAGTCCTCCCGGATCCGTTTCCTGTTGGGAGGAGAAGCGAAGTACCAGCAGGAAGTATTCGACGCCATTTTTCCAAACCTCAAGGATGTTCTTCTGTTCATCTTCGCTACCCAATTCATGGTGCTGATCGCCGCCTTCCGATCCGTTCTCCTCCCGGTCAAACTCATGGCGATGAATCTGCTGAGCCTGGGGGCGGCGTTCGGGATTCTGTCCTGGATCTTCGAAGAGGGACGCTTGGGAATGGAGCCGGGCAGCATCGCCATTATGATCCCCGTCTTTATTTTCGGGCTTGTTTGGGGCATCAGCATGGATTATGGCGTGTTCCTTGTCTCGCGGATTTATGAGGCCTACAGGCAGACACACGATAACGACCATGCGATTCGGGCCGGCCTGTCCTCGACCGGCAGAATCATCACCTCGGCAGCGGCGATCATGATTGCGGTCACCGGGCCGTTTGCCTTCGGCGAAGTAGCCGGGGTCAAGCAGTTGGGGATCGGCAATGCCGCGGCGATCTTCATCGATGCCACCGTCATCCGGATGGTGCTGGTTCCAGCCTTGATGAAATGGCTTGGCAAATGGAATTGGTGGGCGCCGCGATGGCTCCAATAAGCGGCCGGCGCCGTACCGGCAGGGGATGCCGGAGCCGAAATAAAAAAAGCCCATCGCGCTCGATTGAGCTGATGGGAATAAAATAAAGATTTGGATGGCTTAGAAAATACCGATTCCCGCTCTCAGGATAATGACCAGCAGAATGAAAAGCACGAGAACGAATGCAGCGGCACGGAGGCCGCCGCCTCCGTAACCGCCAACAGGATAGCTCATGGAATCACCTCCTGTTTTCTTTTCGGTGTTGTGTGATTGTTCATCACATGATTAGAGTATGAATGGATCATCGTACGGTCTGTGCATGAGCATAGATCAAGGAAGATTCCGCAAATAACGGGGGAGGGGCGGACGCTTTTCGCCTTTTTCGCGCCTAGCCATGCAAGCTTCCCCCCAGCCGGGGGCGAGGACGATAGGGCCCGACCGGGATTTGGATCAGGCTGGTTTTCCCTTGCGGAGCCAGATTGTAGATCTCGTCGCACGAGTTCGCGTCAAATCCGAGGAGCGGATGTCCCCCCATCCCGATGGCGGACGCCGCCAACAGCAAACGTTGCACGAGCATGCCCGCTTCCATCTGCTGGATGCGATAGCCTCGGTACCCCAGTTCCGTGATCAGGTGATTTCGGTCCCCCGCCACATGCAGGCAAAGCGGTATTTGAAACAAATTGATATTGTGCAAAGACATGGCTTGTTGCAGCCGGAACCGGTGATCGCCGGGCCGTATCCGCCGCAAGACATTGGCGTCGCTGTCATAATGGTAGGCGCCGTCCGGAATACCTTCCACGCCGTGCAGACAGCCATACAGCGAGACGCGGCAGCCCGGCTGCTCATGCGCTCCATCCAAATCGTTCCGATACCAAAAGGAAGCCGTCGCCTCCTGCAACAGAGCGGCTAGCTGCGATTGGCTTACATGGCCCCGGACAAAATCCGCTTCCGGTGAAAACCGCTTGCGGCAGGCCGACGCCAGATCGTACGACAACCGCTTCACGCGGGGCAGAGCCACCGCCCGGCCTTCCTCGTCAACGTTTTTTTCCTCCCGGAGCTGCCGGAACGATCGCGTCGAGGCCAGCATGGACGCTTCGTTCATCCGGATCAGCATCGGATACGCTGCGACCTTGCGCGACCGGACGTAGTGCTCGTGCCGAACCGCTGACAGCTCCCGGCACAATTCGGCGTCGTCGATCTCCCTCGCGTCGTCCGGCCTGTCGGCAAACCAAGCGGTCGAAGGCTCCGCCGACAGCGGAATCACCGCATACACGCTCTCCTTCCGTTCGGATAGCCCGAGCAGATGGTTGACGGCCCGGTCGAGAAATTGGAAGTAAACGCCCGACGCGAAACCAAACCGTTTCGCCGTTTCCAACAGCTGCCCGATCAGCACGCCGGCGTCCAGCCCTTGCAGCCGGTAGGCGAAGTTATGGTACTTAAAGAAATTTTTCCAAAACAGGGTTGACACAAACACCGCGCCGAAACAAGCCGACACGTCGCATCGGTTGCCGAGCGCGCGTGCCAGATAGGAATCGAAATGGCCTTCGCGCAACAGCACCAAGCGGTGGCGGGCCGCATCATAATGGTACACGCCCGCAGGCAAATCCTCTATCTTCAGATACACGTACAATTCGTTCGGATACAACGCCCCGCCGGAGGGAACAAAGCGCCGGCACATCTGCATTGCAGCCGCTTCTTGTTCCGCGGCGTCCCCGGCGAACACCGACTGGTAGAATTGAGTGTACCCGAACACGTACCAGAGAAAATGACCGATTCCGCGCAGGCCGGGGGCGGAGGGCGCTTCCCGTTCTTCCAGCGACAGCGGCACCTCCAACGAAAGCGGGACCGCAGGCAAGCCGCGGTAAAGCTTATAAGGGAGCGGCGCATCCGTCCAATCCACCTCCCAGTCCGGCGGTCTGGCCCTGTCGGCTTCAAAATGCAGATCGTGCAGAAATGCCTCCAGATTCATCTTTCTGCCTCCTCCTTGACGCGGCTTACGGAAACGGATGCGGATGCGGATTGAGCTGTTCCGGCGTCAGCGGCTCCTTCGCATACCCAAGCTGCGCCGGTACCCGCAATACCCTTTCCAGCCCTGTCAAGCGGGTAAGGTGATATCCGAACGTCATCGGCAGCATTCCCGGAATCAGCACTTTCACGCAATACAGACCGTTTCGCCGGGTTTCCGGCGTCGTCTGGTCCACGACGATGACTTCAAGGTTCAGCCGGCGGAACGCCCGGAGAAGGTCTCTCAGATCATCGGTCAGGTCGGCATGCCGCGCTTTCGATCCGAATTCCTCGGCAAACGTCCGCAACGGACGATTGTTTTCCAGCAAAAATTGCAGGCGTTCCTCCGCTTGCGGCAACCCGTACAGCATCGAATGGTCTTCCATTTGACGTACCCGGAACGGATCGTGGAGCATTTGCTCATACGTCTTGCGGTTTGACTCGAATTTCTCTTCGAACGTCAGCAGCATGGCGGCCAATTCGTGAAGCGAGCTTTTGACCGCCCGCACCGGGTCCGGATGGGCTCCGGCCGCACAGATGAGATTGACCCCTTTCGTTTTTCGGTTTTTCGCGATGGTCCAAACGCTTGGAATTCCGTTCTCCATCGTCGCATTAAACAAATGGACTTCGTATCCCGTCACCGCCTGCAACCGTTCGGCCATCAGCCGCAGCTCGCGGTCGCCGGCGGAATCGAGGTCGAGGCGGGGGAGAGGCAGCCGCGCGTACCAGGTCATCAGGAACGCATCGCGCTCCACCACTTCCAATATGCCGTAAAAAATCGCTTCCTCCAGGCTTCCGCCCAACGCGCATCCGTTGGACGTTTCATAGACAAAGCCGTCCCCGCAGCTCAGGCTGTAATAGGCGAGCAACTCCGGAACGAGAATCGGGCGCTCCTGCAAAAACGAGTAGCCCCATACCCAATCGATCGGGCGGTCGGGGTCAAACGGCGCGAACGGAAATCCCGGCCGCGCATACTGTTCCTTGGCGTACAAGCCGACCTTGACGGGGTTGAGCGCTTGATCTTCCAGATTGCGGTAACTGTCGCGGACTACCGTCCGCTTGCCGCGGGGAGCCAGACCGCAGTACCGTTCCAAAGCTTCCAAAATGGCGGTCGATTCGCTTTCCGCATAGGAATGGGTCCGGCCCGCGGACGACTCGTCCCCCGCAAACAACGGCAAATTCACGCTCACATCGGCAAACGGCGACACGAGGTCGTGCATTTTCCCGTTCAGTAAGCCCGTCCGGTAATCCAGATAAGACGAGGCCAGAACGTTCTTCAGGTCATCCATGGGACGGCAGCGGTAACTGTCGGCGTTGATCTTCGGAGTTGGCTGCAATGAAATTCGCGCGGCTGCCGGCGTGTCTTCGGGCAATCGGCCGCAGACCGGACACAGCGGATCCGGCAAAAAGAAGTGAAGCGAGCTCTTCAGCGTATTCAGGTTGATCAAGAACACCCGTTCTTCCGTGCGGGCCCGGCCGCCTTGCAAGATCCGCTGCGCCTCCTCCACAAGCAAATGGGCCATCTGCCAAAGCGCCGTACGCGACGCCCAGGCGTCGCGCGGCGTTTCCCCGTGCGCCGCCAGCCGCTGTTGCAGCTCCCGCATCTCCCTGCGGTCGCGTCCCGCCATCAGGCGCCGCATATCCGCACAGCGCGAGCATCCCGGCGCGCCCGGGCGCACCAACGGCCCGACAACGCCTTCGCCCAATGAGACAAAGCCGCGCAGCCACGGGATTCCGCTTGGCTGAAAAACCTCCTCCGCCATGCGAGGAACGGAGGGCTGCCAGGAATCGTGCAGCACCAAAGCCAAATCCGCCGTTGCCGGTCCCTGTTCCTTAAAATCGGGTTGACGAATTACCCGATACAGGGCGGACAGCTCCGTGCACACGAAGTCCGCCAGCAGCCCTTCTCCGACAACCAGCACAACCGCGTTCATCGGGCTTCCTCCTCTCGCAGCAGCACGCCAAACACGCCCGCCAGTCCCTCTTTCAAGAACGGTTCCTGCGCCAGGTCGAGGACCCGAAGCCGCTTGCCGCTCCGCTTCAGGATCTGCAGGGCGGCCAGCAGGTCTTCCGTGCCGAACGCCTCTTCATTCGAGGGGATCGCAGGGCTTGGCAGAGCCTCTGGTTCTTCCGTCCGCACGGACGAAACCTCCAGCGCATGCGTTGCGGGTCCAGCCGCTTCGTTCTGCGCTTTCAGCAGCGCTTGCAGCAGCGCCTCCCTGAGCGCCAATGTCCGATTCAAGCCCACGCTGCCATGCCAGCTCCCGTTCGAACCGACCCACGCCACCGGAAAGCCGTTCACTTCCGTTCCCCAGCCGATCAAAGGCGGCGAGCCCCGCAGCGTGGTCAATGCCTGCAAATAAAACCGGCAGCGTTCGTCTTCCACCTCGTCCAGCCGCACCGGAAGGACGGAAGGCGGCCGATCCGCCAGCTGCTTGCGCAGCTCTTCGGCCAAGCACGCCAGCAGGGCGCGGCCAATGCCTTCCGCCACCGTCTCGCCCGCTCCGACGCCGACAAATTCCCGGGTTTCGACCGGATTTCCCTTTTCGCCCGGGCGGGAGGGGAGAGGCGTCATGAGCAGACCGGCCATCCGCGACACGTACGCTTCAATTCCGGCCAACCCCGCTTCCCGCCGCGCCTCCTCGTGCGTCAAACCTGCGCGGATCGCCTCCGGCAGCAGCTCGGCAGGCCCTTCCGACAGCGGGTCGGCCGGCTGAACGCGGCATTGGGCCAACGGAAGCTGCTTCAATTCCCCCTCTTCCCAAAGGTGGAAGATCCCCGATTCGGCCGATGTCAGCCTACTGAAGAAGGGAAGCAATCCATGGGGCTCTCTTTGGCCCGAACTCCGCTCCAGCCGCTGCTCGACATCTTCGACCCATTCGGCCGCCGCACGTCCGCCCGCCAGCGGATGGGGGAAGAATGAATGCCAGGTTCCTTCCAGCGTCTCCAGATCAAGCAGAAAGAATTTGTTCTTTCGTTCGGTTTCGTTCACTCCCGCGACCGTTTTCAACAATTCGAACACGATCACGTTCGCCAGCATCGCTCCGGCTGCGGGAGAGAAGGCGTGCAGCTGCGGGTCTTTGTTCAGCGCGGACGAGTGTATGCGGCGCAGCGCCGATTCCCAGCATCCCTCATCGTCCGGATGGACCAGCGGGCCCGCCAGTCCCGCCTGCCGCAGACAAAGGGCGGGGAGCAGCAGCTTTTTCTCCTCCCGGCAAACCGCGTTCAGCACCCGTAGCTCCTCAACGTCGCCCTCCTGCGACACATATAAAATCGCATCATACGGCTGCACCGTCTCCCGCCAAGATTCCGCTCCGTTCTTCCGCAGGACGATCTCTTCCACAGCCACCTCGGGGTCCGTTTGCCGGGCATGCATCGCCAGTTCCGCCAACCGCTGCCGGTTGGTCGGCACCGCATCCGTAATCAGCATGCGGAACTTCGGCAATCCGGATTCCAGCAGCGCCGCCGCCAACGAGACAAAAAACGGGCCGGAGCCGACCGCCAACACGTTCGCCTGACGATAGGATTGAAAGCGGTACGCGCCCGAATCCCCGAAGCTGTCCAGAAATTCAATTTGAGATGCGTATTTTTGGAGAACGTCATCTCGCAACCGATGCGGACGATCCCGGCTCACGTCCCGGACAAAGCCGTTTCGGTACAAGGCTTGCGCGATTTCGTACACCCGGACCCGGTATTCGTCCGGCAATCCGTCGGTCAGCTCTTCCAGCGTGTGCTCTCCATTGAACGCCGGTATCAAGGTTTCAATCCACTGGTCGATCGAATCGCCCTCCATGCGGAAAGAGACCCGATTGTTCCGAAAATAAACGCTGCCGTTGGGATCCGGGAGAAAAAACGTGTCGCTTTTCACCTTCAAACGCATGGAAGGATGCAAATTCGTCATGATACTCCTCCTTACGTGGGCCGTTCTCCAATCTGCGCATTGCTTTCCAATGTAATCCTATGTACGGCTATTTGTCCCTTTTGCCTGATCTTGTAGAGAAGGGCGCAGATAGCCCATAAAAAAGAAATAGCCCGGTTGCATGCCGAGCTATGACTTTTGCAATCGGTTTTTTCTCGTTTGCGGCATCACTACCGGCAGCGGGCACAATTTTGGCATTGAAAGCAATTTTGGCATTGGAAACAGTTTTGGCACCGGAAACAGTTTTGGCACCGGAAGCAGTTCAGGCACCGGAAACAGTTCTGACATCGGAAGCAGTTGAAACATTGGACAAAGCAAGAACCGACGCAAAGGCCAACGCATAACCGGGGCGGATCGGATTCATGCGGGGCTTGATGATCCCAAGGCGTCGCCTCTCCCGCATGAAATTCAGAGACTTTCAGCTTTTTCAGTTCTTTTTTGAAATGATCCAATTGTTTATAACCTCCGCTTATTTAATGAAATTACGCTGGGGAAATCACCACTCATTTCGACAAACTACACATTCAATTTATGAAAACCCATCCGCTCTTGTTACTCCTCCAAATACCTACAACAGGATTTTCGTAAAGCGGATGAGGCGGCCGTTGCTGCGGGAACCCTTGCCGGCCCTCGTCCGGCGCCGGTTGCCGAACCATTTGGTAGAATAGGATGGAAGCATAGAAAGAGTTTGGCTAAAATAATCGCATGGAGGAACGAAGCGTGAAGGGGGAGCAAACCGATGGGGCGTATCGTTGGGAGGAAGAGGCCGAATGCAACGGTTCTAAAATATTATTTCATTATTTTGCTCTATACCTGTATTGATAAGCTATACGGCACCGTATACGTCGCTCATATGAGCGAAAAGGGGCTTACTTCCTTTCAGGTCGGACAAGTATTGGCGGCTGCATCGCTGGCATTAAGTTTATTCGACTATCCGACCGGCAACCTAGCCGATAAATTCGGGCGAAAGCGAGCGATGGTATTCGGCTTCGCGATCTGGGCAATCGGCTTGCTGGCCTTCGTTCAAGCCGATATTCAGGCTTGGTTTGTCGTCAGTATTGTGTTTTGGGCTGCCGGTATTTCCCTGATCAGCGGAACGCCGCAAGCGTGGCTGGTCGACGAGTTGTCCAAAGAGGGGAAGCCGGATCTAAAAGCCAAAGTTTTCCCGAGAGCCGATGCCGCTTCCCTGATGATCGGGGCGGCGGTCGCCTTATTATGCTCCAAGCTTGTGGCCGACCACCCTTCGTTTCCCTTGCTGCTCGCCGGATCTCTCGCCATGGCCGCAGGTGCCGTGCTGCTATTCTGGCTGCAAGAAAACTATGGCGACAAGCATATTTCGTTTGGCAGGGCCGTCGTTCGCAATACCGTTGATCTGATGAAGGAGCCTTTTCTCCGGATGCTGATGTTCCGCGCCGCTGCGGCACGAATTGCCTTTCAAACGTTCGTTATCATATGGCAACTATACATGATCAAGGAGTTGCAATTGCCCGCGGCCTATCTTGGCGTCACGATGGCTGTTTTTATGCTTGTGTTAGCAGGAGGGAACTTTCTGGCGGGGATAATCCTGCAGCGTTTGGATGGCGTCAGCGTTTCCATTATCAGTCAAACCTTTATTGCATTGGGTTCGCTAACGATGGCATTCAGCACGACGGTAATCGCTTTTTATATCGGGGCTTGCCTGATCGAATTCGGTCTCGGCCTCGATAGCAGCGCAGCGTCCGTATGGGTGCACGACGTCATCCCAAGCGAGAGAAGAGCGACGTATATTTCCGCCATGTACGCCGTCGGCTCGCTGTTTGGTTTCTTGATCCCTCTAGCCGCAGGCTATATTGCCGACAGCTTCGGGTACCGCTACAACTGGTTGTTCGCATGCGCGGGAAGCCTGCTGACGATGGGGTTGTCCGTCAAAATCGGCTCGGCCCTGAAATCCAAAGGAGGCAGGCCTCACGTTCATTCCGGATGAGGAGGAACAGGCCGTTTATCTCCACGCGGCAGTCCTTTCCCGACGCTTTGCCGTGACAAGTTGGAATGGTTTTGCGACATTGGGTTATTGGTTAGGAATCACGGCTCTTTTGACCCTATCGGAACCGAAGGTGTTATTTTCTCAATACGCCAGAAATCATTTGGAAGGGGTTGCGGCAACATGTTGCGTACGCGTCTGACCGAACGGCTGAAGATCGCATATCCCATTATACAGGCCGGTATGGCCGGGGGCGTCACCACGCCTGAGCTGGTAGCCGCGGTATCGAACGCGGGCGGACTTGGCACACTCGGCGCGGGCTACATGAGCGCAGAGCAAATCCGATCCGCGGTGGAAACCATTCGCCGCCATACCGATCGGCCGTATGCCGTAAACTTGTTTATCCCCGAAAGCTATCAGGAGAACGTTGAAGATATTCAAGCGATGAATCGGACCCTCGACACGTTTCGCAATGAGCTCGGCATCCCGAACTCCCCCGAAATCGCGAAAGCGGCGGAGCCTTTTCATGAGCAACTCGACGCCGTCATCGAGCTGAAGGTGCCCGTATTCAGTTTTACGTTCGGCATTCCGGACTCGGCTGTCATGCGGCGGCTCAAGCAGGCAGGCATCTATACGATCGGAACGGCGACCACGGTGAAAGAGGCATTGGCTTTGCAGGATGCGGGCGTTGACGCTGTTGTGGCGCAGGGCAGCGAAGCCGGCGGGCATCGGGGGACGTTCGCGGACAAAGCGGAAACCGCGCTCATCGGCACCTTGGCCCTGGTTCCGCAGGTGGCGGATGCGGTCTCCATTCCCGTTATCGCAGCCGGAGGCATCATGGACGGGAGAGGACTCGCCGCCTGCCTCATGCTCGGCGCGGACGGCGTGCAGATGGGCACCGCGTTTATCGCGTGTCCGGAGAGCGGCGCGCATCCCGCCTACAAAAAAGCGCTGGAGGCCGCAACAGAAGAACAGACGGCCATTACCGCCATGTATTCCGGCAAAGCCGCCCGCGGACTGATGACAACCTTCATGAAGAGAATGTCTTCTTACCCAGGGAACGTGCCGCCCTATCCGATTCAAAACGCGCTCACGCGCGACATTCGCCAGGCGGCCGCCAAAGCAAACCGTCCGGAGTACATGTCCCTCTGGGCCGGGCAGGGATTGCGCTTGGTGAAGCCTGTGCCGGCGGCTGTCGTGGTGGAGGAAACCGTACGCAAGGCGGTTGAAGTGATTCGAAATCGTATCCCGAATGCGGATCCTTCCTGAATATCGCTTTCTCTCTTTGAGAGAGAAGTCGTAGTCGAGAATGGGGAGTTTTGTCTACAAGATTAATCGGCGTTTATTCCGGTGTAGACTTTGCATTCGCCAGGCGGTATAATTTTGTTGGAAATAAAAATAAAATGTTATATTAAAACATATTAAGGCGTTGCAAGGAGGAGATTTCGTTTAAAAACGAAAAAATGTAATCGCTTTACCTGCTTGGGGATTGGATTTGACGATATTCCGGTTGGAGGAGATGCGCTTGAGAGCATTGGTCTATGAGCGGCCGGGCGAGGTTCGGGTGGCCGATCGACCCGTACCGGAGGCGAAGCCGGGAGAAGTTCTAATCAGAGTTGCCGCCGCCGGACTGTGCGGGACGGACCGGCACATTGCGGACGGAAGCTATCACGGTACGCCTGGCATTGTGTTGGGCCACGAACTGGCGGGTGTGGTCGAGGCGGTGGGGGAAGGCGTTGCTCATGTGGCAGTCGGCACAGCCGTTTGTGTTGATCCGAATCTGGCCTGCCACAGTTGCGCGCAGTGCCGCGCCGGAAGACCCAACCTGTGCGTCAACGCCCAGGCGGTCGGCGTCACGAGAGATGGCGGGCTGGCTCCTTATGTGGCGGTTCCCGCAGAGCTGGCGACGCCGCTGCCGACGGGACTGTCTCCGGTACACGCCATCCTGGGCGAGCCGTTGTCCTGCGTCGTGCATGCGCTTGATCGGGTCAATCTTCAGCTTGGCACGAGAGCGGCGGTATGGGGGCTGGGCACCGCAGGCATTATGATGATTCAGTGCCTGAAAGCAATGGGGCAGGAAACGATCGTCGGCATCAGCCACCATGCGGATCATCGCGAACTGGCGCTAAGGGCCGGAGCCACCCGCGTAATGACGCAGGAAGAAGCGATGGACGGGTTGGAAGTGGATCTGGCCATCGAAGCTTCCGGGTCGAAGACGGCTTTCGAACCCGCGTTCAACGCGCTGGCGCCCGGCGGCAAACTGCTGCTGTACGGCGTCATGAACCCCTGGGATACGGTAACGTTGAAGCCCGAAACGATGTTTCGAAAAGAATTGCAAATTGTGGCGAGCTACGTCGGTCCGAAAACGCTGGATCGCGCTCTGGCGCTGCTGAAATCGGGAGCGGTGGATGCGAGGCTGCTGTTGGGCGACCGGCTGACATTAGAGGAAGCCTGTCAGTGGGTGCTTAAGCAAGGGCCCAGAAGAAAAGCCAAAGCTCATGTTATCTTTGACGACAGCTTTTTGGACTAAGGAGGAGGAAAAATGAAAGCGCTTGTCATCGAATCGCCCAGAAACGCGGTCGTGAAGGACGTTCCCTATCCGAAGCCGGGACCACGCGAGGTTACGATTCAAGTGAAACGCTGCGGCATTTGCGGGACGGATTTGCATATTTACCAGGGGACATTTTTGCCGAAATATCCGTTAATTCCCGGCCATGAATTTTCCGGTGTCGTTCACGAAGTCGGAGAAGGCGTCACCCGGTTTAAAGCGGGCGACCGAGTGGCCGTGGATCCTTCGATTTTCTGCGGAAAATGCGACTATTGCCTGAGTGGCAGAGGCAACCACTGCGTGGACTGGAAAGCGACCGGCGATACGGAGAACGGGGCGATGGCCGAGTATGTCAAGGTTCCGGAGGAAACGGTGTTTTTGATGCCGGAAGGCATGCCGTTCTCCGAGGGGGCCTTTATCGAGCCGATCGCTTGCGTCGTGCACGGCATGAACCAGCTGGAACTAAAAGTGGGGCAAAGCGTGCTGCTGTTCGGGGCCGGAAGCATGGGCCAGCTTCTGATTCAAGCTCTCTCTCACGCCGGCGCGGGCGAGCTCGCCGTCGTCGACGTTGCCCAGAACAAGCTGGATTTAGCCAAGCAAAACGGGGCCACCCATACGTACCTGAGCGCGGAAATCGCGGAGCGGCTTGCAAGCCGCAAAGGGCATAACGGATTCGATGCCGTGATCGATGCGACGGGAATCCCTTCGGTTATCGAATCCCAGTTTCAATATTTGGCGCCCAAAGGAACCCATCTTCAATTCGGCGTCGCACCGCGAGGGGCCACCATCAACATCAGCCCGTTCGACATTTACCACATGGATTGGAAATTGGTAGGCTCGATGGCCATCAATCATACGTACAAGCCGGCTTTGAATTGGATGGCGGCGGGACGCTTCAACACGGCGCCGCTCATTTCCGAGGTGATTCGGTTGGAAGACGTCCCGGCGTTTTTCGCGCGCGGCAAAGCGGCCGATCTAATGAAAGTGCAAATCAGCTTCGAATAAATCCTTTCCGCCATCTGGACAAATTCCATATGTACGCAGGACCAACTCTAATCAAGCGATAACATTACTCTACAATTCACCTATTATCAAAAAGGTGAAATGAAGAAACTTGTCGGCAATATTCATTATATACAAACTTTAATAGGGGTAGCGTAAGGTCAGGAACATGCAGATTTACAACGCTTAGAAAATGCCAATAATTAAAAGCCCGATTTCTCAAATTCAATACTGAGAAATTGGGCTTTTTGTTACTCTACAATCGCGCTCTATAACGGAATAACTAAAACATGATCTCAATCCCTAAGAAGCCCTCACAGGCTTTCTAAGGGCTATCCTATTTTTTTATTTCCGCCAAAAAGTTGAACAGTTTGCTTTATCCTGAATATTAAATTCAATTATTTTCTCAAGCAATTCGTAATTTACCGGCTCATTCCACGGAATTCGAAACAAGCCTTTGGTAGCGCTGTAGCCAGCTTGTGCAATGTCATCGGCAAAGTGCGCAATGCCTACTTCTTCGGGTGAAACGCTCAAATGATGCTTCGCTGTGGAAAAGCCGATGATAAATGTGCCGTGATCGGAAAACATTGGCGTATTCCACTTGAATTGCGGTTTCAAATTCGGGAATTTATTCACAACCCACGCCAAAATTTCCTCTGTTCGGTCGCGGTGGTCGGGGTTATCGATACCTGCTAAATATTTCGCAAAAACTTCCATGTTGTTCCCTCCTAAAATAAAATTTATGTCGTTCAGAGAAGTTCTTCAAACCCATTCGTCGTTAAAACTCTCACAGAACCGCTCAGACACGTTCTTAAACAACACCTATCTCCAACTATATATTTTACAACCTGGATAGTCAAAATGACTTAAAATGCAAATTAGAGGCTTTAAAAAGTATCTGACTTGTATCGCCAGCGATAGCCGGTCTGTCTAAAAGTATATAACTCCATGTCATCTATGCTACATAGCATAAATCCTATTTTGGCGAAGCCACCCGGCGACGTTGTCGCCTTAAGCCTCTCGAGCTCGTAAATACGGAAACGTTAGCAGAAATAACCGAGAAAAAAGTAGACTCAAGTGAGTCCGAAAAACGACTTGAAGGTAAAAGAGCAATGAAAGGATCCTGTTCATTAGGTAATTCGTTTGGTTGCTTGGAGAATTCAAGAAGTCAGTTACTACTACTAACACTGCATTGTACGCAGTATTTTTTGCTCTTCAAAAATTGCCGAGAAGCTTTTTCCTATAAGGGATCTCGCGAATTCCCCACTTCGCTTTTGTCGTGCTGACCGCGCATTACTTTGTATGTCCCAGCCAAGATATGCGAACTTGGCGCTAAAAAGATATGCGCTGAAAAGATATACGCGGCTGGTGGTTTGAGCATAACTCGCACCAAATCAACAGTCAAGGCAGATTTTATTCTTGGCCGCGTGTAACTAAATTGGGCTGTATCATCAAATCTGTACTACTCTGTTATAGTACATTACACTGATGTCGCGTCTACAAACGTAGAATAGAAAATATAACGCATAGAAAACGAAGGCTGCGCTAGACCCCGGAATGGGTATATATGATAATTATTAAGGTTAAGCTTTTTTGTTTTTCCGGTGCATTGGCGCTTTCGTCTATAATGTCTTTCACGTATTCCTTGATTGACGTGATGGGCGTTTTCAAATCATGCGAAATGTGGGGAATGAGTTCCTTTCTTATGTTTTCATATTGTAAGCTTGGTTGGGATGATTTTTTCAACTCGTATCTCATCTCCCCGACTGCCGCTTAGAGTTTCCCGATTTCATCATGGGTTGAACCGCATCAGTTTCTTGTAGAGTAAGGAGTAAGGATAACGTCCGCCGAGAAAACGGCACTGAACGGATCATACTGCAACTTGCGAAAATGAAAGAACCGCTGGCAGCCGACGATAAGATACAGCAGGATGCGGTGGAGCGGAAATCGCGAGTTGTCAGCAAAATATGCCGGTATTACAACTTATATTAAAGTAATGTTGTAATTAGTAAAATTCTATAATAGAGGATTGACAAAGAAATTTTTCTGATTACACTAAATGGTAAAGAAATCCCAAGTTCTTCTAATTATTAGAAATGAGCTTTATTGAATTGCAAATTAAGATCCGGTAATGGCAAATCCACGGAAACGTGGAGACGCAAAGCCATGGCTTAGGGCACTTCGGTGTTACGGTTGACAGGTTGCCGGATGGGAACAGCGCCATTCAACATATTTGAATGGTATTTTTTATGAGATAATTCTATGTTTGAATAGGTGGCCACCTTTCAAAATAAATTATGAGAGGAGGAAAATCCATGTATAAAAAAATCTTTATTGTTTGCTTGTTGATGTTCTTGTTAATTCCCACAATTGCTGTACAGGCCAATTCCGAAATTGTTTCAGGTGTTTCTTCCGAACCATCCAATAATTTAACTCCCAATGAGTCCACTTTAAGTTTTATTGCCAAGGAACAGAACTATCTTAATTCAATCCGATCGATTGCGAATGACATTAAAAAATATGGTGTGTTATATTTAAAAACTGACCAAAACACCCTTGTGCCTGGTTTTAATAAAAAATTCATCTTTTCCTATTCAAATCAGTCGCTTAAGGATGATAATCTTAATCGTATCATAAGCCATTTGAAATCTTCGATTCCTGCAGAATTGTTGGAAATCAAGGAAACATCCGGCCCCTTATACCCATCCTCCAAATTGTATGAAGTAAATCAAGATATTTTCGCTCACTGGAAGGAATATACTAAAGCTGGAGCAAACATTATAGCTACCTATACTGACGAAGAATTAGATAAAGTTGTAATCGAAGCTACCAGCATTTCAGAATCGGCTAGAACTATGTTGGAAAATGCGTACGGAGATGTAATTGACATCAGGGTTAACAAAGACTTTAAAGAAGGACAAAATTCTATTTCGAGGACAGGCAATAACTTAGTACTTGGTGGTGGAATTGCCATTAATAACAGTAATTGCACGGTTACAGCTACAGCAAAAAGGAATTCTGAAAGATATATCATTACAGCAGCACATTGCTTGTCTTCTTTGGGTGACGGTATCACAGAGGTAGATCAGAACACTACCAAGGTTGGAGTTGAGTGGGCAACTTCTGGGAATGGACAAGATATTGGTCTCATAAAGGTAACTGAATCAGGTAGGCAGATTAGCAATGGAGTCATTAAGTACTCTACTACTTCATATGATGGAAGTATTACTGCTACAGGTACTGTTTTCCAAGGTGAAAGTGTATGTAAGTCTGGGATAACAACCGGCTACACCTGTAGTACCGTTACTAGTACAAGTTTCACTCCTACAATAAGTGGTGTGGTTCGTCCAGACCAAATAAAAATAGCCAACCCAAATTATGGATTTCAATATTATGGGGATAGTGGTTCTCCTTTGCTCAGTTTGCAAACTCTTCTCGGAATTATGTCTGGAATTTCAAATGTAACAGGAGAAGACGCTTGGGCCTCTGCAACGAAAATTTCCTATTTCGGAGAATATTTTTCCGATTACTCAATATACTTAAGTAATACACCCTATTAACAAAATATACGAAAAGCCGGTTAATACCGGCTTTTCGATTTTTGACTTTAATCAAAGATCAACATAAAATCAAAAGGGTAACGATTAATCCGTAATCTTAATTGAAAATGAAACTGCAAGAATCTTTGATCAAGAGGTAAACTTTTATCAAATTCTCGTGAGCAAGGATGTCTTCAGAAAAAATTACAAAATCGAGGCCATTTATTATTGGAATTTTGGGGTTGCAAAATTACAAAAAATTAGTTGTGTACGGCTCAACAAGGCTGTGGAGGAGGTTGTATGAAAATTCAAGTTATGATGGTATGTTTAGTTATAGTTCTCTTTATCTCTAGCTGTGGTAAACATCATATAAATGATCAAAGTCAAAATGACTCCGATTTTTCTGGATATGTAGTAAAGGTAGAGTCCGATAGAATTCTGGTAACTTCGTTTACACCTAATTCGGAAATTAAGAGTCAAGCTATATGGGTAAAGACAAAAGAAAAGATAGGGATAGGCAATAAAGTAATGGTCACATTTGTTGGAGGCCTCGAGGCGTCAAATCCCGCTCAAGGAATTGCAAAGAAAATAGATATTATTAAAGCAGACCAGCCTGAAGGTACTACAATGTCTTCTGAAGAAGTTATAACAAAAGCGTTAAAGAATTATGATAAATTTAGCGTGCCAGTAATTAAATCAGTAGAGTACATTACTGAAAAAAATTATTGGGAAATAACTTTATTTGATGCAAAATCGAGTCCGCCTGTTGAAGAAAAATTTATTTTGGATAACTAGCGTTGAGAATAATGCATGGAATCAATTTTATTTTAATGAAGGAGTTTGGACTTTCCCCAAACCTCTTTACACGGAGTTAAGACCAACGTAACTTTGTGTAAAGGGGTTGTGTTTTGTATGGTGCGGAAAAAGTATGACAAAGCCTTTAAAATGGCTGCGGTGATGCAGATC